>LSQX01284291.1_pt1 | contig 165872 bp, 136 predicted proteins | sample 654561 | NCBI WGS metagenome assembly LSQX01 (sample SAMN04489861, study PRJNA283612) | anaerobic digester metagenome | isolation source: 4 biogas reactors fed with cattle manure at either 37C or 55C with and... | place: Denmark: Kongens Lyngby | collected 2014 | reverse complement strand
TTCGGGAGCTGCGGTTTCGGTGGCCGCGGCTTTGGGGGCTGCGGGTGCGGCTCCTGCGGTGGTGGCCGTCGCTACGGGGCTGAAGCGCACCCTGGCTCCCTCGAGAAACCTGCCGGTTTCATCGATGACGGCCACGCTGCATTCGTTCCCCTTGCCCCAATCGACCCCCATGGCAACGATGGGGCCGGCCGGCGGGGAGAGCAGCAGGTTGGCCAGGTTTTCCTGGAATATCCGGATGGCCTCCCGGTCGGCGCGTTCCTTGAGTTCGGTCCGGACCTCCGACTCGATCATCGGCCGCAGGATGCGGTTGTAGCTTTCACGGACGGCCGCTTCGATCACCGGGGCGAACAGCGACTCCCGGTCCCGGAGGACGGCCGACACCAGGAATTCGATGGCCTTGGCGTTGTCCCCCTCTATGGAGGAGATGAGCACCCCCTCCTTGCACCCCCTGCGGATGGCCAACACCCGGTGGCACGGAATCGTGGTGACCGCTTCCTTCCGGTCGTAATACATCGTGTACTTGGTCTTTTGCCCGACCTTGGCGGGGACCACGGAGGAGACCAGCCGTCCCTCGCTCCAGAGCATTTCCCGCAGCTTTTTGCGGTGCTCGAAGTTTTCCGCTACGTATTCCGCGAGGATGTCCACGACCCCCTCGAGCGCCTGTTCGCGGTTGAGGACGCCCTTGGATGGATCGACAAAGACGTCGATGCGCTCTTCCGCGCTCCAGGCGTCGGCCTCCTGGTTCCAGAAGAATTCGGCCAGGGGCTGGAGCCCTTTTTCGATCGCTTCCATGGCCCGTGTCTTCTTCCGCGGGCGGAACTGGTGCTCCAGATCGGCCAGTTCGGTCCTGGAAAAGGAGCCCTCGATTTGCGCCCGGAGTTCGTCTGTCAGCCGCCCCTGTTCCAAGAGGCTCTTCACCAGGATCGCCCGCTGATTGAGCACCCTGCGGTAGTGGGCCATGCGGTCCTGGATGGCTCGGACCTTCTCCTCGTCCATTCCCCCGGTCGCTTCCTTGCGGTAGCGGACAATGAAGGGACCGGTGGATCCGTTTTTCAGAAGGTTGACGACGGCCGAAACGGAAGCTTCGGGTATCGCGGTTTCCAGGGCAATTCTACCTATGATCGCAGCATCCATGGGCGATATTCTTACCGAGGTGGGGGGCAGAATCAACCGGTAAATGCGGGCACCGCAGATTCCCAGGCGCGTGGAGAAGCTCACGCGCGTCTACGACGGAATTCTTCCGGAGGACCGGGAACATGCCGCGGGTGTGCGACAAGCTCGGTTGCCGGCGCCACTAATGCGCTGACGAAGGGGTGGCCCGGGCCGAGCGGGATCCGTGAGGGTGTATCGGGACCGGGGCGCGCATGCGCGCGGCGCCTCACAGCGTGCCCCGTTCCAGGACCCCGCGGAGGTGGCTCGAGATCGCGTAGCGGGTGCCGTCGGTTTCGAAGGTGACGGCGCCCAGTTCCGCGGTGACGAAGGTCCGGGCGCGGTGCCGTTCGAGGCGCTGCAGCACCTCCGGTGAGGGGTGGCCGAACGGGTTGCGGTGCCCGGCGGAGATGACGGCCCAGCGCGGTGCGGCGGCATCGAGGAACGCGTCGGAGGTGGCCGACCGGCTCCCGTGGTGCGCGACCTTGAGCAGCCCGCTTTGGAGGTGGAAGCCGTGCGCCAGGAGTTCCCGTTCTCCCCTCTTTTCGAGGTCACCCGCGAGCAGCGCCGAAAAGCGCCCGAAGTCGAACCGGATCACGAGCGAACGGTCGTTGGCCCCAGCCTGCACGGACTCCGGGCCGGGGTGCAGGACACGGACGCGGACCGGGCCCCGGTCGAGTTTCACCCCCCGGCTCACGTGGATGACCCGGCTCCCCCGGCTGGCGGCGGTCGCCAGGATTTTCTCCAGGATGCGCGCGTCCGCCCCCGCCGGGGCGTAGCCGAAGGCGTCGACCGGGAAGTTGGCGAGGACGGCGGGCACCCCCCCGGCATGGTCCATGTCCGCGTGCGACAGGATCACCCTGTCGGGCCGGAGCAGCCATTGGTGCCACAGATAGCGGCTCACGACAGCCTCGCCGATATCGAATCCCGCGCCACTCTCCTCCTCCGCCGGGGGAAGGACGAGACCCCCGGCGTCCAAAAGCCATAGGCCGTCGTCAGGGAAGCGGATGACGATGGCGTCCCCCTCGCCGACATCCAGGAAGGAGAAACTCAGGGTAGGGGGGGCCCCCCGCGCGCCCGGTTGGACCAGGGGTGCCCGCAGCCGGAACCGGGCGAGGGCGGACTGGAGAAGAGGGCTCGGGGCTGCGGCCAGGAGCAGGAGGGTTGCGGTGACGAGGGCCGGGGGGATCCAGCGCCGGCGCCACTTCAGGAAGGACCAGAGGAAGAGGAGGCCGATTCCCCCCCAGACCCAGGCGGCCGGCGGGGTGGGACACCGCTGCCAGGCGCCTGGGAGGGCGGCCGCCGCCCGAGCGCCGGCGATGAGGAGGGTGGCGCTTTTCCCGGCCACGGGGACGATGGCGTCCCCGAGGACGCCGGGGGCCAGGGCCGCCCCGAGGCCGGCGGCCAGCGTGAGGGAGGAGAGCGGAACGATGCCGACATTGGCCAGCGGTCCGATCCAGCAGATGCGGTTGTAGCTGCGGGCCAGCAGGGGACCGATCCACAGCTCGACCGCGAGCGAGAGGAGAACCATGCTCCCGGCCGCCCCCACGGCGCCCGCCGTGCGCCGGCAGGTCCATTGCAGCGCCCGCGCGCAGGCGGGGGAAACCCGGTCGCCGATCCCCTCGGCGATGATTTCGATTCCGAAGCGCAGGCGGCGGCCGAGGCGGTGCCACCGTCCCGGTCGGAGGAAGAGCCGGTCCGCGTCTCCCGCGTGCCGAGTGGGCGCGCAGACGGGGTCCCAGTACTCCTCGATGAGAGGGGACGCGGTCATCACGATCGCCAGGACGGATAGGAAGGAGAGCTGGAACCCGATTTCGAACAGCCAGCCCGGATGGGCGGCCAGCAGGATGAGGGCCGCGGCGAAAAGGAGGTTGATCGGATCGGCGTGACGGAAGATCATGCGCCCGAGCAGGTAGAGGGTGAACACCCAGAAACAGCGAGTGATACTCGCCTGGAAGCCGACGACGCAAGTGTAGGCCAGGATGGCTGTCCCCGCCACCAGGTAGCGGAGGCGCTCCGGAAGCCGGGCGCGCCTGGCCAGGCCCAGGAGGAGCCCGGCGATCCAGGCGACGTGTAACCCGGACACTACGAGGACGTGGAGCGTTCCCGAGTTCCGGAAAGCCCCGAGGACCGGATCGGTGAGGTCCGAGTAGTCTCCTATGGTCAGGCTGGCCAGGACGGCGGCCTCTACCCGCTTCCCCCGCTCGGCGAGGGGGCGGAAGGCTTCGCGGACGCGGGTGCGCGCAGCCGCGACGGGGCCGGTCAGGGGGCCGGCACACCCCCCCGGTTCGATTTCCAGCAGCCGGACCGACTTCGTCCTCCCCTCGATCCAGACCCCGCGCCGGGCAAGCCGGGCGACCCTGTCCTCCGATCCCGGGTTTTCGAAATTGCGGGGCCGGTGCCAGACGGCCCATCCCCTGACCCGGTCCCCCCGTGTGAGCGGGGGCTCTTCCCGGCCATGGTCGGGCACAGTGGGGAGGGTGACGCGCAGAATCCCCATTCCATGGCACGCGCTCCATTCTTCTCCCCGGCGCCGGGCAAGGAGCCGGAGGGTGTGCACGCTTTCCCCTCCCCTGACCTGGCCGTCGTCGGCGACGCAGGCGTCGAAGGCGGAGGGGACGTCCAGCGGAAACTCCCCTAGGGGCAGGGCATGCCGGAGATGGTCGCGGCCTACTCCGTCCCGCTGCGCCGCGGCTGTCAGGAATCCGGCCGCCGCTAGGGCGGCCAGCCCGAGCGCCAGTGACCGGCCCTCCAGGTTGCGGTGGAGAGCCAGGCCGGATGCGGCCAGCAGGAGAAGTGCCGCCGCGATTAATCCGGCGAAGGCGTATGTTGTGAAGAGCCGGGCCAGGAGGATCCCGAGGGAAAAGGAAAGGGCCACCGCCGCCATGGGGCGCGTCGAGTGGGAACGGAGGACTGGGGCGAGGGGGGCGGCCCTCTGGGGCTGGGTGTCCGGCGTGGCTATGTCCTCGCAAGGCGGACCACTGTCTCGAAATGGTAACTCTGGGGGAACAGGTCGAGCCCGACCACCGAATCGATCCGGTAGTGATCGGGTACGAGGCGGGCCAGGTCACGGCAGAGAGTCTGGGGGTCGCAGGAGACGACCACGATCGTGCCGGGGCGCCACCGGCGGAGCTGTTCCATCACCCGGTTGCCGGATCCGGTGCGCGGGGGGTCGAGGACGACCAGGCTGAAATCGTGCGCCTTCGCCCCTTCCATCCATTCGGCGACTTCGGTGCACACGGTGCGGAGGTGCCCGAGGCCCCCCTCGGAAGCGTTGGATCGCTGCAGCCGGCATGCCGAGGAGGAACTTTCGACCGCGATCACCTTCCGGAACCTACGCGCCAGGGGGAGCGAGAAGAGGCCGACCCCGGCGTAGAGATCGAGAGCGGAGTCCGGATCGCAATCCCGGGCGACGGCGTCCACCAGCCCGACCAATTCCTCCACCAGGAAATCGTTGGCTTGAAAGAAGACGTCGGGAGTCAGCCGGTAGGTGAACCCGCCGACCTTTCTCCTGAGCACCCCGCCGGGGCCGGCGGCCCAGGCGCCCTCCTCTTCGGAGCAGGCGATGTCGATCTCCCCGGGCTCCCCCCCGGCGTCGGGGCCCTGGCGGCTCAGGCGCAGCGCCTTGAGGGCCTCGTTCAGAGAGGGCCGGAAGAGCGGGCAGTGCTCGATATCCAGGATCGCGTGCGATCGGCCCCGGAAGAAGCCGACGACGGCGCCGGCCCCGGCGCCCGCGAACTGCATCCGGGCCCGGGAACGGTAGCCGAACGGCCGGGGGGAAGGAATCATGGTGACCGGGAGGGGTGCGGTTTCCGGGAACTTGTGACGCAGGATTTCCTCGAGGATGAGGCGCTTGGTTTCCACCTGCCGCGCATAGTCGATCTGCTGCCAGTGACACCCTCCGCAAACGCCGAAATGGGGGCATGCGGGATCGATCCGCCCCGGTCCCGGCTCCAGGACCTGCAGGGGGGCGGCGCGGATAAAGTTCTTTTTCTCATCGACCGGCTGCACCAGCAGCGTGTCCCCCGGGACCGAAAAGGGGACGAAGACCACCTTTCCCCCGTGCCGGCCCAGGCCGGCGCCGCCGTAGACCAGCCGTTCGATCGTGATGGTGAGAGTGTCGGGCACGTCTTTCTTGTCCAGGAACGATGGCCGTTCGGCCCGCCGATCGAAAAGGATCAGAGCCGGAACAGGCTGAGCTCCCCGATCCTGAACTTCTCCCGGATCCGATCGCACATGAAGTTTTCGCGAATCCGCTCGAAGGTCTCCTTCGGCAGCCTCTTCCGGTATTCCTTGAGTTCCTTGGCGGCGTCCCGTTCCCAATCGGCCCTTTCCCCGGCCGGGACGAGGCCGCCGAGTTCGTCCATCAGGAGATCGTCGAGAATCCGGAGATCGCGCTCGAGCGCTTCCATGTCCATCCGTTCGTCCGCGCGGTGGAAGCGGGCGATCTCCTCGAGCCGGGCCTGCACCCGCTCCAGCCCTTCGGGGACGCCTCCCGGGTATTGTTTCGCCGCGAGCGCGTTTATTTCATCGATTCTCGCCGCCAGGAACGCGGCGATCTCGCTCGCCCCGGGATCGTCCCCCCCGGAATCTTCTCCCCCCTTCAGACCGGACGGCGCCGGGTCCTCTGCGGCGGCGTCCTCCCCTACATGGGCTTCCGTGTAATCGGCGTAGGCCTCCATTACCGCGTCGTGGCAGTAGCAGAGGCTGTTGACCTTGGACTGGCCGCGCCCCCGGCGCGCCTGGAAGCTCTCCATGGCGATATCGATGCCGCGCAGCGCGATATGCAGGGGAATGCCAGCCTCGCGCCAGGCGGCGATCAGGTTCCAGTCGTTCGGGGAGATCAGCAGGTGCCGGCCCCGCCGCCGCACGAAATGTTCCTCGATTTCGGTGAAATAATTGTAGTAGTTCATCCTCGGCAACCGGAAAAGGAGATTGTGCCATAAAAACGGGATCAGGGGGAGCGGGAGCTTCAGGGGAGCAACTTGCTCTGCAGCGGGGGCCGGGAAGCGGGACTCTCCTTTACGGTGAAATCGATCCTGCCGAGGATCTGGCCCGATTCGGTTTCCACCTCCACCCGCCACCGTCCCGGCCCGATCCCCTGTTTGCGGGTGTACCCCCGGAAACCCTGTTCCCGCCCCCCCCTGACCTGAAACCGGATCCGGTCGGTCTGCACCCATCCCCGCCCGGCGCTCTTCCGGCTCCAGACGTGGCTCACGGGGACCCGGAAGCGCGGGGGGGCGAAAACGGCGGTATAGCAGTAGACGCTTTCCCCGGGTGAGAGGAGGAAGGGGTCGTCCCATTTTTTCCAGAACCGGTAGGACGGACCGGGGACGTATTGTACCTCGTACCCGTGCTCGGTGCGCGCCACGTGGTGGTAGATCCCGGCTGACTTCAGCGCCAGCGGGACCGGGGGGACGAGGTTGGCGACATAGAGGAGGTTCACCGCCAGGAGTGTGAGTGCGATCCAGGGGGCCACGGGCCGCAGCGCCTGGTGCCGGGGGACGCCGGCGCGCGCCAGCCCCAGGGAGAAAACCAGGAGGCTGGCCCCCAGGCTGACGACACCCGCCAGGGCGAAGATGGCCCCGTTGACCTTCGCCAGGACCACCGGCAGGAAGAAGGCGAAGAAGGAGAGGAGGCAGAAGCTGTAGAGAACGGCGAGCAACCGCCTGTCCTCGAGCCGGTCGTGCAGGAATTCGTTGCCGACCAGGAGGGCGACGAGAATCAGGAAGAAGAGCTGTGTCCGGGTGAAGGACGCGCTCTTGAAGTAAAAAATGACATAGCTTGAAAACAGTCCCCCGAACAGGAACTGCAGGACCCAGGGGAAGTAGGGGCGCACCCTTCGGACCGGTCCGGGGAGGGGGGCCCCCTCCTGGCTCCTGAGGGTGAGGATGATCAGTCCCCCTGCAACGGCCAGGTAGGTTAGAAGGAGCGCGTTGTCCAGGAGGTTGTCGATGCGGGTCAGGGTCAGTGAATCCCAGAGGAACCCGGCGCCGAAAAGGACGGGACCCGAATATTTTTCATAGCGGCGGACCAGGGCCGCGAGCGGCCGCGCGGCTTTGCGGGGAGAGGGGAGGGAGGTATGCATGGTTTGCCGAACAGGGCGCACGGACGGATCCTCCCCGGGGGAGGATCCGTCCGCGCCGTGAAAGTTCAGTGCTTGAAATGCCGGATGCCGGTGAAGACCATGGCGATCCCCCGGCTGTCGGCGGCTTCAATGACTTCGGCGTCGCGCACCGAACCGCCCGGCTGGATGACGGCCCTGACTCCGTATTCGGCGGCGGCTAGCAGCCCGTCGGGGAACGGGAAAAAGGCATCGGAGGCCAGGGCGCATCCTTCGAGCGGGAGAGTGGCCTTCATCGCCCCCCACTTCACCGCGTCCACCCGGCTGGTCTGGCCGGCGCCGATCCCCAGCATCCGGTTCGGGCTGGAGAAGACGATGGCGTTGCTCTTGACGTGCTTGACGACGCGCCAGCCGAAGAGCAGCGCCTCGAGTTCCTCGCGGGAGGGAGCGCGCCGGGTGACGGTCTTGAGCTCGTCGGGGCCGAGGAAATAGGTGTCCTTGTCCTGCACGAGAAAGCCGCCGCTGATCTGGCGGTGCTGCAGCGCGACCGGGGCGAGGGCGCTTACCCGCAGCAGGCGGAGGTTTTTCTTCTGCCTCAGGACGGCGAGCGCGTCCGCGGCGAAATCGGGGGCGAGCACGACCTCCACGAAGGTCTTCTGGATCTCGTCGGCCGTGTCCCGGTCCACCGGGCGGTTGAGCGCCACCACCGAGCCGAAAGCCGAAAGCGGGTCGCTGTCCCGCGCCAGCGCGTAGGCTTCCGCGAGCGTGTCGGCCTGGGCCACGCCGCAGGGATTGGTGTGCTTGATGACGGCGGCCGCGGGGCGGTCGAATTCCATGACCAGGTTCCAGGCCGCGTCCGAATCGAGCAGGTTGTTGTAACTGAGTTCCTTCCCGTGGAGCACCCCGGCCCCCGCCACCCCGAACGCGGGGTCCCCCGACCGTCGGTAGAGCGCCGCGCGCTGGTGCGGGTTTTCTCCGTACCTCAGGTCGCCGATCTTGTCGAGCGCCATTACCTCGGTGGAGGGGAGGGTTTCTTCCCGCTTCTCGGCCCCCTCTCCCGACCAGGTCCGGTCGGAGAACCACGCGGCGATGGCGCTGTCGTAGGAGGCGGTGGCCGCAAAGGCCTTCTGCGCCAGCCGGAAGCGGGTCCCGGCGCCGAGGGCCCCGTGATGGAGTTCCAGTTCCTGGAGCACCCAGGCGTAGTCGGCGGGGTCGGTGAGGACGGCTACCCCCGCGTGGTTTTTGGCCGCCGAGCGGATCATGCTGGGCCCGCCGATGTCGATCTGCTCGATGACCTCGGGATAGGTGATCCCTTCCCGCGCCGCGGTTTCCCGGAACGGGTAGAGGTTGACGACGACCATGTCGATCGGCCGGATCCCCTGGGCCTCCATCTGGGAAAGGTGAGACTCCTTGTTTCTCAGCGCCAGCAGCCCGCCGTGAATTTTGGGATGCAGGGTCTTGACCCTGCCGTCCATGATTTCGGGGAACCCGGTATAGTCGGATACCTCGACGACGGGGATCTTCCTCTCCCGCAGGAAAGCGGCTGTGCCCCCGGTCGAGAGCAGTTCGACCCCCATCTCATGAAGGCGCCCGGAAAGTTCGGCCAGGCCGCTCTTGTCGGAAACACTGATCAAGGCACGCTGTATGCGGATCAAGGTCCACCTCCTGGTGTCGAAGAAAACAAAACAACAGTATACGCGATCCCCCCCGCGGCGCCAGCCGAAGATTGCGCCCGCGCGCCGCCATTTTCCGCTTGACAAAAAATAATCGGGTCGATTACGCTCGGTGCAATTAAATCTCTAGTAGTTTGTTGGGTTTAACGGGGGCTTGGACATCATTGCATTTTGGGCGGAGTTGTGCCCGGTTTCAAGATGTGCGCGGAGTGTTCCGGGCTTTTTAGGGGATGTTCTATGAGCAGGGTTACGGGTACCGTGAAGTGGTTCAACAACACCAAGGGATATGGTTTCATCTCCCAGCCTACCGGGGTGGACGTGTTCGTGCACTACAGCTCCATACAGGAAGAGGGATACCGCACCCTGCGTGAAGGGGAGCAGGTGGAGTTTGATGTCAAGATGGGTCCCCGCGGGCCGCAGGCTGAACACGTGGTGAGGCTCGAGCCGCAGCCGGAGCAGTCCGTCATCTAGAAATCCCGACGGGATCAGGTTTCGACGGTTTCCGCCGTGGCGGTGAACCGGATAGACTCTTCTTTGAGCGCAAGGGTGAAGGCTACTCGGGAGCAGCCATGCTGCTTGCGGATGCTCCGGGTTCGGGTGGCCACTAGCTTGGCGAATTGCGGGTAGGAAATTTGTGTCTTCCCCGGCTCCGTCCTTCCTGCCGCCACCAGCGCGTCATACAGTTTCTTCACCTTGTCCGCTTCGGCCTCCGGGTCGGAGATGAGAACCCGGAGCGCCGGCTCCGTCACCCGGGGTGCGGCGCCCCTGGAGGCGCCGGCGCTTGCTGCGCCCGCCGCCCCCATCTCGCGCTCCTGCTGGGTGCGCCGCCAGAGGTCGCGGTAGACATAGTAGCGGGCCACGAGGGTGTTGAACCGGAAGCGCTGGGAAAAGGAGAGGTCCGAGCTTTCCGACAGTTTCTTGACCAGCCTCTCGATGCGCAGGCGCAGCTCATCGGGCGCCTTGGCCTGGTTCCCGTGAAAGAAGATGTGGTACTCGATTTTCAGTCGCCTCAGCCCCTCGTCCAGGCTGTTCAGTTCCTCGTCACGCATCCCCCTCACCCCCCTTTCCCGCGGACGCAATCGCCGATTGACAGCCTTCCCCGCCTATGCTGAAATGCGCCCATGACAAACACGCCCCCACAAGAACTGCTCCGCCGGATTCCGGCCGTCGACCAGTTGCTCCTGCGCCCGGTGATCGCCGCTTGGGTGGAGTCCACCGGCCACGATTTCGTCGTGGCTGAAATCCAGAGCCTGCTTGCCGAAACCCGTGCGGCGGTGCTTGCTGACGCCACCGGTGCCGTGGTCACCCCCGAACTGCTGGAGGCGACGCTCGCCCGGCGGCTGGAGCGGTGCCTGCGTCCGGGGCTCGGCCGGGTGATCAACGCGTCCGGCGTCATCCTGCATACCAACCTGGGACGGGCGCCGCTGTCGACTGCGGCCCTTGAGAATATATCGGCACTTGCGGCCGGTTACACCAACTTGGAATACGATATTTCCGAGGGGAAGCGGTCCCAGAGGGACCTGCTGGTCCAGCCCCTGCTCAGGGAGGTGCTCGGGTGCGAGGACGCCGCGGTCGTCAACAACAACGCCGCCGCCGTCTACCTCATCCTGAATACGCTCGCCTCCGGCCGGGAGGTTGTCGTCAGCCGGGGGGAACTGGTGGAGATCGGCGGATCCTTCCGGGTCCCGGAAATCATGGCCCGCAGCGGCGCCCACCTGTGCGAGGTGGGGACCACCAACAAGACCCGGCTCGAGGACTACGAGGCGGCCGTCAACGAGCGCACCGCCCTGCTGCTGCGGGTTCACCCCAGCAACTACCGGATCCGCGGGTTCACCGAAAGGCCGGCGCTCGCGGCGCTGGTCGATCTGGCCCGGCGCCACCGCATCCCCCTGGTCGAGGATATCGGCAGCGGCTGCCTGGTGGACCTCCGGCCCTTCGGGATCGCGGATGAACCGACGGTCCAGGCGAGCTTGGCCGCGGGGGTCGATCTCATCTGCTTCAGCGGGGACAAGCTGCTGGGTGGTCCGCAGGCCGGGATCATCGCCGGAGCGCGCGCCCTGGTGGCGCCGATCCGCAAAAACCCCCTGATGCGGACCTACCGGGTGGACAAGCTTGTCTACGGCGCCCTGGAGGCCACCCTCCGCAGCTACCGGTTCGGGCGGGCGGCCGGGGAGATTCCCGTGGTGCGCATGATCGCCATGTCCCGCGAGGAAACGGGGCGGCGCGCCCGCCGCTTTGCACGCCGGCTGCGGCCCCGCCTCCCCGAAGGAGCGGCTGTGCGCCTCGTCAAGGGGCAATCGGTGGTCGGGGGCGGGTCCTGTCCCGAAAGCCTGCTCCCTTCGACCCTGCTCTCCCTGGAGTCGGAATCGGTCCGTCCGGCCGTTATCGAATCGCGGCTGCGCGCGCTCGATCCCCCCGTGATCATCAGGGTCGAGGAAGACCGGGCGCTGGTCGATCTGCGCACCGTGCTCCCGGCCGATGAGCAGGTCCTGGCCGAAAGCCTCCTCGGGGTGGTCTCCCCCGGTTTTGCGCGCGAAACCGGAACGTAGGGAGGCTAACGGACGCCGGTCACGGAAAAGGTAAGCCGGGAGGTCTCGAGATCGGCGTGGTCGAGCCGGACCCTGACGCGGGAACCGAGCTCATAGCGGCGCCGGCGCCGCTCCCCGACGTGGGTGCGCGTTTTCTGCAGGTAGCGGTAGCGGTCGTCGATCAGGGTTTCGGCCGGCACGAACCCCTCCACGAAGGGATCGAGGAGTTCCACGAAAAACCCCTGGCTGGAGGGGGAGGAGACCACGGCGTCGAACTCCTCGCCCACCCTTTCGGCCATGAACTGCGTCTTCTTGATCCGCTCGATTTCCCGTTCGGCCTCGTCGGCGTTCCGCTCACGCTCGGAGGCATGCCGCGCGATTTCGGGGAGGCGCCGGGCGAGGCGCTCGTTCCACCCCTCGGACTCCTTGCGGTCGAGGATCCGTTTGAGTAACCGGTGTACGAGCAGGTCGGGGTATCGCCGGATCGGGGAAGTGAAGTGGGTGTACACTTCCAGTGCCAGGCCGAAATGGCCCGCGTTTTCGGGAGCGTAGCGCGCCTGCATGAAGGAGCGCAGCATGAGGTGGATCAGGAATTTCTGTTCCGCTCTCCCCCGGAGCCCCCGGACGAATTGCTGGAAATCCCCGGGGGTGTATTCCTTACCACTCCTCTCCAGCCGGTGTCCCAGGGCCTGGGCGAACTCGGCGAATTCCTCGACCTTGCGCGGGTCGGGCTTTTCATGGATGCGGTAGAGCGCCGGCCCTCCCGAGGCGGTCAGCTCCCGGGCGACGCACTCGTTGGCCAGCAGCATGAACTCCTCGATGATGCGGTGGGCGAGGGTGCGCTCGGAGGGGACGATGTCCGTCATCCGGCCGTCGGCGTCGAACCGGATATCGGCTTCCGGCAGGTCGAAATCGACCGCCCCCCGGGCGTGCCGTTTCCGCTCCAGGGCACGGCACACCTGCAGCATGTCCTCCAGCATGGGGACCAGCCCGGCGTGGTGCGCCCTCAGGGCGGGATCCCGGTCGCGGAGGATCGCGGCCACGGTGGTATAGGTCAACCGGGCGCGGCTATGGATCACCCCCCGGGTGAAGCGCCGGGCGACGACGCGGCCGCGGGGTGTGACCTCCACCAGGGCCGACAGCACGAGCCGGTCCACGTCCGGCTTCAGGCTGCAGATCCCGCTCGAAAGCTTCGGGGGGAGCATCGGGATCGAACGATCGGGGAAATAGACCGAAGTGCCCCGGGCATAGGCGGCCGCGTCCAGTTCCGAGCCCTCGCGGACGTAGTGCGACACGTCCGCGATGTGCACGCCGAGGAGCCAGTTGCCCGACTCCAGTTTGCGCAGGCTGACGGCGTCGTCGAAATCGTGCGCGCTCTCCCCGTCGATGGTGACGGCGGACTCTGCGCGGAAATCCTCCCGGTCCCGGCACTCCTCCTCCCGGACCCGGTCCGGGAGCGCTTCGGCCTCCTCGAGCGCCTCCGGGGGGAATGCGACCGGGAGTCCGTATTTGTGCTCGACGATCCGGTACTCGATCCCCGCCTCGCCGGGATCGCCCAGGATTTCCAGGATCTTTCCCTGCGGGAGGCGGTTACGCCCCGGCGGAAGGGTGATGGCGGCGGCGACGATCTGGCCGTCCCGGGGTTCCATTCCCTCCTTGGGGGAGACCCGGATGTCGTCCGATATCCGGGCGTCGAGCGGCTGGACACAGGGGAACCGGGAATGGGCCCGGTAACGGCCGACGACGACGGGGTGTTTGCGCTCCAGCACCCGGATGATGCGCCCCTCCAGCCTCTTCCGGTCCTCCCCGTTTTCCGTGCGGGCGCCGCCGGCCCTGCGCGCCGCGCGGCGCCCCCGGGGCGGGGCGAGCGGCTTGTGCCGGACCTCCGCCAGGACCCGGTCTTCGTGCAGGGCGTCCTCCATGTTCCGCGCCGGGATGAAGATATCCTCCGCGTAACGCGAGCGGTCGTCTGCAAGCACGAAGCCGTACCCGTCCCGGTGGCGGTTGAGAATCCCGGACACGTGGGTCTTCCGCTCCGCGATGGAGTATCGTCTCCGCCGAACGCGGCGGATCACCCCCTCGGCGTCCAACCCGTCGAGGAACCGCTGGAGGGCGCGGCGGTCGTCGCTGTCCAGGTCGAGCGCCCGGACAACGTCCCGGAAGGTGAATTCCTCCGAGGCCTTTGCATCCAGGTTCTGGATGAAGCGGAGAACCCGTTCCTTCTGTTCCGCGGTCAGCATCTGCCGGGCCGGCGCCCGGGGGAGGCGCCCCGGGGGGTCAACGGAGCAGGAACCATTTGGGCTCTCCATGCTGGACCGCGCCTCCGCGGTCGGCCGCAAACGAAAGCAGCGGTGAGCGGTCGGTTTCTGCAACCAGGTAGGCGAGCCAGCCTGTGACCGCGTCCCCCGTTTTCATCTCCCGGCGCATCCCAGGTTCCGGGGGGGGGGACTGGTGCGGCCGCGTAAGCCTCTCCCTCCCGCGAATAGGCGGTGAACTGCTCGGGCGCGAGCGGGTGGACGCAGGTGCCCGGAAACCCCCGCGCCCGGTATTCGAAGCGGACGCGGGCCAGGACGTAATCGAGCCCCGGCGGCGCCTCCGGGGTGTGGGGGGCAGCCGCCCGCAGGCGGCGCAGGGATTCGTCCCCCCGGAGCACCTCCTCGAGCGTGATCGTCACGTCGTACAGTTCGTGCGAAGTGTAGCCTTCGCCGCATTCCAGGATGCCGGCGATCGGCACCCCCGCCGGCGCGGCGGAACTCGGGGTGGCGCCCGGCGTCTGGGCCGACGCGGCCTCGAGCAATAAGCCCGCCGAGCACAGAAGCGCGCAACAAAACCGGAGGATTTTCATAGGCTCCCCATCATGTGCTTCCGCCCGCGAGCTTCCGCTCCAGCAGTTCGTTGACCATGCGGGGGTTGGCCTGGCCGCGGGTTTCCTTCATCACCTGCCCGACGAAATAGGCGATGACCCTGGTTTTCCCGGAGCGGTACTCCTCGAGCTGTTTCGGATTGGCGGCGATCACCTTGTCGATGACCGCGACAAGGCTGGCCTCGTCACTGACCTGGCGGAGTCCCATGCGGCCGATGAGGTCCACGGCGGGCTCCCCCGTCCGGACCATCTCCTCGAAGACGGTCTTGGCGATCTTCCCCGAGATCTCCCCCGAATCGATGGTCCGGATCAGCGCCGCCAGTTCCCGGGCGGTGACCGGGCTCTCCTCGATCTCCCCACCCGAGTTTTTCAGGGCACGGGCGAGGTCGCCCATGACCCAGTTGGCCGCCGCCCGCGGGTTGGCGGATTCCCGCGCACACTCCTCGAAGTAGGCGGCCGTCGCCGCCGTGGAGGTCAGCAACAGGGCGTCGTCGGCCCCGAGGGCGTAATCGGACATGAAGCGCTTCATCCGGGCGCCCGGGAGTTCCGGAAGTTCCGCTGCGACGCCCGCGATCCACTCCGGGTCGAGCCGGAGCGGCGGCAGGTCCGGTTCCGGGAAATACCGGTAGTCGTGCGCCTCTTCCTTGCTGCGCATGGAGAAGGTGCGCCCCTCGGATTCATCCCACAGGCGGGTTTCCTGGACGACGCGTCCCCCCCCGGACAGGACCCGCTTCTGGCGCTCGATTTCGTAGTCGAGCGCCCGCTGCATGAAGCGGAAGGAATTGAGGTTTTTGATCTCCACCTTGGTGCCCAGGGCGGCGGTCCCCTTCGGTCGGACCGACACGTTGGCATCGCACCGCAGGCTCCCCTCCTCCATGTTGCCGTCACACACCCCCAGGTAGAGGAGGGTCTTGCGCAGGTGGACCACGAAATCGTACGCCTCCTGGCTGCTGCGGAAATCGGGTGCGCTGACGATCTCCACCAGCGGCACCCCGGTACGGTTCAGGTTGACATAGCTCTTGGTCTCCGTCTCCGGGAGCCCGTCGTGGATCGATTTGCCTGCGTCGTCCTCCATGTGCAACCGTGTGATGCCGAACGTCTTTTCGCGGCGGTTGACGATTTTCCCCCCGTCGGCCCGCTCCCCGGAGAAGACAGCGATGCTTCCGTGCTCCCCCAGCGGGAGGTCGAACTGCGAAATCTGGTACCCCCTGGGCATGTCGGGATAGAAATAGTTCTTGCGTGCGAAAACCGAGACCGGATTGACGCGGCATCCCAGGGCCAGGGCCGCCTTCACCGCCATGGTGACGGCCTGCCGGTTGATCGCCGGGAGCGCGCCGGGAAGTCCCAGGCAGACGGGGCAGGTCTGGGAGTTGGGAGGGGCGCCGAACCGCGTGCTGCAGCCGCAGAACAGCTTGCTCCCGGTCAGTAATTGCGCGTGTACTTCAAGTCCGATTGCGGGTTCGAATGTCATGGCCGCATTATATTACGAGAGCCGCGGAAACGGGAGTCCCCATGGCTGGGCGCCCCGGAATCTGAAAAAATGGGTTCGAGCGCATAAATAATGAGCCCGCGCGATCACTACCGGCTCTTCCCGGCTTCCGGGTCGCTGGGACGGAAGTCCTGCAAGTAAGTGAAATGCAATAAAACGGGAGCAAATCATTGGGGTGGCGACCCATGGGCACGGGAAATGCCTGTAGCCGGGGTGAAGCGTCGCTCTCGGGCCGGGGCGGCAGGGGTAAACGTAATTCGAGGGCAAGCCGGATACCGGTGTGGGGGCGGCGCTTCGATCTCCCCTATCCCTCGCGCAGAAACCGGGAGACCTCCTCCGCCGCTCGATCCGCAAGTTGTCCTTCTCCCTCCCCGCCGTCCATCCAGAGAATGTCCCGGTCGGCCCGAAACCAGGAGAGTTGCCGCTTGGCGTAGCGGCGGCTCTCCTGTTGCGTGGACTCGATGGCCCGGGCGAGCTCCATCCGTCCCCCGAGGACGTCCGCCGCCTGCCGGTACCCGATCGCCTGGAAGGCTTGGCAGGATGGGGGGCAGCGGTCCAGAAGCGCGCGGACCTCCTCGAGGAGGCCGCTTGTGAACATCCGCTCCACGCGCCGGTCGATCCGGGCGTAGAGCTGTTCCCGGGGCAGGTCGATGCCGATCTTGAGCCAGCGGACCCCGGCGAAGGCGTTTTTCGGCTGGGCGCGCCACCATGTCATCGTCCTGCCGCTCGACAGGTACAGCTCGTAGGCGCGGATGATCCGGCCGGCGTCCCGCGCGCCGATCCGCGCGGCCGATTCCGGGTCGATACGGGCGAGCGCGCGGTGGAGGACCTCCGGCCCCTTGCGGGCGATGATGCCTTTCATGCGTCGGCGCAGGGGGGCGCTTCTTTCCGGTCCTTCGAAGAGCCCCTCCAGGAGGGCCCGCAGGTAGAACCCCGTTCCCCCGACGACCACGGGGAGGTTTCCCCGGAGATGGATCTCCCGGATCGCCTTGCGGGCCAGGCGCTGGTAATCCCCGGCGGAAAAATCCTCCTGCGGTTCCCGGACGTCGACGAGGTGGTGGGGCACCCCGCGCCGGGCGGCGGACGGGACCTTGGCGGTGCCGACGTCCATGTGCCTGTAGACCTGCAGGGCGTCGCAGCCGACGATCTCCCCTCCGAACCGGAGCGCCAGCTCGAGCGCCAGGTCGCTTTTCCCCGCGGCGGTGGGGCCGACTACGGCGATGACCGGATCCTTGTCTGACACACCTCACCCGAGTTTGAGGTAATAGCGGAGGGAGGCGAGCAGGAGGAGGAGCAGGGCCAGGGCCAGGATCCCCCGCATCTGCGAACGCATGCGCTGCATGATCTAGTACGCCTTCCGGATGTCCACTCCGGTGTAATAGGTCCTGAGGATGTCCTCGTAGCTTCGGCCCGCCCGGGCCATGCCGTAGGCCCCGGTTTGGCACAGGCCGATCCCGTGGCCGTATCCCCGTCCGTTGAAGGTGAAGCGCTCTACCTGCCCGTCGGCTCCGAAGGTGCGCCCGAGCGTGAACAACGTGTCCTTGAGGCCCAGGGCATTTCGAACTTTGTAGCCGTTGAGCAGTACCGATTTACGGCTCCCGACGGCCCGGATCTCCACCACCCGCCCCGATTCCCCGGTGCGATGCGGCTCGAGATCCAAAAAGGTCCCGATATCGCCCGTGAGCGGGCGCAACTTGGCCGCCACCTCCGACCGGGTTGCATCTGTTTGCCACGTCGCCGCGGGGGAATGGCGGTCGCTCGAGGCGCCCGACGGGCTCAGCTCGATTTCGAGGAAATCGATCCGATCCGACGGTCCGACGCGGAACGTGATCTTTTCAGACCCGATCAGGCGGATGCTGTGGATGGGCGTCGCCTGGCCCTGGTCTATCCGGAACAGGGCAGGTTCCGGTGCCAGCCGGAATTCGTGGGTCCGGTTTCCGGAGCGGATCGCGATGACGGAGTCGTCCCCGTCCCCCCGGCGCAGTTCGGCAAAGACCCCCTGGCGCAGAGTCCCGGGGCGCGCCGCCTCGGTCCAGCGCAGCAGCAGGGAGAGCGCGTCCCCCCGCCGGAGTCGGTCTTCCGGCCGCACGCTGTTGTCCGCGTTGGGGCGCCACAGTCCCTGCTGCATCAGGTAGCTGAGGACGCGGCGCAGGGATTCGGGCACCCGGTCCCCGTCCTTGATGTTGGCCATGTAGTACTCGGTGTCCCCCGTCGAAATCCGCCGGGAGAGGGTCCCGGGACCGAACAGCACCTCGGCCGCGTAGAGGATAAAGCCGCCGCGGGTGGTGGGATCGACGCCGCGCGGCGGGTTTTCCGGCGGGGCCCCGTGCACGATGAGGGCGGCCGCCCGGACCCATTCCCTTGTCTCGCCCGGGGTGGCGGGGGCGGCGAAGTAACCGGGCGAGCGGGCGTTTGGTCCCGACGGCCCGATGCCGAGGAGTCGTGCCAGTTCCAGGTTGCGGTTGGCCAGGTTCCCGTCGTCGGCCAGGAACGGTTCCTCCAACCCGTGGTGTCCCTCGAGCACGAGTTCGCCCTCTCCCGTGCCGCTCTCGACCGCGCAGACGACGCTTTTCAGGTAAGGGACGGGCGAGGAACCGTAGACCAGGGAGGCGTCCTCGGTGCGGCCGCCGCAGGTGGACATGAACATGGCGTCGATCAGCTCGTCCTCGTAATAGATGGCGATCCCCGCGGTTCCGCGCACGATATCGTTGGTGATCTCCCGCTCGCCGTTGACCCCGTTGTAGACCTGGGTCCGGGTGTCATTGGTGAGATCGAACCCCTGGGAGCGGTAACGGCCCATGTTCTTCAGGGCGTAGGTCCTGGCGGCGACCGCCTGGGCGGCCAGGGCGGCCGGTTCGGGGTAGGTCGCGGGGTTCATCTCGGCCGGGACGACTCCGAAGAGGTACTCCTCCAGCCCCAGCTGGTTGACGACGGTCATCCGGCCGCCGCTGTCGGGGATGATGTCCAGGGCGCCGCGATACGGTTTGCCGTCCACGCTGAGAAAATCGGACCCCGACGAGGGGGTGATGAAGAACCCGGCCCGGCTTGGCTGGGACAGTTTGTCGGGGCCCGATAGGAACAGTTCCACCCCGGGGCGGGCGCCCCCGCTTTCTTCCCGGGCTTCGGCACGGGTCAGAAATGCGTCCGGGTATCCCGCGCTTGCCAGCTGACCAAGCAGGTCCCGGGCTTCCTCCCGGTCGGCGAAGGAGCCGATGCGCACCTGGTGGGTGCCCATGGCCTCGTTGAGGTAGACCGCCACGGGTGCCCCGAAATCACGCTCGAGCCGGGCGCCGAGCTCGGCCGCCCGGTCGGGATTGGACAGGGAGGCCACCTGGACTTGGTAGGCGGCGGGCGTGGGGGCGGATCCCGGCTCGATCCGGATGCGCACCTCGCCGTCGACCCGCCAGCGGGGCGCCTCGGGTGTTTTCTCCATCAGGTGGAACTCGGCCGAGGAGGAGATGCGCACCTCCCGCGCCCCCGTTTTGAGGCCGATGCGGATCATGGGTCCCGGCGCCGTTTCCTCTGTCGGCGGCACGATGGCGGCCGCCTCCGGGGAGGAGGGCGCGGGAGGGACCGCCGCGGGCGGTTGCGTCCGGGGGGCCTTCGCCTCAGGCTGCGCCTTGGGCCGCGGCGTGGAGGGAGCCGGGCGGGATGGGGGGGGCTGAGGCGATTTTACGGTGGTTTTCGGCCCTCCGCAGCCGGCTGCTAGCAGGAGCAGCAGGAAGCAGGGGAGTTTTCCGGGGAAAGGGGAGGGAAAGCTGGAAAAGCGCAAAGACCAACTCCTTGAAAGCGAACCCTGGATCATGGATCGACGATGAGAACCAACTTGACCCCGATGCGCTCCCCCGGAAAACCCTTGGGCAGCGGGGGGAACGGATTGGATTCGATGACGGCGTTCAGGGCCGCCAGGTTGAGGGAATTGTTTCCGGAGGAGGCCACGATGCGGGCATCGGCGAAATGCCCATCCCGGTCGATGTAAAACACGATGGTCGTCTGTCCCTGGGAGCTCTTGAGGTTGGAGGGGATGAACCATCTACCCTTGACCCGCTCCACGATGATGTCCTTGTAGTTTCCGAGCGGAAAACCCTTGGTGTCGAACAGGCCGACGCCGGGGCTTTTGAGGGCGCTGGCTTCGTCCTCGAAGACGCCGTCGGGAAGCTTGGCAATCCGGGATGGGCCGGGGGGCGGGAGCGAATCGGGGATCCGGCTCGGGGCCCGGTCAGGGTCGGGGACCACGGCCGGTTCCCTGCGGGGGGGGCGGTCGGCCATCCTGGAGTCGTCGGCGTCAGGCCTGCCGGCCTCCGTCTCGGTGCCCCGGAGATTTTCGCCCGTGGTCCGGGAGGCGATGGTTCCGGACAGGACCGGGTTTTCCGGCAGGGAAACCTTCGGCTTGGGCCCCTCGTCGGGCACTTTCGGCATGGGGGGCAGGTCGACCAGGGCGGCGTTCGGGTCCCCGAACCGGACCCGGATGGGGGGGGCGCCGGTCCCCTTGCGGTCCCAATCGGGAAGATTGCGCCTGAGCGTGTCCGCCGAGGGCATCTGCATGCGCGCGGGGCTTTCGAGGAGCGTGACCGTGCGCCATTCCCGTTCCTCCAGATCGGGTTCCGACAGGCCCAGGAGGACGCGGAACGGCGTCCCCCGTCCCCCCTGGAGGATCTGCGGGAACTCGATGAGGAGCAAAAGCAGCAGGCCGTGCATCAAGACACTCGAGAGCGCCGCGGCGAGGGTCCGCCTGCTGGGTGCTCCCTTCCGGCTTATGGCTGTGACATCATCGAACATCGGATCGTTCCGCCCGCGGTGCAGTATAGGAAAGGGTCCTAATCCCTGTCAAATTCGAGGGCCTGGGCCTTTTCGGCTTTTTCGAGAATCATCAGCGCCAGGGCGAGCGCCTTGCGTCCTTCCGGGCCGCCGCATTCCACCGGGCCTAGCCCCCGGGCGGCGTGGAGAAAGGAGCGGAGTTCCAGCTGCAGCGGTTCCTGGCGTTCCGGGGTGATTGTCCGCCCCGCGATTTCCGGGATGGCCGCCCCGCCCTTGTGGTCGAGCTGGAACACCGAAAGGTCCTGGCGGGTGTAATCAAGCGAGATGTATTCCTGCCGCTGAAAGAGGCGCAGCTTGCGGATTTTCTCCATCGACACCCGGCTGGCGGTGATATTGGCGACGCAGCCGTTCTCGAACCGGAGGCGGGTATTGGCGATGTCGATCCTGCGGCTCAGGATGGCAATCCCCACCGCGCTGACCTCCGCCACGGGGGAGGGGACCAGCAGTCCGATGATGTCCAGGTCATGGATCATCAGGTCGAGGATGACGTCGATGTCGAGACTGCGCGGCGAAAACAGCCCCATGCGGTGGGCTTCGAAGAACCGCGGGTTGTGCACGACCTTGCGCAGCTCGATCACCGCCGGGTTGAAGCGCTCCAGGTGACCGACCTGCAGGACCCGGCCGTTCCGTTCCGCCGTCCGGATGAGCAGGTCGGCTGCCTCGAGCGAAGGCGCGATCGGTTTCTCCACCAGGACATGCACCCCCTCCCGCAGGAATTCGGCGCCGATTTCGGCGTGAAGCGTCGTCGGGGTGGCGATGCTCACGGCATCCACCTTGCCGAAAAGGTCGCGATGGTGGGGGAAAACCGCGGTTCCCAGGGGGTGGGCGACCGCTTCCGCCCGGCCCGGGTGGGGGTCGACGACTCCCACCAGATCCGCTTCTGGGAGCGAGGCATAGACTCTGGCATGGTGCTGCCCCAGAGCCCCGACTCCCACAACTCCTACCCGAATCCTGTCCATGAAAACGCTCCTGGCAATGGGATGGGCCGATGGTTGCGCCCGACCCCTTTCAGTCCGCCTCCGGGAGGGCGACGATGGCGATACCGTGCCGGTCCGCGGTGGCCACGACCTCCTCCCGGTCGAACAGCAGGGTGAGCCCGGCATCGATGCACAGGGCCGTGGCGCCGCACTCGATCATGTTCCTGATGGTCTCGAGTCCGACGACGGGAATGTCGAAGCGCATGTCCTGCCGGGGCTTGCTGACCTTGATTATGGTCAGGTTCCTCCGGTTTCCCAGAGCACCCGCCCGCTGGATGGCCGCATCCGTCCCCTCCATGGCCTCCACTGCGACCACGGCCCGGTCCCGGACCACGATGGTCTGGCCGATATCCATGGCGGCGATCTGCCGCGCCAGGGGACGGCCGTAATCCACGTCCGCCTGTTCCGAGGCATCGAGCCCCCGCGACGTAAGCGTTCCGGGGGCGGGGAGGTAGGGTTTGAGCAGCGCCGCACTGTTGACGAGGGTGATCCCGGCCTCCTCGAGCACATTGGCGACCCCCCCGATCAGGGAGTCGGTGTTTTTTTGCTGCAGGCCGGCGAGCATACGGATCATGGTCAGGTCCGGGAAGGAAGAACCGAAGATGCTCACGTGCTTGACCTGGCCGGCCATGATGGCCTTGCGGACCCCGGATTTCCTGAATATCCGGATGAGTTTGCCCAGCTGCCCCAGACCCAGCCAGTAGACAGGGTACCCGCACGATGCGATCTTCGGGTCGGTTTCCTCCCGGATGGCGGCGATGACCAGGTCCAGGTTCTGCCGCTTGGCCGACTCCACGACGAGGAAGGGGAAGCTGCCATTTCCCGCGATCAGTCCGAATTTATCCTCGCCGTTTGTCAAAGGAGCGTCCTGTCGCGAAGGCCTCAGCGGATGAATCCCCGCTCGGAGCTTTCGATGAAGGCGACCAGCAGCGCCACCTCCGGCGCCGGCGGCCCCTGTTCCCGCAATCGTGCCAGTGCGTCCCCCGTGTTCAGCCGCGAGCGGAAACAGACGCGGTAGGCGCGCTTGAGTTCGCCGATGGTTTCCGCAGAAAAACCCTTGCGCTCGAGCCCAAGGGTGTTGATCCCGTAGATCCGCGCGTGGTTACGTTGGCCCACCGTCTTGATGTAGGGGAGGGCGTCGCGGGTAATGACCGAGAAGCCCCCGATGAAGGCGTGGGGACCCACCCGACAGAACTGGTGTACGGCCGAAAAGGCGCCTACCGTGGCGCCGTCGCCGACGGTGACATGGCCGGCCAGGGTGGCGGCGTTGGCCATGATGACCCCGTCCCCCACCACGCAGTCGTGCGCCACGTGGCTGTAGGCCATGATGAAATTCCCGCTCCCGATCACCGTGGCGCCGTTCCCCCCTTGCGTCCCCCGGTGGAGGCTGACGAATTCGCGGAAGACGTTGTTGTCCCCGATCCGGAGGAAGGTTTCCTCCCCCCGGTACTTCAGGTCCTGGGGGTCGGCGCCGACCGAGCAATGGCTGTAGAAGCGACACCTTTCCCCTACGATCGAATGGCCGTGGATGACGACGTGGGCGTCCAGGACGCAGCCGGCCCCCAAGCGCGTCCTGGGACCGATGACGCAATAGGGACCGATGTGGACGTCGGGGGCGATGTCGCACGAAGGATCAACGATGGCTGTCGGGTGTATGGGCATGGGATTTCGACAAGAGGCTCCGGACCCTTCCGGCCCGGCGGCGAGCAGGAAACCCGCGCACGGGATCAGGTGCGGTCCACCAGGGAGCAGGAGAGTTCCGCCTCGACCGCCAGGTCGCCGCCGACGTACGCCTGCCCCTTCATCCTGTAGTAGCGGTCCCTCTGCTTGAGGACTTTCACCTCCATCCTGAGTTGGTCTCCCGGAACGACGGGATGACGGAACCGGCACTTGTCGATTCCCGAAAAGTACACCAGCCGGGACTCCCGGTCCGGGCGTCCGCCCAGCAGGAGCGCAACCCCGACCTGCGCGAGTGCCTCCACCAGCAGGACCCCGGGCATGACGGGATGCTCCGGAAAGTGTCCCTGGAAGAAGGGTTCGTTGATGGTGACGTTTTTGAGTCCCACCATGTAGGTGGTCCCGTCCGTTTCCAGGATCCGGTCGACCAGCAGAAAGGGGTAGCGCTGGGGCAGAACCTTGAGGATTTCTTGAATATCCCTGGCCGGGCCTCTGCTGTTCATGGCACTCTCCGATCGGTCCGCGGCCCGGTTCCCGCAGGCGGCTCCGGCCGCCTGCAGGGGGCCGGAGCCGGAAACAGGCTCCTTCCTGCGCCTGACGCGCCCCTACGGCTTGGCGGAAACCTTGGGAGCACTTGACGGGTAGGCCTGGTTGTAGGCCTTGACGATGTCTTCGGTGACGTTCAACGCCGGGTTGTCGTCGTTGATCCAGAGGTCGCGTGCGGGGTTGTAGAGGAGAATCGCGTCGAGCGCCTTGGCCTTGGCCACCTGTTCGACGACGGGCATCATCCGCTTGCCGATGGTGTTGGTCATGCGATCACGGCGCCCGTTGATGTCCCGCTGCGTGTCCTGCTGGAAACGCTGCAGGTCGGTGTCCTTGATCTCGGCCTGCTGTTCCAGGTCCATCCGTGCCTCGTCGGTCAGCTTGGAACCTTGAACGCTCAGCTTGGTCCTGAGGTTTTCGGCCTCCTTGCGCAGGTTGTCCAGCTCGACGTTTTTCGCCTCGATGAACTGCTGGATCTCGGCGTACATCTTGGCGCCTTCATCGCAGGTGAGGATAGCCTGGTCCATGTTGACCCAGGCGATCTTCACCGGGGCTCCCGCGGCCGCAGGCGCGGGGGTCTGGGCCGCGCCCAGCGTCGGCAGCAGGAGTGCGGCAAAAAGGATTTTCAGTATTGATCGGTTCATCGAATCTGTTCTCCTTTGTCATTCAGCCGGGAGGCCCCGGTGAATGGTTTGAATGTCCCTAATAATGATTCCGGGCGGAAAAGTGGCAATGTACTACAGTTCCCGTCGGCGGCAAAGCGGAATCAGAAGCTGCGGCCTATGGTGAACTTGATGTCTTTTTTCGGTTCATTGATGTGGTACGTGCCGTTGGTCGTGGTAATCGAGTCGTCGAGCCGCTGTGGGTTATAGGCAAAGATCAGCCGGAACGGGGCGCTGACCACAGGGAGGATGAACTGCAGCTCCAGCCCGGTCGACCCGCGCAGCGTGTTGTTGGTCGATTCGAGGATGTCCACGCTGCTGGTGCCGAAGTCCCCGAGCGACTCCTTGCGGCTGGCCCGGGCCAGCCCCAGGTCGTAGAAGGCCGCGATCGACAGGGGTCCGGCGACCGGGATCCGGTACTCGAAGTTCAGGATGCCGACCGTGTCACCGCCCACGGCGAAAGGCTGCGACTGGACCGTTTGAGGCAGCCCCGTGTTCAGGTCGATGATCGGGTTTCCCATCGGGTCGAACAGCCGGGTCGAAGTGACGGCGATGGGGCTGATCGAGCGGATGTCGAAGCCGCGGATGGTGTTCTCCCCGCCGATGAAGAAACGGTCGAAGAACGGGACGCTCGAGTTGCCGTATGACTGGATGTACTGGAACTGGACGTTGAAGGCGAAGACGTTGCGCCCGCCGCTCAGCCACCGGTCGGTTATGAAGCGCCGGTATTCCACCACGGGGCGGATCATGTTGAAATCCCCTCCCATGGCGCCCCCGGCCACCGATGCGGACAGCCGGAGTTCGGTGCCGCGCGTGGCGTTGAAATAGGCGTTGACGGAACTGTAGCGCACGTAGGGGGAGATCTCGCTGCGGATGATGCCCTCGAGCGCGTCGCTGGCGTCCTTCGAGGAAAATCCCGTGAACTGTCCCAACGCGAAGGTCTCGAAGCCGGGCGCGATGTTGCTGACCCCGATCTTTTGGTAGGTGTAACTGGTCCCCACGGTCCAGAACGAGTGGGAGAGCCTCCGGTCCAGGGAGATCGTGGCGCCGGCCATGCGCTGGGTGAAGAGTTCATGGGCTTTCCCGGAGTAGTCGGTAAGCCCGAAGGTGGAATAGGTGTCGTAGCGGTAGCGCTGGTTGAAAACCGATACGCCCATCCTCCAGCGGGTGTCCAGGAGGTAGGGCTCCATGAAGGACACGATGAAGTTGGTCTGGCGCGTCCCTCCCATGATGCTGACTTCCAGCGATTCCCCCCGCCCGAGGAAATTGTTGGTCGAGTAGTTCAGCCCGATGAAACTGCCGGAGATGCCGCTGACGCCGCCGGTGAACCCGATCGACTGCTGGCTCTTTTCCTTGACTGTCACGTCGACGTCGACGGAACCGGCCTTTTCGTCCGGTTTGACCTGGTAGTCGCTCTCCTCGATCCGGTCGAAGAATCCCAGCTGGTTCAGGCGGAGGACCGAATTGTCCAGGGCGGCGCTGCTGAAGACCTTCCCCTCCTCCAGGATGAATTCGCGGCGCATGACCTTGTCCCGAGTCTTCGTGTTGCCGAGAAAGTTGATGCGCCGGACGAAGAAGCTCTTGTCGGGCTGCATGGTCAGGGTCAGGTCGTAGGTCTTTTTCTCAAAGTCGATGTTCTGTTCGGGGAGGTAGGAAAAATTGATGTGCCCGAGGTTGCCGTACAACTTCTTGATCTCCTCCAGCGTGTCCTGGATCCGCTTGAAGTTGACGACGTCGCCGGGCTTGATTTCGAAGGCGCGCGCGAGCGCCTCGCAGTTCAGGATGCCGCATTCCTTCAGTTCGAGCTTGCCCAGCCGGTACTGGTCGCCGGCGTCGATGGGGATCTCGATGAAAAACTGCTCACGCGTTTTTCTCAGCATCGGGATGACGCCGCGGGGACCCTCGAAGATCCGGACGATCGGGGTGCCTACCTGGACCTGCATGTATCCGTGCTGCTTGTAGAACGCCTTCAGGTTGGTCTCGATGTCGTATTCCAGCTTTTCCCGGTGGTACTTGTCCGTCCCCTTGAAAATGGTGAATACGTTGCGCTCCTTGGTGAGCGACAGGGCGTTTTTGAGAGTCTTGTCGCTGAAGACCTTGTGCCCCGTGAAGCGGATCTGGCCGATGCGGACGTTGGCTCCCTCGTCGACCGTGAAGCGCACCCGCACGCTGTAGGGGGGGATGTTCTCGACCTCGGAGCGGACCGTACCCAGCGGCTTGCCGTTTTGCAGCAGCAGGTCCCGCAGGACGCGTTCGGCCATCTTGATCTTGACGGGGTCGTACTGGCTGTCCACCGTGAACCCGAGCTTCTTTTCCTTGTAGACCTCCAGGATGTCCGATTCGGTGAAGGACTTGTTGCCTGAGTACTCGATGGAGCGGATGAGCGGTTTTTCCTTGACGATGAAGGTGACGATCTTCCCGATGTCGCCGTCCTTTTCCTGTACTTCCAGGTTTTCGAAGTAATTGGTCCGGTACAGGGAGCGCAGGTCGAACTCCACGCGCACCACGTCGAAGGGTTCGCCGGGCCGGGTTTGGATGATCGAGGCGCGGATGGTGTCCTCGGGAATCCGCCGGTTCCCCCGGATGTCCACCCGTTCGACCGTCGTGGCGCCGGCCGTCTGCTGGGCGTAAGCCGCAAGACCCAATAAAAGGAATCCGATGATGCAGATCCCGCACTTAGCCGTTCTAGCCATCCATCCTCCGACGCGTGGAAGTCCCTCGTGTGTTCAAGCCACCCATCTTAGATAAAACGGCCGCTAAAATCCAGTGTCAGTGCCGCCGGCCCCCGTTTGCCGCACGAATCCGGTTGCGGGCCGGATCCCTGTATATAGACTCCACTTGCGGCCGGGCGTTCAAATATTTTTGGTTCGGCTGCTTTAGAATATCACGCCGGCGGCTGCGGGATGGCCGGCGGGAGCCCTAACCGTCGGTCAATACGCCGTTTTCCAGGCGGCAGCGGCGGGTGCAAATGTCGGCCAGGCGTTCGTTGTGGGTGACGATGATGGAGGTCAGCCCGTGCGTTTCATGAAGCGCCAGCAGGAGATCGGCCATCGTCCGGCCGGTGTGGGGGTCCAGGTTTCCCGTCGGCTCGTCGGCCAGCAGCAGCCGCGGACGGCCGACGAGGGCGCGCGCCAGCGCCACCCGTTGCTGCTCCCCCCCGGAGAGTTCTCCCGGGCGGTGGCGGCGGCGCTCCCCGAGTCCCACCTCCCCGAGCAGTTCCCCGGCGATGCCCGTTGCTTCCCCCAGGGGCGTGCCCCGGAGCAAGAGCGGCATGGAGACGTTTTCGAGAGCCGTGAATTCGGGCAGGAGGTGGTGAAACTGGAACACGAAGCCGATGGTCCGGTTCCTGAAGGCCGCCAGTTCCCGCGCGCCGAGGCTGGTGATCTCGCTGTCCAGGACCCGGACCGTCCCGCGGTCCGGGCGGTCCATCCCCCCTACGAGATGCAGCAGGGTGCTCTTGCCCGACCCGGAGGCCCCGGTTACGGCCACCATCTCCCCCGCCTCCACCGTCAGGGAGAGGCCTGACAGGATTTCCAGGCGCCCCGCGCCCGAGGGATAGCTCTTACAGAGGTCGCGCGCCTCGAGCAGTCTATTCATAGCGCAGCGCCTCCACCGGGTCCATTTTCGACGCGCTGCGGGAGGGGTAGATGGTTGCCAGGAGGCTGATCAATATGGCGGTGGCCGAAACCAGCACGACGTCCCATGCCCGGACGTGAAAGGGGACGTAGGGGATGCTGTAGATGGCGGCTTCCAGCCGAATCAGCTGGAAATGGTCGAGTGTCCAGCTCGTAAGAACCCCCAGCATGCTCCCCAGGGCGGTACCGGCCACCCCGATGATGAGGCCCTGGAAGCGGAAAACGCGCCGGATGTTGTCGGCCGTCGCTCCCATGGCGGCGAGGATGGCGATGTCGCGCTGTTTTTCCAGCACCATCATGATGAGGGTGGTCACGATGTTGAGCGAGGCGACGAACACGATCAACCCGATGGTGATGAACAGGACGATCTTTTCCAGCTTGAGAGCGGAAAAGAGCGGCCGGTTGAGCTCGATCCAGGTGGATGTCGCGTAGTCGCCCCCCGCCCGGGCGCGGATCGCGTCCGCCATCGCTTCGGCGGCGTCGAGGTCGGCGATTCCGAACTGCAGGAGGAGGGCCGACCGGGCGGGATGGGCGAACAGCCTGCGCGCGGCGTCGATGTGGATGTAGGCCCAGTTGGCGTCGATGTCCCAGAGACCGGAATCGAAGACCCCGGCCACCCTCACGGTCTTTTCGGAAACGGTCATCCCGAACGGGGTCAGCCGTCCCAGGGGGTTGAAGACGCGCAGGGTGTCTCCGACCCCCACCTGGAGCGTGCGCGCCATTTCCCTGCCGATCAGGATCCGGTCCGGCGGGGGCGGCCCGGGGTCGCCGGGGGAGGCCGGCGGGCGGTCCAGGACATGCAGGTCGCCCCCGACGATGCGGGCGAAGAAATCGGAGACGGCGGCCTCCCGGGCGGGATCGACCCCTTTGAGAGCCGCCCCCTGGTTGGAATAGGCGCTCGAGACCAGGACCTGCCTGAGGATGGCTGGGGCGCTTGCGGTCACCCCGTCGACACGGCCGATCCGGCCGAGCAGGGCGTCGGGGTCGGCCACGGGCGCGCCGTCGATCCGGAAGAGGTTGACGGCCGGGGTGGCGCCCAGGATCTTCTTCTGGATGTCTTCCTTGAACCCGGTGGAGAGGGCCAGGGCGATGACGAGGGCCATGACGCCCGCCGCGATCCCCGCCACGGAAAGGATGGAGATGACGGAGATCATCGTCTGCTTCCGCTTTTCCCTCAGGTACCGCAGGGCGATGAACAGTTCGAATTTCATAGGCCGCGCCATCGGGTCGCGGCGGACGCCCGCCGTCCCATTGTCATCCGCACGCCGTCACTCGCCGGCCTCCGGTTCGGGTCTCAGGAGCGGGAACAGGATGACGTCGCGGATCGACGGGGAATCGGTCAGCACCATGGTCAGGCGGTCGATGCCGATCCCTTCCCCCGCGGTCGGGGGCATCCCGTAGCGCAGGGCGCGGATGTAGTCCTGGTCCATGCCGTGGGCCTCCTCGTCGCCGCGGTCGCGCGCCCGCAGTTGTTCCTCGAACCGCGCCTTCTGTTCGGCCGGGTCGTTCAGCTCCGAGTATGCGTTGGCGATCTCCATGCCGGCGATATAGAGCTCGAAGCGCTCGGCGGTGGCGGGGTCGCCCGGTTTGGTCTTCGCCAGCGGGGAGACCTCCGCGGGGTGATCGTAGACGATCGTCGGCTGGACCAGGTGTTCCTCCGCCACCGTTTCGAACAGCAGTGACATTAGTTTTCCCGGGCCGTCGGCGGGGGCGTACCGGGCGCCGACCGCTTCCGCGAGCGCCCGCAGCCTGTCGACCGACTGAAGGTCGCCCTCGGCGGGGGGGGGGAGGGAGGCGGGCCAGAACCGGAAGATCGCTTCCTTCATCGTCAACCGCTGCCAGTGATCGAAATCGAGCACGTGTTCCCCGTAGGGCACCTGGCGCGAGCCGGTCACGGTTTCGGCGATCCGGGTGATCATCTCCTCGGACATGTCCATCAGGTCGTTGTAGTCGCTGTAGGCCTGGTAGAACTCCAGCATCGTGAACTCGGGGTTGTGGTGCGAGGAGATCCCCTCGTTGCGGAAGATCCGGCTCATTTCGTAGACCCTGGGGATCCCTCCCACGATGAGGCGCTTGAGGTAGAGCTCCAGGGCGATGCGGAGGTAGAGGTCGATGTCCAGCGCGTTGTGATGCGTCCGGAAGGGGCGCGCCAGCGCCCCCCCCGCGATGGTCTGCAGCACCGGCGTTTCCACCTCCAGGTATCCCCGCTGGTCGAGGTACCGGCGGATCTCGCGGATGATGGCGCCGCGCTTGACGAAAACCTCGCGGACCCCGGGGTTCATAATGAGGTCGACGTAGCGCTGGCGGAACCGGGTTTCCACGTCGGTCAGCCCGTGCCACTTTTCCGGCAGGGGCTGGAGGTTCTTGGACAGGTGGTGCACCTTGGTGGCGAGCAGCGTCAGTTCGCCCGTGCGAGTGCGGAAGATGGTTCCCTCCGCCCCGATGATGTCGCCCAGGTCGAACAGCCGGAAGAGCTCGAACATTTCTTCCCCCACCGTGTCGCGACGGACGTACACCTGCACGCGCCCCTCGCCGTCGGCGAGGTCCAGGAACCCGGCCTTGCCGTGCGGGCGCAGCGACAGGATGCGGCCGCAGATCCGGGCCGTCTCTTTCCGGTCCTCGAGCGTGGCGGCATCCAGGGGGTCGAAGGCCGCGCGCAGTTGCCCAAGGGTGTGGGTGTAGTCGAACCGGCGCGGATAGGGGTCGTGACCCAGGCGCTGGAGCTCGGCCAGCTTGAAGCGGCGCTGTTCGAGGAAATTAGTCTGGTCGTCCATGGTCGGCCTGCCCCTTGGTGTGTAGTTGGTTCTTGATGCTGTCGAGGATCCCGTTCACAAACTGGGCGGATTCATGGGTCGAATACTTCTTGGCGATTTCCAGCGCCTCGTTGATGATGACCGTGTTCGGGGTATTGCCGCCCGAGAGGAATTCGTACACCGCCAGCCGCAGGACGTTCCGGTCGACGGCGGCCATCCGCACCAGGCGCCAGTTCTTGGCGTGGTCCTGGATCACGCCGTCGATTTCGGCCACCCGGCTGAGGGTCCCCGTAAACAGCTGTTCGGCGAAATCGCGCACCTTTTTCGGGTGGTCGTTCATCGTCCAGTAGCTGCGCAGGATCTCCGCCGGGGCATGCCGGCCGATATCCCGCTCGTAAAGCATCTGAAGCGCACATTCGCGCGCCACTCTCCGATGTCCCATGAACCCACCGCCCGGGGGAAATCGCCGCTCCGCCCGCGGCTACAGCTGTTTCAGAACCTGGACCATCTCGATTGCGGTCACGGCCGCGTCGAACCCCTTGTTTCCGGTTTTCAGCCCGGCCCGGTCCACCGCCTGCTCCATCGTGTTGCAGGTCAGGATCCCGTTGATCACCGGGATTTCTGCTTCCAGCCCGATGGAGCCCAGCTCCTTGGTGACCGTCGACGAGAGGTGGTCGAAGTGCGGGGTTTCCCCCCGCAGCAGGGCGCCAAGGCAGATCACGGCGTCGAATTTGCCGGAAAGGGCCAGCCTCCGGGCGACCGGGGGGACTTCGAAGCTCCCCGGGACCCAGACCACGCTGATGTCGTCGGTCGCGGCCCCGTGGCGCTCGAGGGCGTCAAGCGCGCCCGAAAGCAGCCGGTCGCTGATGAAAGAATTGAAGCGGCTGATTACCACCGCAAAACGGCTTCCTTTTGCGTCGAGTGTTCCCTGGATGATTCTGGCCATTGCCGTTGTCTCCGTTGTCTTAGGATAAGCCGCGGTCGGGCACACGCCATCCGTGCCGGTTGCGGCCGAGGGATTCAATTCTGCAAGAGAGAGCGGGTGATTACAAGCCCAAACCCGCCTTCCGGCGTCCCAGTCTCCCGAGCAGCGCGAAGAAATCGCTGACTTTGCGGCCGCCGGAATATACAGGCCGGCCGAGGCGGGCCGACAGGCCCCGCACTGTCAGGTCGTCGAGCAGGACCCCGCCGGGGGAGGAGAGCGCCTCCCCGGGGATGATCACGAAATCGCCCGGATTCCGGCCCGCCAGGGCCTCCAGGATGTCCCTCCCGGCGAGCAGCCCGGCGACGGTGATCCGGCTTCCCAAGTGGCGGTTCGGGGCGCCGACCACCCGGAGCTTCATCCCGGAGCGGCGGTTCCAGCGCCGGATGCACCGCTCGAGGAGGGGGAGGAAGAGGCTGCCCGTCACCAGGGTGCCGCGAAGCGGGGGCGCCGGGCGGCGCCTGCGTGCCATGGCGGCCTCGAAATCGTCGAGGAAGGAGCGGACCATCCCGATGCCGTCCTCGATCTGTGCGAAGTCGCCGTAATGCCCCGCCTCGGGCACGGGCGTTCCCCCCTGGAGGTAGAATTCATCGGCAAGGAAGGCGAACGCGTCCCCGGCCCGGGTGTAAAAACACTCCTGCCATCCGGAAACCTCGCTGATCACGGAGCGGGCGTACTCGGGTGTCACTGCGGTCAGGCGGGTGCGAGGGGGGCCGTGGTCGGACAGTCCCACCGGGACGATGGCCACGGAACGTACCCCCGGGTGGAGGGCGCCGAGGGCCGACACCGTCTGCTCCAGCCGGGGGCCGTCGTTGATCCCGGGCATGAGGACGATCTGGGCGTGGATCCGGATGCCGCCCCGGACGAGGCGGCGCAGCTTTCCGAAAAGGTCGTCCGGCCGCTTTCTCCCCAGGATCCGGGCCCGCAGGAACGGATCGGCGGCGTGCACGGAGACGTACAGGGGGGACAGCCGCTCTTCGATGATGCGGTCGAGGTCCCGCCGCGTCGTGTTGGTCAGGGTAACGTAGTTGCCATACAGGAAGGAGAGCCGGTAGTCGTCGTCTTTGACCCGCAGCGCCGGCCGGGCCCCGGGGGGGAGTTGGTCGACGAAGCAGAACAGGCAGGCGTTATGGCAGGTGCGGGTTGTGAATTCCTCGAGGGTGAGGCCCAGGATGAAATCGGCCTCCAGGTCGAGGGCGAGGCGGCGCCGATCCCCCCGGGGGTTCATGACGCACAGTTCGGTGCCCTCCCCGGCGAGATGGAACCTGAGGGCGAGCTCATCGGGTGTTTCATGGCCGTCCACGGCCAGGATCCGGTCCCCCGGCTCGAGCCCCGCGTCTTCCGCGGCCGACCCGCGGGCTACCTCAAGAATCCTGACGCCCTGAGCCTTCATCGTCGGTTTCCTGGTAGGAGGCGATGATCCTGATCGATTTGGAGGCGTAGTGCAGCCCCGAGGCGACCGTGAAGGCCAGCGTGGCGTACACCACCAGGGGGAATACCGCGGCGGCGGGGCGCAGGTCGAAATTGGCCAGCAGGCAGACGGCCACGACCAGGAGCTGGACCGCGGTGGTGCATTTGCCGAGGAAGCTGGGCGGGAACCGGGAATGGCCCGTCTGCATGTGGATGACCAGCACCGAAACGGCGATGATCAGATCGCGGCTGATGGTCAAGACCGTCAGCCAGGCCGGGATGTGCAGCGCGAGCGGCATCGAGGGGATCGTGAGCGTTATGAAGGCGGCCGTCAGCAGGATCTTGTCCGCCATGGGGTCCAGGAAGGAGCCCAGGACCGTTTTCTGCTGGAGTTTCCGGGCCAGCAACCCGTCCAGCCCGTCGGAGACGGCGGCCAGGACGAAAACCGCGGTGGCCGCCTTCGGGTAGTTGTAAATCAGCAGGATGACGAAACAGGGGACGAAGAGCATCCTCAGAATGGTCAGCTGGTTGGCGTAGGTCAGACGCAAGCGCGGACTCCTTTGAACGAACGGTTCCTCCCTCGGGCGTGCCCGGGTGCCGCTTTATCTTAACAGGGTAGTCGTCGTTTTTTCCACACGGGATGGTTGCGGCGGCTTCATTTTCGCCGTCCCGGCGCCGGACGGTCTTGTCGGGCCGCTCTTTGAAGGCTTCAACGGGCCGCCGCCGGGCCCTTGGGGATGTGGGGATCCTTGCACGCTTGCGTTACAATACCCCATCGTCAAGGACGCCGCCTGGTCGGCTGGGAAGTCAAAGCAACCCGTATAGGGACAAAGAATGAACAGAATATTCAAATGCAACGATAAAACGATTGTCGGCGACAGGGGAGCCATCCTTTGCGGCATCGTCAATGTCACGCCGGATTCCTTTTCGGACGGCGGACGTTGGTTTTCCACGGACAAGGCTGTAGCCCGGGCAATGGATCTCGTTGCGCAAGGGGCGGGGATGCTGGACATCGGCGGCGAATCCACCAGGCCGGGCAGCACGCCGGTTGAGGTTCAAGAGGAGATTGGCCGCATCACGCCGGTCATCCGTGAATTAAAAAAGCGCACGGACGTGCCCCTGTCGGTGGACACATGGAAGGCTCCGGTGGCCAGGGCGGTTATTGAGGCGGGAGCGGACATCGTTAATGATATTACGGGCTTTTTGGGCGATCCCGACATGGCGGGGGTCGTTGGAGCGTCCAAAGCGGGAGCCGTCCTGATGTTCAATCCCGTCATCGCCAGGCCCGATCATCCCGGCTCCAGGATCTTTCCTTCTTTTGGCGGAGCAACGGCCTTTAGCGGGGAAGAGATCAAGAAGATGGAAGCCATGGACATACAAGATGCCATGGTCTTCTATTTGAAGCGCTGCATCCGGATTGCTCGCGAGGCCGGGATTGAAGCCGAGCGCATTATGCTGGACCCGGGTATCGGGTTCGGCTTGACGAAGAAGGAAAATCTCCTGTTGATCCGAGATCTCCACGTTTTAAATCAGATGGGTTGCCTTAGCTTTGTAGGCGTATCCAGAAAGCGCTTTGTGGTTAACATCCTGGAGGACGCCGGTTTCAACCTGGATCCGGAAACGGAAGAAGGTCATAAGAATCGGGACGAAGGCTCGGCCGCGCTCACGGCGATTGCGACCGCGTTGGGGGCCGATGTCGTCAGAATCCACACGATCGCCGGGCACAAGATGCATGCAAAGATCGGCCATGCCGTGCGGACTGCCGCCAAGATCGAAGATGTCCATCTGAAGCAGTACGAAGCGAAGAAAAGGTGAGTGAAGATCGGGACACCTTTCAAGATTGTTCAAGAAGGTGCGGGAATGCAGCCGTGAGGCGCTCCCCATCAGGTAGGACGGAAAATCGGCCTGTTTAAGGCTGGATCATTGCACGCTTGCTTGGCGGGGATCGCGCCAATTGTTGAATGGATGCCGCCGGCGGCCGATAAGCACAGGGGAGGAAGAGCGATGTCGCTGTCCGGAAGACTGAAAACGATGGACCTGCCCGAGGTGCTGCAATGGGTGGCGGTCGGCCGAAAGACGGGCACCCTCTCCCTGGTGAGGGACAAGACCAAGGTCTACATCTATTTCCGGGACGGGAGCATCATCTCCTCGAGTTCCAACGATCCCACCAAGCAGCTCGGGCAGTTTTTGCTCTTCCAGGGGAAGGTGACCGAGTCGGACCTCAAGCGGGCGTTCGAGCTGCACTTGCGCTCCCGCGTCGTGCTGGGCAAGGTCCTGGTCCAGGAGAACCTCGTGTCGCAGGCGGACATCGAGGCGGCCCTGAAAGCGCGGACGGCCGAGGTGATCTACGATCTCTTCCTCTGGGAAGAGGGGCATTTCCACTTCTCTTCGGGGGAGTACAACCTCGACCGGCTGGTCCAGATCAAGGTGGACATCAACGCCCTCATGTTCGAGGGGATCCGGCGCAAGGACGAGTGGGCGCGCATCCGCTCGGTGTTTCCCGGCAACCACATCGTCCTGGCACTGCGCGCCGGGGTGGACCTGAAGGCCCAGAACCTCACCCCCCTGCAGAAGAAGCTGGCCTACCTCCTGACCCTGAAGAAGCCGATTTCGGAGATCATCCTGGAGCTGCACGGTTCCGATTTCCTGGTCAACTTCGAACTGTTCCAGCTCTACGAGAAGGGGATCGTGGAGGTGCTGGAGGCGGCCCCGGCCCCCGTGGAGGTGGAGAGCCCCGCCCAGCTTTTCAACCGGGGCCTGGAACTGATGCAGGGCGGGAAATTCCGCGAGGCGGTCACCGCCTTCCAGGAGGTGCTCCGGCTCGACCCGCAGAACGGCTGGGCCTCGGAGCAGATCGAGCGGGCGGAGGCCGCCCTCTGCCGCGAGTATTACCAGACCGTCTTGTCCCCCGCCAAGGTCCCCTGCTTCCTGGTGCCGGAGGATTCCCTGGTCCGCTACAACCTCTCCCACGAGGAGGGGTTCATCGCCTCCCGCATCAACGGGACGTGGGACGTCAAGTCGATCGTGATGCTTTCCCCCCTGCGGGAGATCGAGATCCTCGAGGCTCTCAATCGCATGCTCAAGCTGGGGCTGATTGAGCTCAGGTAGGAAGCGCGCGGGGGAACCATGAGGGTCCCCCGCCCCTCCACCCGGGCTACTCCGACGGGAACCTGAACCTCATGCCCGCCATGAAATTCAGCCGCAGGGCGGGATAGCCCAGGGTTTCCTCGTACTTCCGGTTCAGCAGGTTGTTAATCCTGCCGTAGATCTCCACTCCCCGGGAGAGGCGGTAGGCGAAGCCCGCGTCGGCCCGCACATAGCCGGGATTGGTGAAAAAGGGCTGCCCGAAGGCGGGTTCCACGTCGAGCGTTTCCCCGCGGATGTAGGCGGTGGTGTTCAGCGTCAGGCGCCGGTGATTCCAGGTGACGCCGTAGCTCCCGGAGTGGCGCGGGCGGCGGAGCAGCCACTGTCCCACGGAGTAGGGGGCGTTGGCCTCCGAGCTCCCGTCCAGGGCCAGGATATCGGTGTCCAGGAAGGTGTAGGCCCCGGTGAGTTCGAGCGACTGGACCGGGCGCAGGCGCAGGGTGAACTCGAGTCCCTGCGCGCGGGAATTTTTCAGGTTGTCCGAGGAGTATTCGCTCAGGTTGGCCACCGACCCGCCCAGGGTGACGATCTGGTCCCGGAACCGGTTCAGGAAATAAGTGACGTCCACGATCGCCCTGGAACCGAAGAGCGTCTGTTCCACCCCGGCGTCGAAGCTGATGTTGCGCTCGGGCTTGAGCTCCGGGTTGTCGGTGAAGGCGAGTTCGAACCCGTCGGGCGGCCGGATCCCGGTGCCGAAGCTTCCGTGAATCCTCGTGGAGCCGAAGGCGCCGCTCCCCCTGTCCTCGCGGGCGATGTAGGCGGCCGACAGGCGCGGGTTGGCCTGGACCACAGTGGAGGCGGGGATGACGGGACGGGTCCAGCCGTCCGACGGGATCCGGCCGGTCCGCAGGTGATCGACGCGTATCCCCCCGATCAGGTGCAGCCGGTCGGACGGACTGTAGCGCGCTTCGGCGAAGTAGGCCAGGCTGGTGCGGGGCAGGAGGAAGGGGGCGAACTGCTCGTCGGTGATGTAGGTGTGTTTCGTCTGCTCCCGGTTGAACTCGAAACCCGCCGCCAGGGAAGCCGTGTCCGTGAGCGCGATCTCGGTGCGGGTGTTGAACAGGCCGCGCAGGTGCTCGGCGAAGTAATCGCCCCAGGTGGAGATGTAAGACAGGTCGTTGGTGGTGAGGCTGGCGCTCGTGACCTGGCGCACGCGGGAAGAGAACTGTTCGGTGTAGCCCAGCCGGTACCCGAACAGGTTCTGCTTCCCGCGCGAGATCGTGTCCACCGTGTGGCCGGGGTTGGTTCCGCCGGGGTCGCTGCCGTAGGCGCCCGGGGCGCCGGCGTCGTTGGCGTTGCCGAAAAAGCTGAATTCGAGCTGCCGCCGGTTGCGATGCCGGTAGCCCAGGTTGAGGAAGGCGCTCTGGTTGCGGTAACGGTCGTTGGCGACCACCCCGTCGGAATCGAGCCGGGAGAGGTTGTAGGCCCAACTGAACCCGCGGCTGAGACCGCTGCCGCCGGTGGCGAAGCGGCGGGTGGAGTAGCTCCCCCCTTCGGCCAGGGCGGTGAATTCAGGCGGTCCCTCCCCGCGGCGGCTGACGATATTGATGACGCCCGTGACGGCGTTGGAGCCGTACAGGGCGCTCTGGGGGCCGCGGGTGACCTCCACGCGCTCGATCCCGTCGGCCGGCAGGGACGCCATGTCCATTCCCCCCCCGAAATCGTTCATCGCGACGCCGTCCACCATCACCGCGTTGTACTTGGATTCCCCCCCGCGGATGAACACGCCGGTCACGCCGCCGCGGCGGCCGCTCTGGTTGACCTCGACCCCGGGGATGCCGCGCAGGCTTTCATAGGCGTTCTGCGCCGCCCGGTCCTCCAGGTCCTCTCCGGTCACCAGGCTGACCGAGGCGCCGACCTGGGGAATCAGCGCGCCCCCGAGGCTGGAAGAGACCACCACCTGGGTTGTCATGGCGCTGAGCTTGAGCTGGAGGTCCCTGGTTTCGGTTCCGCCGCCGGTCACGGCCGCCTCGACCTGGTCCGCGGCCAGCCCGGGGGCTTCGGCCGTCAGCCGGTAATTCCCGTCGGGAAGCTCCTCGAACCGGTAGGCTCCCTCGACGTCCGTCTGCCGCTCCCCGACGACGACGAGGGAGCGGAGCAGGAGGACCCGGGCGTTGGGCACGGCTTTCCCCTCGGGATCGGTGACTACGCCCGTGAGGGTTCCCGCCAGCGTGGCAACCGGCAGCGCCAGGGCGATCAGGATGTAAATGAAGAGCAATCTATTCCGATACATGGGATGTTTCCTCGTGAATGACGGGGAGGACCTCGACCCCGGCGCCCGGCAGGCGGCGGATCGAAAAGTCCAGGCCGAAGATTTGTTTTAGATGTTCCCGCGTCAGCGTTTCGCCGACGCTCCCCTGGAAGCGGATCCTCCCGCCGGACATCAGGATGATGCGGTCGCAGAAGGCGCCCAGTATGTTGATTTCGTGCGACACCACCAGGGTGGCGAGGTTCTGCTCGCGGGTGATGCGTCGTACGAGGCGCATCAGTTCGACCTGGTAGTTGATGTCCAGGTTCGCCGTGACCTCGTCCAGGAGCAGGATCGGTGTCCGCTGCGCCAGCGCGCGCGCGAGCAGCAGCCGCTGCTTTTCCCCTCCCGAGATCTCCGTGACGCGCGCGTGGAGGTAGCGCGTCATCTGCGTCATCTCCAGCGCCTCCAGGGTGACGGCCTCGTCCTTTTGGTTTTCGAATCCGAACCGCGACAGGTACGGCGCCCGCCCCAGCATGGCGAACTGCAGCACCGTCTGGTACGGGTCGAGCCCGCCGTTCTGGGGGACCATGGCGATGAGGCGCGCGATCTCCCTGCGCCTCATCCGCGACAGTGGGCGTCCCCCGTCGACGAGCACTTCCCCCGCGAGCGGCCGGATGATCCCGTCGAGCAGCCGCAGGACGGTGGTCTTGCCGCAGCCGTTGGGCCCGACGATGCCCGTGAAGGTCCCGGGGCGCAGGCCGAAGGAGATGTCGCGCACGATCGGCTTGCGGTAATCGAAGTCGAGGTTGCGCGCCTCCAGGATGAAGTCTCCGCTCATTTGTCCCTCCCCTTGCGATGCAGGAGATAGATGAAGAGCGGGGCTCCGCACAGCGCGGTGACGATCCCCACCGGGAGTTCGGCCGGGGAGAGGATGGTCCGGGCCAGGGTGTCGGCCAGCAGGGTGAAGATCGCGCCGAAGAGGAAGACGGTGGGGATCAGGATGCGGTTGTCGCTGCCGAAGAGCATGCGCCCCATGTGGGGGCAGATGAGGCCGATGTAGGCGATCGGGCCGCTGATGGAGACCACGGCCCCGGTGATCAGGGAGGCGATGATGTAGACGGCGGTCTTGACCCGCTTCACCTCCACCCCCAGAATCAGGGCGTCCTCCTCCCCCGTGGCGATCAGGTTCAGGCTGTGGGAGAAGATGTAGAGGATGCCGACCCCCGCGAATACCAGCGCCGTCACGGGGTAGATGGAGGCGTCCACCTGCCGGCTGAGATCGCCGATGAGCCAGTAGAAGATCCCGCGCAGGTCCGCCTGGTTGATGCTCGTCAGCAGGAACACGTTGATGGAGGAGAGAAAGGAGGCCAGGACTATGCCAGCCAGGAGCAGCCGCTGGGAGTTGTCGGCCGCCTTCCGGCCGCCGCTGGCGGTCAGGTAGACTGCGCCGACTGTGAAAGCGGCCCCCAAAAAGGCGGCCAGCGGCCGGCCGAAGGCAAGGCCCCCGCCCATGGTTGCGAACCCGGTTCCGGCGATGACGATGGAGTAGATGATGGTGCCCAGGGAGGCGCCCGTGGACACCCCCAAGACATAGGGGTCGGCCAGGGGATTGCGCAGCAGCGACTGGAACGCGGTCCCCGCCGCCGCCAGGGCGGCCCCCACCAGCGATCCCAAAAGCACCCGGGGGAGCCGGACGGAGAAGAGGACCGCCTCGAGGGGGTCCCCGCTCGAAACTCCCGCCAGTCGGTCGGCCAGGAGGCCGAGCGAAGTCCGGACCGGGATCGGGACGCTGCCGATGTTGAGCGACAGGATCACCGCCAGGGCCCAGACCCCGGCGAGGACAAGGCTGACCATCGCGATCCTGGCGCCTGATAGACGGTTCATCGGAACCTCTCCGGGTAGAGCTGCCGCGCCAGGTCCTCCACGCCGTCCACGAACAGAGGCGAGGGGTGCTGCAGGTACTCGCTCAGGTAATAGACCCGTCCCTCCCGGACGGCGCGCAGCTCCTTCCAGCCGGGGGTGCGGCCGAAGCGCGGCAGCGGGTCCCCGTCGTGTTCGATGGTGAGGATGGCGTCAGGGTCGCTTACCAGGACCTGTTCCAGGCTGTAGCGCGGATAGTACTGCGGGATGTCCGCGGAGATCGAAGCCACGCCGGCCAGCGCCAGGACGTCGTTTTCAAAGGTGTTTTTGCCCGGGGCCAGGAGCGGATTGAACCAGGTGATGAAAAAGGCGCGCACCGGGGGGAGTCCCTCGATCCGGCGCCGGACGTTGTCCAGCCGCTCTCTCATCCGCGCCGCCAGAAGGCCCCCCTCCCCGGCGCAATCGGTGATGCGGCCGATCTCCTCCACGGAGCGGAAGATGTCCTCCACCGAACGGGGGGCGTCGACATAGACCGGGAGCCCCAGGCCGATGAGCTTCGTTATGGCCCCCCGGTCGTTCCCGGCTGTCGAACCGATGACGAGGTCCGGCCGGGCGGCCAGGATCACCTCGTTGTTGGGATTGAGGAGGTCGCCGATCTTGGGGAGCGCGCGTGCCGCTTCCGGCCAGGTGCACAGGGTGGTCACCCCGATCAGGCGGTCCTGGGCCCCGAGCATGAAGAGGGTCTCGGTGACGTTGGGCGCGAGCGAGATGATGCGCCGTGGGCGCCGGGGGAGGCTGACGCGCCGCCCGGTCCCATCGGTGACCTCCACCCGTTCCATGCCCGGTTCCGTCGTCATCCCCACGCCCTCTTCTCCCGGCCCGTCAGCGGGGCGGGGGGCGCAGCCTGCGGCGAAGGCGAGCAGGACCAGAAGGGCCGCGACGATGCACGCGCGCACCGGCAACGGGGAATGACACGGATCGGAATTCCGGGACATTTCAGGTCTCTTTCTCGCGAAGAGCGGGCTGAAACAGGTGACGGGGCAGGTTTCCTGGCTTTCGGGTCGACGCCGGGCATCTCGCCTTCCCCGTTTGACGTCAACGAGTGGCGGGCGCTATGGATCTGCTTGGCCGCAGATGCCGGCTTTCCGATCACAGTGGCGGGACCACGTGGGACTCTCACCCACTTCCCTTTTACCCTCGTGCGGGGCACCCCTGTCACATTTCAGAGAACGTATGATAAAGGCGAATTGTTACCCAACCCTCCCGGTTTGTCAAAAGAATCAGGCCGCCGTGGGGGGCGGCGCGCACAGGCCGCGGAGCGAATCGGCGTAGGGTGCGCGGGCGACGCCGCGGTCGGTCATGATCGCGCCGACGTACCGGGAAGGGGTGACGTCGAAGGCGGGATGGGCCACCGGGACGTTTTCGGGCGTGATCCGGACCCCGCGGATGGTGCGCACCTCGTCCCCGTCCCGCTCCTCGATCCGGATCCCGTCCCCGTCGGGCATTTCCAGGTCCACGGTCGATACGGGGGCCGCGACGTAAAAAGGAATGTTGTTTTCCCGGGCCAGCACGGCGACGGCGTAGGTTCCGATCTTGTTGGCGACGTCGCCGTTGGCCGCGATCCGGTCGGCGCCGACGACTACGCAGTCGATCGCTTTCTGCTTCATGAAGTGGCCGGCCATGTTGTCGGTGATCACGGTGACGGGGATGTCGTCCTTCATCAATTCCCACGCCGTCAGCCGGGCGCCCTGGAGGAAGGGGCGCGTCTCGTCGGCAAAGACCTCGACCCGCTTCCCCGCCTCCACCGCGGCGCGGATCACCCCCAGCGCGGTGCCGTAGCCCGCCGTGGCCAGCGCCCCGGCGTTGCAGTGGGTCAGGACGCGGGCGCCGTCGGGGATCAGTTCCTGTCCCATCCGGCCCAGGGCCCGGTTCGACTCGATGTCTTCGGCGTGCATCCTGCGGGCCTCCTCGACGAGGGCCCGGCGGATCTCCCCGGAGCCTTCGTGCCGGACGCGGGCGTACACCCGCTTCATCCGGTCGACGGCCCAGAAGAGGTTGACCGCCGTCGGCCGGGTCGCGGAGATCGCGGCGCAGACGGCGCCGAAGCGCCGATCCCGCTCCTCCGGGGGGAGTTCGGGCAGGTCCTTCATTCCGAGGGCCACCCCCATGGCGGCGGCGACCCCGATGGCGGGCGCCCCCCGGATCACCATGGAACGGATCGCTTCGGCGACCCCTTCGTAATCGGTATAGGTGCGGTAAACCTCCTCGGTGGGAAGAAGGAGCTGGTCCAGCATGACCACCCCGGCGTCCGTCCATTCAATCGTCTTGATCATCGTGATTTCGGCCCCCCTTGAAAAGAAGAAGTCTAGCGCAGGCGGCCGGGATTACAAGAATATAGGGGCGCCGCTTTCGATTCCCTTTTGTCCGGGGGCTTTGCGGCGATGATATAATCCCGGCGGTCCGGCCTGGGCGCCGGAGAAAGGGGTTTATGCTGGTACTGGGAATCGAATCCTCCTGCGACGAGACCGCCGCCGCCCTGGTGCGCGACGGGCGCGAGGTGCTCTCCAACGTGGTCGCATCGCAGGTTGCGACCCATCGCGCCTTCGGCGGGGTGGTCCCCGAACTGGCCAGCCGGGAGCACCTGCGCAACATCGGTTACGTGGTGCGCCAGGCCTTGCGCGAGGGGGGGTGCACCCTTGGGGAGGTCGACGGGATCGCGGTCACCCAGGGCCCCGGCCTGATCGGATCGCTCCTGGTCGGCGTGTCCTACGCCAAGGCGATGGCTTGGGCGAGCGGCAAACCCCTTGTCCCCGTCCACCATGTCGAGGGGCACATCTTCTCGGCCTTCATCGAGAACCCGGGGATCGAGTACCCGCTGCTTGCGCTCACGGTGTCGGGCGGGCACACCTCGATGATCCATGCCCCGCGGCCGGGGGAATACGAGATCATCGGGCGTACGCGCGACGACGCCGCCGGAGAAGCGCTCGACAAGATCGCCAAGTTCCTCGGCCTGGGGTACCCGGGCGGACCCGTCATCGACCGCCTGGCACGGGACGGGGATCCCCGGCGCTTCCCCTTTTCCATCCCCAAGATCAGCGACGGGCGGCTCGATTTCAGCTTCAGCGGATTCAAGACGGCGGCGCTGCGCCACATCGCGGAGGCGGGCATCCGGCCGGTTCGGCCGGGAGCCCCGGCGCCCCGGGTGGTCCTCGACCTGGTCGCGAGCTACCAGCGGGCCATCGTTGATACCCTGATCGGCCAGGTGAAAAAGGCGGAGGCCCGGCTCATGCCCCGCTCGCTCCTGCTGGTGGGGGGGGTGGCCTGCAACAGCCTCCTGCGGGAGTCGTTCCGGAAGACGTTCGAGTCCCGCGAGCGGCCTGTCCGTGTCTACATCCCCAGCCCGGCCTATACCACCGACAATGCCGCCATGATCGCGGCCGCGGCGACCCCGCGCTTCGGCCGCTCCCCGGCCCTCGACCTTGCACTCAACGCCTCGGCCAGCCTGCCCCTGGGCGGCTGAACGCCCGGAAGGCCGCACCCCTGCCGTCGATCGTGATTCCAGGCTAAAAAACCCGGCCATGGCGACAGGAAGCGCCGGCTCCTGTGGTACACTCTCCCCTTATGAAAATCAGGATGACGAGCAATGGAATCGAGGCGCCCCTGACCCCCTTCATCGGCAAGTTCGTGGCCAATGTCTGCCACGCCATCATTTCCGCGCTTAAAACGCCGCTGCCGGTGCGGACCTTCACGTACGAACTTGAGGGGGAGTCGGTCCGGATCGAGGTCAACCGGACGGAAGTCCCGCTGAAAGAAATGAGCCAGGGTTTTTCGCGCGTCATCATTCTCGACACCCTGCGCGGGATGATCCGCCACCTGAAAATGACCGACCCGGAGGGGGCGATCCGGATCGAGGTCGAACTGGAAGCGGAGTAGCCGGCCGATCCGGCGGGGGGACCATGTCTCCATCGAACCCATCCGCTCTGACAGCCCGGATCCGGGCAAAGGCAGGGGCTCTCGGCTTTTTCCGGACCGGGATCGCGCGCGCGGGTGAAGCTCCCCACGAAGACCACTTTCGTGCCTGGCTCCACCGGGGATTCCACGGCGGCATGCGCTACCTCGAGCGCCGCCGGGCGGAGCGGCTAGACCCGCGCCTCGTTCTTCCCGGCGCCCGCAGCGTAATCGTGGCGGCGATGGCTTATCCTGCGCCCCGCTACGCGGACCGGGGGCCGCTCCGGGGCCGGATCGCCCGCTACGCCCTCGGGGAGGATTACCACAAGGTCATCGAGGACCGGATCGTGCGCCTCCTCGATTTCATCCGGAAGGAAGTTCCTTCCGCCCGGGGGAAGGGGTGCGTGGACGCCGGGCCGGTCCTGGAAAAGCCCTGGGGAGGGCGCGCGGGCCTGGGCTGGATCGGGAAACATACGCTCCTCGTCACCCGGGAGGGAGGGTCGTGGTTCAACCTCGGCGTTCTCCTTGTCGACATCGAGCTTGAAGCCGACCCCCCGGAAGCGGACGGCTGCGGCGACTGCGCCCGCTGCATCGACGCCTGCCCGACCGGGGCCATCGTCGCGCCCCGGGTGCTCGATGCCCGGCGCTGCCTTTCCTATCTCACGATCGAACTGCGCGGTGCCATCCCGCACCCGTTGAGGCCGTTTTTGGGCAACCGGGTCTTCGGCTGTGACGCCTGCCAGGAAGCCTGCCCCCGGAACTCCCTCGTCGGTCGGTCGGACGGGGCGGAAGAGGGTTTTGACCTCCCGGGCCTGGCCGCCCTGACGGAGGAGGAGTTTGCCGCCCGCTTCGGGCGGAGTCCTATCGCGAGGATCGGGCGCGACCGCCTGGTGCGCAACGCCGTCGTCGCCCTCGGCAATTCGGGCTCCGCCGGCGCCGCGGCCCCTCTCGGGGCGGCCCTCAAGGACCGGAGCGCGCTGGTAAGAGCGCACGCCGCCTGGGCCCTGGGACGGCTCCCGTGCGCGGAAGCGCAACGGCTGCTGGAGGCGGCCCGGGACCGCGAGCGGGACCCGGAGGTGTCCGGGGAGATCGGGATGGCGCTTGCCGGCCGGGGGTGAACCCGGACGCGCTTTTTGCCGATAGGGGAGGCGACGGGCGGGCCTGTTCCGCCGGGGGAGGTACGGGGGTGAGGGAATTCATCGATCCCGCCACGGGAAAGAGGAAGCCGGAACGGCGGTCGGGGCTCGACCGGCGTGCCGCCCCGTCGCTCAGGGCGCTGCTGCAGGCGAAAGACCGTAGGAGAAGGAGCGGCGGCCGGCGCGCGACCGACCGGGGGGGGTACGTCGATCACTACGATTCCAGGACCTGGGGCATCGCCCTGTCCGTCTGCGTCCTTTCCCTCGTCGACGCCCTGCTCACCCGGATGCACCTGGTGCGCGGTTCGGCCCAGGAGTGGAACCCCCTGATGAACGCGGTGATCAGCGAGGCGGGGATGGCCTCCTTCTTCGCGGTGAAACTGGCCATGACCGTCATCCCGATGGCCCTGATCCTCATCCACAAGGAATGGGCTTTGGGCCGTTATGCCGCGCGCCTCTGCCTCGGGGCCTACCTTCTCCTTTCCTGTTACCATGTCTACCTGCTCTTCGCGGCGGCTCCCGGCGGTCCGGCCTGACCTTCCTCCTCCCTGTTGTACTTTCACCCGCGCCCCCTGATAATGTGCCCGGAAGGAGTCCGGGAATGAAAACGAAAATGCGCCGCAGCCTGCTCTATGTCCCCGGCGACAGCCGGAAGATGCTCGAAAAGTCGGCATCCACCGCCGCCGACCTGCTTCTGCTCAACCTCGAGGACGGGATCGCCGCCGCCATGAAGGAAGAGGCCAGGGGTAACGTCGTCCGCGCCCTGGGGGACATCGATTTCGGGTCCCGCGAGGTAGTGGTGAGGATCAACCCGCCCGAAACCGCGACCGGGCGCCGGGACCTCGAGGCGGTTGTCGCCGCCCGGCCGCACGGCGTGTGCCTGCCGAAGGTCGAAAGCGCGCGGGAGGTCGAGAGCGCCGCCGCCGTGATCGCCGAGCTGGAGGCGCAGGCGGGTCTCGAGGCGGGGTGCGTCCGGCTTCACGCCATGATCGAGTCGGCGCGCGGGGTGCTCTCCGCCCCCGCCATTGCGGCCGCCCCGCGTATGGCTTCCCTGGTCTTCGGTTCCGCCGACTATGTCGCCGATGTGCGCTGCCAGCCGGGGGATGACCGCCGGGAACTCCTCCTGGCGTTCGAGATGATCGTGCTGGCGGCCCGCGCCGCGGGCGTCGACGCCATCGACGCCCCCTGCTTCGACATCCGCAACCAGGACATCCTCAGGAGGGAGGCGGCCGATGCCCGCCGCCTCGGGTTCGACGGCAAGAGCGCGCTCCACCCCGAGCAGGCGGTCATCATCAACCGCATCTTCGACGTGACGCCTGGGGAACTCGCCTGGGCCGAACGCACCCTGGCCGAACTGGACGCGGCGGAGCGGCGGGGGAAGGCGCTGACGACGGTCGAGGGGCGGCTGCTCGACAACCCCCACCGGCTGTTGGCCGAGCGGATCCTGGCCCGGCGGCCCTGACCGGGCGTGGTACACTGTCCCTGCGTGCCTCCGGCCGTGCGCGTTCGACCAACGATGATTACTAAGGAAAAGAGGTTCATGAACCGATTCAAAGGGACCGGCAGTTACATTCTCAGCGACTCCCTCAGGGAGATCGTCAACGCCGCCATCGTGCTCCAGCGTCCCCTGTTGCTCAAGGGGGAGCCCGGCACCGGCAAGACGGAACTGGCACAGGTGATCGCCGAAGACCTTGGTCTCGACCTCATCCGCTGGAACATCAAGTCGACCACCAAGGCGACCGATGGGCTTTACGTCTACGACACCGTGCAGCGGCTGAACGACTCCCGCTTCCATGACAAGGACGTTTCGGATATCCGGCAGTACATCCGCTTCGGCAGTCTGGGGGAGGCGTTGCGCAGCGAGCGGCAGGTGGTGCTCCTGATCGACGAGATCGACAAGGCCGACCTGGAGTTTCCCAACGACCTGCTGTACGAGCTCGACCAGATGAGTTTCGATGTCGTCGAGACCGGGGACCATTTCCGCGCCCGGCACCGGCCCATCGTGATGATCACCAGCAACAGCGAAAAGGAACTCCCCGACGCCTTCCTGCGCCGCTGCCTCTTTCACTACATCGAGTTTCCCGATCCGGAAATGATGAAGCGGATCGCGCGGGTCCACTACCCCGACCTCGAAGCGAAACTCCTGTCCCAGGTCGTGGCCCGCTTCTACCAGGTGCGCGAGCGGCGCGACCTGAAAAAGCGTCCCTCGACCAGCGAACTGCTCGACTGGGTCCAGGCCATCGTCGCCGGCGGCATCGACGAGCGGGAGCTCGCCCGGCGCCTCCCGTTCCTGGGCGTGCTCCTGAAAACCGAGGAAGACCTCGCAAGCGTGACGCTCTGACAGGAGGCGGGAATGTTCATCAACCTCTTCCGCGCCCTGAGGCGGCAAGGAATCCCGGTCACTTTCAACGAGTGGATGCTCCTGCAGGAGGCGCTGGAAAAGAACCTGGCCGATAGCTCGCTCACCCGCTTCTACCATCTCGCGCGCGCGATCATGGTCAAGACCGAGGGGCATTTCGACCGCTTCGACCAGGCGTTCCTCGAATGCTTCGGGCACATCGAATCGGACGACGATCTGATCGCGAGGATCGCCGAGCGGCTGGCCCGGCTGCCGCCGCTCGAGCTGACGGAGGAGGAAAAGCGGCTGGTGGAGGAGCTGGAGCTCGAAGAAGTGCGCGGGCGTTTCCTCGACCGGTTGCGCAACCAGGACGACGAGGAGCACGTGGGGGGGAACCAGGCCATCGGCGTCAAGGGGCGTTCCCCGTTCGGCGCCTGGGGCTACAACCCCGCCGGGGTCCGCATCGGCCAGGGTGTCAGCCGCCACCGGCGGGCGATCCAGATCGCGGAAAAGCGCAGCTTCCGGAACTACCGGGACGACGTGGCGCTCGACACCCGGGCCATCAAAAACGTGCTCGGTTACATGCGCCAGGTGGTCCGGGAGGGGCCGAAGGACGCCCTGGATGTGGACGGCACCGTGCAGGCCACCTGCCGCAACGCCGGGGAACTCGAGTTCATCTGGGAGCGGGAGCGGCGCAAGCGGATCAAGCTCATGCTCCTGATGGACGCGGGTGGGACGATGACGCCCCATGCGGAGCTGGTAAGCCGGCTCTTTTCGGCCGCCCGTGACCTGGTCAAGAACCTGAAGTTTTACTATTTCCACAACTGCGTGTACCAGGAGCTCTACACCGACATCGAGCAGATGACGCCGGTCGCCACGCGCAAGGTGCTGGACCAGACCGACCGTGATACCCGTGTCATCCTGGTCGGGGACGCCTACATGGCCCCGGCCGAGCTGATGAGCCCCAACGGGGCGATCGATTTCTGGTGCCGTAACGACCGTCCCGGGATAGAATGGCTCCAGGACATCCGGAAGAGATTCCGGAAGGTCATCTGGCTGAACCCGGAACCGATCAAGTGGTGGTCGAGCGTCCCCACCACCCGGATGATCGGGCGGATATTCCCCATGCACGAGCTGACGCTCGAGGGGATGCGGGACGGGACGCGGGCCCTGATGAAACAATAGGAAAGGACTCCGACCATGAAGAAATATCGCTGCGAGCTGTGCGGCTACATCTACGACCCCGCCGAGGGGGATCCCGATAACGGGATCGATCCCGGGACACCGTTCGAGTCCCTGCCCGAAGACTGGGTGTGCCCCGACTGCGGGGCGGCGCAGGACCAGTTCACGGCCGTCGAATAGGGAAGGAGGCAGGAGCATGCTGGAGATCAGAGAGGGCGTATTCTGGACGGGGGCCATCGACTGGAACCTGCGGATGTTTCACGGCTATTCCATCCCGGCGGGGACGACGTACAACGCCTACCTGCTCAGGGACGAGCTGCCCACCCTCATCGACACCGTCAAGCATTACGGTTTTCCCGAGATGCTCGGCCGCATCCGGGAGGTCATCGATCCCCGCGAGATCCGCTACATCGTCTCGAACCACACCGAGATGGACCACTCCGGCGCGATCGACCGGCTGCTCCAGTACTGCCCCGAGGCCGAAGTGGTCTGCTCCCCCAAGGGGGCCGAGGAACTCCGGCGCCACTACAAGCGCGACTGGCGCCTCCGGGTGGTCCAGGGGGGCGATACCCTCGACATCGGTTCCCGGCGCCTGCGCTTCGTGATGACGCCCATGGTCCACTGGCCCGATTCGATGGTCACCTATTCGGAGACCGACCGGATCCTCTTTCCCAACGACGCCTTCGGCCAGCACTACGCCTCCCACGAGCGTTTCGCCGACGAGGTCCCCGCCGGCGTCGTCGACGCCCAGGCGGCCAAGTACTACGGCAATATCGTGCTCCCCTACGGCAACCAGGTGGTAAAGGCGCTAGAGGCGGTCGGAGGGCTCGATATCGACATGATCGCCCCCTCCCACGGCCTTATCTGGCGCCGCCCGGAGGATATCGCCCGGATCACCGGCCTCTACGCCCGGTGGGCCGCGCACCAGACCGACCCGAGGGTCGTTATCGTCTACGACACCATGTGGCACTCGACCGAGGCGATGGCGCGCCGGCTCTACGAGTGCTTCACCCGGGAAAACGTTCCGGTGGTGCTGATGAGCCTGCAGGCCACGCACATCTCCGACGTGGTGACGGAGATCCTCCGCAGCCGGATGGCGCTGTTCGGGACCCCCATCCTCAACAGCCGGATGCTCCCGACCATGGCGGGGATGCTGATGTACCTCAAGGGGCTCAAGCCGAAGAAACGCCTCTCCTGGACCTTCGGCTCCTACGGCTGGTCCCCCATCGGCTTCAAGGAAGTGGAAGCTTCGCTCAAGGAGGCGGGGTTCGAGCCCGCCGGGGAGGGGAAGTACATCCCCTTCGTTCCGGACGAGGCGGAACTGGAAAGCCTCGCGGACGCGGTCGCCATGCTCAAGGCGAAGCTGTCCGCCTGAGGGCCGCCCCGCGGCGGCGGCAGCGGACGGCCCCCATTACGACCAGTGGGAGGTTCGAGAGCACGTTGAGCGCATCAGGCGCCTTCCTTTGCCGCCACTACGAACACGCGCCCCTCGCTCTCCGGCTCGGCAAGCGGAGCGGCGAGATTGTCGAGCCGCGCGAAGCGGACCCCGCTCCACCCTGTTTCCCCCAGGAGGCGCTCGACGCGGCCCAGGTCGAAGACGGTGTTGACCACCGTTTCCTCGAAAATATCCCGGCTCCCGTCGGGACTTGCGACGAGGCCCGTGATGCGCGACCCGCCGCGGCGGGCGGTCTCGTCGTAAAAGCCGTGCTGGGTCACGCTCCACTCCTCGTCCGAATCGGCGAGCGTCGTGTCCCCCCAGCGCCGGAGCCCCAGGCGGGTGTTGAGATCGAAGACGAAGAGCCCCCCGTCGTTGAGCGCCCGGTGCACGCTCCGGAAGCAGCCGGCCAGTTCCTTCTCATCCGCGAGATGGTTGAGCGAATCGAAAGTCGAGACGGCCAGATCGGCTCTCTCCCCCAGGTAAAAAGCCGCGGCGTTTCCTGGTATGAAGCGGGCGCGCCCGGCCTCGATGTGCGCTGCGGCGTGCCGGCGCGCGTATGCGAGCATCCATTCGGACGCGTCGAGGCCGATGACGCGCCAGCCGCGTTCGAGGAAGAAAAGCGCCAGCTGTCCCGTGCCGCAGCAGACGTCGAGCAGGACTCCGGGCCCGCGGCCGGGGCGGACCGATTCGTAGCACGCCAGGATCGCCGGCGCCGCCCGCGCGGCGAAGGCGCTCCATCTCCGGTCGTAGATCCGCGCCAGTGTGGAGCCGTAAGCCTGCATCCGGAAATCCTCGCCGACTGGGCGACTTCGCCTGCGCTTCGGCGTCCCCTTCGTCCGGGCCACGCCCGCAACCGGGGGGAGCCCCGGAGCATCCTTATGTGACTCTTATTCCAGGCGCTTGAAGCGGTAGAGGACGGCCGCGTCGCCGTAGCCCATCTTCCCGTCCTCCGTCGGCCCAATCTTCGCCCCCGGCATCACCATCTTGTCGTACTGCGGCGTCAGGATCATCTTGTCGGGCCCTTCCAGTTGGCAACCGAACGTCATCGACCCCAGGACGGGGAACGCCGCCACCTTGTGGTACACGACCAGGTCGGTCCCGTCGTATTCGTAGGTCCCTGCGTCGGCCATGAACGAGCGCGCGGGGGCGGGGGCTCCCGGTTGCGCCTCCGGCGTGAAATCGCGGATGGCGCTGTAGTGCGTCTTCCCGATGAACATCATGAAAGCAGGAGGCACCCGGGTGCTCTTGTTCTCGCCCATCCCGACATCCATCGATTCGATCGTCCATATCCCCTGGATCGACGGCGGCGTCGGTTCCGCGGCCTCTTCGGGGCTCGTCGCCACCGGGGCGGTGGAGCATCCGGCCATCAACAGGAGAACGGAAAGAAGACAGAAAATTGTACGTTTCATTGGAATCTCCTCGCGGTAATTTGCCCGCTCGAAAGTTTTGGGACCCTCCGGGCCCATCCCGGTCCCGTCCCCCCGGCCAAGCCCAAGCCTCCGGGCCAGACTGCCCCCAATGTAGTCAAAGCCCCGCGGCCAATTCAATGAAAATTCCGCCTCCCTCGGGATCCGGCGCACATCCCCGTTGAGCGGGATAACAAGATTGCCAGGATCCGGCTGGATCCCGTAAAATTGGAAAGCAATGAAGGATTCGGCGCTGTGACAACTGAACCATGAAATATCTCACGGTACATCTGTTGGTTGCCTACTGCGGTCTCTTCTGCGGAGCCTGCAGGAAATACCTCAAAGACAAGTGTCCGGGGTGCCGAGACAACACGAAAGCCGCCTGGTGCACAGTCCGCACCTGTAACATCGAACAGCATTATGCGTCGTGTGCCGATTGTACGGAATACCGTGATGTCATCGACTGCAAGAAGTTCAATAACATCATTGCCAAGCTGTTTGGTCTTGTCTTCCGGTCCAATCGAGCCGCATGTATTTCCCGAATCAAGGCTCTTGGGCTTCAGGGTCACGCAACAGAAATGGCACGAATTGGAAGGCAGTCCATAGGGCGATGACTTCCGAACCAGTCGTTGTAGCGACGCTTCGGCCTGTCACGGGTTGTGCGGGGCACAACCCGCGGTATGCCGCCCGGCGGCTAAACGCAACGTCCGTTGGACGGACAACACGAATGGCGGCAAAATGGCATCAAGACGGAATCGGGATCGCATCGGTGAGGGCATCGCCGTCGGTTTGGCCCTCGGCGTTGGGCTCGGAGTGGCGATGGACAATATCGGGGTGGGAATGGCGATGGGTGTCGCCCTCGGAGTGGCTATCGGCGCATCCATGTCTAAACGCTCCCCTGGTGACACGCCGCCGCAGGCAGATGATGACGCCGACTGAGGGTTGCAGCCGTCACGCTCCACCGGCGCTCCGCGTACGGCTGAAAGCGGTGGCAATAGGTGCAATTGGTGGCCGAACAGCGGGCAAATGGCATTATGTAAGTGTGTCAATCGCGATCGGGCTGATCATAGGCGCGGCATATGCTGAAGCCCATATGGCCGATTATGAGATGGGGATAATTGAAAGCCTATCCACAGGGATTGCCAACGAGGCATGGGGTTTTCTTGTTCCCGGTATTCTCGCGGCTTTTGCCGGCGCCGGCCTTGCCCACGTCGGCGTTATTCGAAAAAATGGCAATAAGGAAAGCAACAGTCAACAAGGCGTTGAACGACCGCCCTATTTGAAGGGATTGTGGCAGGACTACTGTGACAATCGGGGTTCCTGGGGGGAATGTGCTGCGGAATGCCTCGAGGCAGCCGGGAAACATTGTCAAGCCGGCAATCGGGGTGTTCGCTGATTGCCGGATTGTCCGAACCTGGAGAAGTGACGCGCCGACGGGTGACTGTCCGGGGAGACAGGCTTCTTAAATGAATCGCTCCCGGCCGGCATCCGGGCTTCATCGAGGAGGAACCAACCCATGCCCATTACTCCGGAAACCATACTCAGCCTCAGCCAAAAGTTCATGGAATCGCGGATATTCCTTACCGCCGCCGAGTTGGACCTGTTCTCCTTGCTGGCCAAGGGGCCGCTGACCTCAAGCGAGGTTGCCGATCGGCTGAAGATCACGCAGCGCGGCGCAGCGATCCTGCTCGACGCGCTGGTGCCGATGGGGCTGCTGCAGAAGCAGGACGGGCGGTACGTCTGCCCGGCGGAGGTGGCCGAGTTGCTGTCGAAGGACTCGCCCGGCTCGATGATGCCCATGATCCTGCTGAGCGCCGGGGGATGGCGACGGTGGTCGGAGCTCACCGAGATCGTCCGCCATGGTGCGACCAGGGCCTGGCCCGAGTTGTACGACATCGACCCAAGCGAGTATGCCACGTTCGTCCGCGCAATGCACGTGATCGCATACCGGATGGCTCCCGCCATCGTGGCGGCGATAAACCCGGGCGGTGCACGGCGGTTGCTCGACATCGGCGGGGCGCTCGGCGCATACACCCAGGCATTCCTCGAGGCCGCCCCTGAGTTGTGCGCGACCCTGTTCGACCTTCCACGGGTCATTCAGATTGCGCGGGAGCGCTTTACGGGTACCGACCTGGCTCGCCGCATCACCTTTGTCGCCGGCGACTTCTACCGGGACGAGTTGCCGGCCGACCACGACCTCGCCCTTCTCTCGGCAATCATCCACCAGAACAGCAGCGAGCAGAACCTTGAGCTGTACCGGAAGGTGTACAGGGCGCTGCGGCCTGGAGGGCGACTGGTGATCAGGGACCACGTGATGAGCGCCGATCACACGCTGCCGGCCGGCGGTGCCTTCTTTGCGGTCAACATGCTGGTCGCGACCGTCGGCGGATCCACCTACTCCTTCGACGAGATCCGCCGGAGCCTCGAAGAAGCGGGATTTGCCCGCATCTCTCTATTGCAGTCCGGCGAACGGATGGACGGGTTGGTGGAGGCATTCAAGCCCTGATAGTGCCCCGGGAGCGCCATCGGAGCTTGCCGATGCGGGGCGCATGCCGAGATAGTAGGTGAAACGCGCACGGCGAATCAGGTACGGGGCTTCGCGACTAGGGCCCTGAACTCGCCGGGTCGTCCAACAATAGTTTCGACCGGACCGCCGGGAAAGGTTTGCTGAAACGCCCGCTTCCCCTCAAATAAGGATCCGCCTGCTCGTTTTTAAACCATAAGCATAGCCTATGGTTGCATAGATAAATAATATTATACATCAATGTAAAAGTAAGTATTATGCGTAGGATAAGGTAAGAATAAGTAAGAATTTGAGATTAAACGTCGTGGGAAGAAAGCAGGAAACTCCTGCCCGGCACGGGAAAACGTGACGGATCTCCTGCGAGAACATGAGTTTATGGGCATAACAATGCCGATGGTGGTTTCCGGGCATCTTGTGTCCGGAGAATCAACAAAGGGGGCGAATGCAGAAGGTAACGCTTACAATTAATGGTGTTCCCCAGCATGTCCTTGCAACGCCGGAAATGGTTTTGCTGGACCTGCTGCGAGAGGACCTGCACCTGACGGGGACGAAACAGTCGTGCGACCGCAAGGGACAATGCGGCGCCTGCACGGTGCTCGTCAACGGCAAGGCGACTCTTTCCTGTATTACCAAGGTAACGAAGCTGGAAGGTGCAGAAGTCATCACGATCGAGGGACTCGGGACCCCGATCAATCCGCACATGATCCAGGAAGCCTTCGTGCTCTCCGGGGCCGTGCAGTGCGGATTCTGTATCCCGGGCATGATTATGGCCACCAAGGGGCTGCTGGAGAAAAACCGCAACCCCGATGACGAGGCGATCAAGAAGGCGCTGGCGCGTAACCTGTGCCGTTGCACCGGTTACACGAAAATCATCGATGCGGTCAAACTGGCCGGCCAATTCGTCCGCAAGGAAACCACGCCGGAAGAAGTCCGCGGCAAGCTCGATCCCACGAAGATGCTGGGAGTATCGCACGTACGGCCCACTTCGATGATCAAGGCTTGCGGCGTGGCGAAATTCGGCGGAGATATCTATCCCAAGGGCGCGCTGGAAATCGCCGTGGTGCGCAGCACGGAATTTCACGCCAACATCAAATCGATCGACACTTCGGCGGCGGAAAAGATGCCGGGCGTAGCCGGAATCGTGCGCGCGGCCGACATCAAGGGGACCAACCGCCTTCGGCAGGTGCATCCGGACCAGCCGGTCCTGTGCGACGACAGGGTCAAGATCCTGGGCGACGCGATCGTCATCGTAGCCGCCGAAACCAAGGAACAGGCGGATGCCGCGGCCAAGGCCGTGAAGGTCGTCTATGAACCGCTGCCGTACGTCATGGAGCCGGAAGACGCCCTGAAGCCGGGCGCCCCCGTTCTGCATGCGCATGCACCGGACAACATCTGCGCCCGGCAGCCGATCATCAAGGGGGATGCCGAAAAGGCCCTCGCGGAAGCCAAGTACGTCGTCGAGGCCAACTTCACCACCCAGACCAATCACCAGGCGCCCCTGGAACCTGAAAGCTGCGTCTGCTGGTGGGAAGGGGAAGGGGAGAAAGAGGAACTGGTGGTCGCCGGACGCAGCATCAACATCCACTTCCACCTGAACCAGCTCAAGGAAGCCCTGGGCCTGCAGAACATGCGGTACGTCGAGCCCTTCTCCGGCGGGCAGTTCGGTATCAAGACGTGGATCACGTCCGAAGCCATCGCCGCGGCCGCCGCGATTCATTTCCATCGCCCGGTGCGCTACATCCCGTCGCTGGAAGAATCGATCCTCATCTGCAACAAGCGCCACGCGTATCATATCTATACGAAGCTGTGTGCCGACAACGAAGGCTACATCACCGCCATGTTCTGCGACTGGCTGATGAACAAGGGCGCCTACACGCTGAACGGACCGGTTTTGCTGGGCCGCTCGATTATGATGCTGTCGGGTTCCTACCACATCCCGAACCTGAAGGTGCTGGGCAGATCCGTCTATACCAATAACGCCTACACCGGTTCGGCGCGGGGCGCCGGGCCACCGCAGACCACCTTCTCGACGGAAGTCGCCGTGGAAATGCTGGCTGAAAAGATGGGCATCGATCCGCTCGAGTTCCGCCGCAAGAACTCCCTGAAGGCCGGCCAGACGAAAGCGACCGGTATGCCCGTCTCGGAATGGTCGTTCGTGGAAGTGTGCGACGCCATCAAGCCGGCTTACGACAGGGCTGTAAAGTCGGCGCAGGAATGGAACGCCAAGAACCCCGGCCCCGTCAAACGCGGGGTCGGCATTGCGGCGCACTCCTTCGGCGTCGGCGGCGCGGGTGATTCCGCCAAGCTGACGATCGAGGTCAACCCGGACGATACCTTCACCCTGTATGCCGCCATCGCGGACCCGGGTGAAGGCAACGACGCCATGATCGCGCAGATCATGGCCCATGCGCTCGGCGTGCCGCTTGAGAAAATCCGCCTGTACCTCCGTGACTCGGATAAAACCGTGCTCATGGGGCCGGCGGCCGGCAGCCGCATGACGTTCATGGCGGGCAATGCCGTCCTGCTGGCGGTGGAGGAGCTGAAAAAGGCCGCCGCGGAAGCGGGCGGCATGACCTACGAAGCTTTGACCAAGGCGGGCAAGCCGACCCGTTACGAAGGCCTCCAGAAGAACGAGGGGCCGGCCGGGCTCGACAAGGCCACCGGCCAGGGCAAGGCCCAGGTCACCGAGTGCCACAATATCCAAATGGCCGAGGTCGAAGTCAACAGCGAAACCGGCGTAACCCGGGTCAACAAGATGACGGTGTGCGTCGACGGCGGCACGGTCATCAACCGGCATGCTTTCGAAGGACAGCTCGAAGGCGGGATGGACCAGGGCGTAGGCTACGCGCTGCGTGAAGAGTACACGCTGGGCAAGGAGAAGGATTACGTCCAGTTCAAGTTCCCGACGATCCGGGACAGCTTCGAAGTGGAGACGATCATCGTCGAGACGCCGCGCAAGATCGGCCCGCTGGGCGCCACCGGCGTTGGTGAAATGACGATGGTGTCCACGGCCCCGGCCGTGATCAACGCCATCCACAACGCCGTCGGAGCCTGGGTGCTCGACCTGCCGGCCACGCCGGCCAGGGTGAAGGCGGCGCTTGCGGCGAAAAAGTAACCGCGTTTGAGCAAACCAAACCGGCAAGTCTTCGGCTGCAGCCGAGGGCTTGCCGGTTTATGATTGTTGCTTGATAATGGAGATCGTTCGCCGTTTTCCCGATTCCAACGTAGGAACCGCAAAATGAAAGACAGCGCCTTCTCGCCCGATGCATATAGAAACGACTTTCCTTCGCTCCGCCGCAAGCGTGACGGCAAGGGGCCCATCTACTTGGACAACGCCTGCACAACGCTCACGCCGCAGCCCGTCATCGACGCGATGACGGAGTACTACACCGATTTCCCGGGATGCGGCGGGAGGAGGAGCCACCATTGGTTTGCGGGCGAAGTCACGCGGCGCGTCGAAGCCGACGGCACAATGGGCGGGAAAGGTTCGCGCCGGCTGATTGCCGATTTCCTCAACGCCCGATCCGAAAAAGAGATCCTGTTCACACTCAACACCACGCATGCCATCAACGCCGTCGCTCTCGGCTTCAATTTCCGGCCGGGAGACACGGTGCTGCTCACCGACCGGGAACACAATTCGAACCTCATTCCATGGCTGCGACTGCAAAACGCCGGGCGGCTCCGGGTGGATCATGTCCCCATGAACGCCGCCGAGGAATTCGATATCGATCTATACGAACAGAAACTGAAAGGCGGCAAGGTGCGCCTGGTCAGCATGGCTTACACTTCCAACATGACCGGCTACACGATCCCGGCGGCCGAAATCATCCGGCTGGCGCATCAATACGGGGCGCGGGTGCTGCTTGACGCCGCTCAGACCGTCCCCCACCAGGCCGTGGATGTCCAGGATCTCGACGCCGATTTCCTGGCCTTTTCACTGCACAAGATGTGCGGCCCCCGCGGCCTCGGGGTGCTCTACGCCAAGGCCGAACTGCTCGACAAGGCCGCGTCGGGCAGCGCCGACCGGCTTGAGCCGGCAATCGTGGGGGGCGGCACCGTGGAAGACGCCACCTACGACGCCTACTCGCTCCTGGGCGCGCCGGACGGCTTCGAAGCCGGCATTCCCAATTATTCGGCCGAGGTCGCGGCGGGCGCAACGGTCCGTTATCTCGGTGAAATCGGCCTGGACCGCATCGCGGCGCACGAGCGCCGGTTGAACGACTTCCTGACCGGGGAACTCCTGGACCGTTACGGGGACCTGGGCTGGTTCCGGATTTTCGGGCCGGCGGACCCGGCAAAGAGAAGCGGCGTCCTGTCGTTCGAGGTCCACCGACCGAACTCGACCGGCATAGCGACGGAGCTCGACCGGAAGAACAACATCATGATCCGCGACGGTGTTTTCTGCGTGCATTCCTATTTCAATGCGCGGTACGGACAAGGGTGGATCCGTCCGAGGTCGCACAAGGAACATCGCATGATCTACCGGGCGTCATTCTACTTCTACAACACGATCGAAGAGTGCCGGGCGTTTGTCGAAACCCTCGACGAGATTTTCACCGAGCGCTGCTATATTTAACGGGGCGATCAGAAGCAAGCCGTGAACAAGGCCATCATCCAGTACTACCGCCGGCTGCTGAAAGCCGATTTCGGGAACTCCGGGGAGATAGAAAACGCCTCGGTGTTCGTGGAGGCCATCGGTGAGAAGATGGTCCATTGCGGCAATTCCGGCAATTACATGCAGATCTACCTTGATATCGAAGACGATACCATCGTCGATATCCGTTATCTCTGTTCCTGCGAGCCCACGGCCAACGTGGGGGTCGAAGTCCTATGCGACCTGGCGAGAGGGAAGACGCTGGACGAAGCCCTTGCCATCGGCGAAGACAGGTTTTACCGGGAAATCGGATGCGATGACGACGAGCTGAAACTGAAGGTCCGGGGCCTGATCGAAATGCTGCATGAAGCGGTGGCGCGCTACCGGAACAAGGAATCCGGGAATCCCGCCGCTGAAAACATCCAATGGTAGAAGCGCCAAGCAACATGAAAAAGGTGACCGTCCGCTGCGGTCACACCCCGAAAAGGCTTGTGCTGGAAGTGGCCGAAGAAGACATCCACTACATCCAGTGCCAGCTCATCCAGGTGCGGCTCAGCCCCGAACAGGCCAGGGCCGTATGCGGCCATTGCGACTGCATGGCGCCCCAGATGTGGTTTGATGCCGAAGGGGGCGGCGCCTGCATGACCATAGATCCTTCCCAGCTCGATCTCAGGGGCAAAACCGTCGTCATCCAGCCTGTCGGCTGAACCGGGGCCGTCGATCCCCGGTCGAGATATTTCCCGTAATCGGGATTGGGCTTTTGTAACCGACAGAATGAGGATGGTCTGCGGCGGGGAGGGGGACGTCGGCACCCAAACGGAAACGGCGGCTGGTTTTCCCGCCTTGATGCTTCCGTTCCCACTCGCTCCGGGGAGCGGGCTGGGGAATCAGCTCTGCAGCAGGCAGGGTCAATTTCCGGAAATCATTGCGATGGCGTCAATCCCGGGCGCCAATTAGGGGCGCGTCGGGCTTTAAAAATGTACGCTAGCGTCTGTGGATAAGGTCCTCGAGAATAAATGCCCGGATGGCATCACGCCAGATTATCGAGTTTCTTACTTGTCGTCCATTGGAGCTTACGGCGACGGACATGTTTTCATGTTGAAAGATGGCCGGAGAAAGGAAGTCGCAATCCCCCGAATCGGATGCCGAACTGACCAAGGCCCCCCTGTTTTTCCCGTTTTGGCAAATGCGACGATTGAGGTCGGAATCATTCGTGCATGCATAAACCAGTGATGCTTCCGTGAGCAAATCATCACTGTATGGGCATTCCGTCCAGGAGACAGGCAGCAGCTTTATTTCCGGCAGGATTTCCGGGGCATATACATGGATATCGTTGGCATATTGCACGATCGTGCGGAGTTTTCTATGCGCTACTTTGCCTCCGCCGATGATCACGATTCTGGCTTTCGAAACTTCAATGGACACGGGCATGAATGATTTCATCGCAACTCCGCAAGATGCCCTTCAAAATAGCCCACAACATTGGTTTTGTCTATTCGCACCTGGTTTTATGGGGGTGGTCGGATGCTGAAACAGGCGCTGTTATCATTTCAAGGTGCACGATAGTGATGATCTCCCAGGACTTATGTAGATGTTGAAGCGGAAATCGATGAGGAACGGGTGAAACGCAGGATTGCTCGAATGAAACCGGTGGATCGACCACGGATCCTGACGCCAGGCCGTACAAGAAAGCTGCCTGCCGGGGCGGCGGATATTCATGATTCAGCCGGACCGAATTCCTCTCCATTTTTCCATGTTGACACGTTGGAATCATTGCGTGCACAATGCCGCATGATTCTTCCGAAAGGGGAGAATCCATATTTATTGAATTCAAGTCTCTCTGTGTGGAGCTTGGATTCTGTGTCGCAAAACAGGGAATCCCGTTGAAATCGGGAACGGTTGCGCCACTGTAACGGGCTACGAAACCTTATCAGCCACTCTGCTGGGCTTCACAACGCATGGGGAAGGCAAGGCGGTAGACTTGATGCCCGAAGTCAGGATACCTGCTGCGATGCACTCAATACGGTCTGTTCTCCGTTAGGAGAAACGGCCGAAAAAACTTGTTCGCAATAAATAAGGTTGAGGCTTCGCCATAGCCCGGCGATCGGGAAACAGGACCCCGATGTCTTTGTCAGGCGCAGTCCTCAAAGCGTCGATAAAGTGAAACGCCTGTTACTTCTTGGACATGCCAAGTCTGCAGCAATCGAACCAGGTCGATTCCAGGGTGTTAAGGATGTTGCCCACGACGCTCATGGATGCAGCCAGGCTAAAGCCTTAGCGGCCACTCTCAAATATAAACCCGAATGCGGTTTTTGCAGTCCGGAAACCCGCCGTATCGCCGATCCGCCTGAGATTGAAGCCAATTCGGATCTTCGTGAAACAAGTTTCGGCCACCGGAAAGGAATGACGCCCGGCGTAATTCGGGAATCGGATTCGTGTGTCGTAAAATGGGCGGATTTTTCTCCCAAGCCACACTGGACCTGTTTGATGAAACCGGCGTTTTAACTGGACACGACCAACACTGCCAGAGGGAGGGTTTCGCACCTTGAGCCAGATCATCCTTGTAACGGGCGGCAGTCGCAGCGGCAAAAGTGCATATTCACAGAAACTGGCGGAATCTATGCCCGGCCCCCGGACGTTCATAGCGACCGGCCTTCCAATTGACGATGAAATGCGCGAACGCATCCGGCGTCACCGGGATGCCCGGCGCCTGCGCGATTGGGCAACGATAGAAGAGCCCGTGGATCTTCGGGGAGCGATAAGCCGCGATCCCGGTGCAAATGTGATGATAGTGGACTGCCTCACTCTCTGGATTAACAACCTGATGTACGAGGCGGAAAAAGCAAACGTGACCCTGTCTGAGAACGATATTGCAGATCGATGCCAACAGGTGATCGAGGCCTGTGGTACGTGCAACGGAACCGTTGTTTTCGTAACCAATGAGATCGGGATGGGACTTGTCCCTGAAAATCCGGTTGGGCGCCTGTATCGCGATCTTGTCGGACGATGCAATCAGATCATGGCGGAAGCCAGCCATCGAGTCATCTTTCTTGTCTCGGGACAGCCGCTGGAGCTTAAAACCGGAATTGTTGTATGACGAATCCGCAGATTGCCAACAAAGGGATGCCATGAGCTCATTTGCGGCAGCTTGTTTGACTGTTTTCCCGCTTGCCTCCAAAACCTCGTATGGAGAAGAGGAGTCGGGTAAAGGCGTGGATTTTCTTCCCGCCATCGGACTGGTCACGGGCGCGATGTCCGCGCTGGTTGATCGGGGCTTCAGACGGTTATTCTCCCCACTCACTGCAAGCATTGTTGCGGCCCGGAGGTGCCCACAATGATACATGGTGGTAATTTGCGGGCGCTGGCAAAAGCCGCCGGTCGGGCGGAGGAACAGATTCTCGATTTATCCGCCAGCATCAACCCGATGGGTCCTCCTGAATGGCTTCGGCCGCTGATCAGTTCCCACATCAGCTCGCTGGTACATTATCCCGACCCCGATAGTTTTTCCCTGGTAGGCGCGATTGCGGAAAGATATGGGGCGGAAGCGGACGAAGTCATGGTCGGCAACGGGTCGAGTGAAATTCTCTATTTATTGCCGCGCATTCTGGGGGGAAATGCGATTATTCCGGTTCCTTCCTATGGCGATTATGCTCGAGCCTGCCGGGTTGCAGGAAAGCACATCCTTACTTTGCCGCTGCGTGAAGAGGACGAGTTTCGCCTGGACCTGGATTCACTGGGAGCCATGCTGCAGGGGGGTGAGCTGGTTTTTATCGGACAGCCCAATAACCCGACCGGCATGCTGTGCGATCCGGATTCCATACGCGCTCTCGCGGTCAAAAATCCCAATGCAACATTTGTCATAGATGAAGCGTTTGCGGATTTCGTAGAGGGCCTCGACCGCCTTTCCCGGGACCGTCCGGCGAACCTCATCGTGCTCTTGTCGCTAACAAAGATTTTCGCCATGCCCGGTCTGCGCCTGGGATGTGCCATTGCGGATCGCGTGCTTGTTGAGCGCCTGCGTGAACTGCAAGCGCCATGGCCGGTCAATGCCCTGGCCCAGGCGGTCGGCACGGCGGCATTGCATGACCGGGAATATCTGCGGCGAACGCAGCGATATGTGACTCAGCGACGCGATCATTTAACGGAAGAATTGCGGGCGCTGGGATATCTGACGGTTTTTCCGGGCTGCGCCAACTATCTTCTGGTTCGCATCGACCGTCCGGACCTCGATGCCCCCGCTCTTGCGGCCAGGCTTCTTTCAAACGGAGTTGCAATCCGTGATTGCAGCAGCTTCGAGGGCCTGGATAAGCGCTTCTTCAGGATCGCCGTACGCACTGAAGAAGAGAATATGCGACTTTGTGAATTGCTGGCAAAACCGGATCGTGTCGCCCGCAAATCCAGGAAGCCCGCCATCATGTTTCAGGGCACAAGCTCGAGCGCCGGGAAGAGCATATTGACCGCCGCGTTATGCCGTATTCTGCTTCAGGATGGATTCCGCGTAGCGCCGTTTAAATCGCAAAACATGTCACTCAATTCATTTGTGACTCGCGATGGCGGGGAAATGGGACGGGCTCAGGCCGTTCAGGCGCAGGCCGGCCGAATCGATCCGGATGTTCGCATGAATCCCATCCTTCTCAAGCCCAATTCGGATACCGGTTCGCAGGTAATTGTAATGGGCAAGCCTGTAGGCAATATGAACGTGGAGGAGTACATCCGGTACAAGCCCGCGGCTTTTCAGACGGCAAAAGAAGCCTACGATCAACTTGCGGAAGAGTATGACGTGGTTGTGCTGGAAGGGGCCGGCAGCCCGGCGGAGGTGAATTTAAAGAGTCACGATATCGTGAATATGAATATGGCCCGCTACGCCAATGCGCCGGTATTGTTGGTGGGGGATATCGATCGCGGCGGCGTGTTCGCTTCTTTTGTCGGCACCATGGAAGTGCTTGCAGAGTGGGAACGGAAACTGGTGGCGGGGTTTGTGGTGAACCGTTTCAGGGGAAGGGAAGCGCTCCTGGAAGACGCGATGGCCTACATGCGGAGGCATACAGGGCGAGCCGTTTTGGGAGTGGTGCCGTATTTGCAGTCCCTGGGGTTGCCGGAGGAAGACTCGGTCGCCTTCAAGAGTCAAACGGCGGCGAAAGAAAAGTCGTCCCCGGACAGGATCGAGATCGCCGTCATCGACCTGCCGCACATATCCAACTTCACTGATTTCGATGCGTTTGTGAATGAACCGGATGTCATGCTGCAAATCGTGCGTTCTCCTGGCGACCTGGATGCGCCGGATGCAATCATCCTGCCGGGAAGCAAAAATGTAATGGATGATCTCTCGTTCCTGCGACAAAGCGGCCTGGCCCGGGTCATTATGGAATGTTCCCGAACCGCCGAGATTGTAGGGATATGCGGTGGATACCAGATGCTGGGAACTGAAATCAACGATCCCATCGGTGTGGAATCGGCAAAAGGCTCCGCGCGGGGACTGGGCCTGTTGCCCCTGTCTACGCGCATGGCTGCGGGAGAAACGCTTATGCGCGCAAACGGCACTCACCTGGATTCGCAACTGCCGGTGCGCGGCTACGAAATCCATCATGGGGAGAGCAGAGGCGAAAACCTTCAGCCGGTGGTTAGGCGATCCGACGGGATTGTCGCAGGCATGGGCCAAGGGCGCATATGGGGAACCTATCTTCATGGGATTTTCGACGCTGATGAGTTCCGCCGGTGGTTTATTGACCGCCTGAGGGAAAGACGGGGCCTTGAGCCCTTGGGAAGAGTCTGTGCCCCTTACGATTTGGAGCCGGCCTTTGACCGGCTGGCGGAGGTTGTGAGGAAAAGCCTCCAGATGGATGAGCTTTATCGCTTGATGGGATTGCAATGAGCCTGGAATGCCAGATCCTGGCCGCATTTGCACTGGATCTTTTAATCGGAGATCCCGGCTGGTTCCCCCATCCTGTGCGACTGATCGGTGCCTTCGCGCAGTTAAGCGAAAAGCCCCTGCGGCGCCTTGTCGTGGATCCCCGGCTGGCCGGCATTCTGGCTGTCTGTCTTGTAGTGGGGGCAGCTGGTTTAGGCGCCTTCATTTTGGTGAAATGCGCTGCATGGCTCCACCCTGCGGCCGGTGATGCCGTTTCGGTGCTGCTGTTGTATACGTCGTTCGCAGCGCGGGACCTGATGCGGCACAGCCGCCGCGTATATGCGGCGCTTAAAAACGATGACCTGGCCGGGGCGCGACGCTGCGTCGGCATGTTGGTAGGCCGCGACACCGAGGTTCTTGACGAGCCGGGCGTAATACGTGCGACCGTGGAGAGTGTTGCCGAGAGCACCGTAGACGGTGTCACGGCGCCCATCTTTTTTGCGGCGGTGGCGGGCCCTGTAGGAGCCATCATGTACAAGGCGATCAATACGCTGGATTCTACATTCGGCTACAAGGATGATCGGTATCTGCTGTTTGGATGGGCTTCTGCGCGACTGGACGATGTGGCCAACTACGTGCCTGCCCGCTTGACCGCACCTATCATTGCATTGGCCGCAGCGGTTTCAGGGTTCAGTCCTCGACAATCCATCCGCATTATTATGCGCGATGGAAGGAAGCATGACAGTCCGAACGCGGGCTTGTCTGAAGCGGCGGTGGCAGGTGCGTTGGGAGTTCAACTGGGAGGGGTGAACTACTACTCGGGAGAGCCCTGTGAAGGCCCAAGGATCGGGGATCCTTTGCGGATGCTGCAACGGCGCGACATTATTGCCGCGAACCTGTTGATGCTGGAAACGTCGGTTTTTTGTTTGGTGCTTTTGCTCGGCACTCGAATGGTGTTTTTGGGTTCTTGGGGTGGATTGCCATGAAGCGGGTCCTTCTTTTCACCGGTAACGGCAAGGGGAAAACGACGGCGGCATTGGGAACCGTATTGCGCGCCGCGGGTCATGGAAAGCGGTCCTTGATTGTTCAGTTCATGAAAGTGAGGGCCGCCACGGGAGAACTGGCGGCGTGCAAAAGCCTTCCTGGTGTCGAGATCGTGCAAATGGGGCGCGGCTTCCCTCCGAAGCAGGACAGCGATCGCTTTACAGAACATCGTCAGGCTGCAGAGGCGGCCCTGGAATTTGCAGAAAGTGCGCTCGTATCGGGGAAATGCGATCTCCTTGTGCTTGATGAGATCTGTGGGGCAATTGCCAAAAAGCTGGTCGATGAAGACCGCGTGATCGCACTGTTGACACAGCCGACAAGCGTTTCATGCATCATCCTTACGGGGCGGAATGCGAGCCAGCCTCTCATGGAACTGGCTGATACCGTGACGGAAATGGTCTGCATCCGGCACGCACTGCAAGCCGGCATAAAAGCGCAGGAGGGGGTGGAATACTGATGGCGGCAATCCCACGCATTGTCATTGCCGGCACTCGCAGTGGAGCAGGAAAGACCTCGCTGACCATCGGCCTTGTCGCATTGATGCGCAGGCGCGGGTTGAAGGTGCAGACTTTCAAAGTAGGCCCCGATTATCTCGATCCTACCTATCTCGCAATGGCTTCCGGGCGGCCTTGTTACAACATCGATGGATGGATGACAGGCCGCGATTACGTGGAAGGCTTGTTTTGTCGCGTGACAAGGGATTGTGATATCGCGGTCATCGAGGGAGTGATGGGGTTTTTCGATGGCGCGGATGCTGTTTCGGAAGACGGCAGCACGGCACAGATAGCAAAGTGGCTGGATGCCCCGGTTTTGCTGGTGATCAATGCCCAGGGAATGGCCCGCAGTCTGGCGGCCACCGCGCTTGGATATGCAACGTTTGATCCGAACGTGCGCGTTGCCGGGGTTCTGGCAAACCAGTGCGGATCAAAACGACATGGCCAAATATTGAAAGAATCGCTTCAAGCCTGTGGAGGCGCCCCCTTGCTGGGGGCGGTTCAGAAAGGCAGCCTTCCTCCCTTGTCCAGCCGACGCCTTGGATTGGTAAGCGCCCGCCCGACCCTGGTTTCTTCAGATATCATAGATCGGCTTGCATGTGCGATGGCGCCGGGCGTGGCCGTGGAGAAAATCATTGACATTGCGCGTTCCGCATCCGCACTCGCCGTCCCTCCCATCGAGGAGACTGTTCTGCCGCGACGATTCCGCCTGGGCATCGCTTGCGATGACGCTTTTCATTTTTACTATCCCGACAATCTGGAGGCTTTGGAACGGGCAGGCTGCGAGCTGGTTCCATTCTCTCCTCTTTCAGATGAAGAACTCCCCGAAAAGCTTGACGGTCTTTATATCGGCGGCGGTTATCCCGAAGAGCATGCCGCCGCTCTTTCGGCAAATCGGAAAATGCTGGAACAGATCGGACGATTTCCCCGCCTGATTTATGCAGAGTGCGGGGGACTGCTGTATCTGTCGGAAGGCATCGAGACCTGTGACGGATCGCGTTATCCCCAGGTTGGGCTGGTGCCCGCATCGATTCGAATGAGGACAAATCGAAAAGCCCTCGGCTATGTTGAAGTCACTTTCTCCGAATCCACCTGCTGGGGAGCTCCGGGCCGCTCCTTGCGTGGGCACGAATATCATTATTCAGAATTTGTCCACTTTCCGGATTGGCAAACGGCATACGCCGTAAAACAGAGGAGCACCGGCAAAACCTATTCTGAGGGTTTTAAACGCGGGGCGGTTTTGGCCAGCTATATCCATTTGCATTTCGCATCGCGGCCTGAAGCAATCCAGGCTTTCATGCAATGTTTGGAGAGTAAATGAAAAGAACTGCGCATATCAATAAGATACTGGCCAATCCTGTAAGCGGTCCGAAGATCGAGGAATTGTCCTTTGCCGCGATTGATAAGGAAGCCAATCCTTCTCGTTTTGACGAACAATGGGAAATCACTCGGCGCATGATCCATACCACAGGAGATGTAGGGCTTGCGGACAGCGTAAAGATTTCCGCAGATGCCGTTCAGGCCGGGATCAATGCCCTGCGCGCAGGGCGCCCCATTTACACCGACTCGAACATGATAAGGGCCGGAATTTCGCTCGCCCGCTTGAAGCAGGCAAATCCCGCCTATTCACGGGACTGCATACATTGTCATGTCGCGGATAGCGATGTCGCCGAGATGGCGGCATCAAGCGGATTGCCCCGTTCATTGTTTGCGGTGCGGAAGGCGTCGAAGATGCTCCAGGGAGGCATAGCATTATTCGGAAACGCCCCTGTCGGTCTTTTGGAACTCAATCGGATGATTATTGAAGACCAGTTGCTCCCGGCGGTGGTGATGGCGATGCCGGTTGGTTTTGTACATGTCATCGAAAGCAAGGAGGAATTCCTGGCACTGGGGATTCCTTACGTGGCGGTAACCGGAAGGCGCGGCGGGAGTGCTCTTGCCGTCAGCGCGCTCCATGCGCTTTGTACCTTGGCGGCGCGCGATCCTGAGAGGTCTTAACGGCTGGTTTCACCGGATGAACGAATGGCTGATTTGCGGAATGGTTTCACAACCGGAGCGTGCGCCGCTGCGGCCGCCAAGGCTGCCGCGATGGTCTTGTGTGGAGCTTCCCCTCCACGGCACGTCGAAATATCCCTTCCGGACGGATCGCGTGAGGCCTTCCCGGTGCTTGACGTCAGGATTTCGGAAGAAGCATGCGAAGCCACGGTACGAAAAGATGCGGGCGATGACCCCGACATTACGGACGGCGTCAGTGTTGTAGTGCGAGTGCGTTTCGCTGCCGATGAAAGTATCCGGTTCGAAGCGGGGGAGGGGGTTGGCGTGGTTACAAAACCCGGGCTTTCTGTGGCTCCGGGTGAGCCGGCCATAAACCCGGGGCCGCGAAAAATGATAAGCGCCGCTTTGTCGGAGGTGACGAATCGGGGAGTTCACGTGCGCATATCCATTCCCGGGGGGAATGAAATGGCATTGCGCACTTTCAATCCGCGTTTGGGGGTTGAAGGAGGCTTGTCAATTTTAGGAACCACGGGACGCGTGCGCCCTTTCAGCGCCGCTGCGCTGCTGGATTCCTTGAAATGCTCTTTGTCGGTGGCGGCCGCATGCGGCGTAACCTCGCCGGTGTTGGTGCCGGGCCATATCGGTGAAAGATCCGCCCGCCGGAATTTCCGTCTGACTCCGGAACAGGTTATACCGGTCAGCAATAAATGGGGGGCAATGCTGGATGAAACCGCGCGCTACCCCTTTCTAAGGCTGTTGGTTCTGGGGCATCCCGGGAAACTGGCCAAGCTTACGGTGGGCGAATGGGATACTCATTCCGGAATTTCGCAAAGCGCGGTGCCGATAGTTGAAAAGCTGGCGGCTAGGCTGTTCAAGAAGCCCGTCTTAACCAGCGTCACGGTTGAAGGCGTCTTTCAGGCACTGCCGGATGACCGGCGGCTTGCGCTTGCCAACGAGTTATCCGAGGATATTCGCAAGTGCATTGCCCAACGGCTGGGGGGGCGTGTGGAGTCTGCGGTTGCGATCATCAATATGAAGGGAGATATCCTCGGCACGAGTGGAGACCTGCGGCCATGGCGTTAAAAAAGGCCGGGGTCGTGATTGTGGGATGTGGCCCGGGAGCGGCGGAGTACCTGACGCCCGTGGGGTACGCGGCCATTCAAAATGCGGATGTCCTTGTGGGCGCCCCGAGGCTGTTGGAAGCGTTTCCTTCCGCCGCTGCCCTGAAAATTTCTTTCGGGACTGATATTGTTGCCATGCTTGAGAAAGTATCCGCCTGTGCCTATGACAAGAACGTTGTCGTTCTTGTCACCGGAGATCCGGGAATAAGCAGTCTTGCCAGGCAAGTGATCGATCGTTTTGGGCGTGAGAACTGCCGCGTCATTCCGGGCATTAGTTCCGTGCAAACCGCATTCGCGCGGATTGCAGTGGATTGGCAGGATGCCCGCATTATTTCGGCGCATGGGCGGATTCCGGAGATTCTTCCTGGTTCTCTTTCAGGCCACGAAAAGATCGCCGTTCTTGCCGGGGGAAACGCCGCGCGTTCATGGATTTGTTCTCTGGCCGCGGCCCTTGGCGACAGCCATGAAATATTCATCTGTTCCAATTTGACATTATCGAATGAGCGAGTGGAGCGTGTCGGCGCCTCGGCACTTGAAAGCGTGCCGCTGCCATCGAGAACGATTGTTTTGTTCATTGATAGAGGGTGCTTGTCATGAATACAGGTTGTTTTTATGGAATCGGCATCGGGCCGGGCGATCCCGAGCTTGTGACGGTGAAAGCCGCGAGGATACTTTCCGAATGTAATAACGTTTTTGTCCCGAGGCCCGAAACCAATCAGGAAAGCATGGCCTTCGAAATCGCCCGGCAATACATAAGACCGGATGCGCAGATACATCAGCTGATATTTCCAATGACCACGGACCCGGACACTATTTCCCGGCAATGGTCGGATGCTGCGCGGCAGGTTCTTGCCGTATTGACGCAAGGCAAGGATGTGTGTTTTTTAACTCTCGGGGATGCGCTGCTTTATTCAACCTATATATACCTGTTACGAGAGCTTAAATCGCTGTCTCCCTCTCTCAAAATCATCACCATCCCCGGCATCACCTCTTTTTCTGCGGCCGCCGCGCTGACCGGTTTCTCCCTGGGCGAGGGCAAAGAACGCCTGAGTATTGTGCCGGCAGCGGATGACCTCGAGTCCGTGCGCCGCGCCCTTTCATCCGGCGGCACCGTGGTGTTGATGAAAATCGGAAAGCGGCTGGCTGACATTCTCGATATTCTCGAGGCGGCCGGTTTGATTGAGGATGCGGTTTTTGTGGCCCGCGCCGGTCAAGCCGGACAATGGATAGAGACCGATCTGAAAAAACTCAAGACAAGCAATGCGAAGGCCGGGTATATGTCCGTGATTTTGGTGCATTGCGGAAAGCGGTGCGCACGATGAGAGTGATATTTGTGGGCGCAGGGCCAGGCGATCCCGACCTGCTGACTGTCCTGGCCGCACGGCTGATTCAAAGCTGCCAATGCTGTATCTATGCCGGATCCCTTGTTAGTCCCCAGGTGTTGGCCCTGTTGCCTCCCGACGCGGAGAAACATGATTCCGCATCCATGAATCTCGACCAGATTGTTGCAGTGTATCGCCGGGCCAGGGAAGAGAACCGGGACGTCATTCGCCTGCATACCGGTGATCCCTCGATCTATGGCGCGATCCGGGAGCAGATGAATGAATTGGATAAGCTTGGAATCGAGTATGAAGTGGTGCCCGGAGTGAGTTCATTCCAGGCCGCCGCCGCCGCTTTGAAGGCGGAATTGACTGCACCGGAAGTGGCACAGACCATTATTCTATCAAGGGCCGCAGGAAGGACAAAGGTTCCGGAGCGGCAGCGGCTTGACCGGCTGGCCGAAACACAAGCCACTTTATGCCTCTTCCTGTCTGTCGGGCAAATCGACGTGTTGTCGCAAACACTTATGCATCATTATGGGAATGATTGCCCGGTCGCGGTGGTGTTTCATGCTTCGTGGCCCGATCAGAGCATCGTCCGGGGGACGCTGGAAGACATTTCTTCAAAGGTACACAGCCAAAGGATTGAGAAAACTGCGATGATCATTGTCGGGCGTGCGCTGGCGCCCGGCAACCCATATTCCAAATTGTATGACAGCGGCTTTTCCCATGGCTATCGAAAGGGAACGGACCTGTGAAGATTGCCATTATTACATTGTCGCGCGAAGGCGCACGCATTGCAGCGCGATTGTCACGGGAGATTCCGGGCGCTGAAATATTTGTGCATGAGAAGGTCAGGCGGCGCAAGAACGAATCCTCCTTCGGGTCAATATTGAAACTCACCCAGCGATGCTTTTCCTGCTATGAGGGACTCATTTACATCGCTCCCTGTGGTGTTGTCGTGCGGGCGATCGCTCCAATGATAAGGCACAAGGCAACCGATCCGGCGGTTGTCGTGGTTGATGCCGGAGGACGCTATGCAATCAGCCTGTTGAGCGGGCATGAAGGCGGCGCCAACGACCTGGCATTTAAGACGGCAAATATTATCGGAGCGGATCCTGTCGTTTCTACCACAACCGAGGCCGTCAAAACATTGATTGTCGGGATCGGTTGCCGGAGGGGAGCCGAGAGCAAGGAAATCGTGGCGGCGATCAGGGCCGGATTGCGCAAAGTGCAGGCAAGGGTGAGCCAGGTAAGAGTATTGGCATCCGCTGAGATAAAAAAAGATGAAAAGGGACTTATCGCTGCGGCCGAGGAGCTTGGATTAAGCCTGCGCTTTGTCCCTTCGGATGAAATAGCCTCGACTACAAAGAAATTCTGCCATTCGAAGTTTGTTGCATCCAAGGTGAATTTACCGGCGGTCGCGGAACCGGCCGCTTTGCTGGCGGGAAGGAGAACACGATTAATACTACCGAAAAGCATTATCCACGGAGTAACGGTCGCGATAGCCAGGGAGTGCTGTATGTAATCGGTATCGGACCGGGTCATCCACTGGATCGAACGCGCCGTGCCGAGGAGGCGATCGCGCGAAGCAGCGTTGTCGTTGGATATCGGCCCTACCTGAAATGTGTCCGTGATTTGACGCAAGGCAAGGAAATCATCCCGCATGGGATGCGCGAGGAAGTGGAACGTTGTCGAGTTGCTCTGGAGCGTGCTTCCCGTGGTGCTGTGGTCGCCCTGTTGTCTTCGGGGGATGCCGGTGTTTATGGAATGGCGGGCCTGGCTCTTGAAATGGCCTCCCGACACAATATCCGCGTGCCTATCGAAATCGTTGTGGGAGTTACAGCGGCTAACTCGGCGGCGGCTCATATGGGCGCCCCGCTGATGCTGGATTATGCCTGCATCAGTTTAAGCGACTTGCTTGTTCCGTGGGAAGTTATTTGCAATCGGCTGGAAGCGGCAGCGGCTGCGGACCTGGTCGTGGCTCTCTATAATCCCAAAAGCAAAAAACGGGTGAAACAGATTGCGGAAGCTGCGGCTATTTTCCAACGCTATCGTCCCGCAACGACGCCTGTAGGAATCGCTACGGCCGTGGGGCGCCGGGAAGAGAAAATCGTGGTTTCCGATCTGGGTCATTTTCTCGACATGGAAATAGATATGAGGAGCGTGGTGATCGTCGGGAACAGTTCTTCACAAAACTTGAATGGTTGGTTCATCACTCCCAGGGGCTACCGGATATGATCCTCCTTTTGGGGGGTACAAGTGAAACGGCCATGATTGCGGAAGCATTGGCTGCCGATGGCTATGAAATTGTGGTTTCGACGGCAACCGAAATCCCCTTGGACGTGGGGCGCCATCCGCGGATTTCACATCGCAAGGGACGCCTGAATGAATCGGACATGGCGGTGCTGGTGAAAGAAAAGAAGATCAAGGCTGTCGTGGACGCGGCGCATCCATATGCCTCCCACGTGCATTCCATGGCCCGGCGTGTCGCCCAGGCGTCGGGCGTGTATTATGCAGCTTATGTCCGTCCGTCGATTCTCCCGGGAGATGACTGCGTACAGCTGGCATCAACACATGAAGAGGCGGCTTCGGCGTGCTTTCGGAATGGGTGTCCCGTCCTGTTAACAATCGGCTCAAAGAATTTGCAACCTTATGCGCGGGAAGCCTTGCGCACCGGGACTACGCTGTTTGCGCGGGTACTGCCGCATGTGGACTCGATTGCATTGTGCCGCCAGGCGGGAATCCCGGATGCCCGGATCATTGTCGGGCGCGGGCCTTTCAGCATCGAGGAAAATCGAGAGCATATCCGCGCAAATCATATAGGAGTACTGGTGACCAAGGACAGCGGCAAAGCGGGGGGCGTGCCCGAAAAATTGGAGGCCGCCAACGCGGAAGGCTGCAGGGTGATAATGGTCGTGAGACCGCAGCAACCATCCGCTAATGCTTTCGAGGACATCCAGGCGCTTATGAGAGGCCTCGCAATGCACATTCCCGGGAAGCAATAGTGCGGGCAACGCCGGATGCCCGGCATGGCGAATGTTCGGGATGCAAAGCGCCGAGGATGCTGTGGCGGCGTTGGTGACCGTTGAAGGAAGGGGAGAGTACGTGGTTGGCAAAGTGTTTATTGTGGGGGCAGGCCCCGGAGATCCGCGGTTGATAACTGTTTGGGGCCTTGAATGCCTGCGCAATGCCGATGCGGTTGTATATGATCGACTTATTGATCCCGGCTTGTTGGCCGAGGCCCGCAATGACGCAGAGCGAATTTACGTCGGAAAGGAAACGGGGAAGCACACATGGCTTCAGGAGCGGATCAATGAATTGCTTGCCGAGTTGGCAACGGCGGGCAAAAAGGTGGTGCGTCTCAAAGGAGGAGATCCATTTGTCTTTGGACGCGGGGGCGAGGAAGCAATGTACCTCGCCGCCAGAGGAATCGAAATTGAAATCATTCCCGGGATCAGCAGCTCTATCGCGGTGCCGGCATTTGCCGGGATCCCCGTTACCCACCGGGGGGTTGCAAACTCGTTTGCCGTAGTCACGGGGCACCCGCGTGTTGAAGGCAGCTCCCCGGATTTTCTCGCCCTGTTTCGGGCGGCAGGCACACTGGTCGTACTGATGGGGGTTGAACGGAGAATGGAAATCGCTCGACTGCTTTTGCAGGGGAATGTCGATCCGGCGACGCCTGTGGCTGTTATTGAACAGGGAAGCCGGGCAGGACAAAGAATCACGATTACTGATTTGAGCAATATTGAAAAGGATTGCCGTTTGGTCAAGCCGCCGGCGGTAATTGTGATTGGCAAGACGGTATCGTTGCATGAAGCAATTGGTCGACATGCGGCAGAATGACACATTTCACCAAATAAGTAGCTTGACACCAAGAGCAGATTGTTTGTATTTATGGCGATGTTAAAAAGGGAAGACGGTGAAAATCCGTCGCGGACCCGCCGCCGTAACCGGGGACAAAAGCCGTAACATGCCACTATCCGGGTGGATGGGAAGGCGCGGCAAGTAGGATGATCCGGAAGCCGGAAAACCGGAAGTAGTGAGAGCTTGGCACCCCGAGGATTGGGTGCTGGCGCCATTTGATTCGCGGATGAAAAACGGCATCCCCGGACTTGGCCGCGGCCGAGCCCGGGGTTTTTTTTGCTCCGACAATGGCAGGAAACCAATTACCAGGATGCCGGCAAAAACGTAAGCGTGCAATGATCCCTACATTCCCAAAGGAGTTTCATACATGATTACATTTAACCGATTGACAAAACGCTATGGGGATGTGACGGCCGTAGATGATTTATGCCTGCGCCTTGATGCGGGGTGCATTCATGGCATGCTGGGTCCCAATGGGGCGGGCAAAACGACCATTGTGCGCATCCTCTCTACGCTGACTAAGCCTACCAGCGGTACGGCCGTTGTCGGAGGTTTTGATGTTGTTGAACAACCGCTTAAGGTGAAACAGCAGATCGGCGTAGTGCATCAGACGCTCAATTTTGATCCGGAGCTTACCGGCGAGGAAAGCCTGCTGGTGCACGGCATGCTATATAGGATGTCGCGAAAAGTGCTGCGCGACAGAATCGGGGAAATGCTTCAATTCGCCGATCTCGTTGATGCTTCCAAGCGCAAAGTGTCGACGTATTCCGGCGGCATGAAAAGACGTCTCAGCATTGCAAGGGCCATGGTGCATCGGCCGCGCGTGATTCTGCTCGATGAGCCTACCGTGGGTCTCGATGCCCATGCGCGCCGCAGAGTCTGGGACCTGGTGCGGCAGTTGCGCGAGGAGGGCTGCACGATTATCCTAACGACTCACTACATCGATGAGGCTGAAGTACTGGCCGACCAGGTGGTCGTTATCGATAGGGGACGGATTATAGCCGAAGGGAGTCCCCAGTTCCTGATAAGCTCCGCCGGCAGTGTAGCGGTCGATTTCGCCGGGCCATCGGGGACAAAGACGGAATTTTTCGAAAACCGCGAGAGCGCCGCGGAATTTATATCCAAACTGGAAACCCGCGCAACAATCCGACGCGCAAATCTTGAAGATGTTTTTATCAAGCTGACCGGACGTCGAGTCAATCCCAACGAATCGGAAGGAGATATCGCACATGCAACAAGTGGCAGCCGTCATACTGCGCGAACTCATCATTCTTAAGAGAAAGTTCTGGCGCTATTTCTTTTCTTTCACCATTTCCCCACTCCTTTATTTCATAACATTCGCCTGGGGGGGGCGTGCCCCTGCCGACAGGGCCGAATACAGCAGTTTTATGCTGCCGGGTCTAATCGCCATGAGTGCGATGATCAACAGCTTTGCCCTTTCGACGGAAATCAATATCGCGCGCTTTTATTGGAGGACATTTGATGAAATACGAACCGCGCCCGTTCCCAATTGGGCCTACGTCGTGGGCGAAATAATCAGTGGAATGGTGCGTGGGCTGCTCGCAGCGTGCATTGTCATTATGATGGGGCTGCTTTTTGGAGTTCCCATCGTTCTTTCTCCTCAACTTTTATTGGCGGTATTGATGACGACCGTTGTTTTTGCCGCCCTGGCCATCAGCACCGCCTCGCTGGCGCGTTCTCATGCGGATCAAGGCATGTTGAACAGTTTTGTCATCACTCCCATGGCTTTTTTGTGCGGAACTTTTTTCCCGGTGGACACCTATCCGCAAGCGCTTCAGTGGTTCATCAAAATACTGCCCCTGACGCCGGCGTCACAATTGGTCCGATCCGCCGCCGCCGGGCATGGTTTGCCGATGCCATGGCTGGGATACCTGACTGCTCTTGCGGTTATGTTTGTCGGCGCCGCGATCTTTATGATCAACCGTACAAAAGACTGATCCGTCGCCACAGGCGGCGCGCGATCATGAAAGCGGATGCTTGATCGGTTTCGGCCAACCAAGCGGGGGAGACCGGGACAGCTGTTGCACATAATATAGGCAACGGGGAGGGAATCCGGTAATGGCCTAGAAAACCATTGCATTCAACTTCCTGTTCAGATACTTTTCTTTTGTATCAGGTGCCAGGGAATTCCGGTGAAAATCCGGAGCGGTCCCGCCACTGTAATCCCAATACCGGCGGTGTAAGCCGGGAGCTGTCACTCCAAGTCACTGTCCATGATAAGGATGGGAAGGCTGGCAGACTCGGGAAAGCCAGGAGACCTACCTGATTGTCAATCTCGTTGCACCTTGGATGCTGTGAAACATCCACTGTGCCTGTGCCCGATCCTGATTTTAGGAATGTAACGGCAAATGTGCGGACAGGCACATTGTACGTTTAAACAATTCTGCTTAAATGCCGCAATGTGCTTGTCCTCAAAATGCAACATTGCTTGCCCGGCGCTGTTACCAGAAACAAGATCCGCCGGCGGCGAGACAGGATTGATGCAATGAGCAAAAAGGCCGTCTTCATTTTTTCCCATCCGGCGTTGTTCAACGTATGGCAAAAGGCCCAGGAAATAGCAAAAAAAGAAGAGCTGGAAATAATTGTTATTAACCAGGGCGCACACGTTGACTGGACAGGAGAGAGCGCCCGTATTATCGAAGAGGCGGATGCGGTTTACTTCGCTGGAATCAGTCATTTTCCCAATTTTGAAATTCTGGTTGCCGCATGTAAAAAAGCACGTTATGTGCTTGCGTCCGGAATGGAAGCCTCTGCTGCATTTGATGCGCACGACGCGACGGCACTGAAACGCATGCACGCCTATTTAACAGCGGGAACAGCTCAAGACTTTGTAAATGCCGCCTGCTACTTGCTGCATAAAAGCGGTGCTATAGAAGAAACGCCGCCCGCACCCGTGCCCCCGCTCCTGTGCGGGATATATCATCCTCGGGCAGAGGGGACATTCCCCGGGCTTTCGGAATACCTTGAGTGGAACAAACAACAGACCGGGGTTGCGGAGGCCTTGCCGCTAGTTGCCGTTTGCTTCCCGCGTGCATGGATGTTGTCAGAAGACATGGCCCTTGTGCTCGCGGTTATAGGACCGTTGCAAAGAAAAGGGTTTTTGGCGGTTCCGGTTTTCTGTGAAAGCGAACTCGCGGCATCCTTCGGAATGCGATCATCTCATCCTTTGGATAGGATACTAAGAGACTGCGGCAATGAGCTGGCTGCGATATGGTGCCTGCTGTCCACCTATTCGGGAAGCGGTGATGGTTTCGATAATCCGTTTCTCGCCTATGATGCTCCGGTTTTTCAGGTCCTGCGGAATTACAACCAGTCGGTTGCAGAATGGCGGGAATCCCAGGAAGGCTTGTCGGCAATGACCATATGTTATGGGCTGACAAAGCCGGAAATGCTCGGGTGTGTGGAGCCGACCCTGCTTGCATGCAATGAAATGACGGGGCAGGAGGATTTGCTGGGGAGGATGTATAAGGCGATTCCGGTTCCGGAACGTATCGAGCACCTTGCCGAGCGGACGGCAGGCTGGTATCGGCTGCGGACAAAGGCGAACTCGGAGAAGCGTGTGGCGATAATGCTTCATCAAGCGCCCTGCAAAGGCGTGGAGGCCACCATCGCAACAGCGGCGGGGCTTGATGCCGCAGAAAGTGCCGTCGCAATCATGAACCGGCTGCGGGATGAAGGGTATGCGGTTGCCGATATCCCCTCCAGCGGGCGCGCTCTTCTCGATCTGATTCTTGAAAAAAAGGCGATATCGGAATTCCGATGGACCAATGTCGAAGAAATCGCCGCCAAAGGAGGCGTCATCGCGCGCATAAGCCGGGAAGATTACGAGCGCGATTTTACAAAGCTTTCCGATGCCGTTAGGAAGCGTTGCAACGATTCGTGGGGAGAGTTTCCCGGTGATGCCATGGTTTACGGGAAGGAATCCGATGATGCCTGCCTGCTCATCACCGGAATCTGGTTCGGCAATATTCTGGTCATGGTCGAGCCCAAGCGTGGTTGTTGGGGCCCCAAATGCGACGGGGAAGTCTGCCGTATTCTGCACGAGCCGGATATCCCTCCCACGCATCACTGGATGGCTTCCTACTGGTATCTGCAGCGCGAGGTCGACGCGCTGGTCTCCCTGGGGACGGAGTCGCCGTTGGAGTACCTGCCTGGAAAACGCGCGGCGCTTTCCGGTGATTGTTACCCCGAGATATCGCTTGGACCGCTTCCCCTGATTTATCCCTACATTTTCAGTGCCACGGGCGAAGGATTGATGGCGAAGCGTAGGGGGCGGGGAGTTCTCATTGATCACCTCACACCGCCCATTGCCAGGTTGACCGACGACGATGCGGTCTGGGCGGAGATGGAGGCCCTGCATGCACAGTACTGCGCCGCCCGGGATGTCAAGGATGGCCGGCGGCTTGCCAGCATTGCGGAACAGTTGCGTGAACTCATGGTTGATAGGAGCTTGCTGGAGCCGGAGGCTGACGATGAAAAGCTGAAGCTTCGCATCGAGCAACTCCCAAGAAGAATCGAGAAGTTGAGAAGGCGTTTTACCGAGAAGCGTGCCCACGTGTTGGGGAAAAATCCTGATCCGGAAGCCGTAGGCATGTACGTGAATGAGGCCCGCGGCAAGGGAGAACGGCCGATTGATGTGAATGCCATGCGTGCGGCGCTCATGAAAACTTCCGATGAAATGAGCCGATTGGTGTCGGCGCTATCCGCTCGTTTTATCCCGCCGGGGCCCAGCGGCCATCTTTCCAGGGGAAAAGTGGATGTTCTTCCTTCCGGCCGAAATTTCTACGGGACGGACCTCGAGGCGATACCGACCAGGGCGGCATGGGAAACCGGTTCCGAAATGGGCCGCATGATCCTGCAACAATACCTGGATGACGAGGGTGTTTTCCCACGCTCCATTGCCATAACGCTGTGGTCCTCCGATGTATTCCGTGCAGACGGAGAGCTTGTCAGCCAGGCCTTATGGCTGAGTGGATGCCGCCCGAAATGGGCGGCCGGTGGAGGACGTGTAGAGGGAATCGAGTTAATGCCGCGCGAAGACCTGATCATGGATGACGGGGACGGCAAAAAGATGGCCCGCCCACGCATTGACATCGTGATCCAGATGAGCGGCGTCGTTCGCGACACGCTCCCCAATATATACATGATGCTTGATGAAGCGGTGGAGATTGCAGCCGCTCAAGAGGAACCCGAAGAGGTGAACTATATCCATGCCCACGTCAAAAAGCGCATGCAGGAACTGAGCCGGGTCATGGCAGACACGGATTCGGCCGCGCTTGGCCGGCTGGCCCGGTGCCGGGTGTTTTCATCAAAGCCGGGGAGCTATGGGACGGGTATCGGGTTGGCAATTGATGCGGCCGCCTGGGAAAACGACAAAGATCTTGCCGAGGCCTATGTAAATTGGACGGGCTACGCCTACGGGAAAGATCTGGAGGGAAAGCCTTCGATCGCCGGAAACGAGGCCGCCGGCTTGAAGGAATATGCCCGGCTGATGGGCGCGATCGATATCGCTTACCAGAAAGCGATCGGTCCTGAATACGATGCCATGTCAACCGGATGCTACAGCAGCTTTCAGGGCGGCATGGCGGTTGTAAACCGTGTTGCGGGTGCCGGAAAAGCCAGGTTGTACTGGGGCGATTCTTCTTCGGGAGAAAAGCCCGAAGTCCGAACGCTGAACGAGGAGATTTTCGAATCGTTCATTGCAAAACTGCTGAACCCCGACTGGATCGATCAGAAGAAACTGGACGGGAGCATCGGCGCTCACAATATATCGTGCACGATCAATACGATGTTTCATTGGGCGGCAACCGCGCATGCAATAACGGATGAGCAGTTCGACGCCGTTTGGCGCACCTATATTGAAGATGAAGACAACCGGCAATGGCTGCAGTCGGAAAACATCTATGCGCTTGAAGAAATAACGAGAAGGCTGTTGGAAGCAGCCTCCCGAACAATGTGGCACGCAAGCGAAGAGAAACTGGAAATGCTCCGGCACACGATGCTGTCGATTGAAGGTGATATCGAGGAACGCATGGGGCCTGTCCGGGGTGAATTTCAAGGCAGCGCCGTGGATATCAAGCGACGCAGGGATGTAGAGAAGTGGCATTACGCCTATACGCTGGATGACGGCAAGGACTGAGTTACGTGGCAACGGATTTACCAGACAGGACATCGGGGCGGCACGCCGCTTGCACTCCGCACAAGGTGTTTCCATTCGCGGCGATTGTGGGCCAAAAACTCATGAAGCAGGCATTGCTGCTCAATGCCGTCAATCCCGCTATCGGGGGCGTGCTCATCCGCGGTGAAAAGGGCACGGCAAAATCAACGGCAGTTCGAGGGCTTGCGCATTTGCTGCCGCCTCTTGCGGTGATTGCCGGATGCTCCTGTCAATGTGACCCGGACGGTGACCGGCATTGTCCGGAATGCGCGCAGAGGATCCGTTCGGGTGAAATAATCAAAACCAGGATTGTTCCTTCGCCGATGATCGATCTTCCGCTCGGTGCCACGGAAGATATGGTTATCGGCTCGATTGATTTCGAGGCGGCCGTGAAGACCGGCGTATCCCGCTTTATGCCGGGACTTTTGGCTCGAGCGAACCGGGGAGTCCTATATGTCGACGAGGTCAACCTGTTGGATGACCATCTTGTGGATGCCATCCTGGACGCATCGGAATCGGGGCTGAATCTCGTCGAGCGTGAAGGCATGAGCGTATGGCATCCGTCCCGCTTCGTTCTTATCGGGACCATGAACCCGGAAGAGGGCGAACTGCGGCCCCAGATCCTCGATCGCTTCGGACTCGCCGTACAGGTTGAAGGGGAAACGGAGCTCTCCCTGAGAGTAGAGCTTCTCAAACGGAGGGAACAGTTCGATCTTGACTGGGAGGGATTTGAAAGGAAATATTCCAACAACCTTGAAAAAATCCGCGAATCCATTGTCAATGCCCGCTCGCTGCTGCCGGGATTATTCATACCCAACCATCTCAGGACCTTTATTTCGGAGATTTGCACCCAGAACAATGTCGCCGGGCATCGCGCCGATCTGGCAATCGAGCGTGCGGCTTGTGCCCATGCCGCTTTGGATGGAAGAACGGAGGTTTCCTCGGACGACATTATCGCGGTAGCCCCGCTTGCATTGTTGCATCGTATGCGGAGCGTCCAGGAGCCCCAAATGCCTCCACCACCCCCGCCCCCCGAAAACGAGGAAACTGAGGACCCTGACCGGGAAGAGCCGCCGCGGGACCTCGACGAGCCGCAGCAACAGGCCGAAGCGATGCCGCCGCCGGAGAATCCACGGCAATCTGAAAAGCCGGATGCGGGCGATGGCGCACAGGAAGCGGAGCCGGAGCAGCCGCCGAAGAATGACGAAGAAACATCTCCGCAGGAGGAAGTTCAGGAAATTGGGACTCCTTTCAAAGTCAGGAAGCTGGCATCGGAAAAGGATAACAAGCTTCGCAGCGGATCGGGACGCCGCAGCCGAACGCGGTCTGCAACCAAGCAGGGCCGCTATGTGAAAAGCACGCCGCGTCGCGGCCGCGATGATCTGGCGTTGGATGCCACACTGCGGGCGGCTGCGCCATTCCAGGTTCGGCGCAGACGGCAGGCTCCCGAGCGGCGTCTTGCAGTGCACATTAAGGAACCGGATATCAGAGAAAAAATCCGTGAGCGCAGAGTCGGCAACGTGCTTCTCTTTCTTGTGGACGGGTCCGGGTCCATGGGCGCCCATCGGCGTATGGTGGAAACAAAAGCGGCAATCATGAGCCTGTTGCTGGACGCCTATCAGAAGAGGGACAAGGTTTGCATGATTGTGTTTCGGGGCGACGATGCCAAGATCGTTCTGCCGCTTACGGGCTCCGTCGACATGGCGGGGAAACATCTGGCCGAATTGGCGATCGGCGGGCGCACGCCGCTTTCCGCGGGGCTGTCAAAAGCGGCTGAAGTCCTTTTCCAGGTTCTGCATAAAACGCCTTCCGCCCGGCCGCTGGTGCTTGTGGTAACGGATGGGAAAGCAAATGTCGGGCTTGGTGAAGGCGCGCCGCATCGGGAGGCCGTCGAGATCGCCGCGCATATGAAGGCGCGATTCCCGGAGGTGCGCTTTGCCGTTATTGATACCGAGCCTCCCGGCGTGGTGCGCTTTCAACTGGCACAGGAACTGGCGGCGGCTTTGAATGCGGAATATTTCCACCCGGAAACTTTGAGAGCGGAGGAATTGGTAAAGATAGCCAAAGGGGAGTAGTGGAATCATTGTGTCCCGTTGGGGATTCCAGCTATCAACTCGCCAGGATGGCGGTTGGGGCAATAGGGAGGGGATTGGTGTAATGAATGTTGCACGGCAGCGAGAGCCATTTTCGTTTAGCGCAATTGTTGGCCAGGAAACAATGAAGAAAGCCCTGGTGCTCAATATCATAAATCCGACACTTTCAGGCGTCCTCATCAGGGGAGAAAAAGGAACGGCAAAATCCACCGCCGTACGGGCTCTTGCGGAATTGCTTCCTGAAATTGCCGTGGTAGAAGGCTGCCCTTTCCAATGTGATCCTTCAGACACGCGGCACCTGTGTCAATACTGCAAGGTCAGGGTGGCCAATGGGGAGGAGCTGGGCGTACGACAGCGGAAGGTGCGGGTCGTAGAGCTCCCGATTAGTGCGACGGAAGATCGGGTCGTGGGAACAATGGATCTGGAGCATGCCCTCAAGGAAGGGGAAAAGAAAATCGAGCCCGGCATTCTTGCTCAGGCGCACCGGGGCATTCTCTATGTGGACGAAGTCAATCTGCTCGATGATCATGTGGTTGACGTGCTTTTGGACAGTGCCGCCATGGGCGTCAATACCATCGAGCGGGAGGGAATCAGCTTCTCCCATCAGGCCAGGTTTACCCTGGTGGGAACCATGAACCCTGAAGAGGGCGAACTCCGCCCGCAGCTTCTGGATCGTTTTGGCCTATGCGTCAATATTGAAGGGCTGCGCGATCCGGGGCAGCGAGTCGAGGTCATAAAAAGGCGGGCGGCTTATGAGGAGGATCCCGGCCGATTTTCGAAACAGTGGCATGCCGAGTCGCAAAAGCTGGTAGGAAAAATTATGGCAGCCATAAAGCTCTATCCCCAAGTTGCCGCCGATGAAGGCATTTTGTATGCAATCGCCGAACGTTCGATCGAGGCCGGCGTTGACGGACACCGCAGCGACATCATCATGCTCAAAGCCGCAAAGACGATTGCGGCCATGCATGGGCGCACTGACGTGATTGAAGAGGATATTGACGAAGCCGCCGAGCTTGCGCTGCCACACCGTCTCCGGCGCCGTCCCTTTGATGAAATCGTCGCCGCTTCCACAAGGAAATCCCAGAACGCAAAATCACCGTGACGGTGGTGAAGCACGGATATCCAAATTGACCGCGCAGCAAATGCGAATTGCCGAGGAGGATTGTGCCATGAAACCCTATACATTTTGCTATTTCGGTTCCAGCGGCCTTGAACTGCCCATGCTGGGCCAGGCGGCGACGCGATACCGTAACCAGGGAGGGGTTCTCGCAATTACGGCGCGTACGGCGACGCAGCTGTTTGACAACGCACGGGTGCGCGCATTTGTCGAAGATGCCATGAAAGCCGATGTTGTGTTCATCAACATCCATGGCGGCAAATCGATGTGTCCGGCTTTTGATCCGCTTGTGGAGGAGATTGCCCGGAGGCGCAAAAATGATGAGAAGGTTCCGTATCTCCACCTTCAGCCGACGGGTGGCGATGAGGAGTCACAACTGCTTGCGGTCAAGCATACGGACGGCCTGGACTCCGGTCACTGGGCGGAGATATGCCGTTATTATGCAAAAGGATCCGTCGAAAACCTGACTTCGCTTTTTTATTACTTTCACAAAATTCTTCTCGACGACGCCACGGTTGTACCGCCGGTTAGAGATGCCGTGCAGGAAGGCCTGTATCATCCCAGCGGCCAGGGATGCGGAAGCCTGGACGCGTATAAGGCCGCGCACGTGAAGCGCGGGCGGCCGACTATCGGGCTATGGTTCGGGCGATATTGCTGGGTGAACGGCAACCTCGCGCACATCGACGCACTGATGCACGAAATCGAGAAACAGGGCGCTAACGTGATCGGGGTTTTCAGCCTGAGGTTCAAGGACAAGGACCGCGGCAACAAGGGGGCGGACGAAGTTGTCGAGATGTTTTTCAAGCAAAAGGGAATGCCGGCCATTGACGCACTCATCAGCGCCATAGGGTTTTCCATGACGGTCACGGCGCCCGAATATGGGAATATCCTGCCGGGACTTGATGTTGCCGTATTGCAGGGAATCACGGCGGGCAAACCCTATGCCGTTTGGAAAGACAGCCTCCAGGGGATAGCAACCATGGATGTGAGCTACCAGGCGGCGCAGCCGGAATTTGACGGCAACCTGATAACGGTGCCTTTTGCAACAAGGGAACAGGATGCGGTGGATCCCGTCACCGGAGGGCTTCTGGTCCGGTTGACGCCTATTGCCGAGCGTGTGCAAAAGCTGGCTGCATTGGCGATCAATTGGGCAAAATTGCGGCAAAAACCGAATTGTGAAAAAAAGGTTGCCGTCATATTTCATCACCATCCGCCGCGCAACGACAGGATCGGGTGCGCCTCCGGCCTTGACAGCTTCGCGAGTGTCAATGAATTGCTCAAGCGGATGAAGGAAGAGGGATACCAAGTCGAGCGGACATTCGAGAACGGCGATGAGCTGGCAAAGGAGATTCTCGATCGAATGACCACCGATCGAAAATGGATGACGCCCGAGAAGATGGCTGCGCGGGCGGAAGCAACCGCCGGACCCGAGCAATATGATGCATGGCACCGGCAGTTGCCTGAAGCAGTCCGGAAGACCATGGTGGAAAAATGGGGTGAAATGCCCGGGAATCTTTTCGCTCACGAAGGAAAGCTGCTGTTCCCGGGATTTGTCAACGGCAATGTTTTTGTTTCCGTACAACCTCCCCGCGGATACCTGGAGAATCCGGAGGCGATACTTCACGATCTCTACCTGCCTCCCCCGCATCATTATCCCGCTTATTACCGGTGGATCCGGAACGTATTCAAGGCCGATGCAGTGATGCACATCGGAAAACACGGTTCGCTGGAATGGTTGCCGGGTAAAGCGCTGGGCTTGAGCGAAGAATGCTATCCCGACATTGCCATCATGGACCTTCCCAATATTTATCCCTATATCATCAACGACCCGGGTGAAGGAACCCAGGCGAAGAGACGATCGTACTGCTGTATCATCGATCATCTCACCCCGGCTTTCACGAATTCGGATCTGTACGATGAAATGGCCAAAGTGGAGCAGGTTCTTGCCCAAGTCGCCGACGCAAAAAGCGAAGATCCCTCAAAGTTGCCGGTGTTGATGAATCTGCTGTGGGATGCGGTCAAGGACGCCGATTTGCATCAGGACCTGAATTGCTCCGAAGAGCATGCGAAGGCCGATCCGGAAGCATTCCTGGCAAAGGTGCATTCCTATCTTTCGGAGATCGGCGATACCATGATTGCCGACGGCCTCCATACGATGGGGAAGAATCCGGAAGGCGAACGCCTGGTTGAATTCCTTGCCCAGCTGGTTCGATTGGAGAATGGGAGCGTGCCGTCGCTGCGCGAATCTCTGGTGTCCGCCATGGGGTACGACTATGACGATCTCCTGAAGCATCGTGGCGAGGCGCTTCCCGAATACAACGGCGCCACCGGTGGGCAGATCATAGACGAAGCGCATAAAAAGTCCATCTACCTTATCGGCAAGCTTTCTTCTTCCGACTATGGGAGGAAGGCCGTTGAAGAAGCATTGGATGGCGAATCGGGGATGGATACTCCGCGTATTCGGCAGGTCTTGCGCTATGTGACTCGCTTCCTGGTGCCGAATGTCCGCCTGGTAACCGAGGAAATCGACGCTTCCATGGCCGCGCTGGGCGGCCGATTTGTCAGGCCTGGACCGTCGGGAGCGCCCTCCCGGGGCCAGGCAGATATCCTGCCCACCGGCCGCAATTTTTTCTCCTTGGATCCGCGTATCATACCGACCCGGGCAGCCTGGGAAGTCGGCAAAAACCTTGGCGACCAGCTGCTGGAAAGCTATCTCAAGGAAAAAGGCGGGTATCCGGAAAGCGTCGGCATCATTGTTTGGGGCAGTCCGACGATGCGCTCCAAGGGCGACGATATCGCCGAAATTCTCTATCTGATGGGGCTGCGCCCTGTCTGGAATGAAATCAACAGCGTTGTCCAGGGGCTGGAAGTGATCCCTCTTTCGGAATTGAAACGGCCCCGCATTGACGTGATGCCCCGGGTTTCGGGGTTTTTCCGGGATGCATTCCCCAATCTAATGGAAATGATCGACGCCGGCGCCCGCATGGTGGCCGCGCTCAATGAAAAGCCCGAGGCCAACTACCTTAGGAAGAATGTGCTTAAGGATCTGGAAGATTACCGGAGAGAGGGAAAGGACGAAGAAGAGGCGATGCGTCTTGCCACCCTGCGCGTATTCGGCTGTCCCCCGGGAACCTACGGAGCCGGCGTGGCGGAGCTGATCGAAGCCAAAAACTGGGAGAAGCAGGAGGATCTTGGAAACAATTACATCCGCTACTCGGCACACGCATATGGGAAAGGGGCCTATGGAATACAGACGGCGGAGACGTTCAAAAAGCATCTTTCGCGGATGACGCTGACGGTGAAAAACGAAGATTCCCGCGAGTACGACATGATGTCGTGCGTCGATTTCTACAACTATTACGGCGGCCTGATCGCCGCGGTGAAGACGGTGCGGGGCGAGCTTCCGATGGCCATGGTCGGGGACAGTTCCGATCCGAAAAGGCTGGTTCTTCGGAGCACCTTTGAGGAAGCCAAGCACATTCTCCGATCGCGCATCTTGAATCCGAAATGGATCGAGGGCCTCAAGCGGCATGGATACAAGGGTGCGGGGGATCTGTCGAAAGTGATGGATGTTATTATCGGCTGGGATGCCACCGCTGAAATCATGGAAGACTGGATGTATGAGAGGGTTGCAAACCGCTATGCGCTTGATCCTGAAATGCAGGAGTGGCTCAAGGAAGTTAATCCCTATGCCCTGCAAAACATACTCGACAAGCTTCTCGAAACAATCAGCCGCGGGATGTGGAATGCCGACGCCGAAATGGAAGAAAAGCTGCGCAATGCTTATCTGGAAATCGAAGGCGAGATCGAGGAGGCCGTAGGATGACCGTGTCTCCAGCAATGATACTGTTGCATAACCGATGAATTCTCATTGAAAATTGTTTGAGGGTTAAATAAAATTGAACGAATCGCTAGTGCGATTTTGATCATTTTTTAACAGGGAAGACGGTTGAAAGCCGTCGCGGACCCGCCGCCGTAACCGGGGACCAAAGCCGCAAAAATGCCACTGTCTGGAAGGATGGGAAGGCGCGGCAAGTAGGATGATCCGGGAGCCGGAAGACCTGGAAGACAGAAGACCTGCTCTCCGCCTCGTGGTGTGGGCGCGGCAGCGGAAGATTTACGAGGATGGAAAACGGCATCCCCGTCATTGGCCCTCCAAGGGCCAATGACGGGGTTTTTTTTTGCCCGGAATGTTTTTGAACTCCGGGTTGGAGTAACCGGCGGCATAAGGCCATTCGATTTGGAGGAGAATGTTCATGAGAAGCAACCATTTTGTTGTCAAAGCGCTTTGCGCCGTGCTGCTGTTGCTCGGCGGCGTCCTGCCTCTTCCCGCGCAGGCTACGGAGCAGCAGGCGGTTACCCTCGATGAGGTCGTGATTACCGCAAGCCGTACCGAAGAGAGCACTCGTGAAATCAGCAGCAACATTACCGTAATCAACGAGAGGGACATCGAAGGATCTACCGCCTCGACTTTGGCAGATCTTGTGGAGCAGAACGGCTTCTTTGTTGTCACCACCGGTGATACGACCAACGTGCAAATCCGCGGTTTCGGCAACCTGTCCATGACTACGGAAGCGGAAAACACCGTGCTGATTCTCGTAAACGGACGCCGTATCGGCAACTCGAACCTGGCGATGATGGGGTTGTCAAACGTCAAACAGATCGAAATCATCCGCGGACCTGCCGCGGTTCAATACGGTTCCTCCGCGCTGGGCGGCGTCATCAACATTATTACCGGGAAGGGAACAAGCACCCCCTACGTTTCCGCCGAAGCGGGCTTTGGTAGTGACGCGCTGCACCGGGAGAAGTTCTCTTTCGGCGGCGCCGGCAAGGGGTTCGATTTCGCTCTCGGCATCACCAATTACGGAAGTGGTGATGTGACGACCTCCGGGGGGCGGCGCTGGTATCACACCGAAGTTGGCCATAACACCCTCCTAAACGCGGACCTGGGTTATACGATCGCCGATAATCACCGTGCGGGGATCAACTTCAACTACAGCAATGTCGGCTCTAAATTGTCGAGCGGCAACAGCGGTATCCGACCATACAGCGACAACACGCCGGATGCGCCGTACGCGCAACATCATAAAAACAATCACAATCTGGCGTTGAACTATGCCGGGCATACGGATGACAAGTCGTTTGACTGGTCGGCAAGCTTTTCTTTCGGGCGGGACGAAAGGGAATACAGTTACATAGACACCGTCAAGAACCGGGTTTTCAACGCACAGGTCGGTTATACCGCCGAACTGGTTTCGCTTTCAGTCGGAGTGGACAACCTCGAATACAAAAGCATGGACACTCCATACAGGCCAACATCCACTATGGACGATACCGGCGTCTATTTTACCGGCAAGCTGCGCCTGCTTGATGAACGGTTCATCTTGTCGGCCGGTGGACGTTACGATGCGTACACCAATGATAGCGACGAGATGTCGAGCAAAAGCGACAACAATTTCGGCGGATCCGTCGGCGCCTCTTTTCTCCCGGTCCAATGGCTGAAGCTTCGCGTTAATTATGCCGAAGGCTTTAAAATGCCGTCGCCCGGGCAGGTCGGTGCCAGCGGGACCTGGTATGTCCCAAATCCAGCCTTGAAGCCGGAAAAGAGCAAGACCATTGAGTTTGGAGCCGATGTCAGCGCTAATAATATCAGCGGCAGTTTGACCTATTTCCATTCGGACTGGGAAAACAAGATCGTAGCCCTTTATAACATGAGTGCAGGAAAGTACCAGTATCAGAACCTCAAGGCGTCGACCCTGGCCGGCATTGAAGGCGCTCTCCGCTTTGATATCAGCCAGGCTCTCGGGCAAAGCTACAGCATCGCACCCTATGGCGGCTTTACCTGGCTCGGAACCCGCGAGAACAAAGATGAATCGCGGTTTTTCACCTACCAGGGCAGCTTGAACAGAACCATGCCCAACACGCCGGAATGGATGACAAGCTACGGCTTGGATTACAGCCATCCGGGCTACAAGTTCAAAGCCCGCCTCAGCGCAAATCGATACGGCACGGTGCTGACGCAGGATTGGAGCGTAGTGGACTTTATTACGGTGTTTTCGGCGCCTTACTTGGAGCGCCCAGCCGGGACGGTCGTCAACCTGAGCATCGAAAAGGAACTGGTGAGTTTCCGCGACAAAAGCGCGTTGAGCTTGCGAGGGGAATTCGACAACCTGTTTGACGGCAAAAATGAAATATATTGGGGTTACCCGGGCGCCGGACGCAGCTTTTACGTGGCATTGCGCTATAGCTTCAACTAAAAACCTTGCTTGCGCCCTGATTCAAGGCGCGGATGCGGGCTAAGGCTGGAATAGGCCTTGCGGTTGCCCGCATCCGCGCCTTGGATGCCTGGTCCATGATGGGAGCAGACGTATGTTTGAAGGGAAAACATTTCTGGAAATACTGCAGCTTGGCGGATCAACAATGTATGTGCTGCTGCTTTGTTCATTCATATCGATAGCGATATTTCTGGAAAGGCTGGCCTATTACTGGAAGCAGTCAAGGATAGATCGGAATGATTTTATAGCGCGTCTGAGAGAAGCGATTTTAGAGAACGATCCTGGAAAAGCAAAGACCATCGCGGAAGCGACGGAAACTCCGTATGCGCGCGTGATCGGCGCGGGATTGGAGGAATACGGGCATTCGGACAAAATCATCGCCGGGGCAATGGATCGGAAGGCCGTGGAGGAGGTGCGGAACCTGGAGCGCTTTACGGGAATCGTGGGCACAATCGGAAATATCGGCGTTTACATAGGCTTGATGGGAACGGTGCTGGGAATCATCCGGGCCTTTCATGACATAGCAATGACGGGCTCGGGGGGGATGAGCACCGTAATTGAAGGGGTGGCGGAAGCGCTTGTATGCACCGGGACCGGGCTTGTGGTGGCGATTCCCGCGGTGATATTTTTTAATTATTTGTCGAGACGGATTGAATTGTTTGCGGACGACATGCAGTCATGCGCCTCGGAATTGATGTGCCTGTTGGAGAGGAGATAGGGTGAAAATCGTCCGCGGCAAATCCCGGATAATGACGGATATCAACATCACCCCGTTTACCGACGTGGTGCTGGTTTTATTGATCGTATTCATGGTGGCTACGCCGGCCCTGTATCAATCGAGCCTGAAGGTGGAACTGCCTCAAGCCACGACGGTGGATGATTCCAGCACCGACGTGATAGTCACGATCGACGCCAGAGGCGCAATCTATCTCGATAATGAACGGCTGGATCTGGACAGCCTCGGGAACAGAATCGGGGAAATGATCACATCGGGACGAAAGATGCAGGTGATCGTTAATGGAGATCGAAACGTAAAATACGATGCCGTAGTGCAGGTGATGGACGCATTGTCGCGGGCGGGAGTTAAGAATCCCGGATTAGGGATAGAGATAAGGCGATGAAGCACGGGGATGACGGAAGAAAGGCCGTAATCCTGCGTTTTCTGGTTATGGGAAGCTGTTCCGCGCTGATCCATGTCATAGCTGGGGCAGTCCTCTTGTCGGGAATGGGGCGTGCGAACAATCAGAAGAAGATTTACAGCGTACAGGTAAAATATTTTCAGCCGGCGACGGAACAGAAAGCGGATATAAATGAATCGGTCGCACCAAAACCAAAACAGGAGAAACGGAAACCTGAGAGCCCGGAGGTCTTGGACCTGACGGACATCACGCCGATACCGGTGAAAACGGCCGAGGTCCTGGAGGAGTTGATTCAACAAGAGGATCCGGTGGAGATCTCCGCGCCGGCAAAAGAGATTGCCATTGCGCAGGGAGATGAACGGGATGCCGGTGGGAACATGGAGGCAGGTGGCGGGAATTCATTGGCCACAGAGCAATCGGGGCGCGGTTGGGGGAGCGGGCTGCCCGGCGAAGGACATGGAGTTCGAATCGGGGGAGGGGGCGGATCCGGCGGCGGGGGTACGGGTAGTGGCTCGGGGATTGGTGCGGGAAGCAGTGGTGGAAGCGCGGGCGCAGGCGGTGCAGGTGGCGCTGGAGGCGCTGGGACCAAAGGCTATTTCGCGGGCATGCCTGGAATCATTCCTCCGGCATACGCCAAAACGCCCCAACCGCTATATCCCGAATCGTGCCGAGCGAAGGGTGAACAGGGGAATGTACTGCTGAAGGTGGAAGTGCTGGCAAACGGCCGCGTGGGATTGGTGGAGGTGGTGGAATCATCCGGGTATGCGCTTCTGGACGAATCGGCGTTGAAAGCGGTCAAAAGATGGCGCTTCAAGCCCGCCCGCAAGGGGGGAGACGCCGTCATCTGCTGGGTGAATATTCCGGTTAAATTTAAATTGCACTGAAGCAGGGGGCCGGTTTTGGATTCCCGGTCCTGTTCCCGGTCTAATCCATCTTCCCCCGGGGAAAAGCAATGAAATCTGCACAAGAGGCAATTCTGATCGCGGCATTTGGAACGACCATCTCCCATGCCGCCGAAGCTTACAAAAGATTTGATGCGGCGGTAAAGGCGCGATTTCCGGGAAGAGAGGTGCGATGGGCGTACACCTCCACGATCGTCCGCAAAAAGCTCGCGCTTCGGGGAGATGCTAAAGAGAGTGTGGGCGAAGCTGTATCCCGCCTTGCCGGGGATGGTTATCGCAACCTCTCGGTCCTTCCACTCCAGGTGATCCCCGGGGTGGAATTTCATCTCATCCGGCGGGAAGTGTCGGCGTTTCTACAGGCAACGGAGGCCGGCGGCGTGACCGTCAGGGTAGGCGATCCGTTGCTGTCGGGCTATGACGAAGCGGTTCGCGTGGCTCGGGCTTTGATCTCCGACGTCCCCAAAGAGCGTAAGTCATCGGATGCCGTTGTATTCATGGGACATGGGAGCAGACGGCATCCGGCGGATCTCTTTTACGTGGCATTGAATTCCATTCTGAAAGAGAAGGATCCGCTTGCATTCCTGGGAACGGTGGAGGGACACCCGACCCTGGACGATATCGTAAAGAAATGCAAGGCCGCCGGCTGCACCAAGGCCTGGCTTATTCCATTCATGGCCGTGGCGGGCGACCATGCCATCAACGATATGGCCGGCGACGGGGAAGATTCCTGGAAGTCCATTTTGGAGAAGGCGGGAATCGGCTGCACTCCCGTCTTGCGTGGTGTTTTGGATAGTCCCGGAGTCAGAGACGTGTGGTTGGATCACCTTGCGGATATTGTCAGCCGAAAATGAGTGTGAATTTGAAAAGCATGGCGCCGGCCTACCGCTGACGCCGGAATACATTTATGAAAAAGGTATCGCACTTGCTTGGGGCAATGTTCGCTTGCTTGTTCTTGCTGGCGTGTTCGGCACTCTCCTCGTGCCGACAGGATGGAACGTATAAAGCGCTTTCGACAAGTTCCGCCAGAGGATTCGACCTTGTCGAGAGAAACGATGAAAAGACGGTTTTCATCGATGCGTTCGGCCAAAAACGCGAAATATTCCATGGGTCCGGAAAACTCCTCCCCGGGGCGTATGTTTCCCCCGTCAAAAGGGCTGTCTGCATTTCAGCTCCGGCCGTGCCTTTGATCAATGCGTTGGGCGAAATAGACAGTGTCTGCGGAGTCAAGCTGCCCGCAGACTCGTGGCAATTGCCGGAAATCAGGGAAAGAGTGGAATCAAAACGAATTGTTGCGGTGGGCGACGGCTCTCATGAATATATTAATCCCGAGATCATGGTGTCTCTTCGCCCGGACATTGTATACAACAATATCGAATCCTCCGGGAGATGGCTGTCCCTATTGGAGGAAAGGAATATAAAGATACTGCCCGTATTTACGCATAAGGAAACTTCATTGCTGGGACAGTTCGAGTGGATCCGGCTCCTGGGAGAATTCTACAACCAGGGCAATAAAGCCGGACGGCTGTTCGATGAAAAGCTGAAATCGTACAATGAATTGAAAAACAGGGTTCAAGGTAAATTGCCGGAAAGGGAGCACCCGTCGGTTCTCGGCGCGGTAGTCTATGAACACAGGGTTGCCGTGTCAGGAGGCGATTCGGTGCTTGCCAACACCGTGGAGGATGCCGGCGGCAGGTTTTTGTTCAAGGATGAGTTTTTAAATTCGGAATCGCAGTACATTGAATGCGACCCGGAAGCCTTTTTCAGAAAAGGCGTGGATTCCGACGTTTTTATTCTGACCACTACCAAAGCAAGCGGCATAAAGAGGATAGGGGATATTACCGCTCTAAACGACATGTGTCGGCACTTCAAGAGCTTCAAAAACAAAAATGTATGGTGTTACAATCTTGGTTACTGGCAGGCGGTCGACAGGCCCGATGAAGTGCTGTCGGACATGATCGCCATTCTGCACCCGCACTTGATGCCCGGCCACGAGGTTAGATATTTCGACAGGCTGCCATAGAAGGGTGAACCGAAAATCGCATGCCGGCAATGATGCATGCGACGGTTTTTATACTAGGGCGAGCATCCAGGAGATTCCTTAGTCGCAAGGTGTCGCTTCTTTATTTGATTTACGGAGAGCACATTGTCCAGGGAAACCATGTTGGCGTAGATGCCGTCATGGGCCATCAGGCTGTCGTGATCTCCGTCTTCCACGATTCGGCCCTTGCGCATGACCAGGATCCGCTGGGAATGTCTTGCCGTGGAGATACGGTGAGCAATGGTGATGCAGGTCCTGCCGGACATAATGACGGGGAGTTTTGATGCTATCAGTCTTTCACTGTCGGGATCGATCTGGCTGAAGGCTTCATCCAGTATCAATATGCGAGGATCTCCTGCCAGCGCCCTGGCAAGAGAAAGCATTTGATATTGTCCCTGGCTCAATGGGCGGCCGCCTTCTCCGATCCGGGTGTCAATCCCATCCACAAGACCGTGTGCCCATGATTCGACACCACTGATATCAACGGCCTTGTTGAGCATTTCCCGTGTAACGCCTGGACGGCCAAGCGTGATGTTATCCTTGATGCTGGCTGCCAGGACAACCAATTCCTGGCTGACCAGGGCAATACGGTGCGCCAGGTCGTTGGATGAAAATGTGTTTATTCCCCGCCCACCTAAAAGAATTCTTCCCGACTGGGGATCGTAAAGGCGCAGCAGCAGATTGACCAGGGTGCTTTTGCCTCCGCCACTGGGGCCGACCAACGCCACCGTCTGGCCCCAGGGAATGTCCAGGTAAAAATTCTTAAAAATATGGAGTTCCGGGCGATACGAAAAGTCCACGGATTCAAATCGGATATCGTACTCTTCACCCGGGGACCGTCCAATCCGTGGCATAACAGGCAACGTATCCGGATCGTCCAGAACTGCAACAATCCTTTCAGCGCTCGTCAAAGCCCCCTGCAGCTGGGAGTATTTTTCGGCTAAATCGCGGATGGGCACAAGCAACATCTGCATATAACCGAGGAAGGCCACCAACGTTCCCAGGCTGATGCGGTCGCGCAGTACGCTGCCGCCTCCATGCCAGAGGATCATGGCAACGGCAAGGCTCCCGACCAGTTCCATGAGCGGCGAAAAAACGGCGAACATTTTCACTTGCGCCAGTCCCGCACGATAATAAAGGGTGTTGGCCCGAACCAGTTTTTCAAGCATGGCGGCTTGAGCCCCGATGAGCTTCAGCGCGGTCAGGCCGGCCAGGGTTTCCTGGAGCAGTGTGTTGATTTTCCCCGTATAGCCCTTGAGGCGGCGAAAAATGCGTCGGCTGGTTCTTGCAAAGACAGATGCGATCACCGCCATAAAGGGGACGATGAGCAGGCAAACAGCGGCAAGCCGGGGATGCATGGCAAACATGGCGATTGTAATGCCTGCAAACAGAAAAATATCTTTGAAGAGGCCGGATGTCAGATTACAGAATAATTCTGCAACACCCTGGGTGTCGTTGTTGATACGCGTTACCAGCTTGCCGACGGGATTCCTGGTGAAGAAGAGAAGTGAGCGGCGTAGGACGTGCCCGTAAAGCAGGACGCGCAATTCCATCATGATCTGCTGGCCGGTGCGCTCGATGCAGATCGTGTAGAAAAAGGAGACGGCAAGGAGAGAAATGGCCGTGGCGGCATATAGCAGAGCCAGCAGAAGGAGTGCCCGGGCATCCGGCGCGCGCAGTTCTTTCAGATCATGTTTGGGAAGGTTCTGCAGATCATCCTCGGAAATGAACAGGTGGACATCCGTTTGTATAAAAAATCGCGGATGTCGCGCAACAATTGCTTCGGTAGCGGGATTGGTTGTGACGCGATACCAGCGTTGTGTGTCCACGGCGCCGGACTGGCGCAGCAGGGAGGCGAGCGCGGGATCAAGTCCACTCCAATTGTCTTCGGCCACATAGTAGTGGTTTTCAAATCGAAGTGCTGTTTTTGGGGTTGTTGATTCCGAGAACTGTTGTTTAAGCTGGGGCGGAATCTGGCGGGCGTCCAACCGTAGAAAGTAGGGAACCAGATAGCGGTCGACCGCAGTACGGGTAATAAAGGGCATCGCCAATTCCAGTCCAATCGCTGCGAAAACCAGGAGGGCGGCCATGATCAACCGCCGGCGGTGGGGCGCCAGGAAGGAGGCGGCGCGATGGATCAGGGTTCTATCCCCGGATGTGCCAAGGGGATCTCCTTCGGGCGATGCGGCATCTCTAAGGGGCATCAGCCGTCTCCCAATTTAGCGGTCAATTGTTGGGACCATACCAGTTGCCGATACGGAATGCATCCGTCCAACAAGTCCTGGTGCGTGCCCTGTGCAACAAGACGGCCTTTTTCCAACACGAAGATTTTTGAGCTGAAAGCGATAGACAGCGGCCGATGGCTGACGATCAAATTGGTTCGGCCTTCGCGAATTCCGGACAGGTTCCTGAGAATCGAGGCTTCCTGCTCCGTATCCACGGAAGACAGGGGATCGTCGAGAAGGAAAAATTCGCGATTGCTCAACAGGCTTCTGGCCAGTGCCAGCCGTGCCTTCTGTCCACCGCTCAGGGTATATCCCTTTTCCCCCAGGAGGGTGTCCAGCTTGTCCGGCAAAGCGTTGATTTCGTCTGTCAAACCGACATTGTCGAGGGCGCGCCACAGCTCCTCCTTGCCGGCGCCGGGACATGCCAGAAGCATGTTTTCACGGATAGAATCGGAAAAGACAAAGGGGGCCTGAGCGGCGGTTTCCATAAGGATGCGCAGCCGATGAATCGGCATGCGTACGATGTCTTCAGCGCCCCAAAAGATTGTCCCTTCAGGAGGATCATAGATGCGGGTGAGCAGCTTTAATAGGGTGGATTTGCCGCTTCCCACCGGGCCGACAAGGGCATGGGTAATCCCCGCCTCCAGGCGAAGACTGAGGTTCCGGAGCGCCGGCTCGCTTTCTCCGGGATAGGAAAAGGTCAAGTTTTTGATCTCGATATCATGAAGTCCTGAAGGCACCGTCGTGCGAGGGGCCTCCGCCGGAGAATCTGTCGCTTCTTTTTCAGCCGGCTGCAACAGGATGTCTTCCATGCGCTGGCGGGAGCTTTTGGCGCGCTGATACAGGTTGACCAGGTACCCCGAATAGGTCAGGGGCGTTTTAAGCATAACGAGATAGGCCGAGAAAGCCACAATATCGCCGGGAGTCAGCACTCCTTGAACGGCCATCGCGCCCCCGAATCCCCAAACCGTTGCCTGGCTTGTGTGCATAATGGTTGTCATGACGGGCGAATACAGCGCATTCACCTTGGCCAGCCGCATATTGTTTTCAAGGTGTGTTTGTGCCGATTGGCGGAATTGCTTTTCTTTGATATCCGCCAGGTCGTATGCCTTGATCAGGCGGATTGCATTCAGGCTGTCCCTGGATTCCTCGGTGAGAGAGGCGAATGTGCTTTGGATGGCTCGATGGCTGCTGTGGAATTTTTTGCTCTGGCGCCGGGTCAACCAGGGAATGAGTGTCATGGGGACGGCGGCAATCAGCGTCAAAACGGGACTCATGGCGACCATGTAAGCCAATGCAATGATCAGGGTAAGCGCAGAGTGAAAAGCCGCCTGGAATCCGTAGCCGGAGGCCGTTTGAATGTTGTCGATGTCATAGGTGGCGCGCGCCATTATTTCGCCCGGCGAATATTTCCCGCTCACCGTTCTCGGCAGCCCTATGACCCGTTGAAGGAATTGTTCACGGAGTTCCCGGTCCACAATGCGGCCGAAAGCCATGAACATGGGACGGCCGAAAAAACGCAGGATCGCCACTCCGAGGGCAAGCACGACAAGCGTACGCACCAGGCGGAACAGGGCGGCAGGGTCAGCATGGCCCGTTGCCAGCATATTGATAGCCTGTTTCACGAGCTGGGGGCCATAGAGAGTAAGCATCTCAAGGCAGAAGATGGATATCAGCCCGCAGACTGTAAGCCACCAGGATTTGCGAAAACAAGCAGAAACGATTCCAAAAACACTCATTTATAGAATCCTGTCCTCGGGCTCCAATCATTCACGCGATGAATCATTCGCGTCGCCTGGCATCTCCCGCCTGGCAATGATCGGAGAATCAGGAAAGGTTCGCATATTCCACCGGCTAGATCCGGGTTGGCGCCTGGGAAGATGCCGGCGCTTCCGAGGCCTGGACATGGCCGAAGGCGCCGGTCAGAATGTCGAGGACCGATTGTTCGTTTTCTACAAAAGTGATGCCGTTTTTCCCCTCCAATGGCAGACCGAAAAAATGCCGCTCTTTTCGCATTGAAATGACAGGTTTCCCGGCTTCCAGGGCATGTTCAAGAAGCCGGACATTCATTTTATTTGCTTCTTGGATGGGAAATCCCGTGTCGAGGATGTAGTCGGCATCTTCAATGGGACTCAGGCATTTTTCCAGCAATCCTTCGGGTATTTTTGTAAAGGGAGGTGCGGTAATTGTTGTGAATCCGAGGGCGGTGGCAATGTGGCAGTCAATATCGTTTTCGTGCAGAATCCCCGTTGTCACATTCAGCTTGTTTCTGGCGAGCGAACGATATAAAACCGCTCCGGTCCCCGCCCCCGAAATGCAGAAGACTTTTCCTGTCCCCGGGCTGCATTTCAATTCCAGGGTGCCAATCCGCCTGTCATAAGTTGCCAAAGTGATCTCATAGAGATCTGAAAGATTGGCGTCGTGAAGCACCTCTTCCGGACTGCCCCATGCAACCACGGATCCATTCTTTATGAGCGCAACCTGGTCTGAAATCCTTGCGGCGATTCCCACGTCGTGCAAAGAAGCAACTATCGTTATTCCTTTGGTTCTGCAAAACTCGGCGAGAATGGCCATGATTTCCATTTTGTGTTTTAGATCAAGGTGGGCCGTGGGTTCGTCCAGGACGATGATTTTCGGCTCCTGGCAGAGCGCCCTGGCGATGAACAGCTTCTGTTTTTCTCCATCGCTCAGTTCATTCATCGGGCGGGCTGCCAGGTTTTCCGCGTTCACCAGGCGGAGGGATTCCCATACGATATTCTTATCACGCAAGGTAAGGTTTCCCATCAATCCTGTATGGGGATGTCGGCCCATGGCCGCGAATTCGAAGCCGGTAAACAACTCCGTGCTTATTCTTGACGTGAGAACAACGGCAAGATTGGCGGCTAGCTCCTTATATCGATAGGTTTCAATCGGCTTGTTGTTCAGCAGCAGAACTCCATCCAATTTCCGGAGGTGTCGCGTAATTGTCCTGAGCAGTGTTGTTTTACCCGCACCGTTCGGTCCGAGCAGTGAAACGAATTGGCCCTTCGCTATCTTGGCATGGATATTGGACAGGACCCGCTTCTTGCCATAGCCCACGGCCAAGTCCTTCATTTCAATAACAATTTCCGCCGCGCTGGATGCCGGATTCATAGCGAATACCTCCTTTTGGCGATAAGGCCTATGACAATGGGGGCACCGAATATGGCGGTAATGGAACTGAGCGGCAGCTCCGCCGGGGAGAACGCAGTCCTCGCCACAAGATCGCAGATGTTGGTCACAAAGCCGCCGAGCAGCAGGCAGGCGGGGATCAAAATGCGGTTGTTCTGGGTTTTAAAGAGAATGCGCGCCATGTGGGGAACGGCCAGCCCGATAAAACCCACGGGACCCGCGCTGGCCGTGACAAGGGCCGCCAGGGCGCACGACAGGAATATGAGCAAAACGCGAAATAGCCGGATGTTCACGCCCATCGACTGTGCATACTCTTCGCCGAGCAAAAAAGCATTCAAATGCTTGCTCATCAAGTATGTGCCGACAACAATGGCTCCCCCGGCAAAAAAGAGTATGAGGATTTCCTCCCAGCTGAACCCGGAAAAGCTTCCCATGCCCCAGAGAACAAAATGCTTGATTTTTTCCTTGTTGGCAAAGGCAACCAGGATGTCCGTAAGGGCGGATGCAACGTAGCCCATCATTATCCCTATGAGAAGCAGGGCGATGACGCTTTTCATCCGGGATGCCACAAAGATGACGATGGCCATGACGCTGCAGGCGCCGATGAAGGCGGCCAGGACCGTCATGTATGGGCTTATGCCCGCAAATCCGAGGCTGAGCGATGAGAGGGTGGCAATGCCTACCGCCAACGTGGCGCCGGAAGATATGCCAAGAATATAGGGGCCGACGATGGGATTGCGGAAATAGACCTGCATCAGGAGACCGGAGACGGCAAGAAAGCCTCCGCCGATCAGGGAAGCCACCAGGCGCGGCATCCTGATCTTGAAAATGATAAAGCTCTCAACCACTTCAGAGGGAACGCGCCCCAACAGGATCGCCAGGATTTCCGAAAGGCGGATATGGGCCGTGCCGATGATGAGGTTGAGTATTACGGATGCTGCGAGCAGCAACGCGACAATTGGGAAAAGGTAAAGGTATCGCCTGTTTTCAACCATTGTGTCTTCGTTCATGATGCTTACTGTAGCCTTTGAAAAAACTCGTAGCGGGGAGGACCAAATACGGTCGGTTGAAGGATAGAGGCTATTTCAAACATCACCTCATCCAGCCTGTGATAGGATTCATAAAATGTCTCCCTGGGCGTGTAGATTTCGCCGCTGAGCATGGGGCGGATACTCGCCATCATGGGGTTTTCAATAGCAAGTTGCCTTTTGGAATTGATGCCGGTTTTGGGGGACCGGTAGGTGAACATGATGTCCGCCTTCTTGCCGGCCAGGAAAAACCGCTCAATCGTTATTTCAAGGCAGGATGCACCCTGGACATCGTCGAGCTCATATTTCCCGCCGGAAAGGTTGACAAGCTGCGATACCCATGCGTTGTTGGGCTCTACCAGAACACGCTTGTTGTATACATCTCCCCAGATGACACTCGGCCTGTCTTTGATGGCCGGGGATTTTGCCTTGATCTGGTCTATGGCATTCAGGAATTTGTCGACGAAAACACGGCCTTCCTTTTCCTTGTGAAAGAACGGGGCTATGAATTCCACGTACTTGGCCTGGGCCTCCAGTCCCTTGGCCAGTTCGGTGCTGGTGATGACGGTCGGTATTTGCAAGTCTTCGAGCACGGGAATGATGTCCGCGTTCCAGGTGAAAACAATATCGGGCTTGACGGACTTCAGCAGCTCAAAATTGATCTGGGAGGACTCTCCGAGATAGATGATTTTGCCTTCATCCATGGCTTGCCTTATGAGGTCGGTCGTCCATTCATCTTTTTCTTTCGTGACGCCTACAAGAACCTCGCGGAGTATGCCGAAGCCGACAAGAAAGGAAACATCGCAGGTGGAATAGGCGATCACTCTCTTTACGGGGGTATACACGACCGTCGCCCCGCCCGTGTCCGCGGGAGCTTTTTGTCCCCGGGGCACCAGAAGAAATTTCCTGCCGATGCCGTCGCTGACGAGAGTTCCGTTAGGCTGTTTCTGAACGGTGAAGGGCCCGATGGATTGGAAACTTTTTTCGAAATTACAGCCCCAACAGGAAAAGACCAGGACCGAGATCAAAAAAGCGGCAATGCGTTTCACCTTAATTTCTCCTTGTCTATAGAACCTGATGGCTTTTTGTGAAAGCGGAAAGCAGATACAGAAACACTCCCACCGCAAAGAGCACAATGCCGGCCATGAATATTGGAATCCCCACGTTCTTTCGAATCGTCAGGTTGACCCAAATGCTGCGGGTCGTGGATTGGACGCGGGAAGGATTGAAATCCGCTACATGGATGCTGTAGCCCTTATAAAGGCAGGGGCTGTTCAATCCCAGGTTTTTCCGTACTGTTTTCCCCTCATCATGGAGGACAAGCTCATAGTTTGCGGATATATGGAGACGGTTTAAAAAGTCATTATGTTTATGGGCAACGGTGGCAAATGAAGGATTGCGGATCTCTATCATGATCTCGGAGCCGGGAAGCGGCCGGCGGTAACCGGGTTTAAGAATGTTGTTGTAGGAATTGACCCCGAACGTGTAAAGCACCAGATATCCCAGGATGATGACAAGGAAGGCGATATGCATGATATGGGGCGAGAGTAGGTATAGCAGGGATTTCAGGGACCTGCGGTTTCTCAGCTTTATAAGCGCCATCATGCGCACCAGCGTGCAAAGGAAGGTGTTGACGCCCAGGAAAAAGAAGATGCCTATCAGGAGAAAAAACCACCAGGTGTGCCGTGCATTCATGATTCCGTATGTTGCAAGCCATTCAAACAGCATGGTGGAATTTAGCGGTGTAAAAACGGCGGGTTTGAGCCGGTAGCAGAGCGCGCCGGCCATAAACAGGATAGATGTAGCCGCGAGAAGGTAGACGGCAAAGCGCATACTGCCGAGAGCGTCAAGGGCCCGTTTCAGTCGGCTCATTGGATAATCCCCTGGAAATTGAAAACCCCGGTGTCGGGCAGAAAAGCAAACAGGAAGGTTAGAACTCCCCCGGCAAAAGAAGCGCACAGCATCGTGCGCCGGCTATAGTTTCCGGCAAGGTGAAGGTGGAGAAACCAGGCGTAGTAAAACCAGACACCGGCCATGCCCAGCAATAGATGCGATTCCCATTGAATAGGGGTGCCCCATCCACAATAGGCCCATATTCCGCCGCAAAACATACCCAGCGTGTGAAGGGCGAATCCGGCAATTATCAGGTTTGTAGTTCGGCCCAGGTCCGCTGTCGATGGACCGGCGCCAGAATTGGCGCGGGATAGAAGTATTCGGATCGAAATCGCAGCGGAGCAGAAATAGGCCGCCCGTGCAAATGAGGAAAAGAGGGAAAAAAGATGCGCGAAAATGCTATTGGTTTTTACGAATGATACGTAAATGTCTCCTGGGAATAAAAGGGAGAAGAAGGATACCAGTACCGCCGCAGTCCCCGAAGCGATTGCCGAGGAAATGTCTCCTTTTACATACAGATGGATCGGCAATAACAGGAGAAGCAAGGAAATCAAATAGGGCTCCTGGTAGAGGCACATCAAGGGCCAGTTGTAGGCAATGCGCACCGCTGTCGACGCGAGCATTAAGGAAACGGCAACCAAATAGATAACATTCCGCAGGCGCCTCCACCCAAGCATTGAAAAAATTGCCGCGGGAATACATGCAGCGCACGCGAACAGAAAAAGATTGTGAATGAGCGCTTTCATGGCCGTCTCCATGCGGTACTGGAGGGGGGGAGCAGATCCATGCATTCGGAGCGTAGTCCGCTCGCGGGGCAGGCGTCTGGTTGAGGACATGGCTGCCCGTAAACACTTGAAGAAAAAGGATAATGCAAAGAAAAAATGGAATCCAATTGCCGAGGGCGCGGGTGCAAACTATTGGGGCTGAACAGATGCTGATAAAATGTCAGAGAGCTTATAGGGGATGGTTCTGTAAGCATTTATTTCTCCTCGGAAATAATTCCGTCTGGTGCGATCGGCCGCATCATTGGCCCCGATTCAAGGTTGTTCCGGCTATAACTCGAGACTCAATCCCCCTATCCAGGATCGCGGTGGGGCGGGAAGCCCGTCTCCGTAAAGATATGTCCTGTTGGCAAGGTTCTTGATGCGGCCGTATAGCAGCCATCGACCGATCGAGTAATCCGCGCGAAGCTCAAAAAGGTTGTATGGATCCGCGTACTCTAAATTGTCGGACCGGGTGTATTGCTTGGATTCGCGTTCATATATCAGCACGGCTGTGAATTGGCGCACCGGTTTATAGTGAATACTCACCTGCGTGCGATGATGGGGAGATGCCGTCAATTCCAATCCCGTTTCTTCATCCTGCGCGATCAGGTATTCATGAGACGGTTTTATAATCAGCCATTGCACAGGTTTCCACTCTACCGTCAGGTCGGTGCCCTTCCGAGTTACCTTGCCGAAATTCCGGTACGTCCCCCCGCTTCCTACCAGGTCGCGGACATAAGTGATTTTGTCGGTGATTTCGTTATGGAAGACGGTAAACCCTGCCTGAAGTTTTTCATTGGGGCGATAGGCGGCAAAAAAGCTGAGATTTGTCGCCTTTTCCATGTCCAGGTCGGGATTTGGTCTTGTGGATGAAGTTCGATAATAACGCCTGAGAATGGAGGGAATATTGTTCGTTCGAGTAACGGAGAATTGAAGGTCCAAACTAGGGGTTGCCTTGTACGCAATTCTCAATTCCGGATTCAATGCCGTGTCAAACGCGGAGTACATGTTGGCCCTGAAACCCAAGGTCGCGTTTAACCCCTTTTTGCCGAAGCTGAATTGTTTTTGAAAACTCACACCATAACTTGCCTCCGTTCGGGGGGCGATCGTGGCCCCGTCCACGTGATCCGCCTTAAATGTAAAGCCGAGTGCAAGATTGTTGAGAATCCCGTCGGTGATGATGCTGTAGGAGGCATCTTCCCAAAGAGACCAGCCGTCAACCCATGAATCAATTCCCCTGTCTGAATCGGTGCTTTTTTGGCGGTAAATGCCCCCGTTCAAATTATTGCGAAAGCGTCCCAGCGTTATCCCAAGAGCCGGGGCGAAGGACCGGGAATATTCCCGGGCATGCGGTGTGGGGTAGGCCGGGTATCCGGCGCTTCCACGTTCCTCTTCGGCGTAATCGGCGGAGAGGCTGTAGAGAGAATCCTGTTGGGGGTGATAGTCCGTTTTGACCCCGAAACGTTTTCGTTCCTTGTCCTGGTTCACCCTGTAGCTGTCCGTGGAGAAATATTCCGATGAAGCAAAAACTCCCCAATGGCCGAATTGTCTTCCATAGTCCAGGTTATACTGCTGCGTGCTCCAATTTCCGCCCTGGGCCTTGAGCTTTGCATGGCTCTTTTCAGTTTTTTTGCTGGTGATGCGAATGGCGCCGCCGCTGGTTCCGTCTCCGAAAGCAACGGCGCCGCTGCCCTTGAAGATCTCTATCTTTTCAACATTGTTAATGGAAACCATGCTCCATTTGATGCTGCTATGTCTTGAAAGCGGATCATTCAGCGGGCGACCGTCCATAAAGACCTTCACTTCCAGGGAGCCGCGGATCTTCACGCTGCTATCGCCCGCCTCTACGCCGGGAACCCGGTTCAAGAGTTCAACGATGTTTGAGGCGTTCATCTCCTTAATGTCCTTGGCGGTCAACTCTATTTTCCCGGCATCCTCTTTGATGGAACTTGCGGTTTGAGCTGTTGCGGATGAAATACACAGGAACAGCATCGCTGCAAGCATCCTTGCTTTACGCATAAGCGGGCTGCCGGGCTGACAATGTATAGAGACCGCATGTGCCGTTGAACAGGTGAGGGCAACATTTTTACAAATACGCATTTCACAGCCTTTTTTCATTGGGGTCGGGCCGGTCCCATCCCATCGCCATGCGGCGGAATGACGCCCTTGCCCATTTTCAGACGGGAGGTTTCCCCGCATCCGGTGGAACCACGAATGCAGGGAGAACCGCCCCGACCCATCTCAAAAATGGTATTTGAGAGAGTCGGGGCATTCTGAGTCAAGGAGCACCAGTCTGCCGGACAAAATGCAATCAAAGCCATGTCCTTGGTGTGATTTAGAACCTCACCTTTATTCCACCCTGAACATAGCGGCCGTCCTTGGGGTAATAGTCATGGTTCGGAATGCCATCCTTGGTGCGCTTGCCATCGGTGTTGAATATGCTCTCATAATGCGTGTTGAAGACATTGCTGCCCAGGATATACAGCTCGAGAAATTTGTTGATCCTATAGCCGGCTTTCAGGTCGACGAGGTTTACCGCGTTTTGCTTATACCTGTTATACGCGTCGATGTTTTGCTTGCCGAATCCATGAATGTCGACCGAAAAGGTGAATGGTTTAAGAGGCGTGAAAATCAGGCTTCCCGTGTATTGGTAAGCGGGGACACGGTAGACCCTCTTTCCGGAAATATCCACGCTTTGCACGGTGTCGAGGGAAGGGGTGGCGCCATACACATAGATGCGCATCGTTGCATCATCCCATTTTGCGTTGATATAGGTGAATCCGGCCCGATATCCCAGCCAATGAAGGGGATGTCCATCCGCTTCAAGTTCTATGCCCTGGTGGATGCTCTTGCCGACGTGTTTGTATCCCTTGAACCCGCCGCTGGTGTAGAAGGGCATATACTTGTTGTCTACGTTGGATCGGTACAGGGCAACGCTGTAGTTAAAACTTGCATGCACCTGCTGCTTGAGCCCGATTTCGAAATTCAGATATTTTTCCGGCTTCAGGTCTTCCGGCTGGTTGTCGGGATCGTCGTATTCCATGGCCGCAATCAGGTAATAGGAGTTGGGATACCAGTAATTTCGCCCGATCGAGAAATAGAGATTGCTGTTCTTGCCGATGCTGTAGGAAGGTATAACGTCCCACGAGGGCTCGCTGAAGGTCTTTTCAACGGACAGCGGCAGCCTGTTTTCCAGGCTGTAAATCACTGAATCATGGCGCATGCCCAGATACAGCCCCCAGCGGTTCCATTTCAGGTCGTTGTTGATAAAAACGCCGTGAATTGCGCGGGAGAAGTCGAGGTCGTTCTTCTTGATGGCGGTTATGGTGCTCGAACTCAGGCTTTCGGCATATGGATAGTCCCGGGCCTGGTCCCAGTCTGTAAGAGCGTAGTCGTATCCTATGGAGAAGGTATTGAGCAGATGCTCCCCACGGATGAAGGAGCGGTTTGCGGTGGCTTTGAAGCCATACTTGTTTTCGTTGCGGTCTTCAATATACGTGCCCTGGCCGCGCTGGGTTGTTCCATTCCCCGGATTGTTGTAGTAGCGAAGGGAGCTGAATATATCGTCAAAATGGCTGAAATCGAAAGAAGTATTGACATTCCAATTGCCGCGGTTGTATTGGAATGCAATGCCGCTCGAGAACAACCTGTGATCCGATTCATTCGGCCGGACATTATACGTGCTTCCCGTTTGGCTGTTGGGTACGTAGCTGCGGTCCCTATATTCATCAAGCGACCAGTATTGGAGGCCCCGGGCGTTTTTGCGCCAGGTGTCGTTCCAGCCGAAATTGGCGTCAATCCGGATGCCGCTCGCTATCTCGTATCCTGCTTTGGCGTTGAACAGGGTGCGCTCCGAGTCTATCTGTCGATAGCCCTCGGATTGGTCGCGGCCGAATTGCGCGCTGTAATCCCAGGAGTTTTTCTTTCCCGACATGGTAACGAAGGCCTTATAGCTTTGCCATGATCCGATATCCAGCGATATCCTGGTATCAAAAGGCTTGCCGGCGTTCTGCCCCGAGCGCGTGACAATATTGATGGCTCCACGCGATGAATTGGCGCCATAACGCGAAGCGGCGGGAGACTTTACGACCTCGATGCGCTCTACAATGTCCCGTGGGATATCGTCAATGATGCTGTAATCCATTTTTCCCAAATTCAGGGGTTTGCCGTCTATAAAAATGGCGGCTCCCTCGCTGGAGGAGGAGCGGGTGCCCCGAAAATTAAAGTAAGTAGCCCCCGATCCGTCATCCAACACTCCCGGTATGCTGGTGATAATGCCGGTTAGATCACGCTGCCCGGATTGTTCGATGTCATCAGCTGTAATGATGTTGATGGTGGAGGGGGTGTCCAACAGGGTGGCCCTGACTCCGTCCGCGGTTACCCTTACGACTTGATCGAGGTGGGTCGCCCGGATCTTTTCTTTGGGTTGAGCGGTGCCGGAATTCTCGGAGATTTCTTGAGCGGGTATCGCAGAGCAGCAAAGAACAGTCAGGCAAAAAAGAAAAGCAAATACAATCCTGTTCACGGTAAATTCCTTTCTCTCTCCTCGGAAATACTTCCATCCAAGGCAATAGACCGGACTCTCTCGGATGAGAATTACCGTTGCGGGACAGTGGAAGGGATTCCTGCGAGGATCAATGTCAGGGCACCTTCACTTCCTTTGCCTTGGTGGATTGGAAGGCCGTAATCCGGCCTGCTTCATACTACATGGGTTTACTCCTGCCCCAGGGGGCTTGATTGTGTCCGAAAATAAAAAGACCCAGCGCTCCGGTTGGAGGCTGGGCCTTACGCGTATTAAGACCGTGTGGCTCCTCTTTTCCCGGAGGCGTTTGCGCTCTGACTTATAGGCGGGTTTAACGCCTAATCACAGTTACGGGTATAGTTTCGGAATTTCACCGAATTCAATGCCAAAAACAACACCCTAGATACCACCGTGCATGGAGAATTGTCAATATGCTTCTCGAGTTTTGGCGTTCCGATCAAGCCGGGGGCCGGGCATCGGCGGAGGCTTAATAAAACCTATTGACTTCAATCCCGCTTTTTCTTAGCTTCCATTAAGACAGGGAAGACGGTTGAAAGCCGTCGCGGACCCGCCGCCGTAACCGGGGACCAAAGCCGCGGCAATGCCACTGCCCGCAGGGGTGGGAAGGCGCGGCAAGTAGGATGATCCGGGAGCCGGAAGACCTGGAAGGCAGCATGTTTGCATTGCCCCTCGTGGATTGGGCGCGCATGCAGATGATTGTCGAGGATGGAAAACGGCATCCCCGATTCCGGTCAATGAAGACTGGAGTCGGGGATTTTTTTTGCCCGATGGGATTCAGCGGCATGAAACGAAGTGCAATCAGCAGGCACAATCGGATCCTTTTCGCCTGGGTGCTCCTGGTCTGCGCCGCCTTTAGTTATTCATGCAACCGTAATCAGCCGTCCGTAGAGGGTTCGGAATCCGACGGCCGGTCGATGGTTTTGCCCCATTCCGGCGCCACGATCCGGCATGCAAAGGGATTCACGCTGGAATACCGGCCGGGATGCAAGGTCTTGCGCGTACTTACTCCCTGGCGAGATGCGAAGACCAATTTCACCTACGTGCTTGTGCCGCGTGGGGCAAAGCATCCCGAGGTCGAAAAAGGCGCGATCCTGGTGGAAACGCCGGTGCGGCGCATTGTGGTTACGAGCACAACACATGTTGTTTATTTCGCGATGCTGGGCATCGAAGACTCCATTGTCGGGATTGTGGACGGGAAAATGGTCGACACTCCTTCCGTAGCCGCACGCATCCGGGATGGGCGTATCCGGGAAGTCGGCGATGGGTCGGGGATGGCCAAGGGCTTTGACATGGAGTTGCTCGTTGGCGTTCAGCCGGATCTCATTATGACGTATGGGACCGGGGTTCCGGAATTCGATCAACATGGCAAGCTCCAGGAAGCCGGTTTTAATGTCGCCATGAATTCGGAATATATGGAAACAACACCGCTGGGCCGTACAGAGTGGATGAAATTCATAGCGGCGTTTTTCGACAAAGACACCGAGGCGGAAAGCCTGTTTGACGGTATCGCCGAGCGATATCAGGCGCAGGCGGCAAAGGCGCGTGCCGCCACTGTTCGACCGACGGTGTTTTGCGGGGCGAACTTCAGGGGCGTTTGGCATATGCCCGGCGGCAACAGTTTTGTCGGCGCTTTTATCCGCGATGCCGGGGGGGATTACCTATGGAAGGATGAGGCGACGACCGGCAGCATTCCAATGAATATAGAATCGGTCATTGCGCGCGCTAAAGATGCGGACATCTGGCTCAATCCCGCAGACAGCCGATCCATGGAGGAGCTCGAGGGACAGGATGAAAGATATTCGATATTCCGGGCTTTTCGCACGAAGCGCGTCTACAACGATAACGCAAAAATGGGCTCCGGCGGAGGCAATGACGTTTGGGAAACGGGCATAGCAAATCCGGACAGGGTGTTGGCGGATCTGATCAGCATCATGCATCCGGAACTCCTGCCCCTGCACCAGCGTACCTGGTACTGGCAGCTTCCGGAAAAGGCAGGCGGTGCAAAATGATTTCCTCAGCCCCGACTGATCCCGAAGCGCCGCTTTCCCCCCGGGTTCGGCCGATCATCTGGTTGGCATTGACGGCACTGCTGATCACGGCATTTTCATTGGAGCTTGCAATCGGGTCGCTGATGATCCCGATCAAAAGTGTTATCGCCATACTGGCGGGCAGCCCGGATGCGCCGGAAAGCTGGCGCCAGATCGTCCTGCTTTTCCGGTTGCCGCGCGCGCTCACGGCAATGCTGGCCGGCTGCGCCCTGGGAATTGCGGGACTGAACATGCAGACCCTCTTCCGCAATCCGCTTGCCGATCCATTCGTTCTTGGCATCAGCTCCGGTGCAAGTCTGGGGGTGGCCCTGGTGGTGTTGGCTGCGAATGGATTGAACTGGGGGGGATGGCTTACGCGGGCGCGCATGGCGGGAAATCTATCCATTATTTTAGCGGCAACGGTCGGAGCCTTGGCTGTTTTGGGCATCGTCCTTGTCGTTGCGCGCAGGGTGGAGAACACCATTACGCTGCTCATTGTCGGGTTGATGTTCGGGTATATCACCAGTTCCATGGTCAGCATCCTGATGCAGTTTTCCGGGGAGCACCAGATGCAGAGTTACGTCACCTGGACATTCGGATCGTTTGCCGGGGTGACGTGGAAGCAGCTGACCGTTTTTGCTCCCGCGGTTATTGTTGGCACATCGGGTGTTTGGCTGATGGCGAAGCCGTTGAACGCATTCCTGCTGGGCGATGCATATGCACGCAGCATGGGCGTTCCCGTCCGGCGCATGCGCAACCTTATTATTATCGGGGCCGCCTTGCTGGCCGGAGCCGTCACGGCTTTTTGCGGCCCCATCGGCTTCCTGGGTATCGCCGTCCCCCATTTATGCCGTGCGCTGCTGAAGACCACCGATCATCATGTGCTTGTGCCGGCGGTTGTATTGCTGGGTGCATCCCTGGCCCTGTTTGCGGACCTGATCGCACAGGTGCCCGGGAGTCATATCTCTTTACCTCTGAACGCCGTTACCGCACTGATCGGGGCGCCCGTGGTGGTTGCCGTGATCCTGCGCCGCCGCCACGTGATGGAGGCGGGCTGATGGAAAAAGCGGCAATACTCGACATCCAGGGGCTGAGCATCGGCTATCCGCGGCCAGGGCATTCGGCGCGGGTTGTAGCCGCCGACATAAGCGTTTCGTTGCATGCGGGAGAATTTGTCTGCCTCCTCGGCCCCAATGGCGCGGGAAAATCAACGCTCATACGAAGCATCTCGCGCATCCAGCCTCAGTTGGCTGGAACCGTGCGGCTCAACGGCAGAAATATTGTCGACTATCCGGCCCGTGAGCTTGCGCAATGCCTCAGCCTGGTTCTCACCCAACGCGTCGCCGTGGGCGTCATGCCGGCAGTCACCCTGGTCTCAATGGGGCGGCATCCTTTTACCGGCTGGAGCGGCCGACTTTCTCGGCGCGATCACGAGGCTGTCCATAATGCCCTTGTCGCGGTGGGAATCCTGGACCTGGCGATGAGACCGGTTTGTGAACTCAGCGACGGCGAACGGCAGAAAGTCATGATCGCCCGGGCCCTTGCCCAGGATCCGCAGGTCATGATTCTCGACGAGGCTACCGCATTTCTGGACCTGCCGCACCGTGTCGAGTTGATGCACCTGTTGCGCAAGCTGGCCCTTTCCGGGGATCGGGCCATACTGCTGTCGACCCATGACCTGGATCTGGCTCTTCGCAACGCGGATCGTTTGTGGCTATTGTCTCCTGACGGAACGATGCGGCAGGGGGCCCCCGAAGACCTGATATTGACGGATGCGTTCGCCGAAGCATTCGCTCACGGCGGTGTACAGTTTGATAAAGCGTCCGGCTCCTTCATGTCCGGCGCCGCGAATATGGGCAGGATCGCCTTGGTGGGAGAGGGGGTGGCCGCAATATGGACTTGTCGTGCGCTGGAGCGTGCCGGGTACCAGGTTGTCGGTCCGGACGGCGCTCCGGTATGTGTGCAGGTATATCACGGCAAAGGGGAGATCAGCTGGAAGATCAAGAACGGCGGAGCGGTGTGGTGTCATTCGATAGAAGAATTATTGGGGCGCCTGAGACCGGTCCACGGTCTCACCTGCAAAGGAAGGAATATGAACCCAAGTAGTCCGGATTTGCAGCCGGACCTATGAATCCGCTGCGCTACCTTGTGCTATGGGTCACTACCGCCTGCAACGCCCATTGCGCCTATTGTTATCGCAACGACGAGCCTCCGCGGGTGATGTCTGAAGAAATAGCGCGCGCCGCGTTGGATTTGGCGTTGGGATCCGGAGCGCGGTTTCACGTCCAGATTGCGGGCGGAGAGCCGTCTCTTGCCCTGGACCTGGTACGGCAAATCGGCGCATGGTTGCGGGAATCCGGGGCCGCGGCAACCATCGCCATGCAGACAAACGGCACGCTTGTCGACGCCGAGGTGATAGATGCCTGCCGACGATATGCAATCGAAATTGGCATGAGCATCGACGGCCCCCCAAAAGTGCACGAGAGATTGCGGGGGAAGGCGTCGGCCACTTTTCGGGGCCTGGCTCTCCTGGCCGAAGCCAAAATCCCTGTCCGTGTAACAACGGTTTTAACGAAGGAAAACACCGGTCACCTTTCGCAATTGGCGCTGACCCTGGCGGCGTTTGAAAACGTGACCGGTTTTGGAATGGATGTCCTGGTGAACAAGGGCCGCGCCCTGTTGAATGGATCCCTTTCGCCTGACGAGGATCAGGTGTTTGCAGGAACGAAGGCATTGCTTGAAACCATGGAGGGCATTCGGAGAATCCGAAATGTCCCTTTGCGATGGCGCGAACTGGACGCCGTGCGCGAGGCATTGTCCGGAGCGCATGGCCCACGGCCTTTTTGCCACGCTTGCCGGGGAGAAAGCCTGGCCGTTCACCCGGACGGCACGGCTTACCCATGTGCACAAAATGTTGGAGATCCCGCCGCCGCGGTCGGGTCGGTGTTCAGCGTGGATTGGAATCGATTGCGCGGGTTTTATAAAAACGTGCGCCTGCGGGGATTGTGCGGCGACTGCCCATTGTCCGCAAGTTGCCCGGGCGACTGCCCCTCGCGCCTGAGATATAACGCGGGGCGAAGCGACAAGATCTTGTGCGCCATTTATCGCGCCATTGCGGCTGCGTTGATGGAAGGGAAAGTCCGCTGAATGGACGTTGTCGCCGCAAGAGATGAGGAGGGAAGGGCATTATGCATTTGGGAACATATTATGGCGGCATGGAACTGCATCGTGACGAGAAGATCATTTATGCGCGTTTCCTTGCGCCCCATCGAGTGATTTCCACCTGTTCCGCCGCCGGCGGATTGCGCGAGGACTTGGATTATCTTTACAATCATCAATCCTGCGAACCTACCGGTCATGAGCGTGCGATACATCGTCTCATTTCGCGTGATCCCAACTCTTATCGTCAACTGATTTGCGAGCAGTATTCCTTGCCCAAGGAGGGATGCGCAACCCTGGGCACCGCGGCAAATATGCGGAATGCCGCAATCCGGAAGGAGAGTTTCCGGGATCTTACGGTGGTCGCAGTATGCACCGGAGGAGTGGAAACCAATGCAGGGCGGGCCGGAGACCCCGCAACCGTTTACGAGTGGAACGGCGCATATGAAAGAGTGGCGGAAAAGGAAACCTCGATGCACGGTACCATCAACACCATGCTGTTCGTGAATCAGGAAATGACGGCGGGAGCGATGGTTCGTGCGGTGATGACCGCAACGGAGGCCAAGACGGCCGCATTGCAGGAGCTGGTTGTAGGCTCCCGATACTCCAGCGGCTTGGCAACCGGAACCGGGACCGATCAAATCGGCATAGCTGCGCAACGGAATACCGCCACTGTTTTATCGGGTGCCGGGAAGCACTGTGTGCTGGGGGAACTTATTGGGAGGACGGTGCATGATGCAATAAAGGAAACGTTGATGCTGCAAAACGGGCTGACTGCCGAAAGCCAGCGCTCCATAATGCGCTATGTGGATCGGCTTGGCATTGAGCGTGAGTCGCTTCTCGAAAACATCGCCGGTCATCTTCTCGAGGAACAAGCCGCCCTTTTGCGCAAAAACTTTATCGTGGTGGAGCGTGATCCTTTGGTTGTAGCCGCCGTCGCCGCGCTTGTTCATGTCAACGATAACATCACATGGGGAATCCTGCCCGCCGGATGCCTCCCGGAGCTGTTGGCCACCTACGGAGCGCAGGTTGCCGCAGCGGTTTCTGGCGATTATGCAAGGTTTTCCGAATATCGGCTCGCTCTCGCCGGCGAAGGTTATCCTGCATCGAGTGAATGGTTCGCTCGCATGCTGGGACATTCCATTGCGCTGGGATTTTCGGAAAAATGGCGGGAGCCCCGTATTAACAAAAATCTGCTTAAACAGGATCCCGGATTGGGCTGAACGCCCGGGGCGCCGGGCTTTGCGGCAGAGAGAAACAGGCACAACGGCGGGCGCATTCTACTCTGGACGCGCTTTGGGTGCTCCGGCGGGAGGGACGAGCGTCAGGACGCCGCCCGGTGTCAGCACGAAGTCCATCCTGATGTCCGCTTCGTTTGCCGGCACGTGATCGACGACCTGGAAATCGTGGCAGGTGCCGAGGAGCAGCGGCCGGCACCGGGGATCGATCTGCGCCAGGAAGCGGTCGTAATGCCCCTTGCCGCGTCCCAGGCGCCCGCCCCTCCGGTCGAACGCCATCCCGGGCAGGAGCATGACGCCGATGTCCGCGCCGGCGATCGGAGGAGTTGTGGGCGCCGGCTCATACAAGCCATAAGCGCCGACCGCAAAATCGGAGGCTTGCGCGGCCGCGTAGAACTCCATCCGGTCCCTGTGAAAAGCGGGGAAGCAGCAGACGATTCCAGCCCGGGCGAAATCGGGGAGGCTCGGGATGAAATCGGGTTCCCCGCCGTCCGACACGTACAGCGCCACCACCGACCCGGGGCCGGGCGCGGCGATGGGGGGGCGGCCCGACAGGAGGGCCTCGACGATCCCGCGGCCGGCATCCATCGGCTCGCCGGGCGGGAGGGCGGAGCGCAGTGCGCGCATTTTCCGGCGTATTTCCCGTTTTTGCTCCTGAATCGATTCGACCATGGCCCTGCCGGGACTCCTGTTGCCCGTCTCCGCTCCAATCTTTGGGCAAATGGTCCCCATAGTCAAGGTCGGGCGGGAATGGGATTGCGAATTTGTGAATCCCGAAAACTTCCGGCGGAATTCACGACTGGCATGGGGGAGTTCGTCCCGCGGGCGCCCCGGGCGGACCCTTTCCCAAGCCCCGAGCCCGCGGCTCGGGTTATGAATTTCGGGGGAGGCCGGCGCCGTCCCCGTCTTTCGTTGCTTTCGGCCCGATCTCGAGTATGATGGTCGCGGAACAGCCCTGGCACCGTTTTCAATGACAACTTGCTGTCTGACAAGGAGGAATCTTATGCGGATGCGTTGGTTAGTTGCGGCCCTTTTCTTTGTTATCGTCCCCGCGGTACTCGCCCAGCCGACGGTCAAGCCGGCGTGCGACCGCGCCTGCCTGGAAAATTACATCGACCGGTACCTGGACGCCATGATCGCCCACGAGGCGAGTCCCGATCTCTTCCACAAGAACTGCCGCTTCACCGAAAACGGCATAGAACTGCCGCTCGGCGGCGAGGGGCTCTGGTACGGAATGTCGGGGAAGGGGACTTACAAGTTCTACGTCCCCGATGTCGAGACGCAACAGGTTGCCTTTATCGGAACCGTCCGGGAAGGGGGCGCCGCACGGGGTGCGAAGGCCGCCCCGGGAGGCAAACCGGCCTCGCCCACCACGGTCGGCGTCGCCATCCGGCTCAAGATCGTCGAGGGGCTGATCACCGAGGCCGAGCAGCTGGTCATCCGGCCGGAACAGAGCCTGTCCGGGCCCCCCCCGGCCTCCACGTCCCCCTCCACGGCGGAAGCGGTGGAAAAGATGGGGGCGCCGCACGAGATCTTCACCCAGACCATCCCCGAAGCGGAGCGGATGACGCGCGAGGAGCTGATCGAGGTCGGGAATTATTACTTCACCGGCCTGCAGCGCAACGACGGCAAGGGCTACTACCCCTTCACCGACGACTGCGTGCGCTACGAGAACGGCAAGCTCATGACCACGGAGTGCAAGAAGCAGTTCGAGTCGGGGCAGCTCAAGGGGATCGTGACCCGTATCCGCGACCGGCGCTTCGTCGCCGTCGACCGCGAACGGGGCAATGTCTACGCCTTCGGTTTCTTCGACCATCTCCCCATCAACTGGACCTGGCAGCTGGCGGAGATCTTCAAGATTGAAAAGGGACAGATCCGGCGCATCGAGGCCATCTTCCACCGGGCTCCTTACGGGATCAACTCCGGGTGGAGCACCTACGAGCAGGGGATGAGCGAGGAGCTGCAGAGCATCCGCTAGTGATGGAAAACGGGGAGGCAGGGCCGGGCGGAAGCCGGCCCTGCCTCCCGGACTACCCCTCTGCTCCCCGGGTTTTTTCGGGGATGGTCGCGACGATGAGGAAGGCGAAGAGGGTCATGACCGCGCCGATCCAGAAGACGGCGCGCAGGCCAGTTTCCAGGGAATGGCGCACGGCGGCCAGGATCCGGTCGAAGAGCGGCTGGCCGCCGGACGTCTTCCCGTCGAGCGCCTTGCGGAGTTCATCCAGGGCGGGGGCCGACAGCAGCACCTGGGGGTCGTCGATCGCCTCCAGGACCTGTGCGTCCACCGCCGCTTTCAATTCCAGCGGCAGGGACTGCTCGAGCGCCCGCGCGTAGGTCGCGTTCATGGTCGAGCCCAGGATCGCGGGGGAGATGGCCGACCCGATGTTGAGGAAGAAGAAGACGGCCCCCATCGCCACCCCCATCAGCTCCATCGGGACCGCGTTCTGCACCACCACGGTGTTGATCGTCGGGATGACGCCGTAACCCAGCCCGGCCACGACGACCACCGCCACGCTCCACCCGACCGGGGTGCCGGCGTCGAGGAGAATCAGGGCGAACATGCTTGCCACCAGGAGGCCGTACCCGGCCACGAACATCCATTTGAAACGCCCGGTGCGGGCGATGGCGTAACCGGCGGGGACCCCCATGAACGCCGTCAGCACCCCGTAGGGGGTCGTGATGAACCCGCTGTGGAGGGTGCTGATCCCCTGTACCCCCTGCAGGAACATCGGGAAGTACATCATCATTCCCATCGTTCCGAAGGAGGAGACGAAGGTGGCCAGCGCCACGGTGGCGAAGGAGCGGTTGCGGAGCACGCGCGGGTCGAGGACCGGCTCCGCGGCGTGCGTTTCGACCCGGAGGAAGATGACCCAGCACGCGGCCGAGATGAGGAGGAGGCCCAGGATCGGCTTGGAGAACCAGGGGAAGGTCGTGCCGGCGTAGGAGAAGGCCAGGATGGAGCTCGAGGCTGCGAGCGCCATCCAGATGCACCCCTGGACGTCGATTTTGCGGGCCGCATCCCGGCGTGCCAGCGAAGGGACGCCCAGCGGCACGGTGACGAGGCAGAAGACGAGAAGCGGGACCGCCAGCCAGAACAGGTAGCGCCAGTTGAACGAGTCCACGATGAAGCCGCCCAGGGCGGGGCCGGTCAGGGTGAACACCCCGAGGGGGATGTTCAGGAGGCCGACCCATTTGGCTCGCTCCGTGGGCGGGAAGAGATCGCCGACCACGGCGAAGACCAGCGGCATCAACGCCCCGGCGCCCACGGCGGCGATCGCGCTCGCCACGATCAGGAACACGAAGGTGGGGCTGACGGCGGAGAGGATGGTGCCGACGAGCGAGGCGGACAGGGCGACCATCAGGATGATGCGCCGGCCGTACATGTCGGAGAGCTTTCCGAAGATAACGGTCACCAGGGCCATGACCAGCGAGGGGATCGACACGGACCAGGCGTACAGGGACAACCCGTCCAGGTCTGCCGCGATCTTCGGCCGGGCGATCGTCATCGTCTGCACCGAGTAGGCCATCGTGCCGTAGACGGCGAAGATGGCCACCAGCCCCCACATGATCTGTTTCCTGGAATACGCCGGTTGAACCGCTTCCTGGGTCATCGATGTCTCCTTTTTAGCAAAGCGCCGGCGGGTGCCGCCGGGCCGAGTAATGGATGAGACAATAACCGGTGCGAAATAGCAATATCTTTGTGGCCCGTCGCCCGCGTTCGTCGAGTATGATAAGAGCGTGGAGCAAGCAATGGGCGGAGAGAAAGCCCGGTCGGTGTGCGCCTGCCCCGAGGCGGCGCGTTGCCGAGGGAGCGGCGATATCGACGATGCCGCCCATTTCACCTGTGTCAAATCGTAACGGGTAAGGATGAAGATCGAGATTTCCATCGCGCGGCAGACGCTGACCCTGCTGGGTGCCGGGGGGGAGCCTCTCGCGCGTTACCCGGTGTCGACCTCGGCCCGGGGGGCGGGGGAGCTCAAGGGGAGCGGGGGCACCCCCCGGGGGCGCCACGTGGTGCGGGCCAAAATCGGCGCCGGTCTCCCGCGCGGCGCCGTGCTCGTCAGCCGGCGTCCCACGGGGGAGGTGTGGTCCCCCGAACTGGCCGCGCGTTTTCCCGAACGGGACTGGGTGCTCAGCCGGATCCTCTGGCTTTCGGGGTGCGAGGTGGGGTTCAACCGGCTGGGGGAGCGGGACACCATGCAGCGCTATATCTACATCCACGGGACTCCGGATACCGAGCCGATGGGGGAGCCCCGTTCCCACGGCTGTATCCGGATGCGCAACGGGGACGTCATGGAGCTGTTCGAGCGGGTCCCGGCAGGCACCCCGGTGGAGATCGCCTAGGCGGGGTTGCGGGCGGAAAGGAGACTCGCCCCGTAGCCGGTGGCGAAGGTGATCACGGTTCCGACCAGTACGTACCAGGTGAAGGCGATGTCGCTTGCGGCCCAGACTCCGAGCATGGAGACGAGCCCGACGGCCATTCCCAAAATGGCGCCGCGCTCGTTGGCCCGCTTGGTCAGGACCCCGAGCAGGAACACCCCCAGCATGCTTCCATAGGTGATCGAGGCGATCGTCAGCCCCGCCTCGAGGACCGATCCGACCCCGCGCGAGAGCACGGCCAGGGCCGCCAGGGCGACGCCCCAGAACACCGTGAACCAGCGCGAGATCCGCAGCTGGCTTGCCGCGGAAAGGTCGGCCTTGACGAAGGGGCGCACGAAATCGACGACGGTGGTCGAGGCCATCGCGTTCAGGGCGCTGCTGAGGTTCGACATGGCGGCGGCGAGGATGGCCGCGACCATGATGCCGCGGACCCCGTGCGGGAGATAGTTCACGATGAAGTCGGGGAAGATCCGGTCGGCGGCGGCGGGGGCGGCCAGGTCCGGACGGTAGTGGTAGAAGCTGTAGAGCATGATGCCGATGACGAGGAAGAGGGTGAACTGCAGCAGGACGATGACGCCGCTCGACAGCAGGGCGATCTTGCTGTCCCGTTCGGTTTTCGCCGCCAGGAGGCGCTGCACGATCAACTGGTCCACCCCGTGGCTGGCCGTGGTGAGGAAGGCGCCCCCGATGATGCCGGCCCAGAAGGTGTAGGGGATGCTGATATCGGGCGAGAAGTTCCAGACCGCGAATTTCGGTCCCGCGGCGGCCATTACCCCCTCCCAGCCGTTGGGGATCAGGCCCAGGATGACGAAGAAGGTGATGGCGGTGCAGCCGAGGTAGATGCCGAGCTGCACCACGTCGGTCCAGATGACGGCGGTGAACCCCCCCTGGAAGGTGTAGATGAGGGTCAGGGCCGAGATGATCAGGATGGACCAGATATCCCCGGAACCGAGTACGATTCCGACGACGATCGCGATGGCGAAGACCCGGACCCCTTCGGCCAGCGCGCGGGTGACCAGGAACATGCTCGCGGTGGCGTGCTTGACCCGGGGGCCGAACCGGCGCTGCATCAGCTCGTAGGCGGTATACATCTCCCCCTTGAAGTAGGCGGGGATCAGGATGAGGGAGATGATCACCCTCCCGACCAGGTATCCCATGATCAGCTGCAGGAAACTGAGGTTTCCGGCGAAGGCGATCCCCGGGGTGCTGATGATGGTCAGTGTGCTGGTCTCGGTCCCCACGATCGAGAGAGCCAGCGCCCATGCGGGGACCGTCTTCCCGCCGAGAAAATAGGTGTGCATCGACTGCTGCTTCTTGCGGAAATGGAGCCCGAACAGAGTGATCCCCAGCAGGTACGCCAGGACGATGATCCAGTCCAGCCAGTTGAATCCCATCTTCCCTCCCCGGAATGTGGGCTAGTGTAATTTCAGCTCTCGGGGAGCGCAACCGTAAACTCCCCCATCCGGCGGGGAGGCCGGGGGATCGGATTTTGTTCGGTCGGCGGTGTGATATGGTGTAACCTGTCATGCACATTTTGGAACAAGGAAGAGGTGTTTTATCGTGAAAAGTCTGGTCAAAAAAGCGTTGTTCTGTTCAAGCCTGGCGCTGGCCGGGTTCGGCCTCCCGTCTTCCGCCTCCGCGCAGACCCCCGCGGCGCAGACTCCGGCTCCCGGCTCCATCTTTCCCGCCGTCGTGGCCACCATCGACGGCCAGCCGGTCCCGGGACGGGAGCTCGAGGTGCTGATCCACAGGGAACTCGCCCGGATCGGGAACCCCGATTGGAAGGACTTGCGCGAGGACTACCGGGACCAGCTGACGGTCGCAGCCATCACCTCGATCCTCAATTCACGCCTGCTCTATCAGAAGGCGGTGGCTGAAGGGGTCCAGGTCGCCGACGCCGAGGTGCAGGCCGAGATGGACAAGATCGCCAAGAACTATGTGAGCGACGCGGAAATGAACGACGACCTGGCCCGACAGATGCTCGACCGCGACCAGCTGCGGGAGAACCTCCGGCAGACGCTGACGATCGGCAAATACATGGAGGCGGCGGTCTCCAAATCGGTGTCCGTCACCCAGGAGGAACTGACCAAGTATTACACCGAGCACCCGAGCGAGTTCGCCCATCCCGACATTATCCGGGCCAGCCAAATCCTCATCCCGAGGGGAGCGACTCCCGAGCAGGACGCCCTGGCCCGCCAGCGGGCTGAAGGACTGCTGGCGCGGGCGAAGAAGGGGGAGGATTTCGCCAAGCTGGCGCGGGAGCATTCGTCCGACGGAACCGCGGCTACGGGGGGGGACCTGGGGTACGCCGCCAAAAACGCCCTGATCCCCGAGTTCGCCGAGGCCGCCTTTGCGCTCGCCATCGGAGATTGCGGGCTGGTCGAGACCTCTTCCGGCTACCGTGTCATCAAGGTTATGGACAAGAAGGCGGAGGGGGTGGCGACGCTCGAGGAGGCCACCCCGCAGCTGACGGAAATGCTCCGCAGCCAGAAGGAGCAGGCCGAGCTGGAAAAGCTGATCCAGCAGCTGCGCGAGAACACCAAGATCGAGATCCTGATTTCGGGGGCCTCGAATTAGCCCGGTCAGGCCGGGGGCGGATCCTCGAGGTGAAGCACCCGGTGGGCGAAGTTTTCCGGTCTGGTCTCCCGCCGGAGCCGGTCGATGAGCGCCGGCCCGCAGCGGGCCAGGTAGGGGAGGATCCCCAGTTCCCGCTCCTGCAATTTTCCGTTCGGACGGCAGCGCGCGAGCATCCGGTCGAGCGATGACTGAACGGATGCCCGGCGCTCCTCCGCCCGCCGCAGCGATGCGGCCCGGAGGCGCGCCAGGTTATGGAGGATCTTGCTCCGGGCTTTTGCCGCAGCCCGGGTCAATCCCGCCTCGATGGTTCCGATTTCCGCGCCGATCTCCTCCAGGGCGCAATCGAGCCGCCGCTCCAGCCGTTCCAGGCTCTCGAGTTCCGTGGGGGATTCCGGGGCTCCCTTTTCCCACATCCGCTCCCTTCCGGCCAGGCAGTCTTCAAAAACTAGCCCCCGGCGCTCCAGTTCCGCGGTCAATTCCGGTTCGAGGAGGGTGAAGCCGTTGCGGGGCCAGATGACGGGCATGGGCCGGTCGATCAAGGAGTAGAGGGGGCTCACCTGGGCGAAATAGGCGATTTCGGAGGGGCCGGCGACATAGGCGGCGGTAGGGAAGAGAAAGTCCTGGACCAGGGGGCGCAGCAGCACGTTGGGGCTGAACTGTTCCGGAGCGTTTTCGGTCAGCCGCAACAGGTCCGCCGGGGTGAAGGCGTGCGCCGAGCCGCGCAGCCCGAACCCGCCCGGTCGCCGCTCCACCGCCAGCCTTTTCCCATCGCGGAAGCAGAACAGGAGGGGGGCATTCTCCCGGATGCGCGCCTGGACGTGATACCCGGCGTCGACCAGGTCCCTGGACCGTTCCCGCATCGCGGCGCTGATGGGGCCGGCGTCCTGGAGCGCCCGGCGGAAGACGGGTGCCGCCAGGCGTTTGGCCTCCGGGTCCCCGGGGTCGAACAGAAGCAGTCCCGGAAGGAGCAAGCGCAGCAGGCGGGCAAACGCCTGGGTCATCGTCACTCCGGGAGTGTAGGCCTGTTCGAGAAACCCGCGTACGGCGCCCCGGAATGGTGATTCCGGAATAGAATCAAGGTAATCAGTAGTTACCTTGTGAATCCTAAAGGAAAGGATGCGTTGCCCTACCGGTTGCCGCGAAGGGCCCGCCCCCCCGAAAAGGGCCTCGTTGTACTCCATCGTTTCGGGGGGGGCGTCGCTACGGAGCCGGGTGAGGCGGGTGGCTTCGGCCAGGTCATGATCCTCCGTTTCCATCCAGAAGACGGGGACGGCGCGGATCCCCCGCTCCCGCAACTCTGCCGCCAACGCCATCGCGGTCAGGGCCTTGTAGACGGTATAGAGGGGGCCGCCGAACAGGCCCACCTGCTGGCCCGTGACGACGGCGACGCTGTCGGGGCGCGCCATTTCGGCGATCTGCTCCTGCAAGTCGGCGCCGGCACCGTAAAGGGCGTTCTGGCGCGCCAGGATACGGGCCAGTTCGTTTCTTGGAAAAGTCTTTTTTGATAGTTGGTTGCCAGCTAAATCCTCAAGTTTCTGTTTAGACGGCGGCGTCCCGTAAAAACGGAGGACCGCCGGGGCAAGATCGAGATAGTCCAAAAAGAGGGGGGACTGGCCGGGAATACGGCGGTAGGGGATGTCTGTGGATCTGTCCATGGAGATTCGGGGATCCCCCGGGTGCGCCCGACGCACCCGGGGGACCGGGTGTCCTAGCGGCGATACCGTCGCTCCCGGTAGACGGCCTTCGTATCGAGCAGGGCTTCCACCTTGTAGGGGAGGCCGAAAAGGTTGATGAAACCCTCGGCGTCCTTCTGGTTGTAGACCGCGTCCTCGGCGAAGGTTGCGAGGTCTTCCCGGTAGAGGGAATTGGGGGACTTCCTTCCCGCGACGATGATGTTCCCCTTGTAGAGTTTCAGGCGCACGGTTCCCGTCACCCGTGCCTGGATGGAGTCGATGAAGGCGTCCATGGCGTAGCGCAGGGGGGCGAACCACTCTCCGTTGTATACCAGTTCCGCGTATTTGGCCGCGACGAGATCCTTGTAGTGCAGCGTCGCCTTGTCCAGGGTGAGGCTTTCCAGTTCGCGGTGGGCCGCGAGCAGGAGCGTGCCGCCCGGGGTTTCATAGACGCCGCGCGATTTCATCCCCACCAGCCGGTTCTCCACCAGGTCCGCGCGGCCGACGCCGTGGGCGCCCCCGACCTGGTTCAGCAGGGAGATCACCTCCACCGGGCCGAGCCGCCGGCCGTCGACGGCTACCGGGTTGCCCGATTCGAACTCGATCTCCACGTACCGGGGGCGGTCCGGGGCCTTATCCGGGGAGACGGTGAGTACGAACATGCTCTCCTCGGGCTCGACCCAGGGGTCTTCGAGAATCCCCCCCTCGTGGCTGATGTGCCAGAGGTTGCGGTCCTCGCTGTAGATCTTCTCCTTCGTCGCCGTGATCGGGATCTTGCGCGCCAGGGCGTAGTCGATCTCGTCTTCGCGCGATTTGAGGTCCCACTCGCGCCACGGGGCGATGATCTTCAGCCTGGGGTTGAGCGCCTTGAAGGCGAGTTCGAAGCGCACCTGGTCGTTCCCCTTGCCGGTACAACCGTGGCTGACCGCGTCAGCCCCTTCCGCCTCGGCGATCTCCACCTGCCGGCGCGCGATCAGCGGGCGGGCGAAGGAGGTGCCGAGCAGGTACTTCCTTTCATAGACGGCTCCCGCGCGCAGGCAGGGGAGGACGAACTCGCAGGCGAATTCCTCCCGCAGGTCCTCGATGATGCATTTCGAGGCGCCGGTCCGGATCGCCTTTTCCTCCAGGCCGTCCAGTTCCGCCCCCTGGCCGATGTCGGCGGCGAAGGCGATGACCTCCGCCCCGTAGTTTTCCTTCAGCCAGGGGATGATGACGGATGTATCCAGTCCGCCGCTGTACGCCAGAACCACCTTCTTCGCTTTTGCACTCATTGCACCGTCTCCAGTCAGCCCTCTTCGGGGGCGAGCGCTGCCACCAGCTTTTTCAGCTCCGCAGCTTTAGCTTTTGAACACACCAGGACTTTACCGTACGCCTCGACCACAACCAAATCCGAAACTCCCAGGGTGGCCACCGTCGCCGACTGCGCGTAGACGACGCAGCCGGTGCTGTCGACGGCGGTGTGCCGCCCCAGCACCACGTTGCCCGCCGCGTCGGCCTCGAGGGCGCGGTCGAGCGCGGCCCAGCTGCCGATGTCGTCCCAGGGGAAGGTCACCGGAACCAGCCCGAGCCCCGGGGTTTTTTCCACGATGCCGAAATCGATCGAGATGCGGGGGAGCGTCTCGAAGAGGGCGCGCACCTCGTCGGAGGCGTCGCCGCGACCGATCAGCGGGCGCAACCGGTCGAGGATCGCCGAGGTCTCCGGCATGTGCCGGCGGAACAGCTCGAGCAGCGTGCGGTTGGGCCAGAGGAACATGCCGCTGTTCCAGAAATAGCCGCCGTCGGCCAGGTAGCGGGCGGCGGTCGGCGCGTCGGGTTTTTCAACGAAGGTCTCCACCGGCCAGACGGTTCCCCCGTCCTGCGACCGGCGGGCCAGGATGTAGCCGTAGCCCGTTTCGGGCCGGGTGGGGTGGATACCGAATACGATCCCGGTGGTGGTGTGGAGTCCTTCCATCCCGGTTTCGATCGTCCGGAGGTAGGCGGCGCCGTCGCCGACGTAATGGTCCGCCGGGAGCGCGAGCATTACGGCGTCCGGATCTCTCCGCTCCAGGTGCAGCGCGCACAGTCCGAGGCAGGCGGAGGTGTCCCGGCCCACCGGTTCCAGGATGAAGTTTTCCTCCGGGATGCGGGGCAGCTGCCGCCGCGCGATGTCGTAATGCCCGGCCCCGATGGAGATGAGGGTGCGCTCCGGGGGTGTCAGCGGCTCGATCCGGGCCGCCGTGTCCTGGATCAGGGTCGTGGAGCCCAGGAGCGGGATGAAGGGCTTGGGCAGCGTGCTGGTGCTGAGAGGCCAGAACCTCTCCCCGCGGCCTCCCGCCATGATGATGGAATAGAGCTTATGCATGGGATCACTTTTCTCCAAGGGTGGGCATTGTAATGGAGACGCGCACTTTTTCCTATGGGAAAAACCGGTTCCGGGCTGCTCTCATTCCAGGGCGCGGGAAAAGCGGGCGCAGAAAAGGATCGCCTCGGCCGCCGCCCGCACCAGCCGCGGGCGGGACAACTCCGTTCCGACCGGGTGGGTGTGGGTCAGAAACGGGCTGACGAGCAGCCGGGAACGGGCGATCTCCCGGTGCAGGTCGGCGCTCTCCCCGGGCGGGATGAGGTCGTCGTAGGCTCCGTGAAGCAGAAAGACCGGGCAGCGGAGAGCGCCGAGCGCTTCCCGGGGATCGAGTTCCGCGTAGACCCGCTGCGAGAGAAACGCCTCGATTTCCGCGGCGAGCGGGGCATCGGTCCGGCCCGGCCGCGTGGTCGCCAAGTCATGCCAGCGCTCCCCCTCCGGGGTCAGGGGGCCGGCGTCCGGAAGGTCCTCCTGCAGCAGCAGGCTCTCCAGGCGCCGGCGCAGCCCCCGGCGGTCGGAGGCGTCCTCGAGCAGGTCCAGGGCGGAAAGCATCATCACCCAGCGCGCGTAATAGCGGGTGGGGTAGTACCCCTTCCACTCTTCGGTCGACCCGGCCGCGAACCACCCCCGGCTGCACCTCTTGAGGTCGTAATAGGGGCCGATGGCGGCGACGAAGGCGGTGCGGTCGCGCACCTCCGGTCGGGCGGCCGCCATCAGGGCGAGCGTCCCGGAATAGGAAACCCCCGCCAAGCCGGTTTTGCGGATCCGTTCCCCCCCCTCCAGCGCGCCCGCGCGGGCGTGCCAGAAGAGCATCTGCTCCACGGGGGCGGCGGTGATCTGGAACTGCCGGAACTCCCGGATGTCGGGGGTGATCACCAGCAATCCCCTGGAGGCCAGCAGGCGCGCCAGCGCCACGAGTCTCTCGTGATAGCAGCCCAGGGGGCTGATGCCCGCCGAAAGCACCACGGCGGTGTGAGCCGGCGCCCCGGCCGGCCGGTAATAGAGGGCTTCGTAGTGACGGTCCCCGTCCCGGGCGCTGGCCCTGCTTTCAACCACGGCCGCGCCCGATCCGTCACTCCCGGCCGCGAGGGCTTTCATGTCCAGGGCGAGGCGCACCGAAAAGAGGAGGTGGCGCCCCGGATTCCAGGCAAGGATGCCGGCAACCAGGATCGCCGCCACGATCCCCAACCCCCTTTTCCCGGTCCCGAGCATCGACATCCCCCCCGGCGGGCTCCCACGGGGAGGGATCCCTCCCTTCGGCCGCCCGCCGCCGTCATGATACCCTAAGTCGGAAGGTCGCCGGACTCGGGGCGTCCGGCCGCAAACCGACCGCGCGAGGATACCGTATTGCATGTCGCGGCGTCAACCGGCCTTCGGAACCCTCATCCGCCGCTTGTGGCGGAAAACCATTTTTATGCAGGTTTCGAAGAATCGGGCTTTTTAATCCCGGAAATTATTTGTATCTTATTTTAGCGATTCAAAGGCGGGGGTGGTTGACTTTGAAGGTGGAATGACGGTCCGGGTTTGTTCCGGGCCGGTTTACGGCATCATAATGGGCTGATCATGAATAATATCAAGGAGGATTGTAGATGGCTAAGCTTGATCCAACAAAACTGAAGGATTGGCAGATTGCTGAGGCGTGCGAGAAGGAGATGAAGACCGTCAAGCAGCTGGCCGACGAGCTGGGAATCAAGGACCAGGAACTGATTCCTCACGGGCATTACTACGGCAAGGTGGATTTCGAAGCTGTTCTGGAAAGGTTGAAGGACCGGCCCAACGGCAAGTACATCGACGTGACGGCCATTACCCCGACGCCGCTTGGAGAGGGGAAGAGCACCTCTACCATGGGCCTGGTGCAGGGGCTGGGCAAGCGGGGGAAGAAGGTGACCGGAGGCATCCGGCAGCCCTCGGGCGGTCCGACCATGAACATCAAGGGGAGCGCGGCCGGCGGCGGCATGGCCCAGTGCATTCCCCTGACCCCCTTTTCGCTCGGCCTGACGGGCGACATCAACGACATCATCAACGCGCATAACCTCGCGATGGTGGCGCTGACCAGCCGGATGCAGCACGAGTACAACTACGACGACGCCGTCCTGGCTTCCAAGAATCTCAAGAGGCTTGATATCGACCACCGGTCGGTCGAGATGAAGTGGGTCATCGATTTCTGCGCCCAGGCGCTTCGGAACATCAACATCGGGCTGGGCGGCAAGATGGACGGCTTCATGATGCAGTCCGGTTTCGCCATCGCCGTCAGCAGCGAGCTGATGGCCATCCTGTCGGTGGCCACCAGCCTGGCCGACATGCGCGAGCGGATCGGGAAGATGGTCGTCGCCTACAACAAGAAGGGCGATCCGGTGACCACGGCGGACCTGGAAGTGGACGGCGCCATGACGGCGTGGATGCTCAATACGATCAACCCCAACCTGCTGCAGTCGCTGGAAGGTCAGCCCGTGTTCGTGCACGCCGGGCCGTTCGCCAACATCGCCATCGGGCAGTCCTCCATCGTGCTCGACAAGCTGGCCCTGAAGCTTGCCGATTATCACGTCACCGAGAGCGGGTTCGGCGCCGACATCGGGTTCGAGAAGTTCTGGAACCTGAAGTGCCGCTTCAGCGGCCTGAAGCCGCACTGCGCCGTGATCGTGGCGACCGTGCGCGCGCTCAAGAGCCACGGCGGCGGGCCTCCGGTGCCTCCGGGCAAGCCGCTCGATCCCGTCTACAAGGAAGAGAACGTGGAACTGGTGGACAAGGGGTGCGCCAATCTCGTCAAGCACATCGAGAACGTCAAGATGGCGGGGATCAGCCCCGTCGTCTGCATCAACTCCTTCTACACTGACACCAAGGCCGAAATCGCCGTCATCAAGCGGAACGCCGAGGCGGCCGGGGCGAGGGTGGCCGTGTCCGAGCACTGGCTCAAGGGAGGAGAGGGCGCGCTGGAGTTCACCGACGCCGTCATCGACGCCTGCAACGAGCCCAACGATTTCAAGTTCCTCTACGAGCTGGACATGCCTCTCAGCAAGAGGGTCGAGATCATCGCCAAGAAAATCTACGGCGCCGACGGGGTCAGCTACACCCCCGAAGCCCAGGCCAAGCTCAAGAGGATGGAGAACGACCCCGAAATCGCCAAGCTGGGCACCTGCATGGTGAAGACCCACCTCAGCCTTTCGCACGACCCGAACGTCAAGGGCGTTCCGAAGGGCTGGACGCTGCCGGTCCGCGACATCCTGACCTACAAGGGGGCCGGGTTCGTGGTCCCCGTGGCTGGCACCATCAGCCTGATGCCGGGAACGGCGTCCGATCCCGCCTACCGCAGGATCGATGTGGATGTGAAGACCCGGAAGGTTACGGGGCTGTTCTAGTTCGGCGTTTCCTGCCGTTTTCGATCCCCCCGGGGCCCGGTGCTCCGGGGGGATTTTTTTGCCCGCACACCGGCCGGAGGCCCCATGCTGAGTCTCGAGGAACTGCGCCGCGCGGCGCGCATCTCCCATGAAACCTGGGCGGGCGCCCGGCTGCGGCGTGTCGTCCAGGTCGACCCCTTTTCCCTGGTCCTGGTGCTTGAAAAGGGACGCGAGCGGGCGCGCCTGCTGCTCAGCTGCCGCCCGCAGTTCGCCCGGATTTCGGATGCCGGGGCGGCCGGTCCGGAGTCGCCCGCCGGTTCCTTCGGGGAATACGCGCGGGCGCACCTTGCCGGGAGCACCCTCGAAGGGGTGGAAGCCGCAGGTTCGGACCGCCAGGTCGGCTTCCGCTTTCGAGCCCGCACGGGCGGGCTCCAGCTGCTGCTGTCCGTCCTGGGCCCCCGAAGCAACCTGGTCCTTCTCGACGATGCGGGTGTTCTGCTCCACTCCCTGCGCCCGCTCGAAGACACCCGGCCCGAGCTGAAAATCGGCGCCCCCTGGGCCGGGCCGCGGGGGACCCTGGCTTCCGCGGGGGAAGACCGGTGGGCGCAGGTGCCCGACGGCGGGTTCCTGGCCGCCGTCGCGCAAGAGTACGGGCGGCGGGAGCGGGAGCATGGAGCCGACCTGGCATTGCGCCGGATCGAACAGGCCGTCCGGAAGGAACAGGCGTTTCTCGGGCGGAAACACTCCCGTCTCGAGGAGGACCTGGGCCGCGCCATGCGGGCGGAGGACTGCCGCCGCCTCGGGGAACTGCTCAAAGGAGTGCTGCATACGGTCAAGCCCGGGGAGGCTGCGGTCGCGGCCACGGACTATGGGACAGGGGAGACGGTGGAGATCCCCCTCGACCCGAAGCTGACTCCGGCCGAGAACCTGGAAAGCTACTTCGCGCGCTATCACAAGGAGACCCGGGGCACCGGGATGATCGAGGTCCAGCTGGAGCGGCTCCGTGCGGAGCGGGAGCGGCTGGACGCCTGCCTGCGGGAGCTGGAGAAGATCGCCCGGCTGGATCCCCCCGATCCCGGGGCGCTCGAACGGCTGGCCGACTCCCCCCCGATCCGGAGGCTGCTGGGCCGCCGCCCTGCCGGGAAGAAACCGGCGTCGGCGGCCGCCCCGGTGAAGAAGGACCCTGGGCCGGGTCTCCCGTCCCGGCTGCGGCCCAAGCGGTACCGGACGGAGGAGGGGCTGGAAATCTGGGTGGGTCGCAGCGACGAGGGGAACGACGTGCTGACGACGCGCCTGGCCCGGGGGAACGACCTCTTCTTCCACCTGGAGCTCTACCCGGGGAGCCACGTGGTGCTGCGCACCGAGGGGCGGGCGGAGGCGCCGCCGGAGTCGATCCTGGCGGCCTGCGAACTCGCGGTCCATTTCTCGAAGATGAAGAACGCCACCCGGGCGGACGTTCACATGGCGCCGATCAAGAACGTGAAAAAGCCCAGGGGGGCCAAACCCGGCCTGGTCTACGTCCGGGCCGGGCGGACGGTGCACCTGAAGCGGGACCCGAGGCGGCTGGAGTCGATCCTGGCCTCGAGGCTGGAGGAGTGAGAGCCTAGGCGATGATCACCACGTCGGGCTTGTTCTCGATCCGGACCTTTCCCCCGAGCGCCGGCTCCAGCCCGAAGATCTGGTCCAGCTCCATCGGGGGCGTGTCGAAGTGCCCGTGCTTTTCCCATTGGTTCGGGAAGAAGATCTTGATCCCGCGGAACCGGGTGAAGGGGTAGACGGCGGCGTCGGTCATCCGGTTGTACTTGACCATCTTCACCGCCTGTCCCCCCAGGCCGTCGGCGTCGAAAACCAGCTCCACGTTGTCGAACGTCTGGAGACTCTTCTTGTTTTGGATCATGTGGGGGACGCCGTCGTCAACGTTGGCGTCGCCGAACTGGTGCACGATGAGGATCCTCTTGCTCGGCAGCCGGTGCGCCTTAGTGTGGTCGTCGAGCATCTTCTGGACTTTGTTGATCTGCGATGCCTTGACCGTTCCGATGGGGCGTCCCGGGGGGGTCTCCTGGTCGGGGGCGGCGCTGAACTCGGGGTCGATCGCCACGGCCACGTTGTCGTATTGCAGGTATCCCTTGTCGAGGATGCGCTGGACCTGCCTGACCGGGGTCGATTTGCCGATCTGGGTGTCGAGGATGACCATCCACCCCCGCCGGGCGGCAGGCTCGATGTAGGTGCCCACGATATCCTTCTCGATCCCTTCGAGGTAGAGGAGGCAGTCGTCGCCGGGCACGCAGGGGATCGCCATGGCGTAGATCAGGTGGAGGGCCGGGATGACGCGCTTTTTGTCGTGCCGGCTCGAGATCCCCTCGATCCAGGGCTGGATGTCCCGTTCCATGTCTTCGAAGCCGCGGTAGGTGCCCAGCCGCCCGAGAATGGGCGCTCGGCCGAAGGCCCGCCCGTAGACGGTGAAAAGCGTGCTTTCGGAAAGAATGGAAGCGGCGCGGTACTTGACCACCGGCTTCCTGGGAGTCGGCTTCGCCCCGGGGCCGGCTGTCACGCCCGGCGCCGCCGCCGGTTGCGGGGTACTGTCCCCGGTTTTTCCCGAAACGCAGCCGGCGGCGGCGGCCAGGATCAGGAGGCATAGCAGCGGCAGGCGCAGGCGGTGGTTCGGGGGCATGGACGGCATAAGTGAGTATCCCGGGGAGAATCCCATGGTTTTAGGTTCGCCTTGGACCCGCTCCCAGGCGCCGATGCACTCTACCCCAGGTCGCGGGGAAAGACAATATCCGGCGGACAGGTTCTTAGCCTGCGGATTCTTCGGCTTCGGCTGCGACGGTTTTGGAGCCCGGGCGGGTCCACAACCGCAGCAGGAACAGCTTGGCGTCGTCGAAGAGGGAATAGACCACCGGGGTGACCAGCAGAGTCAGCAGCAGGCAGATCGCCTGCCCCCCGATGATGGTGACGGCCATGGAGGAGCGCGACCCGGAGCCCGCCCCCCGGCCCAGGGCGATGGGGAGCATCCCGGCGATGATGGCGATGGTCGTCATCAGGATGGGGCGCAGCCGCACGCGGTTGGCGGTGATGATGGCCGCGTCCCGCTCGATCCCCTCGCGGATCAGCGTGTTGGTGTAATCCACCTGGAGAATCGAGTTCTTCTTCACGATTCCGAACAGCATCATCATGCCGATCGCGCTGTAGACGTTGAGCGTCATACCGAACGCCATCAGGGCGAACAGGCCGCAGGGAAGGCTCAGGGGGATGGCGGTCATGATGGTGAGCGGGTGGATGAAGCTGTTGAACTGCGAAGCCAGCACCATGTAGATGAAAATCAGGGCCAGTACCAGCGCCATCCAGAAGTCGTCCGTGGCCTGGCTCAGCATGCGCGCGCCGAAGCCGAACTGGACCGAGTAGCCCGGCTTGAGCTGCATTTCGGCTATCTTCTCGCGGGCGGCGTCGACCGCCGTCTGCATGGGGATCCCGTCGAGGTTGCCGTGGAGCGAGATCTGCCGCTGCCGGTCGTAACGGTCGATGGTGGCCGGGCCGGGCTCGAGCGACAGGCTCGCCACGTCGCTCACCCGCAGCAGCTTGCCGCCGGCGCCCGCGATCAGCAGGTCGCCCATCTTGGTGGGATCGTCCCGGAACTGCTCGTCCAGCCGGAGCTTGACGCTGAACTGGTCGTCCCCCTCCTTGAACTTGGAGACCTCGTCCCCCCCGACCAGCAGGCGCATGCTGGTCGCGAGCGAATCGATGGCGACGCCCAGGTCGGCGGCGCGGGCCCGGTCGATCCGGACCCGCAGCTCCTGGGCGGTGGGCTCGAAGTTGGTCTCCACGTCGACGACGCCCGGGATGGTCCGGACCTTGTCCATGAGTTCCACGATGTAGGCCTGCAATTGATCGATGTCCGGCCCCTGGATCAGCATCTGCAGCCGGTTGGCGCCTCTCCCCCCCCCCTGGCCGGAACCGGCGGTGGAGGAACCCGAGATGTCGGTTCCACCCGAGACGCTGATCCGGGCCCCCTGGTACTTCCTCAGCCTGGCACGGGTGGACCGGATCAGGTCCTGCTGGGAGATGTCGCGTCGCTCGAGCGGGGTGAGCTGGACGTAAAAATTGGCCCGGGAGGGATTGACGGTGGCAAACACCGTCTCCACGTGCGGCATGCCCCGCAGTTCCTCTTCGATCGGAAGGACGTACTGGTCGGTGCGCTCGAAGCTGGTTCCCTGCGGGAGGTTGACGTTGACGCTGAACTCGCTCTGGTCGTCCTCCGGCACCAGTTCCTTCCCCACCCTGGGGAAGAGGAACGCGGCCGAGGCCACCACCGCCAGGGCGATGACGACGATGACGGGGCGGTGGGCCATGCTCCAGCGGAGCATGCGGCCGTAACCATGTTCGAGGAACCTGTAAAACCCCTGCGATTTCGACGTCCGGCGTCCGACGTCGGAGGGCCTGAGCCAGGCCCCGCACAGCGCGGGGGTCAGGGTGAAGGCGACGAACATGGAAAGGAGGAAGGCGCTGGCCGAGACGATGCCGAAGCTGTAGAAGTAGCGCCCCACCTGGCCCGTCATGAACGCGACCGGGAGGAAGATGACCACGAGCGAGAGCGTCGTCGCCATGACGGCCAGCCCGATCTCGCTGGTCGCACGCGACGCTGCCTCCCGGGGCTTCACCTTTTTCTCCTCGATGTAACGGAAGATGTTTTCCAGCACCACGATAGCGTCATCGATCACGATGCCGGTGGCCAGGGACAGCGCCAGCATCGTCATGTTGTTCAAGGTGAACCCCAGCGCGCGCATCACGGTGAAGGTGCCGATGATGGAGGTTGGGATCGCGACCGCGGCGATGACGGTGGAGCGGAAGTTGCGCATGAACAGGAGCACCACGATGCTGGCGAGCAGTCCCCCCAGGATGAGGTGGTGCTGGATCTCTCTGAAGGAGCGGCGGATGAAGGTGGACTGGTCGCGCGTGGTCTGGATGGTGATATCGGGCGGCAGGTTCGGCTTGGCGCGATCGAGTTCGGCCAGCACGGCGTCGACCACTTCGATCGTGTTGGTCCCCGACTGCTTGCGGATGTCGAGCGACACGGCCTGGCGGCCGTTGAGGCGCGATACGCTGCGGATCTCCTCCACGGTGTCGACCACCCGGCCGATGTCCTGGAAGGTGATGACCCGGCCGCCGCTGTAGCTGATGATGATCCGGTTGAAGTCCTCGACCGTCTGGATCCTTCCCATGGTGCGCAGGGTGATTTCCTGGGCGCCGGAGATGAAGCTCCCCCCCGGGATCTCCACGTTCTGCCGCTGCACCGCGGCCCGGACCTGGTCGACGGTGAGGTTGTAGGCGTTCAGCCGGTCCTTGTCCAACAGCAGCTGGATCTCGCGGTGGCGGTCCCCCGTGAAGGTGACCTCGCCGACGTTGTTGACCGTCTCGAGCACCTGCTTGATCTGTTTGTCGACGATCTCGCTGATTTCCTTCTGCGACCGGTTCCCGCTGACGGCGATGGTCAGGATCGGGTTCGAGTCCGGGTCCATCTTCATGATCCGGGGCGCCAGGGTCTCCCGGGGGAACTGGTTGGTGATGGAGGCCACCTTGTCGCGCACGTCCTGCACGGCGGCTTCGATGTCCCGTTCCAGGACGAACATGATGATGACGCGCGAGCCCCCCTGCTGGGAGCTGGAGCGGAGTTCGTCGATCCCCGCGATGGTGTTGACCACCTCCTCGATCGGCTTGGTGATCTGGGTCTCCACCTCCTCGGCGCTCGCCCCCGGGAGGCTGGTCTGCACGAACACCACCGGGGCGTCGGTCTTCGGCATGAGGTCGAGCCCGAGCTGGCTGTAGGACGCGATCCCGAGGACCACGATGGCGGCCGACATCATGAAGGCGAATATCGGGCGCCGGATGCTGACATCGGCCAATTTCATCGGCTTGCCTCCATTTGGTTTTCCGTGAGCGGGGATGCGGCCGGGGCTGTCCCGAGGACCTTGACCGGGACCCCGGTGGCCAGCATGGTGAGGTTGCTGGCCGCCAGCACCTCGTCGCCGCGGAGCCCTTCCACCACCTCCACCAGCTCTCCCGACCTGGCCCCCAGGACCACCGCCTGCTGCCGCGCCTTCCCCGCTTCGACGATGTAGACGTTGGAGATCCCGGCGAGCGTCGAGATGGCGTATTCGGGGATGGCCGGCACGTTTTCATCCTGGCGGGTGAAGATCACCCCCTGGGCGAAGAAGCCGGGCTTGAGCTGACGGTGGCTGTTGTCGACGAGGATCTCGATGGCGAAGGTGCGGGTGGCCTGGTCCACCGACGGGCTGATGTGGGCCACGCGGGCCGGGAATTTCTTCCCGGGAGACGATTCGACGGCGAACTCCACCGGCAGCCCCGGGCGAACGGTCCCGGCGTAGCGCTCCTGGACCGCGGTTTCGAGCTTGAGGGGGTTCATCTTCACAATGGAGACCACCGGGGTGTTTTCGCGGATGAACTCCCCCTGGTTGACGAGGCGCTCCGAAATCCGCCCCGGGATGGAAGCCCGGATCTGGCTGTCGTTGAGCTTCTTCCGGGCCAGTTCGACCGCATGCCGGCGCTCCTCGAGCGTCGCCTTGAGGCTCTGGACGTTTTCGAGCGCCGTCCGGTAGCCGGCCTCGGTCACCTTGACCCGGGTTTCGGCGGCGTCCAGGTCCGCCTGCGGCAGCAGGTTCTGCTCCCGCAGCCGCTGGGCCCGGCGCAGCTGGGCGAGCGCGTCGTCCCGGTTGGCCATGGCCAGGCGGACGGACGAAACCTGCTCGTTGGCGGGGGGTTCGGTCACCTTCACCCCGTCGATGCCGAGCTGGGCTTCGGTCTGCCTCAGCTGGCTGCGCGCACGCTCCAGCGCCAGGTCGAGTTCGCGGGTGTCGAGCCGGACCAGGACCTGGCCGGCGGCCACCTCCTGTCCCAGCTCCACCAGCACCTGGCGCACCACTCCGGCGACCTCGCTGCTGACCCTGGCCTGGTCCGAAGCGACCAGGGAGCCGGACACATCCACTTCGCGCCGCAGGGTGATTTTCCGGACCCGGGTGGTCTGCACCGAGACTTCAGTCATGGCACCGGCGCCGCCCGGGCCCTTGCCCGAACCCGCCGCCGATCCGGGGCCCGAACCGCCGGGGGAGCCCGAGCCGCCGCAGGCAACGGTCAGGGCCGCCGCGATCAGAAGGATGCCGATCAAAAACCAGGTTGGGCGCTGGCCCGCCTTGGACAGGGGATTTTTTTTCATGGTCCTCATCTTTTCCATAACAGCACGCATCGCGGCGACACTCGCGGCCGCGCCACCGCATAATACTACGTACGGGGCGGCCGGTTGTTTATAGGTTTTTGCGCCGTCGGCCGAGGTTTTTCCGGCTTGTTTCCCAACAGGGGATGCCGTAAGATAAACCTTTGGGCCGCAAGGCCATGACGGGCCCCGGGCCCTGTGCAATGCAACCCTCGAACCATGTCAGGTCCGGAAGGAAGCAGCATTAAGAGGATCCCTGCATGTGCAACGGGATCCCCGGGGTCCGACCCTTCTACCTATGCAATATCAAGTTCTGGCTCTCAAGTGGCGCCCCCAGAGTTTCGATGAACTGGTCGGGCAGGAGTATGTTTCCCGCACGCTGATCAACGCGCTTCAGAGCGGCCGGGTCGCGCATGCCTTTCTCTTTTCCGGCCCGCGCGGCAGCGGCAAGACCTCGACTGCGCGCCTTCTGGCCAAGGCGCTCAATTGTCACGAGGGCAAACCGGGGGAGCCGTGCGGGCGCTGCGTGGCCTGCACCGAGATCGCCGCCGGCGGTTGCATGGACGTGCTCGAGATCGACGCGGCCTCCACCCGGGGCATCGACGATATCCGGGAACTGCGGGAAAAAGCGCGCTACAACCCGGCGCGGGACCGGTACAAGATCTTCATCATCGACGAAGTCCACATGCTCACCCCGGAGGCCTTCAACGCGCTGCTGAAGACACTGGAAGAGCCGCCGCCCCACGTGGTGTTCATCCTGGCCACCACGGAATACCACAAGATCCCGGCCACCATCCTTTCCCGCTGCCAGCAGTACAGCTTCAAGCTCATCCAGTATCCCCTCATCCTGGACCGGCTGCGCAAAATCGCGGAGGCGGAGGGGATCAGGATCAGCGACCCCGCCCTGGAACAGGTGGTGTTCTCGAGCGGGGGGAGCATGAGGGACGCCATGTCGGCGCTCGACCAGGTGATCGCCTTCAGCGGGAGCGAAGTCCGGGACGAGGACGTTTCGACCCTCCTCGGCCTGGTGGAGCCCCGGGTCCTGGCCGAAACGACGCGGGCCATAGCGGAGCACGACCCCGCCGCCCTGTTCCGGACGGTGGCCGAACTGGTGGAAGCAGGGCAGGACCTGAACAATTTCTGCCGCCGCCTCTCGGGCCATTTCCGCAACCTCATGATCCTGAAGGTGGGCATCTCCGACCCCGCCCTGCTCGGCATCCCCGAAAGTGTTCTTCCCGATCTCCGCGCCCAGGCCGAGCTCTTTTCCCGCGAGGACCTGTTGCGCCTCTTCGACGCCTTTCAGAAGGTCGAGGCCGGGATGAAGTACGCCGCCCAGGTGCGCTTTCAGCTCGAGATGGGGTTGGTCGAAATGGCCCACATCGCCCGGCTGCGTCCCCTGGAGGAGTTGGTGGCCGAGTTCTCCGCCTACGCCGATGATGACCCGCCCGGGGGGCCCGGCGGCGGGGCGCCGGCAACGCGGGTTGCGACGGAGCCGCCGGCCGGGCAGGCGGCTCCAGGGCGGCAGGGGCGGCGGGAGCCCCTGGAGCGTTCCCCGGCCGGCCGGCCGGCGCCTCAAAAAAAATCTGAAGCCCCCGCTTCCGCCCGCCCCCACACGGGCGGAAACGCGCGGGAACTCCTCGAGAGCATTGTCGCGGCCCTCGGCCGGGAGGCGCTCGAATTCCTGCTGCAATCCTTTGCCGGCGCCCGATTAGAGGGGGACCGGCTGATCCTGGATCCGGGGGAGGCGGGCGAGTTCGCACGGCACCAGGTCGCACGCAACCTGGAGGCCATCGCCGAGGCGGCGGCCTCCGTCGTGGGGCGCAAAGTCAGTGTCACGGTCGAAGGGGTGGGGGGCAAAGCGGGAAGGGACGAAGGTGTTCCCACGCCTCCGTCCCCGCGGGCCGAGTCTTCCTCCGGGGAAATCCTCGAACGGGCCCGGCGCGAGCCGGTGGTCCAGTCGTTCCTGGATGCCTTCCCCGGGCCGGTTAAGGCGGAAAAGTTGGACGAATGAGCGATTACGCGGAACCTATCGAAAAGCTGATCGACGAATTCCGCAAGTTTCCGGGAATCGGCCCGAAGAGCGCCGAGCGGCTGACCTACAGCGTGCTGCGCCGTTCCCGGGAGGACGCAGAGCGGTTGAGCCGCGCCATCCTGGAGGTGAAGGACAGGATCCGCTCCTGTTCGCGCTGCAACAATTTCTCCGACCTGGACCCCTGCGCCTACTGCCGCAGCGGCTCCCGGTCCGGGGAGACCATCTGCGTCGTGGAGGAACCGGGCGACATCATCGCGGTGGAGCGTACGCGGGAATACCGCGGGCGGTACCACGTGCTGCACGGCGCGCTTTCCCCCATCAACGGTGTCGGGCCCGAAGACCTGCGGATCCGGAACCTGCTGGAACGGTTGCGGGAAGGGGAAGTGAAGGAGATCATCCTGGCGACCAACCCCAACGTGGAAGGGGAGGCGACGGCCCTCTACCTCGCCAGGCTGCTCAAGCCGATCGGGGTCAGGGTCAGCCGCCTGGCCCTGGGACTGCCGGTCGGGAGCGACCTCGAGTACGCCGACGAGGTAACCATGTCCAAGGCCCTTGAGCACCGGCACGAATTGTGATCGACTAGCGCGCCCCCTCGATCCACACCTCGCCGTCGGTGTAGAACTCCTTCTTCCAGATGGGGACGATCTCCTTGATCGTGTCGATGGCGAAGCGGCAGGCCTCGAAGGCCGCGCCGCGGTGGGCCGACGCCACCACGATGACGGTGCTCGCTTCGCCGATCTCCATATGCCCCAGCCGGTGCACGATGGCGATGTCGCGGATGTCGAAACGGCTCCGGGCCATCGCCCCGACCTCTTCGAGTTTTTTCAGCGCCATCGATTCGTAGGCTTCGTATTCCAGGAAACGGACCGCTTTGTCCCGCGCGTTGTTACGCACGATCCCCTCGAAGACGACCAGGGCGCCGTCCTCGGGCCGCTGAAGGCTCCGGGCGATCCGGGCGGTGTCGATGGGCTCCCGTGTGAGACCGAACATGCTACCCCCCACTGACCGGCGGAAAGAAGGCGACCTCGTCCCCGTCCCGGACCGGTGAGGAGGGCTGGGCGAATTCGGCATTCAGTGCCAGCAGGACCGAGGAGCGGTACGACTCCAGGGCGGGGTGTTCCCCGGCGCACCGGTCGAATACCGAGATCACGTCGGTGATCCCGGCCGCCTCCACGCTCATCTCCCGGGTTCCCGCCGCGTCCGCCATCGAGGCGAAAAACAGGACCTTGATGCTCATTAGTAAAGTTTAACCAGAAGCGAGCAGATCTCGTCAATCGTTCTTTTGACGCGCGCGGGGGCGGTCACCCGGTTGGCGAAGATGCTGAAGACCAGGTTCCGCCCCGATTGCGTGGTGATGTAGCCGCTCAGGGTGGTGACCCCGTTGAGGGTCCCGGTCTTGGCGTGGATCGAACCCTTGACTTCCAGGGCGGAAAGGCGGTTTTTCAGGGTTCCGTCGGTGCCGCTGACGGCCAGGGTGTTATAGAAGAGGCTGAAATAGGGGCGGCCGAGCAGGAATTCCAGCAGGGAGGTCTGGAAACGCGGGGTCAGCAGGTTCTCCCGCGACAGTCCGCACCCGTCGTCGAGCTGTATTTTTTCGCTGTCGATTCCGGCTTCGACCAGGAACTCGTTGACCACCTCGAGCCCGGCTTCGTTCGTCCCGCGCCCCCGGAACTCCGCCCCCAGGGTCCTGAGCAGCATCTCAGCGTGCAGGTTCTGGCTCTGCTTGTTGATGATTTCGAGCGCGCGCACCAGCGGGGCGGACCAGTGTTCCGCCAGCAGGGTCCAGGTGTCACGACCGGGGTCCACCCCTTGCCCCTGGTGAAGGCTCCCGACCTCCCCGCGGACGGTAATGCCGCGGCGCTCGAGTTCCTCCTTGAACACGGCGGCGGTGGTTTCCGCGGGGTTTCCCAGCACGAGGTGCTGCCGGAAGGAGCGCGCTGCGGGGAGGGTCCCGGTGATTACGATCGTGTGGGTGGCCTCCTCGAGCCGTGCCTTGATTGTAAGTTTTGCTTCCCGGCTCCCGGTGACGGCGCGGTTGCGGATGCGGAAATGGGAGGTCTTGGGCTCGATGCCGACGATGACGGGCTGCTTGTGTTTCGACGGCCGGGCGGTGACCCAGACGACGTTGTTGTTGATGCTCAGGGCGTTGACCGGTGCACCGTACCGGGTCTTGAGTTCCCTGGCCGTCCACCCCTTTTCCCCGGTCTGCGCGGCGAAATAGCTGTCGTCGCCGATCACGTCCCCGTGCACCTCCCGGATGCCCATGTCATACAGTCGACCGGCCAGTTCCTCCAGGGCGGGTTTCGATCCGGATTCGTCCTGGGTGTCCGCCAGGCTGGGGTCCCCGCGGCCCACCAGGACCAGGTCGCCGGATACGCCGCCGTCGTCGCCCACCGGTCCGGTGCTGTATACCCCGGTGCGATAGCGGAATTCGGGTCCCAGCTTTTCCACGGCCGCGGCGGTGGTGACCACCTTGAGGACCGAGGCGGGCAGAAAAGGCTTGTCCGGGTTGACCTCCACCAGGACCTTGTTGTCGGCGGGGTCCATGATGCTGATCCCCCACTGCGCCGAGCGGGCGCCGGGACGCTTCAGAACCTGGGAGATTTTTTTCTGGATGGTCTCCAGCCCGTCCGCCCGGGCCTCGGCGGCAAGGATGGGGGCGAGGAGGACGACCGCGGCAAGCAGGAGACCCGGTCTGCGAAAATGGCGTGCCAAGCTGAAAACCTTTCTTTCCGGTTTGGGGGGACGAAGAAGCTTCGCCTCCATATCGGCGCTGGGACGCGTCCGCTTTTACACCGGGCGCATCATAGCACAGCAACAATGATCCGTTCAATTTCCCCGGGGCGTTTTCATCCGCCCGCCGTTATTTTCCGCACTTCGGACCGGTCCGGGCAGAGCTCGAGCAGTTGCCGCACCGAGCGGTGCAGCACGGGGTGCTCGAGCAGGGGGGCGATCTCCGCCAGCGGCTCCAGGACGAACCTGCGGTCCTGCAGGCGGGGGTGGGGAAGGACGAGGTCCGGCTCGACGATGACGAGATCTCCGTAAAACAGGATGTCGAGATCGAGCGTCCGGGGCGCGTTGGGGAAAGGTCGCACCCTCCCCTGGGCGAGTTCCACTCTCTGGCAGAAAGCCAGCAGCGGCCTCGGCGCGAGCCTGGTCTCGAGCCCCAGGGCCAGGTTCAAAAACCAGGCCTGCTCCCTGTTCCCGACCGGCTCGGTCTCGTAGCAGGAGGAGACGCCGATGATGCGCCCGCACGCCTCCAGGGCCGCGAGCCCTCTTTGCAGCTGGGCGCGCCGGTCTCCCAGGTTGGAGCCGGCCGAAATCCAGGCCGTATTCACGGTGCCTCCCTTTCCCATGCGCGCCCGGCTCAGAAGATGCCTTCCGGTTCCCTTATGTTGCCGAAGTGCCCGATCCCCTTGAGGGTGAAGGAGAAGGAGAGCCGGGATTCGGTCCGGATGCCGAGGTCGTACTGGTCAAACCCCAGGCCCAGGCCGCAGCAGTTCCAGGCGTAACCCACCCGGACGTTGCTGTTGAGCCACTGGCCCGACTGCAGGTTGCGGCTGGCGGTCAACCGGGAGTTGAAGCCGCGCTTCCGGGACCCGAACTCGACCTGTGCCTGGAGATGGTTGCCCGAGAGGAACGCCCCCCCGCGCGGGTTGATGTAAAAATAGGTGCCGGACAGGGACACCGGCCCCTGCCGCCATTCGGTGGCCACGCTCACGTTGCTCCAGTTCCCGCGCCTGGTGTCGAAATCGGCGCGGACGTCGTTGTGGATGCCCGTGCGGGGGGTGAACTGCAGGGTGGCGCTGAGGGGGGCGAAGTTGGCCGATGCCGTCGACCGGTAGAACCCGGTGGCGGTGTCGAGAGGGGAGAAGGCGTTTGCTTCCCCCTCCCGGAAAGCTCCGCCGAAAGTCGGATCGAAGTAGTACTTCTGCACGAGGCCCAGGGAGAGGATTTCGGCGCTCCCCCCCTCCCCGGCCGGCGCGCCCCGGTAGAGCCGATGGACCATCCCGTATTCGAGTTCGTTGGTGTCGGCGATCGCATCCTCGGCGTCAAACCGGATGGTTTCGTCAAGTCGGCTCACACCGTAGATCCTGCGCCAGGTGAAGAAGGGTTCGATAGTGTGGCGGATCCCGCCCGTCCCCTTCCGGTGGAAGGTCCGCTCGAGCACCGGCGTCCTCACGTCGATCTCGAGGTCGAGGTAGCTCCGGTGCAGCCCCCGGTTGTCCACCCCGCCGGGGGCGTCTGCGGAGACCCGGGCGCTGTACCAGGTCTCGCGGACCCCCACCGAAGGGGCCAGCGAGAAGCCCTTCCAGGAAGGGATGCGCGCCGTGATGCGGGGGAAGATGTCCATGCGCTGGACGATGCCCCCGGTCTCCAGGAGGCTGTCCAGGCGCGACAGCCCCTCGAGCGCGGAGCGGAAGCTGAGGAAGAAGGGGGAGCGGCCCAGCGGGGCGCCGAGCGACAGGAATTGCAGCGACGGGATGCGGCGCACCACCACCGACTCCCCCGGAAAGGTCACCGCCTCGCGGCTGAAGACGATATTTGTGGAGAGGCTCTGGTGATTGCGGCTCAGGAAACCCTGGGCCTTCTCCATCGGGATGGTCGCCGTGCGGAGGTTTTCCGAAAAAGCCTGGCGGAAGGTGAAGCTGGAGCTGATGTTGGCCCTGGCCACGGCCCTCCAGTCCTCCCCGAGCCACGATTCCCCGTCGATGTCCAGCTGCGCCCCCCCCTGGTCCAGCCGGTCGCGGATGCCGTAGCCGCGGATCTCCAGCCTGGTTTTTTGGTTCGGCCGCGCCCGGAACTCCGCCCCCAGCGCGAGTCCCCGCAGGCTGAAGTAATCGCCGTAGAGCAGCAGGTCGGCGCTCCTCCCCAGGGTCTGGTAGTAACCCTCGCTGAAGACGCGCCCCTTGGAGGTCGAGCTGCCGGTGTGGAAGGGGAGAAACCCGCTCGAGCGTTCCTTCATCCCGACCGGGAGCACGACGTAGGGCAGGTACAGTACCGGGACCCCCTTGATCCTGAAGACGGCGTTCTGCATGCGGGCGGTCCGGTCCACCCGGATATCGGTCCGGCCCGCCGTGAAGCGCCACTTGGGATTCTCCTCCGGGCAGGTGGTCGCGCCCCCCTCCTCGACCCGGTAGGTGTCCGGTCCGGTCTTGAGGATCCGGCGGCCGGAGATCATGAACTCCCGGTCGGTGAACCCGGTGGCATCGTAAAAGGCCCCGGTCTGGGTCGCGAAATTGAATTCGGCGCGCGACGCGGAGAGCCATTGCCGGTCCCCGTCCTGGCTGAAGCGCGTGTTCCCGGAGATGAACCCCTCGCGGGTGGCCTCGTCGTACACCGCCTCGTCCCCGGTTACGACGATGTCGCGGAAAGTGATGTGCACGCGCCCGGCGGCGCGGTGAAGCGATTGCGACTTTTCCTGGGTGTCGGAGCGGAGGACCACGGTGCCGTCGCGGTAGCGGATTTCGGTCCGCACCTGTCCGGGGAGGTCCCCCCGCCCGGTCTGCCCCGTCGCGGTCGCAACGCACGCCGCGCACAGCGCCGCCGCAAGGAGGGCCCGAATCCCCCCGCCGGTGTTCACTGCTCCGAGCCCTCGTATCATTCCATTTTCTTTCCGGAAAGCGCGCCGGCCCGACCGCCGACCGCCGATTTATGCTATCTTAAACCTTTCTCAATAATCCAGGGGAAGGCGCATGCGCACCGTCGTCAAGTTAGGCACCTCCACTCTCACCCAGGGAACCCCCTGTCTTTCCTCCCCCCTCGTCGTCGACCTGGCCCGGCAGATCGCCCGACTCGCGAGTGAGGGGGAGGAGATCCTGCTGGTCTCTTCGGGCGCCATCGCCGCGGGGAGGGAGCAGCTCGGTTTCCCGGACCTGCCCAAGGACATCCCGGTCAAGCAGATGCTGGCCGCCGTGGGGCAGCCGCGCCTCATGGCCTTTTACGAACAGGTTTTTGCGCTGTACGGGGTGACGGTGGCGCAGATTTTGCTGACGCGGCGCGACTTCTCGAGCCGGCGGGGCTACCTGAACGCGCGTAACGCCCTGCTGGCCCTGCTCGGTCGCGGGGTCCTCCCGATCATCAACGAGAACGACACGGTGGCCACCGAGGAGATCCGGGTGGGGGACAACGACAACCTGTCGGCGCTGGTGGCCAATCTGGTGGACGCCGACCGGCTGGTGCTGCTGACGGACCAGCCGGGGTTGTTCACGGCCGACCCGCGGAACGATCCGGGGGCGCGGCTGGTGGAGGAGATCTCCGGGCCCGAAATCGGGCCCGAACTGTGGCGCGCGGCCGGCGGGAGCGGGTGCGGGCTGGGCACCGGGGGGATGGCGACGAAGCTCATGGCGGCCGACCTGGCCCGGCGCTCCGGCACGGGCTGCGTCATTGCCAGGGGGTCCGAGCCCGACGTCCTCCTGCGCATCGCCCGGGGGGAGAAGCTGGGGACGCGGATCCTGCCTACGGCCTCTGCGGTCGAGAGCCGCAAGCGCTACATCCTGTCGGGCAGCCAGTCCCCGGGGAAGCTGACGGTGGACGTGGGGGCCGCCCGCGCGCTCGCCCGGGGGGGGAGCCTGCTCCCCGTCGGGGTGACCGCGGTGGAGGGTTCCTTCGAGCGCGGGGACACCGTCCGCGTGACGCTGCCCGGCGGGCGCGAGATCGCGCGCGGGATCGTCAACTACGACGGCCGGGATATTGCGCGCATCCTCCGTTCCCCTTCGGACGCGATCGAATCGATCCTCGGGTACCGCTTCGGGGACGAGGTGATCCATCACAACAACATGGTTCTGATTTCCACGATCCCGGAGGAGACGACATGATGAAGGAAATGGGGCGGAAGGCGCGCGCGGCGGCGAGGGTCATGGCCACCCAGCCGACGGAGGCGCGAAACGGGGCGCTGGCCTTGCTGGCACGGCTCCTCGAGGAATCCCGCGCAGACGTCCTGGAGGCGAACCGGCGGGACGTGGAACTCGCCCGCGAAGCGGGCCTCGACGGCGCCCTGATCGACCGCTTGACGCTCGACGAGGCGCGCCTGGGGGCGCTTGCGCACGACGTGGGAGCGCTCGAGCGTCTTCCCGACCCGGTCGGGGAGACGTTCGACCGCACGGTCCTTCCCAACGGGCTCCGGCTCCACCGGCGGCGGGTGCCCCTGGGGGTCCTGGGCGTCATCTACGAATCCCGGCCCAACGTGACGATCGATGTTTCGGCGCTGTCGATCAAGACGGGCAACGGTGTGATCCTGCGCGGCGGGAAGGAGACGCTCCACTCCAACCGGGCGCTGGTGGCGCTGGTGCGGGCGGCGCTTGGGCGGAGCGGCCTGCCGGAGGACGCGGTGCAACTGGTCGGGGACCCCGACCGCCGGCTCGTCCTGGAGCTGCTCGATCTCGGCGACCTGGTCGACGTCATCATTCCCAGGGGCGGGGAAAGCCTCCACCGCTTCTGCCGTGAGCACAGCCGGATTCCCGTCATCACGGGAGGGATCGGCATCTGCCATATCTTTGTAGACGCCTCGGCCGACATCGAAAAGGCGATCGGAGTCATTCACAACGCGAAGACGCAGCGCCCCTCGGTCTGCAACGCCCTGGACACGGTGCTGGTGCACCGGAGCGTGGCCGCCGGGGCGCTCCCCCGCATCGTGGATGCGCTGACCCCGGCCGGAGTCGTCTTCCGGGCGGACCCCGGGGCGCTCCAGTGCCTCGCGGGCCGGGACGCGGTCCGGCCGGCGGGGCCGGGGGACTTCGACACCGAATGGATGGCGCTGGTCCTGGGGCTGAAGGTCGTCCGGGATATCGACGAGGCGATCGCGCACACCAACGCCCACAGCATGGGGCATTCCGACTCGATCCTGACGGCGGACCGGGCCAACGCGGAGCGCTGGATCCGCGAGGTGGACTCGGCCGCGGTGTACGTCAACGCTTCCACCCGGTTTACCGACGGAGGGCAGTTCGGCCTTGGGGCCGAAGTGGCCATCTCCACCCAGCGCCTGCACGCCCGCGGCCCGATGGGGCTGCGCGAGCTGACGACCTACAAGTGGGTGGGCGAGGGGGACTACCACACGCGGTCCTGATCCCCGGTCTCCACCTCCAGGAGCCCGGCGTGGCGCCGGAGCTCCTCGAAGACGCGGAACTGTACCAGGGCGCGCGACCGGTTGAGATCGGGGGGGGCGTCGGGCCGGAGACGGAAGTAACGGTCCCCGCGCACGTAATCGGCGAGAAAACGCACCCCCAGTTCCAGCGCCATGATCGCGGGGGCCGCTGTCATCAACGCCTTCTCACCGGCGGCCATGGGGAGCGCCGGTGAAAGGAAACCGCGCGCCGCGGCCCGGAACAGGGCGGGGTCGATGCGGATTTTTTCGGCGTCGGTCTCCCGTTCCCCCGCGATGTTGACCAGCGAGCGCACCAGGTCCCCCCAGTCGCTGAGCCATGTGTGGGGCATGATGGTGTCCAGGTCGACCAGGGCGCGGACCCTTCCCGTGGCGGCGTCGAACAGGAAATTCTCGAGCTTGGTGTCCCCGTGGATCGCCCCCCGTTTCAGTTTTCCCTCCTCCAGGCCCCGGCAGAGGGTGAGCGCGAAATCACGATATCGGTCCGCCAGCGCGGCGAGGCGGCGGACGCAGGCGTCCGCGCGGCGGCGCTCGAATTCCCCGGGCGCGAGGTGGACGACGAAATCGTGTGCGGTGTCCGCCGCCAGCGCGGCGTCCTCGGGAAGGAAGGGGGCGGCGTCCCCCGCCGTCCGGTTCCCGGCCAGGACGGAGTGCAACTGGGCGTAATAGAGGGCGGTGTCCCGGTAGCCGGGCAGGGGGGTCCGCAGGCGGCCCGGGTCGAGGTCCGCCGTCAGCAGGTGGAACAGGGCGAGTCCCCGCCCCGCCTCGGCCGCCACCCGCAGGCGGGTTTCCCGGTCGGGGATTTCGCCGAGGCTGCGCCAGCAGCGCGTGTTCCTGAGGTAACCCATCATGCGCCAGCAGCGCACCCCCTCCTTCGCGGGAATGACCAGGCAAGGGCGTCCCTCCACGGTCGGGACCAGTTCCAGGACCTCCCATGTGCGGAGGTCCGGGGCCTCGAGCCGGGCCAGGGCCCGCCGCTGGGTTTGCAGGCAGAGGGTCATGGCCTCGATCACCCCATCCGGGTGTCGGAAGACAGTGGGATTGAGCATCTGCAGCAGGTAAGGGTCGGGGTTTTCCCGGGCGCCGGACAGCACCAGGTAGGATTGCTGGTTGATGTTTCCCCTGCCGGAGAACTCGAACGCCTCGATCGGGCCGGGGAGGGCGAAGCGGGAGGCGAGGGCATGGATCCGCCCGGGTGCGCGCGGTGCGGCGGGGCGGGGACCCGGTGGGTGGTGGAAACGTCCGGTCATGGCGCCACCCAGTCTATCACCGGCGGGACCGTTTTCGATCCGGCTATTCCCTCGTTCCGCAATATGGCGTATACTGAAACGTCCTTTGAACCACAGCTCCTGGTTCGGCAGCACCCAGCCGGCCGCCCGATGTGCTCATGCCTTGGGCGGGCGAACATTCAAACTCGGAGGAACCGCAATGTCAATCAAAGTCGCTATCAACGGGTTCGGCCGCATCGGCAGAAACCTGGTCCGCTGCTGCATCAACGATCCCCGGTTGGAAATCGTGGGGATCAACGACATCACCAACGCCGAAGTCATGACCCACCTCCTGAAATACGACTCGGTCCTGGGCCCCTTCGGCGAGAAGGTGGAACTGGACGGGAACAACCTGTTCATCAACGGCAGGCCGATCCGGATGTTCAGCGAACGGGACCCGGGCAATATCGACTGGAGCTCGGTCGGCGCCCAGGTGGTCGTGGAATCGACGGGGTTGTTCCGGGACGCGGAAAAGGCGAAGGCCCACCTGAAGGGGACGGTGAAGAAGGTGGTCATCTCGGCGCCGGGGAAGAACGTCGACGGGACCTTCTGCTTCGGCGTCAACAGCGACGCCTACGACCCGGACCGGCATCACATCGTCTCCAACGCCTCCTGCACCACCAATTGCCTGGCCCCGGTGGCCAAGGTGCTCGATGAGAGGTTCGGGATCGAAGCCGGCTTCATGACGACGATCCACAGCTACACCAACGATCAGAACCTGCTCGACCTGCAGCACAAGGACCTGCGGCGCGCCCGCGCCGCGGCCGTGAACATGGTGCCCAGCACCACCGGCGCGGCCAAGGCGATCGGCCTGGTCCTGCCCGCGCTCGAGGGGAAACTGGACGGCCTCGCCATCCGGGTGCCGACCCCCAACGTCTCGCTGGTCGACCTGGTGGTCACCGTCCGTACCCGGACGACGCGGGAGGATGTGAACCAGGCGTTTCGGGAGGCGGCCGACGGCGCCCTGAAAGGGATCCTGGGCTATTCCGAGGAGCCCCTGGTCTCCTCCGATTACATGCAGAGTTCCTGCTCGGGTACGGTGGACTCCCTGGAAACCAAGGTCAATGGGAACCTGGTCAAGACCCTCACCTGGTACGACAACGAGTGGGGCTATTCCTGCCGGTTGCGGGACCTGGTGGCTTTCATGATCAAATAGGCGCGGATGCGCCGGGGCCGGCGGACCGACCGGCCCTTCTGCCCGGGAGGGGGTGCGGCTGTGGCAAAACTTACGCTGGAAGACCTGGACCTCGAAGGGAAACGTGTCTTCGTACGGGTCGATTTCAATGTTCCCATCAAGGACGGGAAGGTGGTTGACGACCTGCGGATCCGCGAGGCGCTCCCTACGGTGCGCCACTGCCTGGATCGGGGGGCTGTCGTGGTGCTGGCCTCCCACCTGGGGCGGCCGAAAGGGAAGCCCCGGCCCGAATTTTCGCTGGCCCCGGTCGCCCGGAGACTGGAAGAACTCCTGGGCCGGAGCGTGCGGTTCGCAGCCGACTGCATTGGTCCGGCGGCGGCGCAGGCCGTGGAGGCCGCCCGCCCGGGCGAAGTAGTGCTGCTGGAGAACCTCCGCTTCCACCCCGGCGAGGAGGCGGGCGACCCCGAATTCGCCCGGGAGCTCGCGGCCCGCACCCCCCTGTACATCAATGACGCCTTCGGGTGCGCCCACCGGGCCCACGCCTCGGTCACCGCCATCACCCGGCATGTCGAGCAAGCCGCCGCGGGCTTCCTGATGGAAAAGGAACTTCGTTACCTGGGCGGGGCGCTCGAGACGCCCGACCGCCCCTTCGTCGCCATCCTGGGCGGGGCCAAGATTTCCGACAAGATCGAAGTCATCGAAAACCTGCTGGGAAAGGTGGACCGCCTGCTGATCGGGGGTGCCATGATGTTCACCTTCCTCAAGAGCCAGGGGAAGAAGATAGGCCGGTCGATGTGCGAAGAGGACAAGCTCGACCTGGCGCGCGCCCTCATCGGGCGCGCGGGGGAAGGACGCCTGATGCTCCCCGTCGACGCGATTGCGAGCGGGGGGATAGAGGACGCGGCGGGTGCGCACGCGGTCCCGGCCGGGGAGATCCCGGACGATGAAATGGGGCTGGACATCGGCCCGCAAACCACTGCCGCCTACGCGGAGGTGATCCGCTCGGCCCGGACCATCGTCTGGAACGGTCCCATGGGGGTTTTCGAGCAGGACGCCTTCGCTTCCGGCACCCTTGGCCTGGCCAGGGCGGTGGCCGATTCCGGTGCGGTGTCGATCGTGGGCGGGGGTGATTCCGCCGCCGCCGTGGCCAAGGCGGGGGTGGCCGACCGCATCACGCACGTCTCGACCGGGGGGGGGGCGTCGCTGGAATTTCTTGCCGGGCGCGTGCTCCCCGGGGTCGCCGCCCTCAGCGATGGCGGCCGAAGGGAGCAGGCATGAGAACGCGCGTCATCGCCGGTAATTGGAAGATGCACAAGACGGTGGCCGAAGGGCGCGCCCTGGCCCGGGCCATCCGGGAGGGGCTCGGCGGGGCGCCCTCCTGCGAGGTGATCCTCGCGCCGCCGTTTACGGCCCTGGAGGCGGTGGGCGCGGAGATCGCCGGGTCGCCCATAGGCCTTGCGGCGCAGAACGTGCACTGGGAAGAGGCCGGCGCCTTCACGGGGGAGATCAGCCCCCGCATGCTCGAGGATGTCGGGTGTAGCGCCGTCCTCATCGGGCATTCGGAACGGAGGCAGTACTTTGGGGAAACCGACCGGACCGTGAACCTCCGGGTGCGCGCGGCGCTCCGTTCGACGCTTGCTCCCATCGTGTGCGTCGGGGAGAGCCTGGCCGACCGGGAATCGGGGCGGCACGAGGACATAGTGGCGCAACAACTTGCGGGCGGACTGGACGGCTTGACAGCGGGGGACCTCGAGCGTATTATTCTCGCCTACGAACCGGTATGGGCGATTGGAACCGGCCGTACGGCATCACCCGAGACCGCGCAGGAGATGCACGGTTTCATCCGGCGCACGCTTGCCGGGAAGTTCGGGTCCGATGCCGGGAGAGTTCGCATCGTGTACGGCGGCAGCGTCAAGCCGGACAACACGGCGGCGTTGATGCGGCAGCCGGATATCGACGGCGCACTGGTCGGCGGGGCGTGCCTGGAAGCCGAAAGCTTCCTCGGCATCATCCGTCACGAACCCTGATGCCGGCGGAAAGCAGGAATAAAGGCGGGAACAATAGATGCTCTACTATACGGTCATAGCGCTGCACGTCTTGGTTTGCCTGGTCCTGGTGCTGGTGGTGCTCCTCCAGTCGGGCAAGGGCGCGGACCTGGCCGGCGCATTCGGCGGAGGCGCCACGCAGACCGCGTTCGGCAGCCGCGGCCCCGCCTCCTTTCTTTCGAGGATGACGACGATCGCGGCGGTGGTGTTCATGGTCACCAGCATTTCCCTCTCGCTGATGTCGTCGCCCTCGCCGACCGGGGAGTCCAAGTCGGTCCTGGAAACGACCAAGGGAGATGCCGCCCAGCCGGCCGGCGGCGAGCCCGCGGCTGCGCCGAAGAGCCAGGAGCCGGTCCCCACTCCGGACCAGATCCGGAAGATGCAGGAAGAGATCCAGGCCCGGCAGAAACAGGATGTTGCGGAGCCTGCCCCCGCGCCCGCGCCGGCGGCACAGCCCGCCGAGTAAGTGTACGGGGGAGCCCGTCCAGAGTGCCGAAGTGGTGGAATTGGCAGACACGCCATCTTGAGGGGGTGGTGGGGAAACCCGTGGGGGTTCGACTCCCCCCTTCGGCACCAGGGAATGTGAAGGCCGCAAGCCCGAAAGGGTTTGCGGCCTTTTCGTGTTCATGCACCGGGAAACGTTTGTGCCGCGATGATTGCAGAAAAGGGCGCGGTGCATTATTTTTGATTCATGCAAACGCCTTCGATCGACACTGACCGGGATGAAACCCCCACCGGCCCGCCCCCCCGCAGGTTCTTCGGGAGCGTGGTTGCATGGCTCGTGATCGTGCTGGCCGTCGTCGCTGTCCAGGGGCGTACCTCCCTGGAGAGGGAGGCGCCCCGGCAGGGGTTCGAGCGCGACATGGCGCTGGGGCTGACGGGACGGTACGTCGTGGGAATGAAGAGCGTGCTCGGGGAGGCGAGCGCGGCGCTTGCCATCCCCCAGCTCGAAAAGGCGTACGACGGCTCCCGCCATCCTCAGAAGAGCCTCTTTCTCGCCCCGGTGCTGGTGGAGCTGGGTGCGCGCGAGCGCGCCCTGGCCGAGCTGGAGCGCCTGGCCGCGGAGCCGGGCGGAGGGCTCTCTTCCCGCGACGCGGCGCTCTTGCTGCAGGTCTACCGGCAGGGGAGCCGCTCGCTCGGGGCCGACGGGCGCCGGGCCATGGAGAAGTACGGGTGGGCCGGGGCCCTGGCGCTCAGCCATGACCGGGGTCCCGGGGACAGCGATCGCCAGGCCGTCCTCCGTTCGGCAAAGCGCACCTTCGTGGGCGCCGCGACCTTCATCACGGGCGCAGTGGCCGCCCTGGTGACGGGGGCGATCCTTTTCATCTTCGCGCTCCTGTTGCGCCGGAGGGGGGGACTGCGAGCCCGTTTTTCGCCCCCGGAATCGCCCGGGGAGCCGCTTATCGAGGCCTTTGCGATCTACCTCGCGGGGATGATCGTGCTGCCGGCGCTCCTGGGGCGGGTTCTGCCCGGCCTGGCTTCGGCGTCGGTCCTGCTGGCGCTCCCGGCCGTGATCCTCGCCCTCGTCTGGCCCTCCCTCCGGGGGGCTGCGGGGACCCGCGCCGCCCTGGGGTGGCACCGCGGGGCGGGGATCTGGCGCGAAATAGGCGCCGGCGTGCTGGGCTACCTGGCGGGGCTCCCGCTGCTGGCGCTGGCCCTCGTCCCGGTCATGGTCCTCTCCCGGTTAGCCGGAAAGGTCCCCGCCCACCCCATCGTGAACGAGATCAACGGGGATCCGGCCGTCCTGGCATTCATCGCGCTCCTGGGCTGCGCCTGGGCCCCCGTGGTGGAGGAGACGTTCTTCCGCGGGATGCTCTTCGGCTACCTGCGGCGCCGCCTGCACTGGGCGGTCTCGGGTGTCGTCACGGGGCTCCTGTTCGCCCTCATCCACCCGCAGGGCTGGATGGCCGTCCCCGTGCTCGGCATGATCGGGTTCACCCTGTGCGCCATCCGCCAGTGGCGCGGTTCGATCATCGCGCCCATGACGGCGCACGCCCTCAACAACGGAGTGGTGCTCTTTTTCGCCTTCCTGATGCTGGCGTAGCAGGGTTTGGGCTTACGGCGATGACGCATGATCTCCAGAGCAAGCATTTTTTAGACAAACATTTTTTGAGATAGCTCCGATGAAAATCCTTCATGTCATTACAGGGCTAAATAACGGAGGAGCCGAGGCGGTTTTATTCAGGCTTATAGGACATTCAATCCATCAAGAAACACACCATGTCATATCTCTTTTGGACGACGGGGTCTACGGGGCGAAGCTACGAAACCTCGGAGTTCTCGTAGATACCCTGAACCTTTCAGGGCTGAATGGGCTTGTTCGGGGTTTGCCCAGAATGCTCGGGATTATCAGACGAGTGCGCCCCGATGTTGTCCAAACTCATATGTATCACGCCAATTTTTTAGGAGGAATAGCTGCACGATTGGGCTACTGCCGGGGTGTCGTGTGGGGCATACACCATTCGAGTCTGAGTGGAGACAAGATGAGCACCCGCATGATTGCGCGGATGTGTGGGCCGCTGTCGAGATGGGTGCCCAGTGCCATCGTTTGTTGTTCTGAAAATGGGGCCGATATTCACGTAAGCATGGGATATCGGGGCGATAGGGTGCGCATCATTCCAAATGGATATGATCTCTCGGTTTTTTGCCCGGACGACTCTATGAGGGATCGGTTAAGAGCGAATTGGTGTCGTGGAGATGACGACCTATTATTCGGGATGGTGGGGAGATGGAATGCTCAGAAGGATCACGCTAACCTCTTGCAGGCATTGTCACTGCTAAAAAAGGGAAATCTGGATTTCCAATGCCTGCTCGTGGGGCCCGGGATGATGCCTACAAATCGTGACCTAATGAAGATTATCAAGGCAAGCGGGCTTGAGGATAGGGTCATTCTGTTGGGCCCCCGTGACGATGTGCCTGCGTTGATGAACGCACTAGATATTCATATTTTGTCAAGCGCCTACGAAGCATTTCCAAATGTTGTCGCTGAAGCGATGGCTTGCGGTACCCCTTGCGTAACAACAGACGTTGGCGATGCCGCCTTTATTGTGGGAAACGATGAATGGGTAGCGCCACCAAGAAATCCGAAATTGTTGGCAGACGCTATTTTCAGGGCTCTCGGTGATGTTGAAAAGTTCGGAAGGCCTTTTGTCGGCAAGCGATGCAGCGCCAGGATCAAGGAGCGTTTTGCGCTTGAACGGATGGTGGAATCCTACCGAGGATTGTGGAGCGAGGTGTCGACCGGGAAGGGGGAGACTTCATAGTATCTGGCAAATAGTTGCCACTATTCTACATGATTGCGGAGTGTGAGCCCTTTTCTATTCAAGGTTGGTTTATGCGCGTCATGGTTTTTGGGGGGATGTCGCAATCTCTGATCAATTTCAGAGGTCCGCTTTTGCGCGAGATGGTGAAGCGAGGCCATAGCATCTGGGCCAGCGCTGGCGAGGTCGATCCGCAAGTGGTGGAGACCCTCAAGAAATGGGGGATTCATTTTATTCCCATCAATTTGTCGCGAACCGGAATGAACCCGATTAAAGAATTGCAAACCCTGTTTCAATCATGGAAAGTCATGCGTCGGCTCAAGCCGGATACGGTGCTCTGTTACACCATCAAGCCGGTTATCTGGGGTGGATTGGCAGCACGAATGTGTGGAATCAGGCAATCCTTTTCTCTGGTTACAGGATTGGGTTACGCATTCATGAATAAAAGTGGAACAATGGTGCGCTTGGTAGGCTGGTTTGCGCGAATGCTCTACAGGGTCAGTCTGAAAAATAGTCGGAAGGTTTTTTTCCAAAATCCAGATGACATGCGGGAGCTTATGGATCTGGGGTTTGTGAAGACTGAGCAATGCGTAGTTCTCAATGGTTCCGGGGTGGATTTGGATCACTTCCGGTTCTGCGCTGGAGAGAGGGCGACGAGGCGCGAGCCTAACAGGTTTTCGTGTCTGCTGATTGCCCGGTTGCTATGGGACAAGGGGATCGGAGAGTACGTGGCCGCGGCGAGAACTATCAAAAAAAAATATCCTCAAGTACGATTTCAATTGGCCGGAGGGTTCGATTCAAGTCCGATCTCCATATCGAAGTCGGATTTGGAAGGATGGATAAATGAAGGAATTATCGAGTATCTTGGATATCTCAAAGATGTCCGGCCGTCCTTGTCGGAATGCGATTTATATGTGTTACCTTCCTTCTACGAAGGAACACCACGCACAGTTTTGGAAGCCATGGCAATAGGGCGTCCAATTATCACCAGTGATGCTCCTGGTTGCAGGGAGACTGTTAGGCCTGGCAAGGATGGCTGGCGGCACTTTCAGAAACTGAAGATCGGAGCAAATGGGATCCTGGTTCCTGTAAAGGATGTAGGAGCGTTGGTTAGCGCTATTATGTATTTAGTAAGCACCCCTGGGGCTATCCAAAGCATGGGATTGGAAAGCAGATCATATGCAGAAGAGCGTTATAATGTTCATAAGGTTAACGAGGTATTGTTGATGCATATGCAGCTTTAGGCCGGTTGTTTTGAGTTTTAAAGATTGTATGGTAGAGAAAGCCGGGCGCCGATGACCACACGGGTGCATTTGCCGAACTGGCCGGGCGATTTCGTGATGAGCGGCGAGTTCGTGCGTGCGCGGAGCGGGTATTCGCAGCCTGCCGAGCGCCGCTCGGGCGCCGGGTCCCGGCGCCCGAAGATGGGGCCATTCAAGTTTCGCCGCCGCAGGCGGGGAGCAGCCCCAGGGCCTGCAACGCGAGCGCCGGGTTGCAGGCGCCCAGGATGGTATGCTTCGTAAAATCCACGCCCAGCTTCTCCCGGATCTTGTCCCGGATATCGATTTCGCAGAGCACCCCGAATCCCTCCGACTTCAGGGCGATGAAGGTGCGCTCGAGGGCGCCGTCAAAGGGCATGTCGAGCCACCGGCGTAGCTGTAATCCATCGATTTTGTTTCGGATGAGTCTCGAGGCTTCAGATCCTGTTTCATGGATGTCGCCCTTCGGTTTCCGCCGCCGGGACCCGGCGGTCGATCGTTTCAATATACCCCGGTTTCGCCGGCAAGTCAGCGGAATCGGGTCGCGTCAACCGAAATGCGATGGTACCAGGCATGCGGGCGATAAGAGCAAGCAACGGGAACGGGTTGTAACATTATTTGACCTTTCGCAAAACTGGACTAAGATTTGAAAGGCGACCGCATCGGCGCCGCCACTGCCCAGGAGCGATCATGCCTTCATGCGGGAAGGGAAGAAGTCTGGATCTGGATGTTGCGCTGTCCCACGTGGACGGGGATAGGGAACTGCTCCGGGAACTGTTCGAAATATTCATCGAGGACTACCCCCGCATGTTCGAGGAGATGCAGAACTCCGTCCTTGGCCGCGACTGCCCCACCCTGGAACGCCTGGCCCACACGCTCAAGGGGAGGCTGGCCTATTTCGGCGCCCCCGGGGCGCGCAACTGTGCCGCGGACCTGGAGACGATGGGACGCGAAAAGGATCTGGCAGGGGCGTGGAAGACCCTCGAGGAGCTGGCGTCGGCCATGGCCGGCGTGCTGCGGGAGCTCGAATCCTTTTGCCGGGAGCGGACCGAATGAAAGTCCTGCTGGCGGACGACGACGCTTTTTACCGGCTCTCCCTGAAGAAGTCCCTCTGCCGGTGGGGGTACGAGGTGGTTCTGGCCGCTGACGGGGCCGAGGCCTGGGACATCCTGCAGGGGGAAGACCCGCCCCGGCTGGTGATCCTGGACTGGATGATGCCCGGGATGGACGGCGTGGAACTCTGCCGGCGGATCCGCGGGCAGATGTCCGACACCTACAGTTACGTCATCCTGGTCACATCCAAAAACCAGCAGGAGGACGTGATCACCGCCCTTGACGCCCAGGCCGACGATTATCTCGGAAAACCTTTCGATATCCAGGAACTCCGGGCGCGACTGCAGTCGGGCCTGCGCATCATCAACCTGCAGTCCTCGCTGGCGCTCAAGCAGAGGGAGCTTTGTTACCAGGCGACGCACGATTCGCTGACCGGCATCTGGAACCGGCAGGCCATCCTCGATCTCCTGGCGCGGGAAACGGCGGCCGCCCGCGCCGCCCGCAAGCCCCTCTCGGCCGCCCTCGTCGACATAGACAATTTCAAGCGGATCAACGACACCTTCGGCTACGTCATCGGGGACCAGGTGCTGCAGGAAACCGTGTTGACAATGCAGTCCGCCCTGCGCCATTTCGACCACATCGGCCGTTACGACGGGGAGGAATTCTTCATCGTGATGCCGGGGGTCCGCAAGGGGCAGGGGATGAAGATCGCCGAGCGGGTGCGGCGGCGGGTGGCGGACCGGGCCTTCCACTCCCTCCTGGGCCAGGGGGGGGTGACCCTGAGCATCGGGGTCGCTTCCGATTCCGGCGGCGGCGATCCGGGCCTTTTGTTGAGATCGGTTGACGAAGCGCTCTACGGGGCCAAGGCCCGCGGCCGGAACCGGGTCGACGCCGCCGCGCCCCCGCCCCGGGAGCGCCGGAAAAGACAGGGGTAGCCGGCCGGGGGCGTTTTCTTTCCGGGCCTGTCTTTTTTCGCCGAAATATCCGATAATCGCCTTTTCCGGCGCCCTTGTGGAGAGATGGAGGTCATGTCCCTGCTTCGCCCGTTGTTCCAAGCTGATTTAGCCGCCACCGCACATCCCGACGGAGCGGCGCCGTCTCCCATCGCTCCCCTCTGCCGCAGGTCCTGCATTCTGGCCGCCGGGGCCGCCCTGGCTATCCTGGCCGCCTGCCTCGGCGCGCTGCGGCGGGATCCGGACGGAACGGGACGCCTGGTCTTCGTGCTCGGTGCCCTCGCCCTGCTGCTGCTCGGGGGCGCCGTTTACTTCGGACTGCGCGTAGCCCGGCAGGCCCTGGAGGAATCGCGCCGGAGCAGGGAGGGCCTCCTGGAGGCGAAACAGAGGACGCTCGAGCTGGCGGCCTTGTACGACACCTCCCGTGACGTTTCGATGCAGTACGAGCTGTCCACTCTCCTGCAGACGATCCTGGAAAGAGCCAAGAACCTCCTGTCGGCCGCCGGTTGCGCCATCTTCCTCTACGACGTCGAGCATCGCGATTTCCAGATCGCCGCCGAGGTGGGGGTGGGGATGCCCGTCGGGTCGCACCTTCCCATGGACCGCGGGCCCGCCGGGCACGTGGCCCGGACCCTGAAGCCCCTGATCCTCAAGGACTACGCCTCCTGGCCCGATCGTTCGGAGCACATCCGGAAACTGCCGATCAAGTCCACCGTCCTGGTCCCGATGATGCGCGGGGGCGAACTGGTGGGGGTCCTGGGGGTTCACGAACTCGTGGGGACCAGCCGGGAGTTCAACGAGGCGGATGCGCGGCTGCTCTCCCTGTTCGCCTCCAACGCCGCCAGCGCCGTGAGGGTCGCGCGCCTGCTCGAGGCCGTGCGCGACTCGGAGGAGCGGTTCCGCATCGCGGCCCGCTGCGCCAGCGACATCGTCTATGACTGGGACCTCGCCGCCGACAGCGTGGTCTTTTTCGGGGCCCGTTACGACCAGCTGTTGGCCGAGAACCAGACTGTGGTCCGGACCCGGCAGCAGTTCTGGGACACCCTGCACCCGGACGATCTCGAGCGCGTGAAGGAGACTTTTCACCGACACCTGGAGGAGGGGGCGCTGTTTTCGGAGGAATACCGCGTCTCCAACGGGAAGGGGGGCTATCGCATCGTTTCGGACCGCGCCATGGCGATCCGCAACGCCAGGGGGAAGGCCGTCCGGCTGATCGGGGCAGTGACCGACATCACCGAGCGCAAGCGCGCCGAACAGATGAAGACCGATTTCGTCTCCTTCGTGAGTCACCAGTTGCGGACCCCCCTGTCGGGGGTGAAGTGGATGCTCGAGCTGGCCATGGAGACGCTCGACAACCCGGAGGAGATGCGGTCCTTCGTCCAGGATGCGCGCACGTCGACCGAGCGGTTGATCGGGCTGGTCAACGACCTGCTGGACATCTCGCGCCTCGAGCGGGGGAACCTCAAGGTGGCCCGGCGCCACGTCGACCTGTCCGGCCTGACCCGGGAGGTGGTGGCCGAGCTCGATCCGCTGGTGAAGGACAAGCGGCAACGGCTTTCGGTGCTGGCCCCCGAAGGGCTGCCGGAGCCCTGGGTGGATCCCCAGCTGATCCGGCAGGTGGTGCTCAACCTGATCGCGAACGCCGTCAAGTACACCCCGGAAGAGGGGGAGGTCCAGGTCCGGATCGACGCCGGCGCCGAAGGGCTGCGCTGGGCGGTCCGGGACACCGGCATCGGCATCCCGCCGGCCGACATGCGCAAGCTGTTCGAAAAGTTTTACCGCGCGGGCAACGCTCTCGCGGTGGAAACGGAAGGTACCGGCCTGGGGCTGTACCTGGTACGCCTGATCGTGGAGCAGTTCGGCGGCAAGGTCTGGTGCGAATCCGAGGAAGGGATCGGCTCCACCTTTATTTTCACCCTTCCTCTCGAAGCCAAAGGGGTTTAGATGAACAACGCGCGAATCCTGGTGATCGAGGATGACAAGTTCCTGCGCCGGGCCTGCGAGGTGAGCCTCGGGAAAAGGGGGTTTACGGTGCTGACGGCCGTGGACGGCGAGGATGGAATCCAGCAGGCGCTTGCCGGCTCCCCGGATCTCATCCTCCTGGACATGCTCATGCCGAAGCTCACGGGGATCGAGACGCTCGAGATCCTGAAACGGGAAGAGAAGACGCGCCGGATCCCCGTCGTCATCTTCTCCAATTCTTCCATCGAGGCCGACGTGCAGCGGGCGAAAGAGCTGGGCGCCGCCGGATACCTTGTGAAGGCGTCGCTTTCGCTGCGCGAACTGGGGGACCGGGTGCTCGAGTTCCTCGAACAGGACGGGCTGAAGCCGGAGATTTCGGAAGACCCGCCCCGCTGATTCGGGGGAGCCGGGCCCCGTTCCGGAACCCGCAGCCTATTTCAGGTCCCGGGAGGAGTAGCCGAGGATGCGCCGGGCGATCACCAGCCGGTTGATCTGGCCGGTCCCCTCGAACAGGTCGATGATCTTGCCGTCCCGCATCCACTTTTCCAGCAGCATCTGTTCGGAGTATCCCAGGGGGCCCATCAGCTCCACCCCTTTCTGGGTGATCCGGGTGACCGCCTCCCCCGCCTTGACCTTGGACATGGAAGATTCGACGGTGCTGGGGATCCCCCGGTCCACCATCCAGGCGGCCCTGAGCGTCAACAGCCAGGCGGCGCGCCACTCGGTTTCCATGTCGATGACATCCCGTTCGATGGCCGTGAGCAGCCGGCGCGGGAGCGCGTAGCGGATCGTGACGCCCCGGCTTTCGAGCTGCTCCTTGACGAAATCGATCGTCGCCCGGGCAATGCCCAGGCCGCTCGAAGCCGCGGCCGGGCGCGCCGAGTCGAAGGTGGCCATGGCGCCCTTGAACCCCTTGTCCCCTCCCCCCAGCAGGTTTTCCAGGGGGACTCGGCAATCCTCCAGGATGACGACGGCGGTATCGCTGGCGCGCAGGCCCAGCTTGTTTTCCAGCTTCATGATCCGGACGCCCGGATTGCCCGCCTCCACCAGGAAGGGGCGGATGGCGCTGCGCCCGGCCTCGGGGTCGATCGTCGCCCAGACGACCATGAAGCCCTGCGACTCTTCGAGCGCCTTGCGGGCGCTGGTGACGAAAAGCTTTTCTCCGTTGAGGACCCAGCTGTCGCCGTCCTTTACCGCCCGGGTACGGATGGCGGAGGAGTCCGACCCGCAGTGGGATTCGGTCAGGGCCATGCAGGTCCAGGTGGGCCGGTCCCCCTGGAAGCGCTCGATGAGACGGTTCTTCTGCTCTTCGGTCCCGGTGTTTTGGATGGCGTTCCCCCCCAGGGCGGGCCAGGGGAGGGCCATGAAGAACCCGACATCGCCCCAGGAGATCATCTCGCTCGTGTGGATCTGGAGCATGAAGGACTCCTCGGGGACCTCGGCGCCGGGCATCAGGGCGTCGAGCTCCTTGCGCCCGGTGTTCCAGATGAAGCGGACGAAATCCCAGGGGATTTCATGCTCGTGTTCGTACTTGTCGTAATGCCGGGCCAACGGACGGATCTGTTCCCGGGCGATCGATTCCGCGTACCGCTGTTGTTTTATTATCAGGTCCGAGTTTTCAAAGCTGATCATGTGAACCTCTCCTCATCCCAATCCATGCCGCTACGGGCTAAACCGTGGCGATCCCTTCCATGACCCCGAACGCGCGCGCGTTGCGCAGCCACAGTTCCACGGGGTAATCGCGCACGTAGCCGTACCCCCCCAGGAGCTGCACGGCGCGATCGGCGGTGCGCAGCGCCATGTCCGAGGCGAAGTTCAGGGCGAAGGCGGCAGCCCGGACGGCGTCCCGGTCGTTGTCCAGGTTCCACGCCGCTTCCCAGGCCAGCAGCCGCGCCGCGTCGATGTCGATGATCAGTTCGGCCAGGGTGAAGGCGATCGACTGGCGCTGGGCGAGCGGTTCGCCGAAGGCGGTCCGTTGCTTGGTGTAATCGAGCGTGAACTCGTAGGCGGCGCGCGCGACTCCCACGGCCAGGGAAGCCAGCGCCGTGCGCGATGCGGCCAGCAGGAGGTCGAAGTCGCACCCCTGTTCCCCCCCGAGGCGGTTGGCGGCGGGGACGACGCAATCGGCGAGGTTCAGGGAGTAGAGGGGGAGGGCGCGCAGGCCCATGTTCCGCTCCCGCTCCCCCACCGTCACCCCCGGCGCGTTCGTGGGGACCAGAAACCCCTGGGTGGCCCCCTCCAGCGCGGCGTAGACGAGAACCCAGTCCGATTCCAGGGCGAAGGGGACGTTGCATTTGCGCCCCGTGATCCGGTAGCCGTCCGCGGTCCTCTCCGCCTTCGTCTCCAGGGCGAAGGGGTCGAACTCGATCCGCGGCTCCATGAGCGCGGCCGCGCCGGGGGCCCAGGCGTCGTTGCAGTAGGCCGGGAGGTGCATCGCCTTCTGCTCCGGCGTCCCCGCGCGCAGCACCGGCAGCGCCACCAGGTTCGGCGCCAGCAGAGCCATGGCGCCGCTGAGGTCGCCCCAGGCCAGCTCCTCGGCCGCCAGCACCCAGGTGAGGGCCGAGTTGGCGCCGAAGCCGCCGAACTGCTCCGGGATGCTCGCCGGCAGGAGCGCGAGCTCCCAGCCCTCGTCCATCCAGGCCGCCTCCGGCTCCCCCTTTTCGTCGGCCTCCCTCATGCGCGGCCGGTATTCCTTGGCCGCCAGCTTCCTGGCGGCGTCGATCACCATTTTCTGTTCTTCGGTCGGTTCGAACGAGTACATGAGTCCCCCCCCGCGGAATATTAATGCTTTCTATCGTACCCTTGGCGATTTGGCAAACAAATATGGCGGGACCGGACGGGACGGCCGTAAAACAGGGCGGCCGCGGGGTCGAAGACGACTGGGTTTTCAGAGGTATAGAACGTGCGCCGCCCGGAACGGGAGCAGCGCCCGGCGATTTCGGGGTGGCGTTCGAGGTAGTCGGTGAGGCTGCGGGCGACGATCCGCCCCTGGGACACCAGCCGGACCCCGGCGGGGAGATGCGCGCGGATCTTCTCCTCGAGCAGCGGATAGTGGGTGCACCCAAGAACGAGGGTGTCCACGAGCGGGTCCCGTGCGAAGAGGCGGCCGAGGTCCCTGCGGACGAAAAAGTCGGCTCCCTCGCCGTCGGCCTCGCGGTTTTCCACCAGCGGCACCCACATGGGGCATTCCTGCTGCACGACCGTGACTTGCGGGAAATGCTTCAGGATTTCGATCCGGTAGGAATCGGAGGCCACCGTCCCGGCGGTCGCCAGGACGCCGATATGCCCGGAGCGCGTGAGCGCGCCCACGGTCTCGGTGACGGGACGGATCACCCCCAGCACGCGGGCGCCGGGCGCCAGGCGCGGCAGGTCCCGTTGCTGGATCGTGCGCAGCACCTTGGCCGACGCGGTATTGCAGGCCAGGATCACCAGCGGGCAGCCGAGCTCGAGGAGCCACGCGACCGCCTCGAGCGTGTAGGCGTGGACCACCTCGAAGGAGCGGTTGCCGTAGGGCGCGCGCGCGTTGTCGCCCAGGTAGAGAAAGTCGTGGTGCGGCAGCGCGCTCTCGATTTCCCGGAGCACGGTCAGGCCGCCGAACCCGGAGTCGAAAACGCCGATGGGGTGGTGCTCCATGCCTGTGCCTCGATTCAGTGTGTCCCGGGATGCGGCGGGGGCAGCCGGAGGGTGTCGAAAAATTCCTTGATGATCCGGGCGGTCAGCCCCCAGATCTGGTGTGCGCCGTAGGAGTAGTAGTACGCCTTGACCGGCTGCTCCCCCCAGATCTCGTTCTCCGTGCGCAGCCGCCCGGGGTCCAGGAAGGTTTCAAGCGGGACCCGGAGAACCTCGGCCACCTCGCGTTCCTGGCGGCGGACGGTGAAGGGCGCATGCAGGAACCCGGCGAAGGGGGTGACGCGGTAATCCGTGATGGACATGTAATCGTGAAACCGCCCCAGGATTTCGACCCGGTCCTCGGCGACCCCCACTTCTTCATAGGTCTCCCTCAACGCGGTGCGCATCAGGTTCTCCCCCTCCTCCCTCATCCCGCCCGGGAAGGAGATCTGCCCCTTGTGCGTCTCGACCTGGTCGGTGCGCCGGGTCAGAAGGAGGTGGTGCTCTCCCCCGTACTCGAACACCGGGATGAGCACGGCCGCCTGCCGCGTGAAGCCCTGCGTCAGGGTTCTCGGCTCCAGGCCTGCAAGAGTGCGGCGGATCTGTTCCTTTATCTGCATGTCCCGGTCTCCATCCAGGCGTTCCTCACGCTCCTCTCCGTTTTTCGAACAGGGCGGCGACCACTCCGGCCGCACTGCGGGCGGCGCCGCGGTTCTCTACGAGGATGGCTCCGGCGGCGGCCCCCATCCTCTCCCGTTCCCCTGCATTCTGCAACAGGCCGAGAAAAACGTCCAATAATTGTCTCCGCTGCAGCTCCGGATCCTCCTCCCCCGCCGTGATCCGGCACAGGGCTCCCCGGGCGAGAAAGGCGTCGGCGATCGCCTGGAAATTTCCCATGCTGGGGCCGACGACGATGGCCCGGCCGAAGGCGGCGGGTTCGAGGATGCTGTGCCCCCCATGGCCGACCAGCGTACCCCCCACGAAGACCACGTCCGCGTAGCGATAGACGGCGGCCAGTTCCCCCAGGGTGTCGAGCAGGAGCACCTCGGCCGCGCCCGGTTCCGGCCGCGACCGGCGCCGGACTGAAAACCCCATCTCCCCGGCCAGGCGGGCGGCCTCGTCGAAGCGCTCCGGGTGGCGCGGCGCCAGCAGCAGCCGCACCTCGGCATGTCCCGGCGTCCCCCTCAGGGCGGCAAGCGTCGCCAGCAGCTGCGCCTCCTCCCCCGGGTGGGTGCTCCCGGCCACGATCAGCGGCCCGGCGCCGGCGAGGAAATCCTTCTCGAAGTCGTGGAGGAGGGCGGAGTCGGGGACTTCCCGGTCGAATTTGAGATTGCCCGTCACCCGGACCCGGTCGCGGGGCGCCCCCATGGCGAGGATCCGCTCGGCGTCCGCCGGGGATTGCATCAGGAGGGCTTCGTAGTTCCAGAGCACGTGGCGGAACAGGGGGCGCGCCCGCCGGTACCAGGGGAAGGAGGAGGGGGAGATGCGGCCGTTGACCAGGACGACGGGAATGCCGCGCCGCTTGGCCGCATGGAGCAGGTTGGGCCAGATTTCGGTGTCGATGATGACGATTGCGGCGGGTTGGATCCGGTCGAGCACCCGCCGGACGACGAAGGCGAAATCGACGGGGAAGTAGAAGACGCCGCCGGCCCCGAAGCGGTCGGCGGCCACCCGCCGCCCCGTCGGCGTGACGGTCGAGAAGACGTGGGCCGCCCCGGGCAGGCGGGCCCGGAGCGCCTGCACCAGCGGCTCGAGGCTGAGCGTTTCGCCCACCGAGCAGGAATGGAACCAGATGACCCCTTTGTCGGACGGCCCGACCGAAGCCGGCAGCCGTCCGAAGCGCTCGGCGATCCCCTCGAGCCGGCGCCCGCGGCGCCGTGACCGGTAGAGAAAGAAGGGGAGGAGCAAAACGCCCCAGGCCACCAGCAGCAGGCTATACAGAAAGTACATGGCTATGCTTGTTCCGCCAGGAAGCGGCGCGCGCGCTCCAGGTCCTCTTCGGTGTCGACGCCGATGGTGTCCTCCGCCGTCTCGGCGACATGGATCGCCGTGCCGTTTTCGAGGAAGCGGAGCTGTTCCAGCTTTTCCGCCAGCTCCAGGGGGGACTGCGGCAGGGAGTGAAACCGCTCGAGCGCCTCCCGGGTATAGGCGTAAAGCCCGATGTGCTTGTAGTAGGCGACGCCTCCCGCGCCGTCCCGGTCGTAGGGGAGGGGGAAGCGGGAGAAATAGAGCGCCCGGCCGCTCTTGTCCGTGACCACCTTGACGCAGTTGGGATTGGCCGCGTCGGACGCGGCGAGCGCCGTCTTCAGGGTGGAGACCTCGGCCCTGCCGTCGAGAATCGGCCCAAGCAGCAGCTCCACGTGCCCGGCGGTGATGGTGGGCTCGTCCCCCTGGATGTTGACGTACACCTCCCCGTCGGTCCGCTCCACTACCTCGTAGAGGCGGTCGCTGCCCGAGGCATGCTCGCCCGTCAGCAGGACCGGGATATGGTACCCCTGGCAATACTGCAGCACGCTGCGGCTGTCGGTGGCCACCATGACCTGGTCGAGCAGGGGCGACCGGCGCACCCGGTCGTAGACCCAGTGGACCATCGCCCGGCCGCCGATGTGGAGCAGGACCTTTCCCGGCAGCCTCTCGGAGCCGAAGCGCGCTGGGATCACCCCCACGGTTCTGCGTCGTTGCGTCATTGGACCTCCCTCGATAGCCGTTCCCCCGCCCGAAGCCGCGGCGCCGCGAAACCGGTGGCGGTTAGCCTCAAATATAGTAATATCTTCCGGAAACCGCAAACGGCCAATATCGCGCGAGGGAAGTTTCATGAAATCCGGATGGCGTCTGCCCGCCCTGCTGCTGCTTCTATCCTGCCCGGGAGCCTATGCCGGCGTGGAGGTCAACTGCTACGACGACGCGGTCTACCTCTACCTCGACAAACTCCACGCCGCCAGCCTCGTCCGGACCTACATGCCCGACCAGCGCCCGCTTGCGCGCTCCACCATCGCCCGGCTCGTGGCCGAGGCGCGGCGGAACGCCGGATCTTCCGGCGGGGCATGGGATGCGATGATCGTGGAGCTGGAGCGGGAATTCCGGGACTCCGCGGGGGACGGGGGCTTCCGGTTCGAGCCCCTCGACTCCGCCGCGCTGGCCTGGACGGCGACCGACCAGGAGGAGGCGCCGATGCCCGATAACGGGCTCGGGGGAACCGCCGGCCGGGTGCAGCCGCTGCTCTCCT
>LSQX01111768.1_pt1 | contig 167380 bp, 155 predicted proteins | sample 654561 | NCBI WGS metagenome assembly LSQX01 (sample SAMN04489861, study PRJNA283612) | anaerobic digester metagenome | isolation source: 4 biogas reactors fed with cattle manure at either 37C or 55C with and... | place: Denmark: Kongens Lyngby | collected 2014 | reverse complement strand
GGGTAAGGAGGGGGCCTTCAAGTACTTGATCCTCGGTTCGGTGGCGTCGGGCATCCTCCTGTACGGATTTGCATTGCTGTACGGGTCCGTGGGCAGCGTGTGGCTATCCGACTTTCAAGCGTACTGGTACGCCCACGGTGCCCACGGTATGACACCTCTGTACCGGGCGGGCCTTGCCCTGACGGTGGTCGGATTCGCCTTCAAGATGGCCGTCGTGCCGTTCCATGCTTGGGCACCTGACGCGTACCAGGGCGCGCCGGCCTCGATCAGCGGCTTCATGGCCGTCGGCACCAAGGCTGCGTCCCTGGCTGCTCTGATCCGTCTCCTGTCCGTGGCGCTTCCGGCAGCGGAGTTGGGCGCCGTGGTCTGGCCGCTGACGGTCCTTGCCGCCCTTAGCATGTTCGTAGGCAGCATCCTCGCCACGGTGCAGAGTAACATGAAACGGCTCATGGCGTACTCCAGCATCGCCCATGCCGGGTATTTGCTCATGGCCTTGCCGGGCCTGAGCCAGCAGGGCATCGCCGCGGCGGCCTTCTACAGCCTGGCGTACCTATTCATGACCGTGGGCGCCTTCGCCATTATCGTGTGGCTTGGCGACGCGCCGGAGAGCGGTTCCGAGATGGCACGCTACGAGTCCCTGTTCTACCGGCGTCCGTACCTCGCCGGTGCGCTCACGTTGTTCCTCCTCGCCCTCGCGGGTACCCCGGCCACGGCCGGGTTCGTGGGCAAAGTGCTCCTCGTGCGCAACGCCATGGAATTCGGCGGCTGGCTGCTCGTTGCCGCACTCGCCGTCACGACTGGCATTTCCGCCTACGCCTACCTTAGGGTGGTATTGGTTATGATCAGGCGGCCGGCAGCCGCCCAGGTGGTGGAAGGGGCAGCCTGGCACGAGGCCGCCGCGGCCGAGGATCCGGACCAGGGTGAAGAGGAAGCCCGGGAGCTCGGCACACCTTGGCCTTTGGCCGTTGTGGTGATCGTGGCGGCGGCGGCCACGATTTATCTCGGCCTCTTTCCGCAAGGGGCGATTGCGGCCCTCAGCAGCCTCTTGCCGGTCTGAGAAGACCGGCGCGCAGGCAATTCGCGGATTGCCCTCGGGCTCTCCGCGATTTTTTTCTTTAGGAACCGGGAACTTTTTCGTACCGCGGGTCGTCTTAAGGGTAGAACGGGCAACGGCCCACGTGAAGGAGAGATCGTTCATGAACAGAAAAACCTTCGGCTCGACGGCCTTAGTCTTAGCGCTTCTGCTCGCCGTGACGACCCTTGGGTTCAGCCCCGCCGCTTTGGCCAGCGGAGACGAGCGGACCGGAAGGCTGTCGGTTTCCGGCGTCGGGGCGGTCGAGGTCGCGCCCGACCAAGCGACCGTACGTATCCGCCTTTCACACCTGCGCGACGCGGCGGCCGAGGCGCAGGCCGCGAACGCTGCCGCCCTGCAGGCCTTGCGGGAAGTGCTGGCTGCTTTGGGTATCACCGAAGACGACCTGAAGACACAGGGAGTCAGCTTGCGTGAGGAGTGGGAATACGTGACGACCGAGCGGGTGTTCAAAGGGTACCGGGCCGAACACTCCATCGCCGTCACGGTGAACGACCTCGCGCAGGTCGGCCCGGTCGTCGACGCAGTCTCGGAAGTCTCCGGCCTTACCATCGACAGCGTCCAGTTTGGCTTGAGAGACCGGCGCGAGGCGGAGCGGCTTGCTCTGCAACAAGCCTACGCGCACGCCGAGTCGCGGGCCCGCATCTTAGCTCAGATGGCAGGCATTACTTTGGGAGCGCCCGCCAGCATCGTGGATCAGACTTCGGTGCAGCCCTCCTTGCCACTGCGCAGCTTGGAAGCGTCGGCGGCCAAGTTGGTCGCTTTCGATGCGGCCACCGAGGTATTCGCGGGCACGATCACGGTAGAGGCCCGCGTGCACCTGGAGTTCGTGTATGACCGGTAAACCTTAGCCGACAAAGCGGCAGCCTCACCGCCGCTCCGGCCGGAAGGACGGACTCCCTCCGGCCGGAGCGGTTTTTTGCGCGCTTCGCACCGCGGCAGGCCGCGCCGCTTGGCCCGCGGAGCGCGCCACGATTTCCAAATCTTGGTGACGCATGGCAACAAAACCCATTGTAGCTGGGGAAGGCGTGTCCACTCCGCTCCTAGAATTGCTCTGTGACCCCGAAATGTCCCAGCTCAGGAAGGGACGGGGTGACAAGCCAACTACGAGGAGTGGTAGGTACATGCGCAGACGGCGATTGCTCGGACTCGCCATCGTCATGAGCTTCGCTCTCCTAGCGACGGGATGCACGATCGACGATTTCTTCTCCGGCTTTCCCGGCTTGATCGTCGTGCCCACGCCGGGCGGAGGAATCGAGATTCGGCCGGGAGATGGCGCCACCGACCCCGGTGAGCCGGGCGATCCTTCGGATCCCTCGGATCCGTCCGAACCGGACCCGTCCGATCCTGACCCGGGACAGGACCCGGATCCCGGCGCAGATCCTTGGACAATAGAGACGGGCTGGATTCGGGCCGACAGCTCGCGCTTCAAGACCCCGTACTACGTAATCACCGCCGCCGAACCGGGCCCGACCCTGTTCATCGTCGGTGGTACCCACGGAAACGAGCCGGCCGGCTACACCGCGGCACAGCGGATCGTGGATGAACTGCGTCCCGACAAAGGACGCATCGTGGTGATCCCGAGAGCGAACGCGGCGGCGGTCGCCGCAGGCACCCGGGGCGTTTCCGATCTGCCCGACCTGGCCAGGCGGTTCACCTTGGGCGGCGCGCCGGTGGGAAAGACGGCCAACGAGATATGGGATCTAATTCTCGAATACGAGCCCGATTGGTTCTTGGACCTGCATGAGGGGTATGACTTCTACATCAAGAACAAGAACTCGGTCGGCCAGTCGGTCATCTATTACCCGACCGGACGTGCCTATTCCGACGCCCGGGCCCTGGTCGACTACTTGAACGGCATGCCCGCTGTGCGCAACGGCCGCACGGAACGGTTTACCCTGATCCGCAATCCCATATCGGGCAGCATGGCGCGCAAGGTCGGACAAGACTTGGGCATCCCGGCCGCGACCATCGAGACGTGCCTGAAGGACCCCTTGGAACGGCGGGTAGGCTTCCACATGTACGCTGTACGGTTCATCGCGGCGCAGCTCGGTATGACGCTGCAGTAGGCCTTTGGGAACTGTACTTCGACGAAGGGCTGCGGGCTAGGCCGCGGCCCTTCGGTGCCTTCGAACTGCTTTTCGTCACCTTCGAACTGCTTACTGCGAGGCCTCGAGCCGCGCGTTCGTCATGCGAACTGCCCCTTGGATCGGCTGTAGCACGGCCTGCAGGTGTTCTCGGGGGGAGATGACGACACGCAGGCGGTTGCCGACCACGGTGATGGTACGGCGCCGCGTCGCCACGCGCAGGCGGCATACGTGCTCGAACTCCTTGATCCAGCGGTCGGACGGCTCCTCCGAGAGGATAAGATAAATCGCGTGCGCATCGGGAAAGGAGTTATCGGGCTGTATCTCGTGATCGACGGCGACGACATGAATCGATTCGGACGCCACGCGCTCACCTCCCGTTCCTTCGTCCATTTTCTTTTGTCTGCGCCCTTTACCCTCCCGGCCGGCGCACATTCGCCTCGGCGAAGGATTGGGGACAAACCAGGCGAATATAGCAGGCATTACCGGCGTTGAGGTGATGTCTATGTACGCCGTGGTACACCGGACGGAACGGCTGGAGGGCACCGTGACCGTCGCTGGATCGAAGAATTACACCGCACGCTACATTTTGGCCGCCTCCCTCGCTTCCGGTTCTTCGGTTGTTCAAAATCCCGCGCCGATCGACGACGCCTACGCCCTAGCGGACTGCTGCACGCGCCTTGGTGCCGAGATCGACACATCTGTCGAGACGGACTGGCACGTGCAGGGCACAGGGGGCAAGCTTTGGGGACCGGCGCGGCTCAACGTACGCAATGCCGGCGCCGTGACTCGCTTTCTCATGGCCGTGTGCGCTGCGTCGCCCGAGCCCGTCGAACTGTATACCCCCTATCCCGAGTCGCTGGGACGCCGTCCGCAGCAAGATCTGATCGACGCGCTCCGGCAGCTGGGCGCAGACGTCACGTCAAATGATGGCCGCTTGCCCGTCACCGTACGGCGGGGCAATCTTCAGGCTGGTCCGGTGAGCGTATCGGGCGCCAAGTCGTCGCAGTACTTGAGCGGCCTCCTGTTTCTGGCACCCTTGCTGGAGGGCGTCACCGAAATCGAGGTGCGCGACACGCTGCGCTCTCGTCCCGCCGTCGAACAAACCCTCGACGTGCTGGCCAGCGTCGGCATCCAGGTGGAGGCAGCCGACGATTTGCTGGCCTTTCGCATCGCGGGTCCCCAGCCGTACCGGAGCGGAGTGTACCGTGTTCCGGGCGATTGGCCTTCCGCCGCGGCGATCCTTTGCGCGGCGGCCGTGGTCGAAAGCGACGTCATCGTGGACGGTGTCTTCGCCGATGCCCAGGGAGAAGCCAGGATTCTGGACGTCCTCAGGCAGATGGGAGCGGACGTACAGTACACGCCGGAAGAGGGCAGGGTGCGCCTGCGCAGCGAGGGAAGGCTCCGGCCCGTGCGCGTGGACGGCGACCTCGCCACGGACGCGGTCCTCTCCATGGTCGCAGCGGCCTGCTTTGCCGACGGGACGTCGCACTTCTTCAATCTGCACACCCTCCGCCACAAAGAGTCAGACCGCATCAGCGATTTCTGTCGTGAATTGCGCAAGTGTGGCGTAAAGGTGGATGAGGGGCCCAGCGACATCGTGGTGCACGGCAGCAATGCAGGTGTTCCGGGCGGCGCCGAGATCGATGCTCATCACGATCACCGGATCATCATGGCGCTTACCACCGTCGGCCTGCGTGCGCAAGCTCCGCTGGGCATTAAAGACGCGTGGCATGTAGCGAAGTCGTACCCCAAATTTTTCCAGGTCCTCCAAAGCCTCGGGGCGCGCGTCGTGCTTACGGATGCCGGTGCGGAAGCCGGGGACACGAATCGGGAGCAGGTATGAGGCTTCGCGTGACGAAGTGAAAGCGTGAACGTTTTACCTGTTACGGCTCGTTTGGGACTGACGGATGCAACGGAATGGGGATACGACAGCAGGGAAAGGGAGGGGTTGTATATGTACGGGCTCATTCGAGGCGTGCTATACGTCGGCGGTGGTTTGGGCATTGTCTACGCACTCATCAATCTGTTCGGCAATCCCCTCAGGAGTCTGATCGGGATTGCAGTTGCCGCCGTGCTCTTCTTCATCAGCCGCTATGTCCAGCCACCCCAGGCCGAGGAATTGCCGCCGCCCGAAATTGACATGACCACCGACTATCGCAAAGAGATGGCGAAGGCCCGCAAAGAGCACCTCCGCCAGCTGGAGTCGGGCGAAGGCGAAAAGTCCGAGGACGGCACGGACAGCGGTGCGCAGCAGCCTGCAGAGACAGCCGCGGAAAAGAAGGACTAAACCGCTCGCGGCCGGGCGCAAACGACGCGGAGACGCAAGGCCTCGCATACGTCGTGTGCGGGGTCTTGCTTTATGGCTGCATTGGGGGGAAGGGAAGATCTCGGACGCGGGCCATTGTCACTCGATTCACTTGACAGAGACGGGACAAGGTGGTACTATTGTCCCAATCAAGCTTCCTTGGGTGGTAATGTGAAATGCAGACGGGCCATCGTAGGACCGACAACGGCCGGCATGTCACATATGCATCGGGCTACGGATTCTTTTGGTTTAGCTACTTTATGTCCGTACGCCCGCCACTCAGGTAGCTTTGTACCGGATGGTCGTGGGCGTACACTCACCCACGACGCAAAAAAGGCACGCAGCGGGTACGTCGTGGGTTGCAGTCGAGTCCACGACCTTTTTTATTTCTCCATAGGTAGGAGGCTGCATCCATGCTCGTACTGCGTGTCGACGACGTCGCCGTTGCGGAAGAGGTCTCCCGAGCCGTCCATGGCTTGTTGGACACGGGCCAGCGAGCCAAGCCCGTCCGTTTCCGAGGGGAGGTCTTGCTCGTCTTACCGCAAGGGTCCCGAGAGCTATTGGACCGGCTGAGGACCTTCCCGGGAGTCAAGCAGATCCACGAGATTGCCGTTCCCTATCCACTCGTCAGCAGAGAGTGGCAGCCCGAAACGACGCGGGTGCGGGTGGGTAACGTCACGATCGGAGAAGGAATGCCGGTAGTTATCGCGGGTCCCTGCTCCGTAGAGTCCGAAGTTCAGGTGCGCGCAGCAGCCGATGCAGCCAAGCGTGCCGGCGCCCACATCTTGCGAGGGGGAGCCTACAAGCCGCGTACGAATCCCTACTCGTTCCAGGGGCTGGGGGAGACGGGGCTGAAACTGCTCCGGGCGGCGGCCGATGCCGTCGGACTTCCCGTGGTGACCGAGGTGATGTCGCCTTCCGCCGTCGATGTTGTGAGCCGGTACGCCGACATGTTGCAGGTGGGGACACGCAGTATGGCCAACTTCGACCTGCTGCGAGCCCTGGGGAGCTGCGGCCGGCCCGTATTGCTAAAGCGCGGCATGTCGGCCACGGTGGACGAGTGGTTGCAAGCGGCCGAATATATCGTCGCGGCCGGCAATTCCGACGTGGTTCTGTGCGAGCGGGGGATTCGCAGCTTCGATGTGGCGACCCGCAATACACTGGATCTTGCCGGTGCGGTCTTGGCCAAACAACGGTCCCATCTACCGGTAGTGGTCGATCCGAGCCATGGAACCGGCGTGGTGGATCTCATCGGTCCGATGTCCTTGGCGGCCGTGGCCGCAGGCGTAGACGGCATCATGGTGGAGATGCATCCGAACCCGAAGGAGGCCTTTTCCGACGGTCAGCAGGCCCTAACTCCCGTACAGCTCGAGGAGCTCGTCGCCAAGGTTGCGCGCCTTGCCGACTCTCTTAGTCCTGTGTATGCGGGGCCCGGTCCCCGCCGCGAGTACGGTGTCCGAAACTCGTAGCGGATGTACAGCCGAACCGATCCGGGCCGTCGCCCGTGCGCGGGGAGCCAGAGTACAGATCATGCATCGAGTCACTTTTCTCGCTGCCTGCTTTGGTGTATAATCTAGCCGGATTGAACACCATTGGAGGTGGTTGTAATTCGCCAAGATTCACGCGCAGGCAGAGCCCCAAGGCAACAGGGGCCGCGCATCAATGAGCAAATTCGGGGACACCGTGTGCGTGTCATCGATCCAGACGGCAACCAGATTGGGATTTTGACGCCGGAGGAAGCCCTTCAGGAGGCTATGGCACGCAACCTCGATTTGGTCGAAGTTTCGCCCAATGCCCAACCGCCCGTTTGCCGGATTATGGACTATGGCAAGTTCAAATACGAACAGAGCAAGCGGGAAAGAGAGGCACGGAGAAACCAGAAGGTTGTCAACATCAAAGAGATCCGCATGCGTCCCAAGATCGACGACCACGACTTGGCGGTGAAGGTGCGGGCGGCACGGAAGTTCCTCGAATCTGGAGATAAGGTAAAAGTGTCCGTGCGGTTCCGCGGACGCGAAATCGTCCACCAAGATTTGGCCAAGGCAAAGCTCATGAATTTGTCCGAACAACTGGCTGAACTCGGCACGATCGAGCGCGCCCCGTATCTTGAGGGCCGCCAGATGGTGATGATCCTCGCTCCCTCGAAATCCGACTGAGGTGGAGGGAGCGAGGGGCGCTCACACGGCGTCGGCTCACAGTTTGCCGGCGATGAGGTCGCGTGCCAGATTCCGGTAAGCGTCGGCTCCGGGCAGCGCTTTGGCATATTCTATTATCGGTACTCCCTTGGCCGTGGACTCTGCGAAGCGAATGCTGCGGTAGACTACGTGGTTCAACACTTTGACCTTGGGCTCGAACTCCTTTTTCAGTTGGCTCAAGGTCGTTGCCGCGTGTCGGGTCCGGCGGTCAAACATGGTGGGCAGGAGCCCGAGGACGCGGAGTTGGCTGTTCATCTGTCCGCGTACTTTGGCCACGTAGAGCAAAATGCCCCGTACGGCGCGCAATGCCAAGTATTCGCAGGCTACGGGTATGAGCACGCCGTCGCTGGTGGCGAGCGCGTTCAACGTGAGAAGTCCGAGGGACGGCTGGCAGTCAATGAGTATATCGTCGTAAGCATCGCGCAAAGGAGCCAGCACCGCGGCCAAGCGGCGCTCGCGAGCGATGGCCGACACGAGCTCCAGTTCCGCCAAGGCGAGGTCGATGTTGGCCGGCAGTAGGTCGACGCCGAAGCTGGAGCGGACGATGGTATCGACGGCGCCTTCGCCGCGCCGCAGCACGTCGTAGATCGAGCGTTCCAGAGCGTCGGGTTCCAATCCGCTGGCGATGGTCAGACCGGCCTGCGGGTCCAGATCGACCATCAGCACGCGCCTTCCCATGCTGCTGAGGGCCGCGGCCAGGTTAAGGGTGGTGGTGGTCTTGCCCACGCCACCTTTGTGATTTGCAATGGAAATAATTCGGCTCATGCGGCATCATTCGCTGTCGATGCCGCAGGACCCTTTCGTCTTCCCGTCCCCGCAGGCCGCGAGGTTACCGTTGCACCATCTTAATGATCGTACTGGCCAGAGCCTTTTGCTCGTCCTCGTCGGCGCTCGTCCACAGCTCTTTCAGGACGCGTTGCTCTGGGCTCGTCGGATCGACGCTGTTAGCTAGTACATCGCCGATTTGCTCTGCCCGGTGTACTAGTTCGTCCCTACTCAGGCCCATCGCTCTCCCTTGACCGACGGCCTGTGCCAACGTCTTTTTCCACTCGTCCCATGTCTGTGTCACGGCCATGCCCTCCTTCCGTTGCTGCAAGCGGAAGTGTGCCCGGGCGGCGACACGCCTACGCCGGGGAGTGTTGGCAGGCCTGGTATAGGCTGTTCCGTGGACACGGACTCACGACTCCCCGTTGGTTTCCTTTTTCTGTGCCTCTTCATCCCACTCCATTGATTTCTTGAACTCCCGCACGCTGCGCCCTAAGGATCGGGCCAGATCGGGCAACTTGTTGGGCCCGAAAATGATGAGGGCCAACACGAAAATGACGACAAGCTCCGGCCACCCAATCATAGTCTGTGCGCTCCTTTAGTTCCGGTTGACGGGTTACTTGGACGATAGTCCCGCATATCAAAAGGACAGGTAACCCTGGTAACATCTTATCACGCGGGCAGGTTGAGGCCAAGCCCGGCAAAGGAACGGCGCGTATTGTGTGATGTGGCGTAGGATAATGGCGGTTCTTGGAGAAATCCTACATCTGTCCCGAGCGTGCCCTTGACAACAGCCGTGCCGGTCGCGTATGTAAATATAGGCGTAGCTGGGGAGGAAAGCGAGTGGAGGCATTGGGGATGGCCATCAAAGAGCATCGACCCGTAGTCTGTTACAGTTGCGGCCGTGTGCTCGGTACTTTGGAGATCACTCTCGGACCCGACGGAATGCGCGCCTTTCGTGAGCAGGCAAGAGCACTGCGCGATAAGCACCGGTGCGGCGCTCCAGAACGTGAAAAGCAGGAGGAGAACTGAACCCTCCTAGGCGGTTTCGTTTCCTGCCCGCAGGGGCGCAGGCTGTACGGCTCGGTTGGCGACACTGCCTCGGGCGCACAATGTGGAGGCTGAACGGATTGCGCAAGGTTTTTCCCGAATGCAAAAATGTGACGCTCGACGAGGTATATGCCGACCTGAGGTTCGAGGCTACGGCCGGCCGCCCTTATACCGCTATCAACATGGTGAGCAGCGTGGACGGCCGGACCACTGTCGGCGGGCGACTCGAAAGCCCCCGCCTGGGCAGCGAGCGGGACCGTCAGCTTATGGGCTGGGTACGCCATGCGGTCGACGTCGTGGTGCGCGGCGCCCAGACGGTACGGGCGAATCCGGTATATCCCCTCATTCCGGACGAACTTGTGCCCGTACGTCTCCGCAAAGGTCTCGGGGAGCAGCCCCGGGTGGCCATCGTGACCAATTCTTGCGATCTGCCCCTCGACTCGCCCGTCTTCACCGCAGGGCCTTCGCGTCCGATCGTCTTGACGAGCCGCGTGGCACCGCCCGACAGAGTTTCAAAGGTGGCCTCCCGCGCCGACGTACTGTTTGCCGGCGAAGATGCGGTGGACCCCTCCCGCGCGGTGCAGATGCTGCGGAGCGAGTTCGGCATCGAACGCATCTTGCTCGAGGGCGGCCCGACTTTGAACTACTACTTCCTGCGCCAACGCGTCGTCGACGAATTTTTCTGGACGGTGGCGCCCAAACTGATCGGCGGCGCGGGCGAGCTGTCTTTGGTAGAAGGGCAGGACGTATTCGACCCGTTCGTTCAGCTTAAACTGATATCAGCATATACCTGTGCAGATGAGCTTTTTCTGAGGTATAAGGTATTGTGAATCAAAACCTTGTGAGGCGAGGCGATGAGCAAATACCGGCGTGTCGAAGTGCACTCCGTGCAGGCCGGCCGTAACGCGATGTTGGCCTGGCACCGTTACGTGCCGGTCTGGAAGGTAGTGCGGAACTACTTGGTGGCCGAGTTTTGCCGTGTCTGTCCGTCGTTGCGGTTGAAGAATTTTCTGTATAGGTGCATTGGGATGAGTGTTGGGACAGACGTGGCCTTCGGTTTGAAGGCTATGGTCGACATTTTTTTCCCGGAGCGCATCCGCATCGGCGACAACACGCTGATCGGGTACAACTCCGTGTTGCTGGCCCACGAGTTTCTTACGGATTCGTGGCGCACGGGCGACGTCGTGATCGGCCGTAACGTCATGATCGGCGCCAACGTCACGGTTCTGCCCGGGGTCACTATCGGCGACGACGCCGTCATTGCCGCAGGTTCCGTCGTACACCGCGATGTGCCGCCCGGCGCGTTCGTGGGTGGTGTCCCCATACGTCCGCTCTCGGAACCGGAGGGGCATCCCGACTGATGGAATTCTTGCGCCGCCTCCTCGATCCGCCGCCGCCCCGGCCGCTGCTTTGGTTTCTCGTGTTGATCAATCTGGTCGGTGCCGCCTTCGGCTACAACTGGTACGCAGCGCAGCTGAGCGGTCTTCCCGCCTACACGTGGATCGTCGTCGCCGACTCGCCCCTTTCCGTGACGGGCTTGGCCGTCGCCGCCTTTTTGCGGCTGCGCGGCCGCATTCGCCCTTGGCTTGAACTTTGGTCGGCCTTGGCCGTGATCAAGTACGGGGCCTGGGCGGCTCTGCTATGGCTCGCCAGCTGGTCGACGGGCTATCCGATCTACGCTTTCGACCTGTTTGGCCTGTTCCTTACGCACATCGGGATGGTGCTCGAGGGGTTGCTCGTGCTGCGCCATGCTCCGCCCGTCCCCGCGCGGCAGGCGGTTCCCGTGCTCGCGTGGTTTTTCCTCAACGACTATTTCGACTACGTTCACCGGCTCCATCCTACGATCTTAGCCCGGCTCTTTGCGTGGTGCGCCGCCACGGCTGTTCTGCTTAGCTGTGTCCTGGTTGCTCTGTACTTTCTGCAGCGGAAGTTCCACCGGCCGGGTGGGACTACTCGTAAGGATGTCACGTAGTTTGGGATGTGGTAAAATTCGCTTAAGACGACGGACCCGTTGGGGGCGGTGGTATGAAGTTCAACTATTGGCGGGTCCCTGAGCTTCGGGAGGCCCTCATCGAGGGTGCTGCCGTTGCCATGCGGCCGGCGCTCCTCGCGGGCGTGGCGGTCAGCGGCGTCGTCCTGTTTCTTGCGGTGTCAGGTCTCGTCTGGTTCTTCGGCCGTTGCGTCTTCGTGGACGTGTACCCCGCGCCTGCTTGTCGCCTGCTTCCCTCCTACGATGTGGGGGGCTGGGCTGCGTACTTGACGGGCCTGGCCGTGATGTCGGCCGGCTACGCTGCCTTGCACTGGGCAACCCTGAACTACGGGCTTTCCCTGCGCCGGCCGTGGCTTTCAGTTCACGCTACGACGCCGTTCGGCCTCGTGAGCGGCTTCCTCCTGGGCCGCACCTGGACCCTGAGCTTCACGGAGACGGGCAGGCTGACCGGCTTCGGTGAACTCGTATGGGTGTTTACCGTACCGGCAACGCTGTGGCTTCTCGGCGTGCATTTCCGGTGGTGGGCTCGGGCGAAGGCACGTTACTGGTCCGATGGCGACGAGCGGATTGAGCACATCGTTCGCATGTTGGTGTGCTGGTACGTGGGCATTGCCGCGGCCGTGAAGGTGCGTGTGCGCTGCCGGGAAGGGCACATTGCGGTGACCGCGCCCGTTGACGCCGTCGACGCCCGCCGTATCGAGGACATCGTTATGACCCGGTTTCCCTCTCGGTTCACCGTGGGCGTGCAGACGACGTTGCCCGCAGACGTGTACTGGGCCGTCTACCGGTCGGAGCTCGGCCCTTCGGGATACGTCTCGCCGCCCATACGCCCGCCCGTGGCTGTGCCGGTGCCCTTTGTGGCAGGCCTCGTCATTCTCGGCGTCGTGATCATCGTATTCGCCTTCTGGCACGGTCCGGGCCTGGCGCCGGGCATCGGACCCGAGGATCTGAGGGCATTCTTCGGCGTCACGGCTCCTTAGTGCCTCGGACGGCGAGACGGCGCGGTGAAGCATGGCGAAAAAAGCGGAGCGGGTTACCGTGCGGGACCCGTTCCGCTTCATTCAAGCCACTTCGGCGGACGCTAAGAAATTCTCTTGTACAGCTTGAAAACGAAGCTGTCGTTACCGACTACAAGGAACTCGCCGTCGGGAGAGTATTCGATCGTCCATATGGTGTCACTGCCGGGCAAGGAGCGAAGCAGCTGGCCCGTCTCCGCGTCCCACAGCCGCAGGTTTTGGTCGCTACCGCCGGTGGCCACGACCCGGCCGTCGGGCGAGAAGGCGATGGCCCAAACGGAGTTCGAGTTACCCGAAAGTTGCCGGACTTGCTCTCCGGTCTCCGGATCCCAGACGATTACCCGCCGGTCTTTGCCTCCGCTGTACAACTGACCGTTCGGCGCAAAGGCCACCACGTGCGCCCAGTCGGTGTGGCCCTCGAGCACGTGGACGGGGCTGCCATCGGCGGCGTTCCAGATGCGGATCGTCGTGTCCTGACCGGCGCTCGCGATCAACTTGCCGTCAGGCGAGAATACAGCCGAGAAGACGCGGCCCGTGTGGCCTTCCAGCGTGCGGATCGGAGCTCCGGTCTGCGCGTCCCACACCCGTACCGTGCCGTCGTTGCCGGCCGTCACGAACATCCTGCCGTCGGGCGAGAAGCTTACGGAACGAATGTAGTCATCGTCGTGGCCGGTGATTACCCGTTCTTGGCTGCGGGAGGCGGCGTCCCATATGCGGATCGTGCCGTCGAAGCCAACCGTAACGAGCTTCGTACCGTCCGGAGACCAGGCGAGGGACCGCAAGTAGCCTTCGGGCGGGCGGTCGCCTTCATGGCCGTCTACCGTGGCAACGTGTGTCAGGTTTTCTCCGTCCCAGGACCAAAAGCGCAGTTTGCCGTCGCGGCTGCCGGTGACGAGCGTCGATCCGTCGGGCGACCACGAGGCGGTAAAGACCGTTTGTGCGTAAAAGTCTTCTTCAGGCAGCGCAACGTCGAGATGGGTACGGACCGCGAGCGCGGGAGCGGATAAGAGAAGTGCCGCAAGTGCGATGAAAGCCATAGACGAGACGTGACGTTTATGCATGTCTTTCACGGCATTACCCCCCTTAGGAGTCTGGTCATGTGCTGAGCAAACGGTCAAGCAGGGTGTCCACCATACTCCTATTCGATTCTCTTACGGCAATGCCTTCCCCCAATTGACGGATCTTGCAAAGACCTTTCAGGAAGAACTGCCAAGGTCAGGGCATATTTCCGCACAATTGACGACACAGGTCCTTACGTGTATGCTACATTCGTAGGCAGTCCTTTTCTTAGAGGGTGGTATTCGTGCCGCCCCGGGCCGCTTTGCCACCCCCTTACGCGCGTGTTTCGAATGAGGTGTGCAATGATCACCCTGGATCAGTTCACCCACCAACAGCAGGCGCTCGGGCGTGTTTATGCCGAGGGCCTTCGTCTGGCGCGCCGCTCCGGGCGGAGGCAGCTGGTCAGCGTCGTGCGCTCCGTACCCCTTCACGATCCGCTGGCCCTCGTGAGTGCAGCCCGGCGTCTAGGAGTCGACGCCGCATACTGGTCGGTGCCGAAGCGGCATTTCACCGTTTTCGGCGTCGGCGTGGCGGCCGTGTTCGAAGGAACGGGAGCGGATCGCTTCAAACACGCGGCCCGCTGGTGGCGTGAACTTACCGCGGACGCCCTGCTCGACGCGGCCTGTGACGTACCGGGTACGGGTCCGCTCCTGCTCGGTGGCTTTGCGTTCGATCCCTTAACGCCTGCCGACGGGATTTGGCAGGGCTTTCCCGACGCCCGGCTTGTCTTGCCGGAGCTGATCGTTACGGTAAGCGAGGAGAGGGCGTGGGTTACCCACAATTTGATCGCGGCGCCCACCGCAGCCGACGCCGGTCAAGCCGCGGAAGCCTCGTTCCGCCTTGCCGAAGCCCTCTGGCAGCTTGCCGACCGGGAGCCTGCGGTGACGACGCGCCTGAACGTCAACGCCGGGGACAGGGAACGTTGGCAGCGACTCGTGCGCTTCACGGCAGACCGCTTGTCCGGGGGACCTCTCCAGAAAGTTGTGCTCGCCCGTGCCGTCACCGCCGAGGCCGGCGGGCCCCTGAGTCCAGTCCACGCTTTGAGCTTTCTTCGTTCGACGTATCCCGATTGTTTCCTTTTCAGCTTCACCCGGGGCGAGCGCACTTTCCTCGGCGCCACGCCCGAACAGTTGGTGCGGCTCCACGGGCGAGAGGTCGAGACGATGTGCCTGGCGGCTTCGGTTGCCCGCGGCCGCGATCCGGAGGAGGACAGGCGCCTAGCCGAAGGGCTTTTGCGGAGCGAAAAGGAGCGGCGGGAGCATCGGCTTGTGTTGAACATGATTCGCGGCGAACTGGGCCCCTTGAGCGACGAACTGCAACATCCCGAGGAACCGACCATCTTAAGACTAGGAAACGTGCAGCACCTCCACACCCCGGTCCGGGCTAGGCTGCGGGAGGGCATCACGGTTTTCGACGTGTTGGAGCGCCTGCACCCTACGCCTGCGGTGGGCGGTACGCCGCGTGATTTAGCCATGGCCTTTATCCGGCAACACGAAGGTTTCCATCGTGGATGGTATGCCAGCCCCGTCGGCTGGGTCGACTGGCGCGAGGAAGGGGAGTTCGCCGTGGCGCTGCGGTCGGCTTTGGTCCACGGCCGGAGGGCGACGCTTTTTGCCGGTTGCGGCATCATGCCTGATTCCGATCCGGCGGCGGAGTATGAGGAGTCTTGTTTGAAGCTCCGGCCGATGCTGCAGGCTTTAGGAGGGTGCGTCTAGTGGAACCGGACGAGGTTTTGACAGCCTATACCGGTGCTTTCCTGGACGCCCTAGCCAGCGCCGGCGTCGGCCATATCGCTTTCAGCCCGGGCTCGCGCTCGACCCCGCTTATATTGACAGCGGCGCGCCGAGGCAGTTTTCGACTGTGGCGCCACCTCGACGAGCGATCGGCGGGCTTTTTCGCTTTAGGACTGGCAAAAGCGTTAGACGAACCGGTAGCTTTGTTGTGCAGTTCGGGCACTGCGGCTGCCAACTTCTATCCCGCCGTCATCGAGGCGTACTACGATCGGGTTCCGCTCGTGGTGCTCACGGCAGACCGCCCCCACGAGCTGCGCGACGTCGGCGCGCCCCAGGCGATCGACCAAGTCCACCTCTACGGTTCTCACGTCAAGTGGTTCGTCGACATGCCGCTGCCCGAGGGCACCGACGCCGCGCAGGCTCACGCGCGGACCGTCGCTTTCCGCGCCGTGGCCGAGGCAAAGAAGGCCCCGGCCGGCCCGGTGCATCTCAACTTCCCGTTCCGCGAGCCCCTCCTTCCCGCAGAACACGCTCCGGCGCCGCGCGATCTTGTGAACGTGGGCGCAGTCGCAGGCCCCTTACGTCCGGCGGCCGGCGAGCGAACCGTCTCGCTCCTCGAAGGAACGAGGGTGCTCACGGAAGATGAGCTCGCGCCTTTGGCCGATCTCCTCGCTTCATACAGGCGCGGCCTGATCATCTGCGGACCCCAAAGGGATCCCGGTCTCGCCGGTGGAGTCGTCCGGCTTGCCCGGAGCCTGGGATTTCCCGTCTTGGCCGATCCCCTGTCCGGCGTGCGATACGGAAAGCACGACCGTACCTGGGTGATCGACGCCTACGACGCCCTCCTGCGGGATGAGACGTTCGCCGCAGGCCACGAGCCCGACGTTGTGGTGCGTTTCGGGGCCGCCCCGACGTCGAAAGCCCTGAACCTGTTCTTGGCACGGTGCCACCGGGCCCGTCACGTGGTGATCGACGAAGGCGGAGGCTGGCGCGATCCGCTGCACGTCGCAGGCTATATGGTCTACGCCGATCCGGTTCAAACCGCGCACGCCTTGTCCGCAGCTTTGCCGGGCGACCTTCGACACGCCGACCGCAGCTGGGGGCGGGCATGGATTGAGGCCAACGATATCGCCAAAGAAGCCGTACAGCAGGAAATCGCCTCCTTCGACGAGCTGTTCGAAGGACGTATATTCCCGGAGCTCGCCCACGTGCTGCCGGACGGCGCCACGCTCTACGTCGGCAACAGCATGCCCGTGCGCGACCTCGACTCGTTTCTGCCGAGCAGCGGTGCGACTTGGCGGTGTCTGGCCAATCGCGGTGCAAACGGCATCGACGGTGTCGTCTCGAGCAGCTTGGGCGTCAGCGCTTCCGGTGCCGGCCCGGTCGTGCTCGTCATCGGGGATTTGTCCTTCTACCACGATCTCGGAGGGCTTCTGGCGGCCAAGACATACGGCCTGGACCTGACCGTGGTATTGGTTCACAACGACGGCGGCGGCATCTTTTCCTTCTTGCCCCAAGCCGGTGTGCCGGAGCATTTCGAGGACCTGTTCGGCACGCCGCACGGACTCGATTTCGCTCCCGCCGTGGCAATGTACGGGGGGAGCTTTACGAGGGTGCGGACCTGGGACGAGTTTCGCCGATCTGTCCGGCGCGGCCTAGCGGAGGGCGGCCTGCACGTCGTGGAGGTGCCGACGGGGCGGGAAGCGAACGTCCGGATGCACAGGGCCGTTTGGCAAGCGGTGAAAAGGGCGCTCGCGGAAGGGGGAGCGGGGTACGGGTGAGCCTAGTAGCGGTACGGGGCGTGCGCTATAACGTCGAATGCCGCGGTCAGGGTCCAACGGTGCTCTTTCTGCACGGTTTCACCGGCTCGGCGGCGGGTTGGGCTCCCGTGCTCGAGGCTCTACCGGAAGGATTGCGCACGGTTTGCGTCGACCTTCTGGGCCACGGCTTGAGCGACGCTCCACACGATCCGGGAAGGTACGCCCTGACCGAAGCGGCGCTGGACATCGCCGAATTGGCGGAAAGGCTTGCCCTTGCCCCCTTGCACCTGGTCGGTTACTCCCTTGGCGGCCGCTTAGCGCTTCACGTTGCCCTCGCCCGGCCGGACATTCTGACATCCTTGGTCTTGGTGAGTGCATCGCCGGGCATCGCCGACGCCGCGGACCGCGCCCAGCGCAAGGCGAGCGACGCGGAGTGGGCACGGTTTGTCTTGACACGAGGTGTCCCGGCCTTCGTGGCTAGATGGGAGAGTCTGCCGCTTTTTGCCACGGAGCGGGAGCTTTCGCCCGCCGAGCGCGCGGCGGTGCGGGCCGAGCGGCTGAGCCAAAGGCCCCACGGCCTTGCGAACAGCTTGCTCGGTGCCGGGGCCGGTGCCCAAGAGTACCTGCTCGAACGCCTCGCGAGCGTGCGCGTGCCCACCCTTGTCGTGGCCGGGGCGCGGGATGTCAAGTATGTAGCCTTGGCCGAGCGCCTGGGAGCAGCGCTGCCCCGCGCGCGCGTGGAAATTGTTCCCGGCGCGGGCCACGCCGTTCACCGCGAGCGGCCCGCAGCCTTGGCCCGGCTGGTGACGCAACACTTACGAGATGTGGAGGCGGTGGATTGCAATGGCCATTGAGTGGAAAGAAGCCCGCAAGTATCAGGATATCTTGTATCACACGGCGGAAGGGATCGCCAAGATCACCATCAACCGGCCCGAGGTTCGCAATGCGTTTCGGCCGCAGACCGTCATGGAGCTGATGGACGCCTTTGCCGCCGCACGTGAGGACCGGGAGATCGGCGTCGTCATCTTGACCGGCGCAGGGGATAAGGCCTTTTGCTCGGGCGGCGACCAAAAGGTGCGCGGCCACGGCGGATACGTGGGTGACGACAATATCCCGCGGCTCAACGTGCTCGACTTGCAGCGGCAGATCCGCACGCTTCCCAAGCCCGTCATCGCGATGGTGGCCGGCTACGCGATCGGCGGCGGGCACGTGCTGCACCTCGTCTGCGATCTGACCATCGCGGCCGAAAATGCGATCTTCGGGCAGACGGGACCCAAGGTAGGGAGCTTCGACGCAGGTTACGGAGCGACGCTTTTGGCCCGCATCGTAGGCCACAAAAAGGCACGCGAGATCTGGTACCTTTGCCGGCAGTACACGGCCCAAGAGGCACTCGACATGGGGCTGGTCAACGCGGTAGTCCCCTTGGAGCGGCTCGAGGAGGAGACCGTCGCCTGGGCCCGGGAAATCCTGAAGATGAGCCCGACGGCCCTGCGGTTCCTCAAGGCTGCGTTCAACGCCGACACGGACGGCCTGGCGGGTCTGCAACAGCTCGCCGGCGACGCGACGCTCCTGTTCTACCAGACCGAGGAGGCGAAGGAGGGTCACAATGCGTTCCTCGAAAAGCGTGAACCCGACTTCTCGAAGTTCCCGCGCTTTCCGTGAGGCTAGCGGACCGGCCGTATCTAGGCCAAAGGCGTGGCTCATGGCGGCCCGGCCTCAAACCCTCCCGGCAGGCTCGGTCCCCGTCATTGTCGGCACGGCTGCGGCCTGGGGCGACGGTCAGTTTCGCCCCTTGGTGTTTCTTGCGGCCCTCGCGGCCTCGCTCTTGATTCAAATCGGGACGAACCTCGCCAACGACCTGTTCGATTTCAAGAAGGGCGCCGACACGGAGGAACGCTTAGGTCCGACCCGTGTCACGCAAGCCGGTTTGTTGACGCCGGAAGACGTCGCAAAAGGCATGGCCGTCACCTTCGGCCTCGCCTTCGCTATTGGTCTTTACCTGGTCTACGTCGGGGGCTGGCCCATCCTGCTCATCGGCGTGGCCAGCATCACCGCCGGCATTCTGTACACCGGCGGACCTTGGCCCTTGGGTTACCACGGCCTGGGCGATCTGTTCGTTTTCATCTTCTTCGGCCTTGTCGCGGTGATGGGCACCTACTATTTGCACACCGGCCAGGTGACGCTACACGCCTTGTTGGCTTCGCTGCCCGTGGGATGCCTCGCGACGGCGCTCCTGGTGGTGAACAATTTGCGGGACATCGAGACCGACCGCAAGGCCGGCAAGCGCACCTTAGCCGTTCGCCTGGGTGCTCCCGCGACCCGGGTCGAGTACCTTTTGTGCGTGACCATCCCGTTCTTGGTGCCGTTCGCATTGTGGCGCGGCGGATACGTCTCATCGTTCTTCTGGCTGCCGTGGCTCAGTCTGCCGCTTGCCTCCATGCTCATCTGCGCCGTGTTCGGCGCTGCCCGTGGCCGTGCCCTCAATCCCGTTCTGAAGCGGACGGGACTGTTGCAGCTCTTTTACGGCCTACTCTTTGCGGGGAGTTATCTGCTGTGAGCGGTATCGCAATGCCCGACTGGCTCGCCAAGCGAGCCCGCCTTACGCCGCAGCGGATCGGCCTTGAGGCGGGCGGCGAGCAGTATACCTTCGCACAAATGCACCGGAACGTCGCCGAGGTCGCCGCACTCCTCGCCGAACGGGGCGTGGGGCGCGGCGACCGGGTGGCGCTCCTGCTGCCAAACGGCACCCATTTCGTCTGGACGGTACATGCTTTAGCACGGCTCGGTGCCGTTTCGGTGCCCCTCAACTTGCGCCTGGCGGCACCCGAGATGGCGGCACAGATTCAGGAAGCCGACGTGTCGCTCCTGGTTTACCACAGCAGCTTGGCGCAGCGGGCGGCGGACCTTGCGCACGCGACCCGAGTGCCCATCCTTTGCGTCGATAAAGAAAGCACGCACGCGCCGCCTCCTACTGCGACACCGTTCGAGCTGGACCGCACGCACACCATCATCTTCACGTCGGGCACCACGGGCCGTCCGAAGGGAGCCATGCTCACTTTCGGCAATCATTGGTGGAGCGCCGTCGGCTCCGTGCTCAACCTTGGCCTGCGCGAAGGGGATAAGTGGCTGGCCTGCGTGCCCCTTTTCCACGTCAGCGGCCTTTCGATCTTGATGCGAAGCGTCATCTACGGTATTCCTGCCGTGGTGCACGAACGCTTCGAACCGGCCCGGGTCAACGCCGCCATCGAGTACGGCGGGGTAACGATCGTGTCGGTCGTCAGCAACATGCTCGCCCGCCTCTTGGATGAGCGGGCAGACAGGCCATATCCTCCGTCGTTTCGCTGTTTTCTCGCAGGCGGGGGACCGGTGCCGGAGATCCTGCTCGAACGCTGTCGCGAGCTGGGCGTGCCGGTGGTCCAGACGTACGGGCTGACCGAGACGGCGTCCCAGGTCGTGACCTTGGCTCCGGAAGACGCCTTTCGCAAACTCGGTTCCGCCGGTAAGCCCCTATTTCCCGTCGAGGTGCGCATCGCCTTGGAGGGACGGGACGCAGAGCCGGGCGAAGCCGGGGAAATACTCGTGCGCGGCCCCAACGTGATGGCGGGATATTACAAGCGCCCCGAAGAGACGGCCCGGGCTCTACGCGGGGGGTGGCTGCATACCGGCGACGTCGGCTATCTGGACGACGAGGGCTTTCTATACGTTCTCGACCGGCGCAGCGATCTGATCATCTCGGGCGGCGAAAACGTCTATCCGGCCGAGGTCGAAGCGGCGCTCGCATCCCATCCTGCGGTGGCCGAAGCGGCGGTCATCGGGCGGGAAGATGCAGATTGGGGAGCGGTCCCGGTGGCCTTCGTGAAGCTGCGTCCAGGCCGGGTCGTGACGGAGGACGAGCTGGCGCGGCACTGCCGCGAGCTTCTGGCCGGTTACAAAGTGCCGCGGGAGGTCCGCTTCGTAGACGAACTGCCCCGCAACGCGTCCGGAAAGCTTGTCCGCTCCGCGCTGCGCGAGGAGCTGAGCCGCGATGGGTGAGGGACGAGCGCCTCTCCACTTCTGGGAGACGGGAGAAGGACCGCCGCTCGTGCTGGTACACGGCGGTCTTTCGAACGGCCTGCTCGCGTGGAGCCGGACGGCTGAAGCTCTGTCGGCCTACCACCGGTTGATAGTGGTCGACCGGCGGGGACACGGTAAGAGCCCCCGTCTGCCCAGGCCGTATACTATCGCGAGCGATGCCCGCGACTTGGTGCAGCTGGCGGCGGCGCTCGGCCTGGAACGCCTGCATCTGGCGGGCCATTCATACGGTGCTCTGGTTGCGTACGAGATGGCCGTACGCACGCCGCAAGCGGTCGCCTCGCTCCATCTCATCGAGCCGCCGATGCTGACGATCGCTGCCGACGTGCCCGAGGTGCAAGCTCTAATACGTCGTTCCCTCGATCTGTGGCGCGAGGCCGGAAGGCTCCGGAGTGAGGAGCTCGCCGCCCGCTTTCTGGCCATGGTGGCGGGAGAGGCCTTCGTACAGCAGGTGCGGACCCGGCCGGTCTGGAGCGAGCTCGTGGCAGAAGCGGGGCGCTTGCCTTACGAGGAAAATCCTGCCGCGTACATGCCGCCGGCCTTCACCGCGGCGAACTTCCGCTTCCCCGTCCGGGTATACCGCGGCGGAAGGAGCCATCCTGCCCTGCGCATCGTGGCCGAACGGCTGGCCCACTGGATCCCGGGAGCCCGTTTGATCCATGTGCCTGAAGCTTACCACGAAGTGCACAAGAGCGGTGCGCCTTTCGAAGAAGCGCTGCTGCATGTGACCCGAGGGTAGCGCAGCGCGGCCGTAAGCTCCGTCGTCCGGGCCTTTCCTTGCGCGACAACGCCTACTCAAACACTTGCCGCCACACGGTCAGCCGCTCGATGAGGTCGGTGCGCACGCGGAGGCCGAGACCGGCGCCCCGGGGCACGGCGATCAAGCCGTCCCGAGCGGTGATCGGGGGCTCGACGATGTCTTCCTGCCAGTACTGGTCGGAACCGGAAAGATCGGCCGGCAGGCTGAAGCCCGGAAGAGATGCCACGGCCAGGCAGTGGGCTCGCCCGATCCCCGACTCGAGCATCCCTCCGCACCACACGGCAATGCCATGGGACCGGGCCAGGTCGTGTATGGCCGCGGCCGCGGTGCTTCCGCCTACCCGGGCCGGTTTGAGGTTTATCGTGCGGCAGCTGCCGAGATGGACCGCCAGCTGTGCATCGTGCACGCTCTCGATGCTCTCGTCGAGGCAAAGGGGAGTCGCGATCTTGGCCTGCAACTGCGCGTGGGCCAGAAGATCAGGGGGCGGAAAGGGCTGTTCCAGCATGGTCAAGGACAGGGAATCGAGGCGCTTCAACTCGTCCGTCCGGCTCACGTCGTAGGATCCGTTGGCATCCGCCGCGAGGGGAACCTGGGGAAAGGCTTCCCGCACCGCCTTCAGAGGTTCGTAGTCCCAGCCCGGCTCGATTTTCAGCTTTATGCGCCGGTACCCTTGCGCGATGCGCTGTTCCACGGTCCGCAGCAAGGCGTCGACGTCGCGGACGAGTCCTACGACCGTCCCCGACTCGATATGGGTGCGGGTGCCGCCGAGGGCTTGGGCGAGGGAGATGCCATGGACCTGTGCATGAAGGTCCCAGGCCGCAGCTTCCAGACCAGCCTTGGCCATAGGGTGCCGGCGCACGGTGGCGAAGGCGCGGGCGAGCTCACGCGGCGTCCGCCAGTCAGTTTGCAGGGCGATCGGGATGAGGAAGGACGCGAGCACGTGCCGCGCCGTCTCCGGAGTTTCTTCGGTGTAGTAAGGCGCGGAAAGGACGCTCACCTCGCCGTAGCCCGTCAGGCCGTCCGCCGCGGCTTCGACGATCAACAGGCGCCGGAGCGTCTCGCGGCCGTAGGCGGTGAGGAAAGGTGTCTTAAGCGGCATGGCGATTTCTCGGAGCACGACGCGGCGAATTCGCACGTTGGATACCACCTCGCTCGGTCCTTGAAGACGCTACCAGGAAGATACGCCGCAAGTCTGCGATCTCCCGCCCGGGCTGCCGCGAACGTGCGCGGAGCAGCAGGAAGGACCCGCAGGATTGTCGAAGTTTTGGCGCGAGAGGGGCCGGACGGGGGCTGGTCCATCAGGTATCAGATGGGCCACGTCATTTTTCGGGAGGTCGAGATGTTGTGAATGTTCGCCGCGGCTTGGTCAAGTTGGCGGTGGTAGTGTGCGCGGCTGCCCTGTTGTGTGGCGCGGCAGGAGCAGCGGAATTGTATACATACCCCGATGATAACCGGTTCTGGTGGTTCGTCGGCACGGAGCCCGCTTTCGAGATCCTGGTCCCCTCGAATACGGGCGGCGCATATCCTTTGTACTTCCACCGTACGCAATTCGGCGAAGAAGTGCTCGAGATTCAGATGGGGCAGGATGGCCCGGTCATGGCGGTCGGCATACTCAAAGGGTCGTCTTCGCAGATCTCAGCTATCCGTGACAATCTGCGCGCCAGCAGGGACCACCTGTTCACGAACGTGCGCGTGGTAGACGACCGAGAGATCGAAACGTCCATGGGTTTGCGGGCCTACTTCTATTCGCAGCTGGCACGAGCGGCCGACGGAAAGAGCGCGATGTTCCGGGCGGTCTTCTTCAGCCGGGGAGACGACCTCGTTTACCTGACCTACTTCCTTTACGAATCCGACTACTCGGGATTCAACCGCGACGCATGGATTCGCGCGGTCAACACCTTCCGCTGGATGTGACGGGCCGGGCGCGATGCCGGACATAGGCTCATCCGCGGGCCTTCTTGTGGGCACGTATCATGATGTAAATGCCTGCGCCAAGGAGAGCAAGTTGGACTACTCCGACGGCGGCGACAGCGTACCAAAGGCGGCGCAGCAACAGTAGGACGTTTACGGGGGCCAACAGCGCAGCTGCGGTTGCGTAGGCGGCCCCCTTTACCGTCTCCCGCAGCAACTTTTCAGCCGACATGGCGAGCCTCCCCAAGTTTCCCCTCGACCGAGGCGCGACTACGAATCCATCCTTGTACCGACTAACCGTTCGTACAACTTCGTGTGGCGGGCCCGCGCCTCCATGTGGGCGGCGTGAAAGTCGGGCCGGGGATAGCAGGTTTCGCCCACGGCAGCCGGTACGTCGTGGAGTGTGTTCCATGCCCCCAGGGCGTGCAGTGCGACGAGCGCCGCGCCGCGACTCGATGCCTCCGCTTCGAGGCTGACCACGAGCGGCCTGCCCAGGACATCGCACACGGTCTGCCGCCAGGCCCGGTTCCGCAACAAGCCGCCGCCGGTCGCCACCAAATGATCGACGCGGTCGACGGTAGCCACGAGCCGCTCGAAGATCAGGCTGAAGCGGTAGGCGACGGCTTCCATGGCTGCCTGAATCAAGTCGAGCGGGCTTGTGTGGAGACGGAGGCCGACGATGGCTCCCGTGGCGTCCGATGCCCATCCGGGACTGCGCTCGCCGGCCCAGAAGGGAAGGACGGTGAGGCCGTGGGCGGCCGGCCGGGCTTGCAGCAGGGCCTCCTCGTACTCGTGAAGCCGTTCGAGCTGCAGCGTCCTCGTCCACCATTCGATCAGGTTGCCGCCGTTGCTGAGAGCTCCGCCCATGACAAAGCGCTTGCCGTCGACCCGGTACGCCCACAGGCCCCACGGCGGCGTGAGGGCTTCCACTTGCCAAACCGTGCGCATGGCCCCGCTCGTGCCGATCATGATCGCGGGCCGCTCCGGCGTGACGCACCCCGCGCCGACGTTACTGCAGGCACCGTCGCCGAGGGCCGGGAACCACGGTACTCCGGCGAGCCGGCCCAGTCGGTCGCGGACGGCGGGCGTAAGACCCTCGAACGGCTGTGAGACCGGAACTACGGTCCCTAGGTTTTCCGGCGCCAGTCCGAGGGCGTTCAGGACCTCCTCGTCCCACTGCAGTTTGTTGATGTCGAAGAGGCCCGAGCCCGACACCATCGAGTGACTGCCGGCCGGCGTTCCGAAAAGCCGAAGCCACATGTACTCGCCGAAGGAGAGCCATAGCTTCACCCGCCGGAAAAGATCGCCGTGTTCCCGCCGTAGCCAGAGGAGGCGGGCCGGCAGGTAACTCGTGTGAAAAAGGCAACCCGTACGGGAGTGGACGGCCCGTTCGTCCAGCATGTCGCGCAGAGCCGGCACGTAATCACGGCTTCTCGTGTCCGCCCAAAGGTATACGGGGGTGACGGCCCTGTCGGCTGCGTCCACACCCACGAGGCTGTGCCAGAAGGTGTCCACGGCCACGGCGTCGGGCGTGACGTCGGTCTGCTCGAGGAGGGCCGCGGCGGCAGCGACGCAGCGTTCCAATAGTGCGTCGGCGACGAAGGTGTACCCGCCGTCCGGAGTTGTGTCGGGCGTGTGGCGGATCTGCGCCCCGATACCCTCGATTTGGCGTCCCCGGGCGTCGAAAAGAAGGCTGCGCACGGAAGAGGTGCCGACGTCGAGGGTGAGCACCAGAGGGCGTTCCGCGTCTTCCAGCCGGAGCGGTGACGGAGAAATGGCGGTCAAGCAAGGCACCTACCTTCAGCGGAATTGTGGTGCGGCAGACAGACGGCCATTGACCTCTTCGAGACCCGCCGCCCTCATCCTGCCGGACGGGGAGGGCACGGGCCCCGCGGGGAGAATGTGTAGCTGCAGAGTTTAGCGTCGAGCGGTCGGGAGGGACATGCGATGGACGGAAAGCGGAGGCTCATCGTCGGGGCGCTCGTATTGTTGGTCGCGGTGGCAGGGGGACTCCTGCTGCGGCCGCCTACCCGTTCGCAGGAGGCCGAGATGGACCAGTCGCTGCCCCGAGTGGAGTTTCGTCGGGACGGCGAGCTGGTGGCCTCCTTCACGGTCGAGTTGGCCACGACACCCGAACAGCAAGTGCGCGGATTGATGGAAAGGGAGCACCTTCCCGAGGGCCACGGGATGTTGTTCATTTATCCGGCAGCCCACAACGCCATGATGTGGATGAAAAACATGCGCATTTCCCTGGACTTTCTCTTCGTCGACGGGCGCGGCACGGTGGTCCATATGATCGAGGACGTCCCGCCATGTCCCTCCGAGGGCGAATGCCCGTCCTTCGGTGCCGGCCAGCCCGTCCGGTACGTTCTGGAGGTGCCTGCGGGAACGGTCGCTCGCTACGGTCTGCAGATCGGCGACGTGATGCGGACCGTTATCGGCCAGTGACGACTTGCGCCGGACGGGGAGGCGGAACGTTGGCCGCGGGGAATGCCCTAGGGCTTGACGACGCGAGCCGACAATGCCTATACTAAGAACGACTGAATGATCGTTCAGTCACCTCCCGCGGGCTTGCAACGACCAGCCACAGGTAATCTATCACCGAGTCCAATCCCGCCGGAAACCGGGTGGGCGGCACGGAGCCCTTCCACGCTCGTCCACTGAAAAGGAGCGGTCCAATCGTGTCGAACGATCGCCGCGAACAAATACTGAAAGCTGCGGCCCACCTGTTTGCCCGGCAAGGCTACCATGTCACTACCGTCTCGGACATCGCCAAGGAAGCGCAAGTGGCCCAGGGCACCGTTTATCTTTACTTCGAGAGCAAGAAGGCCGTCTTCGAGGCGCTCGTCGACGAGACGCTAGACCTTTTCAAGAGCGTCCTCTCGTGGGGCTCCGCCCATATCTCGGCGCCCGACGTGGCCGAGCGTTTGCCCGGCATCTTCCGGCGCGTCCTGGGCCTTTTGGCCGAGAACAGGATTTTGGTGCGCCTCATGTTGACGGAAGTGCGAGGAGCCGATCCCCAGATCGAGGCGAAGCTTCTCGCCTTTTACAAAGACGTGGTAGCCAGGATCGCCGAGCAGCTGCGGCGCGGCGCCGAGCGCGGCGTCCTTCGCGCCAACCTGAACCCGGAGCTAGCCGCGCATAGCCTTATCGCCGTCATGGAACGTATGGCGGCTCTCATCATCTCGGAAGAGGAGCCGGATTTGGACTCGATGGCCGATGAGATCGCCCGGCTGCAGCTCTGCGGGATCTTGGCCCAGCCTGCCCTGGCCCGGTTCTAACCCGCGATCCGTTCAGCAGGGCAGCCCCCTCTTCAAGGAAGGTGTTTTCAACGTGCCAAAGCGCGTCATACGCGGAATCGTGGTCATCGTATTGATCGTCACGGCCGGTGCCCTCGGTTGGATGGCCGGCCGCCCCCGTGAGACGGAACCTGCCACGGGCACCGCCGCTGCGCAGGCGATCGCCGTCGCCGCGGCACCCGTCCTCGTCGAGACGGTAGCGGAGACGACCGAAATTACCGGCACGGTCACCCCGCTGCAGACGGTTACGGTGATTAGCAAGGTGACGGGACCGGTCGAGTGGCTCGCCGGCGACGTCGGCACGCTCGTGCGCAAGGGCGATGTCATCGCCCGCATCGACGACGCGGACTTGCAGCTCCAGCTGAAGCAAGCCCAAGCCGTCTACGAGCAGGCCCAAGCTTCCCTTGACCGCCTGCGAGCCGGCGCTTCCGCCGAGGAAAGGCGGCAGGCCGAAGCCACCGTGGCCCAGGCCGAAGCAGGTTTCCGTCTCGCGGAGGAGAGCTACGAGCGGGCCCGGTTCCTCCTCGAGCAAGGCGTCATTGCCAAAGATGCCTACGATTCCATCGTTTCCCAATACGAGATCGCCCGCTCCCAGCTCGAAGCGGCCCGGCAAGTGTTGGCTCAAGTGGAGCGGGGCGCGCTGCCGGAAGACATCCGGGCAGTGGAAGCCCAGGTGAAGCAAGCCGAAGTCGCACTCGAGCTCGCCGAAAAGCAAGTGCGCGATGCGACCATTACCGCGCCCATCGACGGACGCATCGCCGTGCTGCACACCGAAGTCGGATCCTTTCTCGGCACCGGTTCGCCCGTGGCGACTCTCGTCTACTTGGACGAAGTGGTCGTGGAGGCGGGAGCGAGCGATCGCCTCGTCAATATGCTGCGGCCCGGGGACAAAGTGCGCGTGAAAATCCCCGCTCTTTCGGATACGGCATATGAAGGCGAAGTGATGGCCGTCTCGCCGGTGGTCGACCAGTATACGCGCCTTTATCCCGTACGGGTGCGGGTGGAAAATCCTGATCACCTCATCAAGCCGGGCATGATGGCTACGGTGCAGGTCGTCACCGCGGTCCACGAAGACGCGACGACGGTGCCGGTGTCCGCGGTGGTGCACAAGGCCGCCGGGCCGGTCGTGTTCGTCGTGGGCGAAGACGGCACGATCGAGGAGCGTCCGGTCACCTTGGGCGTGTCGGCCGGCGGTCGAGTACAGGTCAAGCCGGTCGCCCCCGGAGAGCTCGTAGCCGTGTCGCGCCAGTCGCTGCTCGCCGACGGCGTGCAGGTTACGGTCGAGGGGGAGGGATTCTAACCGTGTCGATCCCGAGCTTTGCCGTGCGCCGCCGCGTCACGGTGGTCATGATCGTCATCGCGATGGTCGTGCTCGGGGCGGTGTCCATTTTCCGCCTGCCCCTCACGCTCCTGCCCGATCTGAACTTGCCCGCGGCCGCCGTCATCGTCGAATATCCGAATGTGGGTCCGTGGGAAGTGGAGGCGCAGGTGACCCGGCCGATCGAAGAGGTCATCGCGACGGTGAGCAACGTCAGCCGGGTCTCGTCCATCTCGGAAACCGGCCGGGCGACGATCGTCGCACAATTCAACTGGGGCACCGACATGGACTTCGCTACTTTGGAAATGCGCGAGCGGCTCGATCTCATCCAAGGCTACTTGCCGGACGCCGTCGAGAAGCCCCAGGTGTTTAAGTTCGACCCGAGCATCAACCCGATTTTCCAGTTCAATATCGGCGGCCGGGAAGATCTGTCCGAAATACGCCGCTTCGCCGAAGATGTGATCAAACCGCGCCTTGAGAGCATCGACGGAGTCGCCTCGGTCACCATCGAAGGCGGCTCGGAGCGGGAAATTCGCGTCGAGCTCGATCCCCTGCGCCTCGAACAGTACAACATCACCATCGAGACGGTCATGCAAGCTTTGGCCGCCGGCAACTTGAATTATCCCGTAGGTACCATGAGCGCCGACGGCCGGGAATTCACCGTGCGCACCGTGGGCGAATTCGCCAGTCTTGACGAGATTGCCAAGACCGTGGTCAACGTCGGGCCGGGCGGCGTCGTGCGCATCGAAGACATCGCCCGGGTAGCGGACACGTACAAGCCCGAGACCCGCCTCACACGGCTCAACGGCACCCCGAGCGTTTCGGTGAGCATGCAAAAAGAGTCCGAGGCGAACACGGTCACCGTCTCGAACCGCATCCGCGCCGAGCTCGACCGCCTGATTGAAGAGTACGGCGAGACGATGCAGTTTCAAGTGGTCTGGGACGACGCCGACATGATCCGCATGTCGATCCGCACGGTGATTGAAAACGGTTTGATGGGCGGCTTGATCGCCATGGCCGTGCTGTTCGTCTTTCTCGGTTCCATCTCGCCCACGCTCGTCATCGGTATCGCCATTCCGGTATCGGCGATCGCCACGTTCTTCTTCCTGTATTTGTTCGACGTGACGCTCAACATGATCTCCCTCGGCGGCCTCGCCCTCGGCATCGGCATGCTGGTCGACAACTCCATCGTCTCTTTGGAAAACGTCGTGCGCCACAGGCAGCTCGGCGCATCGCCCGTCGACGCGTCGATCAAGGGAGCCGAAGAGATCATGGGGGCCTTGACCGGGTCGACCCTCACCACGATTGCGGTTTTCTTGCCGATCGTCTTCGTCGGCGGGCTGGCGTCGCAGATTTTTAACGACCTGGCCCTGGCCATCACCTTCTCTCTCGTCTTATCGCTCATCGTCGCCATCACGTTCGTGCCGATGGTCGCAACGTACATGCGGGTACGGGACGTGGCCACGACCGGACTGCCTGCCGTGCTGAGCACCCGGCTGCAGCGGTGGTACCGGCGCACGCTGGCCTGGCTCCTCGACCGGAAGGGCCTCGTTTTCGGCACCGCCCTCGCGCTGGCGGCGGCGGCGCTCGCCCTCTTTTTCGGTGTCGGGCGGGAGTTCTTGCCGGCGATGGATACGGGCCAACTGCGGATCGAGGTCGAGCTGCCCTACGGCACGCCGGTGGAGACGACGGACCGATTGGCGACCGAGGTAGAGGCTTTGCTCGCCCGGGTACCGGAGGTACGCTCGATTGCGACCACGGTGGCGGACGAGCGGGCCGAGCTGTTCGTCGACGTGGCGCCCGCGGGCCAGAGGAAGCGTCGCCTCGATGAAATCGCGGAGGAAGTGCGTGGCCTGCTCGCGATCGTCCGGGGCGCAGATATCCGGGTAATCCAAGCCGATCCCTTTGGCTTGAGCGAGCTGGAGTCCGCCGACATCAATATTCTTGTCAAAGGGCACGACATCGAAGAGCTTGAGCGGGCCGCCGGCGCCGTAGCGGACCTCGTGCGTACGGTGCCGGGGACCCGCGAGGTGCGCACGAGCCTTACGGAAGGAAGGCCCGAGCTGCAAATTCGCATCGACCGCGACCGCGCGTCCCAGTACGGCCTTACCGTGTACCAGATCGCATCGTCGGCCCGGATGGCGGTGGACGGCGCCGTGGCGACCCGCTATCGCCTGGGCGGGACCGAGGGACGTGAGATCGACGTGACGGTGCAGCTGGCCGAGGAGTGGCGCAAAGACGCGGACAACTTGGCGCGGCTCTTGATCCATACACCTCTCGGGACGAACGTGCGCCTCGGCGATGTTGCGACCTTCACCGAAGGCCGGGGGCTGGCCGAGGTGCAGCGGGACGGAGGCAGCCGGGCCGTGCGGGTGCTGGCCGACGTCGTGGGCCGGGACATCAACAGCGTGGCGGAGGAGATCAAAGCGGCCCTGCCGTCCCTCGGGCTGCCCGACGAGATCACGGTGAGCTTCGGCGGCGACGTGGCCGAGATGCTTGACGCCTTCAGCGAGCTCGGCTTCGCCTTGGTGCTCGCCGTCATCCTTGTTTACATGATCCTCGCCGGGCAGTTCGAATCGTACATCCAGCCGTTCATTATGATGTTCACCGTGCCCTTGGCCTTTATCGGGGTCGTGTTCGGCATGCGCCTGAGCGGATTTACCCTCAACGTCGCCTCGATGATCGGTTTGATCATCTTGGTCGGCATCGTGGTCAACAACGGCATCGTGCTGATCGACTTCATCAACCAATTGGTCCGCCGGGGTCGTCCCGTGCGGGAGGCGGTGTTGGAAGGGGCGACCGCCAGGCTTCGCCCGGTGCTCATGACGACGCTGACGACGGTGCTCGCCATGTTGCCGATGATCTTCAGCCGGGGGGAAGGCGCGGAGCTGCAGGGACCCTTGGCGATCGTCGTAGTATCCGGCCTGTCCTTCTCGACCCTGCTCACGCTGGGGTTCGTGCCCGCGCTGTACGAGGTGTTCGCACAGTTGCGCGTGCGCACGGATCGGAGCAGGTCGAGCGCGGCGGAGGGCGCGGCCGAGGCGGGAAGCATGTAACGCAACCGCGACAACGATACGGATGGAGGAGTAGTCATGCGCAAGTCAGTGAGGGGAATTATAGCAACACTACTGGTCTTCGTGTTGGCGGTGGGTACGGGCTCAGCCCAGACACCCCGAACCGAAATGAAACTGACCATCGAAGAAGCCATCGAATTGGGTTTGGCGAACGATGTGGCCTACAGACTGGCCGCGCTGGACGTGCAAATTGCGCAGGTGCGGCTTGAGCAGGCCGAGGCGGGCAATTTGATGCAGCCGTCGCCGACGCTGCTCTATCAGGCCCAGGTAGGACTCGAGCTGGCTGAACGCAGCGTGCTTTTGGCCGAACGCAGCCTCGTCCTGCAGATCGCCCAAGATTACTACACGCTGCTGCGCCTCGAAAACATATTGGCCGTACTGGATGAAGCGATCCGTCTGGGCGAACGCCAGCTTGCCGTCGCCGAGAGCCGCTTCGCCGCCGGCGCCGCCACGCGCCTTGACGTAATGACCGCCGAGACGACGCTGGCGAGTCACCGGGCCGATCGGGCGCAGGCCGAGGCCAACAAGATGCTAGCCGAGACGAAATTCAAGCAGAGCCTGGGACTCGGGGCCGAGGTGCAGCTTGTGCTCGATGACGCGGTAATCCAGCAGGCGCTGCCCGAAATGAGCTTGGACAAGGCGTTGGAGATCGGCCTCGCCAACCGGATCGAGCTCGTACAGGCCGCGGCCGGGGTGTCGATCGCCGAAAAGGAGCTGGAGCTGAAAACGAACGACTACACGCCCCTCTTGGAACGCCGGCTGGCCGAGGTGGAGTTGGAGCGGGCGCGCACGGTGTTCGAACAGGCGACACAAGGGATCTCCCTTGACATCCAGAACGCCTATCACACGATGCACGACGCTTTCAAACGCATGGAACTTGCAGCCCTGGAGCTCGCGAAGGCCGAGGAGCAATACCGCGTGGTGCAGGCACTTTTCGATGCGGGGATGGCGACCGACGTGGAAATCCTGCAGGCTCAAACCGGTCTGACGCAGGCTAGGAGCGGGCAGGTGAACGCCATCTTCGACTTTAACATCGCCCGCATGCAGTTCTTCCACGCGATCGGCCAAGGTCCCCAGGGGCTGCTCGACGGTGGTGAGTGACGTGGCTGCGCGCAAGCTCCGGAGTAGTCTGCGGCCGGCATCGTGCGTGTGGCTGTCCGGGCTCTTGTTGCTCGCCGGGCTGTGGGCTCCGGCCGCCGTAGCGAGCGCAGGCGTGCCCGTCACCCTGGAAGAAGTGATCGACCACGCGCACGCGGCCTCGCAGCTGGCGCGGCTGGCGGAGGCGCAAAGGAGCGTAGGCCGGGCCGAGAGCCGGCAGGTTGAATCCAGCCTGAAACCTACCCTGACCGTAGGCGGACTCGGCGCGAGGATGGAGCAGACCACCCTGATCCCTTCCAACTGCGTTTCGCTCTCCTTACCGATCGGCGGCGACGGAGACGACACCGAGGAGTTTGAGATCTGCCTGCCGCCCGCGGATGTGACGTTCAAGACGGAAGGCTGGAACCGTGAGGCGACCGTGTCGCTTCGCATGGCGGTCTTTCCGACGGGATTGGTGCGCGCGACGCGGGCTTTGGCCGCCTTGCAGGAACAGTCGGCCGAGGCAGATCACACAGAGGCCTTGAATGAACTGACGCTTCAGGTGATCGAGCTGTACTACGGCGTGCTGCAGGCCGAGGCGGCGGTCCATTTACTTGAGCTCGCCTTGGAAGAGGCCCGGCTTGAGCTGGCCGAGCTCGACTGGCAGGTCGCGGCCGCCGCGGCGAGCCAAGCCGAGTACCTGCAGGCCGTCTCCCGCAGCCTGGAACTGGAGGGCCAGCTGATTCAAGCGCAGGGCGCTCTCGAACGGGCCCGCATCGCGCTCAACCACGTAGCAGGGTATCCCCTCGACACGTCCCTGCAGCTGCAGCGTCCGCAGGCCGCGATTTTGTCGGTTCCGACCTTGTGGGAAGCGTTGAAAGCCGCGGAGAACAGGCCTGATATTCGCAAGGCCCGGATCCAAGTGGAGCAGGCCGAAGCCAACCGCACCGTCGTGCAAAACCAGACGGGGCCGACGGTGCAGCTGTTCGGCCAAGTGCAAAGGGGAGACCTGCAGTACACCGTAGGGATCGACCGCAGCGGTTTTGCGCAGCTATCCCTCAGCTACTCCGAGACCGAACTCGAAAGCGCCGGGCCGGAAGACCAGGAGTGGGGAGAGTTTTTGCAGGACCTGCAAACGCCCACTGCGGACGGCTGGACCGTTGGCATCCGCGCCTCTTGGGATATTCTTGACGGGGGTGCGCGCCGTGCGCAGCTCGACAAGGCCGATGCCCAGGCCGAGCTGGCCCGCCTCCACTTGGAGTTCTTGCTGGCTGCGGTGGAGTCGGAACTGCGGCAGGCCGAAGCGGCGGTCAAGGGAGCCCTGGGGGCATGGGAGGCCGCCAAGAAAATGGTGGAAGCTATGGCTGAAGCCGAGGCGAGCACGGAGGAGATGTACCGCCGCGGCGCTGTGAGCGAGAGGAACCTTCTGCAGGTACGCCTCGCGCGGGCCAGGGCCGAGCAAGAACTGCTGCAGGCCGAGTACGAGTACATGAAGGCCCTCGCGCAATACCGCAAGGCGGCAGGGCTCTTGTAAGCGAACGCTCCGTCTGTCATGGATGGACAGCCCCCACCGCATATACATGTGATGGCAATGGCCGGTGCGAAGGGGGCGGTAGCGTGAGGAGAATATGGTTTCAGTTTCGCAAGGAGGCTGCACCCGAAGTCAAGGGCGCGTCCGGGGCAAAGGCCGCGCTTGAGGCAAGGGCCTCGAGCGAGGGACCGGGGCCGGCGGAACGGACAGGTGCCGGCGAGGGACAAGGCGCCTCGGAGGGGCTACGGGCGGACAAGGAGGAAAGGCTCGCTCTGCGGCTCACCGGCTGGCTCTGGGTGGTGCCGTTGGGGCCGTACCGGTCGTCGATATTGGAAGGCGTGCTGAAGGGCTGGTCCGGCGAAGAAGGTCCCCGTGTCGAGGAAGCCGCCCTGCACCTCGGCGGGGGCGAGATGCGGCGGCTGAGGTTCCTGCTGACGCGTCCGGCGGAAGAGCGCGCCGAGGTGACGGGCTTTGACGTGCCGATTGCTGCGCAAGTGAGAATCCGGACATCTCTGGCCGAGCTTCGACTCGGGGATTTGACTTTGCCGGGCTCCCTGGCGGCGGGAGACGCGGAACCGCAGGGCGGCGAGGAATTTGCCCGTGGGACCGCGGTATTTCGCTGGGCGGCGGCTTGGGGCACTCTGCACGATGAACCGTTTCGCGTGCGCCTAATCGAGCTGGACCGGGTCCAACTCGTCCAGGGCGAGCTGGCTTGGACCGGCCGGATGTTCCAGTCCGTCGCCGACCGGGTGCCGAAGGGAAGCGGCAGAGCCCTGTACCAGTACTTGCGCAGATCGGCTTCCGTCGGCGATCTGCTGCCCAGACTGCGGTATGGGGCGGAACGCTGGCAGCGCACGGAGGCGGCAGGACCTGACGGCCCCTCAGGCGAAGAGCGGGATCACAAAGCGCGCGAGGAAGTACAGGACGGCGAGGACGATGATCACGATGGCTGACCATTTGATCGCTTCGCCGCCCGTCGTGCGCACCGTACTCTGCTCCGGGCGCTCCCTCTCGTCGAACTCCGGCATGGGGCTCCCTCCCTTGCACGCTGTTTCTCGGCCGAGACCGCGGGGCGGGCCCGGCGAAAATAGCCTTCCTCGGGAAATCTCCGGGTATGCGCGGCGACGGGGCACTATATCCGAGCGCCCAAGGGGTGACGTTTGTGGTCCTGGATCTTGGCGGTCTGACGGTGGAATGGCTCGGCGTGGAACGGGTCCATTTCGACGCCGGAGCGATGTTCGGTCCCGTGCCCAGGCTGCTTTGGGAGGGGAAGTATCCCGTTCGGCGGGACAACCTGTCGCCTTTCCTCGCGACACCCCTGCTCATTCGCACTGGGGGAAAGAATATCATCGTCGACACCGGCCTCGGCAACCGGCTGACGCCCAAGCAGGTGCGGAATTTCGTTGTCGAGTACGAAGAGACGGTTCCTCGGGCCTTGGAGCGGAAGGGACTGTCGGGTAGCGACATCGACGCCGTGATCTTGACGCATCTAGACTGGGATCATGCCGCCGGCATCGTGGAGCGGACGGGCGAGGAAGATCGGGAACTGGGGGAGGAGCGGCTCCGTTACCCCAACGCCGTGCACGTTGTGAACGAGGCGGAGTGGCACGACGCGCACCATCCGAACATGCGCTCTGCCAATACATACTGGCAGCAAAATTGGGCGCTCCTCGAAGCGGAGGGAAACGTGCGGCTCGTCCGCGGGAGTGAAGAGGTGGCGCCGGGCGTTTCGGTGCATCACACCGGCGGTCACACCCGCGGGCACATGGTTGTCGCGCTCAGGGGCACGAAACGCACGGCCTATCACCTGGCTGACCTATTGCCGACGCACGCCCACTTGAACCCCCTTTGGGTGACGGCTTACGACAACTTTCCCCTCGACACGGTGGAACAGAAGGCGAAATGGCTCGAACGCGCAAAGGATGAACGGGCGTGGCTCCTGTTTTACCACGATGCCGTCTATGCCGGCGTTCGGCTAGACGTCGAAGGCGGCATCGCGCAGGTGATCGCCCGCCCGGCATCCCCGTCCCGGCAAGGGCTGTAACAGGAAGAACGCGGCGTACAGCGAATTCCTTTTGCAACCGCCGGCATGTGCGGCGGTGCGACCGCGGGCCGAGAGCCGGTCGCGGGAGGGGGATAGCGCCTGTGCGCGAGTTCATCCTGTACGGCGGTATGATCGTAAGCGACAGCGAGGTCGTGGCGGCCGACCTGTGGGTTGCCGACGGCAAAGTGGCCGGTTGGCTAGCGCCGGGAGCAGGCGAGAAACTGGCGGCGGCAAGGCCGGGCGTGCGGCTGATATCGGCCAACGGACTGTACATCTTGCCGGGGCTGATCGACGTCCATGTCCATCTGCGCGAGCCGGGACTGGAGCACAAGGAAGATTTCGTCAGTGGCACCGAGGCGGCGGCCTTAGGCGGGGTCACCACGGTGCTCGATATGCCGAATACGATCCCGCCCGTAACGGGTCCCAAAGAGCTGCAAGACAAGATGGCCAAGGCGGAAGGACGGCTTACCGTTGACGTCGGCTTCTACGGGGTCGTGGGAAGAGACAATTTGGACGCGATAGAGGATCTCGCCGCCGCGGGTGCCGTCGCTTTCAAGATGTTCCTCGGGCCGACGACGGGCGAAATCAGGCCGCCCGAGCACGGGGCACTTTTCGCCGCCTTCGAGGAAGTGGCGCGCACGGGCCTGCCCCTTGTTGTGCACGCCGAAGACCGGGAAGTGATCGAATACTGGCAGAACAGGCTGGCCGGGCTGGGCGACACGTACGGGCATTTCCTGCAGTCGCGACCTGCCTACGGGGAGGCTGCCGCGACGGAACTGGCCATCCGGCTGGCGGAGGCCACGGGCGCCCGCGTCCACATCGCCCACGTCGCCACGGCAGAAGGTGTCGACGTGTTGCGGGCGGCCAAGGAACGTTGCGAATACGTAACGTGCGAGACGTGTCCCCATTACTTGACGCTCACGGAAGCCGACTGGCCGCGGCTAGGCAACAAGCTGAAGATCTTGCCGCCCGTCCGCTCGACGAAGGACCAAAAGCGGCTCTGGGAGGCCGTGCAGGACGGCGTGATCGACGTTATCGCGACGGACCACGCGCCGCACCTCGACGCCGAGCGGACCGGCAAGAGCCTTTGGGACGCGCCGGCGGGCGCCGCCGGCCTGGAGACGATGCTGCCGCTGCTCCTCGACTCGGTGAACAGAGGGCGGCTGACCTTGCCCGACGTCGTGCGCCTGACGAGCGAGCGGCCAGCGGAAATATTCGGCCTTGCGCCGCGGAAAGGCTCCCTGCGCCCCGGTGCCGACGCCGACCTAGTGCTGGTCGACCTCATGCAGCGGCGCGTGCTGCGCGGCGAGGCGCTGCGCACACGGGCGAAAAGTACGCCCTTTGAAGGCATGGAGGTACAGGGCGTACCGGTCGCGACGTACTTGCGTGGCGAGCTGGTGGCGAGCCAAGGCGACTTGGTCAGCACGGCCCGCCGGGGCAGGGTGCTCACGCCGGGGAGCCGGTAGGCTTTAGGCCGGCGTCTTACGTGCTGAACGTCGAACCGCCGATGAATTCCCGTAGGATGGAGTTGGGCGGCACCGCATCGTCCTTCCAAGGGCGCACGTGGCTGAGGAGCCACGTCAGGTGGTCGGCAACGGGACGGTTCGGAGACGTCCGCGGCACTTCGGCAAGGCGCGCCTCGGCGTAGGGCTTCAGTACGGCGAGCTCGTACAAGAGTGCCGAGTTGAACATGGCGTCGGCGTCTTCTTGGTACGGGAAGATGTTCTTTTCCTCGCCCCGGCGCACCATGGGCCAGCGGGTGAGGGTCTCGTCCGCGGGCAAGTTGCGGAACTGGGCGTCCCGCACCATGCGCCGGATCAGCCTAGCGTCGGTCGTATGGATCCGCACGCGGTCGTGGATGTTCAGCTGGGTGAGGGCGCTTATGTAGATCTTGAACTTGCTGGCCTTTGGCACCGCTTCCGTCAGGCGGTCGTTGAGCCCGTGGATACCTTCCACGATGATCGGTTCCCCTTCCGGCAGGCGCAACGTACGGCCTGTCCACACGCGCTTTCCCGTCGTGAAGTCAAAGGTTGGCACTTCAACCGTCTCGCCTTCGATCAGCCGGGCCAGATGGTCGTTGAACAGCTCAAGGTCGATGGCTTCGAGCGCCTCGAAGTCCGGGTTGCCGTCTTCGTCCAGGGGCGTTTCATCCCGGCTGAGGAAATAGTCGTCCAGGTGCAGGGTGAGGGGGTGCAAGCCGTTCACCCGCAGCTGGATGAGGAGCCGCTGTGAAAAAGTGGTCTTGCCCGATGACGACGGACCGGCGATCGTGATCAGCCGGATGTTCTTGTTCCGCGCGATTTGGTCGGCCAGTTCTGCAATCTTCTTTTCGTGGAACGCTTCGTTGATGTTGATCAGATCCTTGGCCTTTTCGGGTGTAAGATCGTTCAGCGCGGCCACGTCGCTGATCTGCATGACGCTCGCCCAACGTTCCGCCTCCCTGTATATGCCGGTCAGTTTCGGCTGTTCCCGGTACGGCGGGACCCGCGGCGGCGACAGCTGCTCCGGAATTTGCAAGATGAAGCCCGGCATGTAGTGGCGCAACCGGAAACACGTTAGATAACCGGTCGAGGGCAGAAGGGGACCGTCGGTGTAGTCGGTGAAGTCGCCCATCGTGTGCAAGGTGACGTGCTCCGCATCGAGCTGGTCCAATATTTGCAGCAGGCCGGCTCGCTCCTGTTCCGTCTGGACCGTCCGGATCACTTCTTTCGCCTCGGCCAGGGGAAGGGTCCGCGCTTCGATCGGTAGGTCTGCGTCGATGAGGCGTTGCATGGCTTTGCTCAGCCGGGCCACATCCGCGGCGGAAAACCGTTCGGGACCCTTAAACTCGCCGTAAATCCCGTTTGACAGGGTGTGCTCTATGCGGAGCCTCGACGCGGGCAGGCATTCCCGCGCCGCTGCCGCGAGGATGAAGATGGCTGTGCGCTGGCAGATACGGTGCCCTTCTTGATGGGTCAAATCGAGAAGTTGCACCCTGGCCGGGCCTTCCAGTTCGTGCTTGAGCGAGACAAGCCGGCCGTCGACGATTGCCCCAACCACGGATCGCTCGGCGTCACCGTCGTTCACGGTCCGAGCGAGCTCGGCGACGGTGCTGCCCCTGCGGACCGGAATGTCTTCCGTGACGGGGGGCGCGTCGATTTTCGCGTTCGGCCGGACCAACGTGACGGTAACTGTTGCCTCCTGCAATTGCAACTCCTCCTTAAGTGGCCGAGTCCTTATCCTGCGGGCCCGACGGGCGTCTTAAGTACTATTCTACCTCACTTCGGACGGACGTGCGTGAAATCTCCGACAGCTGATCCGTCCCGAGGGCGGGTTGCACCGGGAAACGGATATACTGTACGGGATGTACATATTTGCGTTTGCGCGACCGTCAACGCAGGCCTCAGGCTAAGGGTGTCGAATGTATGGGTCAGTGATGCAAACGGAGGGCCGAACGCATGCGTGTGTTGGATTACGAAGGCCTACGCAGGTTGCTGATCAGATCGCTTGAGGACGCGGGACTGCTGGTTAAGGTCGACGAGGTCCTCTACGTGAACGAACTTGCACGCGTCTGCGAAGTTTTCATCCAACGTCCCCTGGACTATGAGGCCACTTGGGCCAAAGTAGCTTTTGAGTGGCGCCCGGAAAACCAAGCCACGGTCAATTCCGTCGAAGACGGTGGGCAGACCGCCGCACCCGAGGGAGTCATCCTCCACGCAGCCTTCCATCTGCACTTCGACGATCTCGAGGTCGACTCGGACGTGATCCGCGAGGTGACCGACTCGATACTGAGCCATGCCACGCGTCTGTTCGGCGATTCCGGCGCTATGGTCGCGGAGCTCCGGATGGTCAGCACCGGCGCGCGCATCGAATGCCTCCGCTACGAAGTGGATGTCGAGGCGCCGCACGGCGGCGCCAGCGTCGAGTGGTGGCACACGTGGGGAGCCATGTGTGCGAGCCTGCTCAACCATTTCGACGATATCCACGCCGAGCTGTACAGCCGGTACGGCCCCACCGCTTGACCTAGGACGCACCGTCGAACGAGCGTAGGAGGTATCCATGCTAGTAGACTATCATACACACCACTATCGCTGCGGACACGCTTCCGGCACCTTGGAAGACGTTGTGAAATCAGCCCTAGCAAGGGGCCTGACGGAAATCGGCCTCTCGGATCACAGTCCGATATACCACTTTGATGAGCCCCAGCCTTTTCCCAATACGGCCATGCATCCCGATGAGCTGCCGCGGTACGTGGATGAGATGCTGGAACTGCGCGAGAGATACGCCGGCCGCATCGCGGTTCGCCTCGGCATCGAGTCCGACTATATCCTGGGGTGGGACGATTTTTACCGCGAGCTTTGGGACGGCTACCCCCTCGATTTCGTAATCGGTTCGGTCCATTGGCTCGGCCGATGGAATGTCTTTTGGCGCGAGCTGCCGGACGGAAAAAGCCGCGAGCAAATTTACGAGGAGTATTTTCTCACCGTGCAAGCGGCGGCCAAGAGTGGTATCTTTTCCATACTGGGGCATCTCGACGTCCCGAAGACGAGCGGCCATATGAACGGCCAGCTGACGCCTATCGTGCGGGAAACGCTACACGTCATCAAAGAGGCGGACGTTGCCTTGGAGTTGAATACGTCCGGGTGGCGTAAAACCGTGAACGAATGCTATCCGAGTCCGGAAATACTCCGCTACGCAGCAGAGCTGGGCATTCCCGTCACCCTTGGTTCCGACGCGCACAGTCCGGACCTCGTTGGCGCCGACTTCGACCGGGCCTTGAACCTGCTTGCACGCTGCGGGTTTCAGGCGATCGCGCGCTTCGAGGGACGGCGGCGATATATGATCCCTATCGAGGAAGCTCTGATCGCATTAGGCCAGTAGGAGGTGTCGACATGGAAAAAGTTGGAGTGGCGATGCTGAGTTTTTGGCACGTACACGCACCGGGCTACGCCGAACAGATCCGCAGCGCGCCCGACGCCGAGATCCGTGTGGTGTGGGACGAAGACGAGGAGCGGGGCAAACAGTGGGCTGAACGGCTGGGAGTGCCCTTCGAGCCGGATCTCGAACGCGCCGTGGGCAGGGACGACGTCGACGGGGTAGTCGTGGATGCGCCGACCAACATGCACACGGAGGTCATACTGGCGGCGGCTGGAGCAGGCAAGCATATATTCACCGAAAAAGTGGTGGCGCTCACGGTCGCCGAGGTTGATGCCATCGCCGAGGCCGTAGAGAAGGCCGGCGTGCACTTCGTCGTATCGTTTCCGTTCCGGGGCGACCCCCGGTTCAAGTACGCCAGGGAGGTAGTCGACAAGGGCCTGTTGGGACGCATCACCACGGTCCGCGTGCGCCACGGTCACGGCGGGGTGCTCGACCGGTGGCTGCCCGACCACTTCCTTGATCCCGAGCCCACCGGCGGGGGCGCCATGATCGACCTTGGGTGCCACCCCATGTATCTGTGCCGCTGGTACGGCGGAACGCCCCGGCGTGTGACGGCTCTGTTCGGAAATGTCGAGCCGGACGTGCGCGTAGACGACAACTCCGCGGTGCTGATCGAATTTGAAGGCGGTGCTCTAGGCATAGTCGAGGCGAGTTTTGTCCAACGGTCGCTCCCGTGGGCTCTGGAAATCCACGGCACCGAGGGCGCGTTGCATATCGGAGGGCCCGGTGCCGAAGTGCAGCTGCATGCACCCCAGACGACGGGAGTCGAGGGATGGATCGTTCCCGACAAGCTGCCCGAGCGCGATCCCCATCCCATTCGTCAGTGGCTCGATGCCGTGACCGGCAAAGGCGAGGCCAAGATCACTCTGGCCGACGGACGCGACTTGACGGAGCTCATGGAGGCCGCGACCCGCTCTCACCGTACGGGGACAGCGGTTGAACTGCCCCTGTGAGGACGGGCAAGGCGCGGGGAGGCCTCCCTGCGCCTTGGGCAGCATAAGACAGGGTAAAGTGTGAACTGAAGGGTTTTCAGCGCCGACGCCTGCCCGCAACCGGAGTGCGCACCGTGCTCCGCGGGCGGGCCTTCGGCGCGGAGGGCTCGCCGGCGGCCTGACGGATCAGGCTCCACGGGTGAAAGCCTACGAGGACCACGAGTCCATAGGCTGCGGCAACCAAAGCGAGCGTCCAGGCGTAGGTCGCGTAGTCGGCTAGAAATAGGAGGCCCGCCAGAACGAGCAGCGCCGTGAGCGGGCGAAACTCCGCCGGGGCGCCCTCTTCGTCTTGAGACATGACGAGCGCAGCCAAGGCGATGGCCGGAACGACGCTTAGCGGTTGGTCGAAGAAAAAGCCTGCCGTCAGCAGCAAGACAGTCGCCGCTTGAAGTCCCGGGAGCCACGAGCTGGGAAGACTGATGCCCATCAATCCGTCTCCTTTCTTTCGGTGGGAGTCGTCCATGTTATTACGAGAGTACGACGGCGCGCCGCGTTTCATGCCTAAGAATCAACGGGGCGAAGGGATTCGCCTCGGAAGAAACCGAGTGGGGGGTCAGTTCAAGTGAAGTTGTACGTAGCCCGTTCCGCTGAAGAGTGGAATCGTCTGACGGCGCAAATCGTCCGAGAGGTAATCGAGGCCAAGCCCGATGCCGTGCTGGGCCTGGCGACCGGAAACACGCCCATCGGGATGTATAAAGAGCTGGTCCGGATGTACAAGGCGGGGGAGATCGACTTCTCCCGGGTGCGCACTTTCAACCTGGATGAGTATCTGGGTATCGACCCGGGGCATCCGGCTTCCTTTATCAGTTTCATGAAACAGCACCTGTTTGACCATGTGAACATCGCTCCGGACCGCATCCATATACCGAAGGCGAATCCCGACGATCCCGAGGCCGAGGCGGCCGCCTATCGCGAGCTGCTGCGCACCTACGGCCCGTGTGATCTCCAGGTGCTCGGAATCGGCACCAACGGACACATCGGGTTTAACGAGCCGGGTACGCCCTTCGACTCTGTTACTTCGGTCGTCGAGCTCCACGAGTCGACGCGCAAGGCCAACGCGCCGGCTTTTGGCGGTGATCCCGCAAACGTGCCGGCCCGGGCGATTACGGTAGGCATTAGCGAGATTATGACGGCGAAGAAAATCTTGCTCCTTGCCACCGGCGCAGGGAAGGCGGACATTATGAAGGCAGCGTTGGAGGGCGAGGTAACCGAGCAAGTTCCCGCTTCGGTACTCCAGCGGCACGACGATGTAGTGGTCGTCTGCGACGAAGCCGCGGCCAGCCGTCTGGAGCTGCCGCGCAGCGAGCGGTAGGCGACAAGGGGCTCCGGCGCAGGCTGGTCAAAATCTGAACGAGGTAAGGCGGAGGCATGAGGAATGGGCGTAACTGGAGAACTTCGAACCGAGGTGCACCCCCTGCTGCGGCCCGTGCAAATCGGCCGGGTCACTCTAGAACACGGTGTCGTGCTGGCGCCGATGGCCGGGGTGTGCAACCTGCCCTTCCGGCTTCTGTGCAAGGAACAGGGCGCGGCCTTAGTTTGCTCGGAGTTCGTGAGCGCTAAGGCCTTGCGCCACGGCAACCAAAAAACACGGAAAATGCTCGCCGTTGCGCCGCAGGAGGCACCGGTCAGCATACAGATTTTCGCCTCCACGCCCGAGGACGCGGCCTTTGCCGCACGGATCGTTGAGGAGGCGGGGGCTGACATCGTCGACTTCAACATGGGGTGTCCGGTGCCGAAGGTAATCAAGGCCGAAGCCGGAGCAGCCTTGATGCGGGTGCCCGACAAGGCGCAGGCCATCATCAAGGCGATGGTGGACGCGGTGAACATTCCGGTTACCGTGAAAATGCGCACTGGCTGGGACGATACCCAGATCAACGTCGTCGATCTGGCCCGCCGTTTCGAGGACGTCGGGGTCGCGGCGATTGCGGTCCACGGGCGCACGCGCTCCCAAGGCCGCAAGGGAGAGGTCGACTTAGAGATCATTCGGCAAGTGAACGAGGCCGTCGGCATACCCGTGATCGGCAACGGCGACGTCACTTCAGCGGCCGCTGCCGACCGCATGCAGCGTGAGACGGGCTGTGCCGGCGTCATGATCGGCAGGGGAGCTTTGGGCAATCCGTGGATCTTTTCCCGCATCCTGCACACGCTCCGCACGGGAAACGAATTGCCGGAGCCTACCCTCGATGAGCGGATCGAGATGGCCCGCCGGCACCTGCGCCTTTTGGCGGAGCTTAAAGGCGAAGAGGTGGCCGCGAAGGAAATGCGTCAGCACGCCCCGCTTTACGTGAAAGGATTTCCCGGTGCAGCTCGGTTCCGGGCCCAGCTTGTCCGGTGCGCCAGCATCAGCGAATATGACGCGGTCTTCGACGAGCTGTTGACCGCGGCTTCCACGGGCAGCGAGCATGCGGATGCATAGGCTTCTTCAGGTGTTCGCTGCGCGCGTCCGCCTCGCGCTGCGGGTGCCTCTCGAGACGGAAACGGAGCAAAGGAACTACCGGTATGCCGTCATCGAGGGCGCGTTGGCCACGATCACCGTTCAGATCGTGGCCACGTTCACGCCCGTCTTCGCCATTTCCCTCGGCGCAACCAATCAGCAGGTAGGTTTCATCTATTCCTTTCCCTTTCTTTTCAATATCGCGGCGCTCCTGATCTCGGCTGGCAGCACCCGCCGCCGGGAACGGCACCTGCCGGTCGGCCAGGTGACGGCCGTGTTGCACCGCGTGCTCATCTTGCTGCTCCTTCTCGCACCCGTACTCGGCCGATTCGGCGTGTGGTGGCTCTTGGTCCTCTACTCCCTCGCTTCGGCTGCCATGGCCGTCTCGTCGGTCTTTTGGCAGGCGATCGTCAGCGACATGTTCCCACCGGGTCGCCGCGGGGTCGTTTTCGGGACGCGGTCCATGTACACGGGAATCGCCGGACTCGCCGGTGTTATGGTTTCCGGCCGGCTGTTGGACATGGTCGCCTATCCCCACAACTACGTATTCGTCTTCGGCTTGGCAGCGCTCGTAGGCTTCCTCGCGGCGTATTACTACGGCAAGCTCGAGCCTCCCGGGGCGGATGAGCTGCCTTTGGGAGATGGCGCTCCGGCCGCCGGCACGCATTTGCGAGCGTTCTTCCGCACCGAGGCGGGCAGGAGCTTCCTCGCGTTGACCTTTTCCGTGGCCGTGTTCAACTTGGGCTTTCACATGGCGTCGCCCCTCGTGACGATCTATTTCGTCGAACATCTCGGCTACAGCAACGCCATGATCGGACTGTTGACCGCAACCTCGGTCCTCTTTCAGGTTATCGGCGGCGGTGTTTGGGGGGTTCTGGCCGACCGGTGGGGCCTAGGCCTTGTACTCGTCGCCACCACCGGGCTGATGGCTTTCCAGGCAGGTGCGTTCTGGCTCATCCCCTCGGTCTTCTTCCTCATCGTCATGCAAGCGCTGGGAGGCTTTGCGCTGGGAGGATACAACGTCGCGACCCTCAACGCGCTCTTCCTCGCGGGGGACAAGCGCTGCCGGCCGAGGCTCATCCTTTGGTACAACGTGCTGGTGGGAATTGCCAACTTCGCGGGTCCGCAGCTGGGCACCGCAGCCCTCGGCGCCCTGAGCCTTCCGGCGGTCTTCATGGCAAGCGGTGGTTTGCGCCTCGCCGGCATGCTGGCTATGGGGCGGCGCGGCTGGGCCGATCTGGCGGCTTGGCGCGAGGTGCGCAGGCTGAAGCGGGTTCAAGGTCCGGGAAAGGGACGTCCGCTGCCGGGATAGAGAGCCGGCACCCTCATGGCCCCATAGGAGGCGCCGGGCCGTCTCCGTGTCCCAGAGACGGCCCGGCGCCTCGGCATACGTTGCGCTCAGCCGAGCAGCAGGTTTTCGAGCTCGTCCAGCAGTTTGCCGAAAAGGTCCATGGCCGCCTGGATCGGATCGGGCGTAGTCATGTCGACACCGGCCCGGCGCAGCAGGTTAATCGAGTAGTCGGAGCTTCCCGAACGGAGGAAGTCGATGTAGCGTTCCGCCGCGGGCCGGCCTTCCGCGAGGATTTGCTGGCTGAGGGCCGCCGCAGCTGAAAAACCAGTGGCGTACTGGTAGACGTAAAAGGCGCGGTAGAAGTGGGGAATGCGCGCCCACTCGAGCGCGATCTCATCGTCTACGGTCATGTCGGGGCCGTGGTAGTCGACGTTCAGCTGGTAGTACTTCTCGTTCAACAGGGCAGGCGTCAGCGTTGCCCCTTGCTCGACCATTTCGTGGGTCCACCGCTCGAACTCGGCGAACATGGTCTGGCGGAACACGGTGCCTCGGAACTCGTCCAAGTAATGGTTGATCAAATACATTCGCCTGGCCGGATCTTGCTCCGTGTTGAGCATATAGTTCACGAGAAGCGACTCGTTGACCGTGGACGCGACCTCGGCCAGGAAGATGGTGTAGTGGGCGTATACGTACGGCTGGGTCGAGCTCGAATAGAACGAGTGCATAGCGTGGCCCATCTCGTGCGCCAGGGTGAATGCACTGTTCAGATCGTCCTGGTGGTTGAGCAGAACGTACGGATGGTGGCCGTAGATGCCGTACGAGTACGCTCCCGATGCTTTACCCACGCTTTCGTAAACGTCGAGCCACCCTTCATTCATCCCCTTGCGCAGTTGGGACAGGTACTCGGACCCGAGCGGTTCGAGCCCGGCCTCTACGAGTTTTTTCGCCTCCTCGAAGGGAATGCGAAAGTCGACGTCGGGTACGATGGGTGCGTAAACGTCGTACATGCGCAGCTCGTCCACGCCCAAGGCGCGCCTGCGCAAACGGACGTAGCGGTGCATCAAGGGCAGATTCCTGCGTACGGTGTCGACCAGATTGTCGTATACCTTGACCGGAATGTTGTTGGCGTCCAGGGAATGCTCCAACGCCGATTCATACTTGCGCGCCCTGGCGAAGAAGACGTCCTTCTTCACCGAGGCATCGTAGAGCGCCGCGATTGTGTTCTTTTGCTTGTCGTAGGTGCCGTACAGCGCCTTGAACGCGGCCCGCCGCACGTCGCGGTTGCGGCTTCGCATAAAGCGCAGGTAGCGCCCGTGGGTGAGCTCGGTCGGTTCACCGTTTTCATCCTCCACGGTGGGGAACTTCATGTCGGCGTTGTTCAGCATCGTAAAGGCCTTCTGCGGTGCTCTGGCCACCTCGCTCATGTTGGCGAGGAGCACCTCCTCCTCGGTGCTGAGGAAGTGCTGCTTCCTACGGCGAATTTCCTGCAAGGCGTGACTGTAAAGCCTTAAGCCGTCGTTCTCGGCCAAGAACGCCTCCAACGTCGCATCATCGATGGCTAAGATTTCCGGCACCATGTACGCCTCGGCCGCCTGGGCTTGGGTGACTAGGCTCATGGCCCGCCCCTCGTTCGCCTGGTACTTGGGGTTCGTCGTGTCGGTATCCCTGTGCAGCCTGGCGTACGCGACGATCCGCTCGAGGCGTTGCCCGAGCTCGTCTGAAACTTGCAGCGCCTCGAGCAGCACCTCGGACGACTCGGATAGCCTGCCTTGGAACGAGCCGACCCGCTCGATCAGCTGCTTGGCCTCTTCCATGGCCTGCTCCCACGCCTGTTCGGTGGGGTAGAGCTCGTTAAGATTCCATTTAAAGCGATCGTCGATCTCTGCACGGGTAGGTAGTCGGTTGCCTTGTTGTTGCATCCTCCGTGACTCCTTTGAATATCGCCGGCGGCCGGACGGGCTGCTTCGGCGCAGGAAGTTTTGTTTATCCTACCCTTCGTGTTTGCGCAGGAAACTCCTCTCGCCGCTCCTCACCGCCGTCCGTCTCCCGGAATAAGGGCGGGGTCCGGACGGGTGGCCGGGCGGCCTGGACCCGCGCACCCATGCGCCCGGCCGGGGCAAGGCCCCTTTACCCGACCAAGTCTTCCTCTTCGTCGAACTCGTCCGTGAACTCGTCCTCGAACTCGTCGTCGAACAGGTCGATGAACTCCTTCTTTATGCTGTCGTCGCACGCGCCCGGGTAATGCTTGACACACAACTTGGTGTCGCCGATCACCTCGATGAGGTAGCCGACGTCGACGGTGCAGCGAATAGCCGATCCCGCGACGAGCGTTCCGTCCGAGCAGATCGGGCCGTGGGTCAGCCGCACGGTGGCCTGCGGGTTGTCGCATCCGCCCGGATCGATGCCGAGCTCTTCAAAGGATATGACCCGGCTGTAATCGATCGTCTTCGTGAGGACGGTCGTGTTCTGGCCGCCGGAGTGGGTAAACCAGACGTGGATATCGTAGCTGCCGTTGATCTTCACGCCCGCACTCGTGACCACACCGGCGAACTGGTGACTCGTGACCCGGGACCCTAGGATCTCGTCGACGGCACGGTCGGTGTGGAGTATGTTCGTATCGTGAAAGGCGTGCCGGCTGCGGCCGCAGACCGCCTTCACGTAAATCTCCCGAAACTCTCCCATCGAGTTCTCACTCCCTATTCGTCTCTATCCCCGTAAGGATGCGTCACCGGGCGGCCGACAACTGAATCAGCACATCCTATGCACCGCACGGCGGGGTGTGACATGGTTTCAAACGACGCGCCAAAGCCTTTTTAAATCGGCCCCCTCGCGCCATTGCCGTCGGTTAAGAATCCATATGCGCGTCCCCTCCAGATCTTGACTAAACTCTTGGTACGAGTCGGTGCCGCGCATGTCATCCCATAGCGCTTCCACCGCCTCCCGGAAGACCTCTTTTTTTCCGTGGTAAAAGGCGCGGTGAGCCTGCGGCGTGGCGAGCAGGTGCCGTCGGAGCCGGGGGTATTCCACGGCCACCAATTTGGCAAGGCAGAGGGTGCTGCGGGCCCGGCGCACGCCCGTTAGCCAGCTGCTGAGGGTTCTGTACTCGAAGCCGCCGTGCTCTTTGCGCCGGAAAGAACCGAGCAGTCCGTAGCGTCGCCGGCGGGCCCGCGCAAGGCCGGGATCTTCCATCAGCAGCGAGGGCAGGGCTAGGTAATTGTCGAGGGCCCGCAGGAGAAACGTCGTAGGACGGATGCCGCTGAAGTGAACGTGTCCCCCGGTGAAACACCCTGGGGCGGGATGGGCACCGGCCAGCCAATCTGCGTTCCTGTCGGGTGCCAAGCGGTACGCCTTCTTGAGTTCGGTGCGGACGTGTTCGACCAAAGCGTAAGGCGAACCGCTCGGTGACGGACGGATTTCAGCGATCGGGTGGCAATGCCGGCCGTGGAGCATCGTGCGTTGACGGTCGTATCCCACGCTGCCGTCCATCGGGAACAGATCCGACGCGCAGCGCAGCGTGCGGTTGTCGCGGCGGACGATGACGAACTCCGGATCGGCGCCGAGAAGCAGGCGGGACGCGCGGGATCGCGGCGGTTCGGCTGCGTCCACGGCCAAAGTACGCAGGGATCGGGCAAGTTCCACACCGTACAGACGGGCAAGTTCGTCATCGCAGGAGGGAGAGGGGTCGACCCGGCGCACGAATGGTCTGCCGGTGGCTGCCACCACGACATCGACGGCGCCGAAGTGGAGCCCCAGCGCGTACAGGGCCCGGCGCGCCACGGTCTCCAGCACGTGCGCGCTGCGCGGGGAGAGGTTGCGCACGGGCATCTCTCGGTCCCCGATCAGGCGCCGAATCGCCACGGTGCACAGATCGACGGCGTGGATACGGAGCGCGACGACAGACCTGGTGGATAGGCGCTTTGTCGTAGACTCGGTAAGGCAGCGCACGCCGTTTAGCTGCAGTAAAGCGCGCGCCGCTGCAGGTTCCGCCGCGTGGGCCAACGCCCAAGACGGGTTCAACGTGTAGGGCGCGTCGGGGCCGTCCGCATAGCCCCAACGCACGAGAACGTCCCACGCTCCTCCCGGGTGCCGGGTGCGAACCGCCGCGCCCGCAAGGAACGGGGCAAGAGCACGGACTGCCGTGTCGGATGGGTGAAGGACGAGCACGCGCAAGGAGTTCAACCTCACCGGCCCGGGGCGGGGCTCGAGATAGTCTAGCCTATGCGCGGCTCGCCTTTGCAGATCACCCTTCCCGGTGGAACAGCGTCACGCCCGCGCTTTGTCGCCGAGGAGCTCAAGAATGTACTCCGGCAAGGCGAAGGCGGCCGCGTGGATTTCGGAATTGTAGTAACGGGTCTTGAACTCGCCGCCAGCCCTGCGATATCGCTCGAACATCTCGGGGCGCTTCAATGCCAGTGCGAAGCTCCAAATGCCGACCGAGTACGAGGGGACGTGCGCAGTGTACAGGCGGCACAGGGGGAACTGTGCCCAGATGCGGTCATAGATTTCCTTTACCAGCTTCGGATCTATGAAGGGAGATTCGGTCTGGGCTGCCAGCACGCCATCGTCCCCCAGGGCGTCGCGCGCGTTCGCATAGAAATCGGTGCTGAACAGTCCCACGGCCGCGCCTTCGGGATCGGGAGCGTCGATGAGGATCACATCGTAGGCCCCTTTTACCTCCGCAACGTACTCGATGCCGTCACGAATCACCACCTTCGCCCGGGGGTCATCGAAACCGCCGCTGAGCTCGGGCAAATATTTCCTGGAAGCGTCGATCACCCGCTCGTCGATCTCGACCAAGTGCACTTCTTCAACGGACGGGTGCTTTAGCGTCTCGCGCAGCGTGCCGCCGTCGCCGCCGCCGATGATGAGCACGCGCTTCGGATTCGGGTGGACGAAAAGGGGAACGTGGGCCAGCATCTCGTGGTAGATGAACTCATCGCGTACTGAAGTTTGGATGATGCCGTCTAGAAGCAACATGCGGCCGAAGTCGACCGTGTCGATGACTTCGATCTCCTGATACGCAGACCGTTCTTTGTGCACGCTGTTAACGACGCGGTGACGAATCATCAGCGTATCGCTATCCCGCGCGTCCAGCCACTGCATCCACATCGCCTCCTAAGAAAGCCTCGCGTGCCCCCGGACGGTTCCGGAAGCACGCGGCGCAGTACGTCCTCGGTAATCATTCGCCCGGCAGGGGCAGAAGGCCTTTTGCCGGCCGTCACCAAGCGGCGATGCCGCTATCGGTGCGGGGCTCCGTTCCGCCGATCAGGACACCGTCGTCGGTTCGCCATATGATCTGTCCAAAGCCGAAGCTGCCCGGCTTGAGGGGACCGACCACTTCATGGCCGCGCCGCGCTAAGGCCAGCTCCAAGTGCTCGGCAACGCCGCGCTCTAGAGCGACTTGTTTGCCCTCGAGCCACTGCCAACGAGGAGCGTCGAGCGCCGCTTGGGGGCTGAGGCCGAAGTCTATCGTGTTCACCACTACCTGCACGTGGCCTTGGGGCTGCATGAAGGCGCCCATGACGCCGAAGGGACCTACGGGTCGTTCGCCCCGGGTTAGGAAGCCGGGAATGATGGTGTGATAGGGCCGTTTGCCGGGCGCTAGGGCGTTCGGATGGCCGGGTTCGAGTGTGAAGTTGTGGCCTCGGTTATGCAGGGCGATGCCGGTGTCCGGAATGACGATTCCCGATCCGAAACCCATGTAGTTGCTTTGAATGTAGGAGACCATGTTTCCTTCGGCGTCCGCCGCGGCTAGGTAGACCGTACCGCCGCGCGCGAGGCGGCCGGGTTCCGGCACCAGCGCTTCCTTGCCGATGAGCCTGCGCCGCTCGGCCGCATATTCTTCCGACAACAGTTCCTCCACGGAGACGCGCATACAAGCCGGATCCGCGATGACGCGCTTGCCGTCGGCGTAAGCCAGTTTCAGAGCCTCGATTTGCTTGTGGTACGCCTCGACCGACTCGCGGACGTCTCCCAAGTCAAAGCCCTTTAGTATGTTCAGGGCCAGCAGCGCAACGAGTCCGTGTCCGTTGGGCGGCAGCTCCCATACCCGGTAGCCCCGGTACTCGATCGAGATCGGCGTCACCCATTCGGGACGATATGTTTCCAGATCTTCTTTGCGGAGGAAACCGCCGTGTTCGCGCATGAACCCGTCGATGCGTTCTGCCAGTTCCCCGCGGTAAAAAGCAGCGCCTTCCGTTTCTGCTATAACCTTCAGCGTGCGGGCGTGGTCCGGCAAGCGCACGGTTTCCCCGGCGTGGGGGGCACGGCCTTGCGGCGCGAACGTCTTGAACCAAGGCGTGAATTCCGGGCCGTGGCACTCGTGGCGGTAGCGGGCGAAAGCGCGGCGCCAGAGGTAGGCGACGTTCGCGGATACGGCAAAACCTTCCTCGGCATAGCGGATCGCCGGGGAAAGTACCGTCGTCAAGGGTAGCCGACCGAAGCGGCGGGAGAGCGCGACCCAAGCCGCCGGCGTGCCGGGAACCGTAACCGGTACGACGCCGTCCCGCGGGATGCGGTCCAGACCGAGCCGCTGCAAAGCCTGCCTGCTAAACCCCTTCGGCGCCGGTCCACTGGCGTTGAGGCCGTGGAGCTGCCCGCCGCTCCACACGAGGGCAAAGGCGTCGCCCCCGATGCCGTTTGAGGTCGGCTCGAGCACGGTGAGGGCCGCGGCCGCCGCGACCGCAGCATCGACGGCGTTTCCTCCCTGCTGCAGCATGGAAAGGCCTGCTTGGGCGGCCAGCCCGTGCTGCGCCGCGACCATTCCTTTCTTCGCGTAGACGCACGCCCGCCGGGACGGGTACGGCATGTACTCGGGGTCGAACTGCATGGTGTGAAGCTCCTTCCGATGGTCGGCACGTCACTTCGGCGCCTGTGCTTGCTGGTAGTGTAGACTACCCTGCTGAAGTGCCCGCTTCCTCCTCCGAATCATCGTCATAATGGAGTCTCGGGCGAATATTTGACTCGATGGGCACAACTTGGTATACTGGACCCCACAAACCGCGTGAGTGTCCCGTGGAGTATCAGGAGGTGTCATCTCCAGGGGCAGCATGCCCAAGACTCCCGGCACACCTTGTACGTGAACGGGTACGCCCGGCTCCGCAACCGGGCTGTTCAACGGCCGAATTCTCGGCAGACGAGAAGCGGGGGAACCAACGCCCAAGCGGGCACCTGGGGTGAATCTCGCACGCTGTGCGAGTAGGGCTACTCTTTCGGTCCGAACCCGTCAGCTAACCTCGTAGGCCACCGTGAGAGAGGAACACCGTGCCACGTTTCCCTCGGTTGGCACCGGCTAAGACCGGTCGGATGCACTCTCGCCGTCCTCTGTACCTCGGCAGTTGTCAGCCGCTCTCTCATGTTGTGTCTGCGGCCGGGGCGTGAACGGCTCGTTCCGCCCTCCGGCATGGCCCGCAAGTTGTCCTCGTCGGGCGTTTTCCCCCGTGCTCGGCCCTTCACGCAGTCTGCTTAAGGGGGAAGCGACTTGATCCGGTTTGAAAACGTCCACAAGTATTACGGCGCCGTCCACGCCGTACGGGGGCTCGACATCACCGTTCGCCCCGGCGAGTTTCTCGTCTTGATCGGACCGAGCGGTTGCGGCAAGACGACGGCGTTGAAGATGGTCAACCGGCTGATCGCACCGACGAGCGGCAGGGTGCTCATCGACGGCACCGACGTGTCCGAAATGCCCCTTGTCACGTTGCGACGCAATATCGGCTACGTCATTCAGGAGACGGGGCTGTTTCCGCACATGACCATCGCCCAGAACGTCGCGTTGGTGCCCCGGCTCAAGAAGTGGCCTAGGGCCAAGCGAAACGAACGGGTCGACGAGCTGTTGCACTTGGTGGGTCTGGACCCGGCCGTCTACCGGGACCGCTATCCGCGCCACTTGTCGGGCGGCCAGCGCCAGCGCGTCGGGGTGGCCCGGGCGTTGGCCGCCGACCCGCCCATCATTCTCATGGACGAACCTTTCGGAGCGACGGATCCCATTACGCGCAAACAGCTGCAACGGGAGCTCGCTCGTATCAAAGAGCAGGTGCAAAAGACGATCGTGTTCGTCACCCATGACATCTCCGAAGCGTTCCTTCTGGGCGACTCGATCTGCCTTCTGAAAGACGGCGAGGTCGTGCAGCACGCGACGCCCGAGGAGCTCCTGCGGAGCCCTGCAAATGACTTCGTACACGAGTTCATCGGCGACGAGGCGGTAAGCCGCCAGTTTGACTACTTGCAGATGGGTGAAATTTGCCGCACGCCGCTGCCCACGTTCCCGGCGGATGCGCCCGACTGGCAGATCGCCACGGCCCTGAGAAAAGCTGGCACTGCGGTCGGGGCGACCATCGATCCGGGTGGCAGGCTCACCGGCATAGTGCAAGTGATTCCGCACGCAGAGGGGGGCAACCGAACGGCGGTGCAGCGCAGGCCCCGGGAGCACGTGCGCGTGGCACGCCGCGACGAGCTCGTCCGGGAATTTTTCCCGGGGCTTTGCCGAACCAACCGAGCCGGCGGCCCGACCGGAGGTGCGGTTGATCCCGGCCTCGTCGTGGTCGATGAACAGAGTCGTCCGTGCGGCCTCGTGAGCTACGACGACATCGTGCGCCTCATCGCGGGCCTGGTCACCGGCACGGCTATCGAAGAAACGAGCGGCGCAGACCCCGAGGATGAATCCACGGCAGCTTTCTTCACGCGCCAGCGGGTGAAAGGGGCCGTTGCCCGATGACGTACTTGGTAGAGAACTGGCCGGAAGTGATCAACTTAGCAGCAGAGCATCTGCGGATCACTGCCTTCGCCATGGCTATCGCCGTCGCGATAGGCGTGCCGCTGGGCATATTGATCGCTCGCATTCGCCCCCTTGGCCCCGTCGTCTTGGCGGTGGCGAGCATCTTCTACCTGATCCCGAGTTTGGCCTTGTTTGCCGTGCTCGTGCCCGTCACCGGACTTGGACCCCAACCGGCCGTCATCGGCCTGGTGCTATACTCCCAACTGGCGATCGTGCGGAATACGGCGACGGGACTGCTCACGGTTCCGCCTTCGTTACGAGAAACGGCGGAGGGGATGGGAATGACCGGGCTCCAGCGGCTTTTCCTCGTTGAGCTGCCCTTGGCCTTGCCCATGATCATCGCAGGCATTCGCGTCGCGGCCGTGATGTCCATCGGGGCGGCTACGATCGCGGCGTACGTGGGGGCAGGGGGCCTGGGCACCCTCATTTTCCAGGGCATGCGCCTGCTCTGGCCCGAGATGGTCTTGGCCGGCGCGATTCCCGCATCGGTGATGGCGGTAGCCGTCGACTTCGCCTTTGTCCTGCTTGAACGCCTGGCCGCGCGGCACCAACGGGCGACTCTGCCGCTGCGCCGTCGTGCCGCCGCTGCCTAGGAGGGGATCCGATGACCGCGATATTGCAGTACATGTGGGACCAGCGCATGGAGATCTGGTGGTTGACCCAGGAGCACTTGGCCATGACCGGCACCGCCGTTGGCCTCGCCGTACTCATTGCGATCCCGCTCGGCGTGCTCGCGGCAAGGGTGCGCCGTCTGAGCTTCCTCGTTACGTGGGTAGGCAGCATCGGCCAAACCGTCCCGAGCCTGGCCCTCTTAGGACTGTTGATGCCCGTCTTCGGCATCGGCACACCCCTCGCCGTGGCCGCCCTCACCGTCCGAGGCGTGCTGCCGGTTTTGATCAACACCTACGTCGGGATTGCGGGCGTCGATGCGGCGGTCACGGAAGCGGGCAAGGGAATGGGGATGACCTCGGGGCAGCGGCTGTTTATGGTCGAACTTCCCTTGGCGGCGCCGGCCATCGCTGCGGGTGTGCGCACCGCTACCGTGCACTGCATCAGCATTGCCACGCTCGCGGCTTTTATCGGCGCAGGCGGTTTGGGCGACATGATCTTTCTAGGGATCAACCAAGGCCGTACCGAGCAGATTCTGGCGGGGATCGTGCCGGCGGCGGCTCTGGCCATCTTGTCCGATCTGCTGCTCGGCGGAGTGGAACGCTTCGTCACGCCCAGGGGAGTGCGCGCCTAGACCGGTCGATAGCTGTACTTGAGTCTTTTTCACCTACACGAAAGGAGTCGATGGACGATGCGCAAAGACGTTGTCACGATGGTTCTGCTCACCGCGCTGGCGGCCTGGTGTCTCGTTTTCTCGGGCGCAGGGGCCCAGACGATTACGGTCGGCTCAAAGGACTTCACGGAACAGGTCATCATGGGGCACATGGTGGCGGATCTTCTGGAGGCTCACGGCTTTGCGACCAACCGGATCCTGGGCCTGGGCGGTGACGATCTGGTCTTTACGGGCATGCACCGTGGCGAGATCGACATCTGGATGAGTTATTCAGGTACCATCTACAGCGTCCTTCTCGGCAACGAGCTCGTGCTGGGAGCGGATCCCGACGAGCTGTACCGGGAGTCGCAACGGCAGCTCCTCGAGCGGCACAACCTGGTACTCCTCGAGCCGATCGGGTTCAACAACACGTACGTTTTCGTCGCAGATCGCAGTCTGGTGGAAAAGCATGGACTGACGAAAGTCTCCGACCTGATTCCGATTGCCGACACGTTGACCCTCGGCGGCTCGATACTTTTCATGGGGGATCGCCAGGATGGTATCCGCGGGGTCGAGGCGGTTTACGGCATGAAATTCCGCCGCACCCGGGCGATCGAGTCGGGCTTGCTCTTCCAAGCGATGCAGCTAGGGCAGGTCGACCTGATCGTCGCCTTCTCGACCCATGGCCAGATCGCTGCCTTGGACCTCGTCATGCTGGAGGACGACCGGCAGCTGTTCCCGCCGTACCACGCGGGGCTGATTGTGCGTGCCCAGGTGCTTGAACAGTATCCCGAGCTCCGCGAGATACTCGGGAAGTTGGAAGGTGCCATAGACGATGTCACGATGGCACGGCTCAATTACGAGGTCGACGGCCATCGCAGAAATCCCCGCGACGTGGCGCAGGAGTTCTTGCGGGAAGCAGGGTTGATTTAGACGTCCAGGGTGCGGACGGGGGACGGGAGCGGCCCTGGCCCCTGTCCGCGGCAGGAGTTCACGGCTGCAATACCGAAGCAGTACGACGAGTATGTCCGTGTGCCGGGCGACAGTCGGAGGCGGGAACGTCCGCGTCCACCTTGGAGTAGACATAAAACACGCCAAGGGAGGCGGAGTGAACGGTTCCGGGGGAGGGGCGAAGGTGAAATCGGATGAATTGAAGGAAAAAGAGATCGTCGTACGGTGTCTCAGAGGGGATCAAGACGCTTACCGGGCTCTCTTTGATCATTTCTTCGACGAGCTGTACCGGACGGCCTACATGCTCATGAAGTCGCCGGCCGATGCGGACGACGCCGTGCAAGAAACTTTCATCCGCGTCTTTCAGTCCCTGCACACGTACGACTTGGACCGCCCCTTCCGCCCGTGGCTGCACAGGATCTTGCTCAACGTCTGCAAGGACTACTGGAAACGGCGGAAGTGGTTCTTCATCCCCTTGGAGCAGGCGTACAACGTGCGCGATCAGAAGACCCCGTTGCCGGAAGACTCCATGTTGCAGGACGAAGAACTCGCCCGCTTGGCCCAAGCCATTCGCGAGCTCTCTCCAAAGCATCGGGCAGTCGTGGTGCTCTATTTTTTGAACGATATGCGCATCTCGGAGGTAGCAGAGGTAGTAGGAGCACCCGAAGGGACGGTGAAGTCGCGGATTCACCATGCCGTTCGTGCCTTACGCAAGAGGCTCGAACGGAGCGACACGGCCGTCTATCACTTGCTGTCTAAACGAGGAGAGGGGATTCAGGCATGACCTGTGCCTTGAGGCGACAAATTCAGGAGCTCGGTGAGTCCGTTCCGATCTACTCGCAAGAGGGGCGCGACCAACTTTGGCGCAACGTCGCAACCGAGCTCAGCCACAGGCAGAGTGCCGGCCTCAGGCAGCGCGGTACCCGTCGCCGCGCCATGTGGCTGCTGAGCGTGGTGGCGTGTGCCGTACTGTTCGTCATCGGCTTGCCCCTTTTCAATCACGGCTACCTGCTCCGGACGCAGATGCTCGAGGCCGCGGCCCGGTCCGACCGCGGGATCGTGTTCAGTTCGGCAGCCGGAGCGAACCACACGGGATCCGATTACTCTTGGGTTGCCGGTAACGCGGAATACGACCTGTGGCTGCACGTGGACGGCATGCGGTTTCTCATCCGGCATAAAGCTTCCGGGCAAACATGGAGTACAAGCCCTGACGTGCGGGACGCGAGGGTGCCGGCGAGCCAGCTCGGCCGCCTGAGCAGCCCCTTCTCCATCCGTTACGGCGACGCCATGGGGCGCGTCGAGGGGTGGGCAAATCCGTACGACGACGCAACCTTGATCGAGTACTACCATATCTCCTCAGGGATCGGCATTCGCTACCTCTTCGAAGACCTGCGAATTGCGGTGCGCATCGACTACCGGCTCGGCGATGGCTTCTTGGAAGTGCGCATTCCTGAAAACGGCATCGAGACGTACGGCAGCTATGAAGTCAAGGCCATCGAGCTGTTTCCTTTCTTCCAGGTGCGTGACGGCGCCGCAGGCAATCGGCTGATTTTGGCCGGTTCGGGTGAAGAGCCCCTTGACGCCGCCTTGCACGAGCGCCTTAAGTCTCAGGTGATGTTCGGGGTGACGGGCGACCAGTTCGGCTTTTTGGCCGAGGTGGTGGAAGGCGGCGAATATGCCAGCATTCACGTGGATCCGAGCGGTTTGATGGTGCCCGCGCAGAGGGTTTACGTGGAGTTCCTCTTGGAAGGCGACGCTGCGCACGCCCCGAAGGTCCACCCGACCGTCCGCTATCACGCCTTGGTAGAGGATGCTGGGACGGGCAGCGTAGCCGAGCTTCTACAGCAACATCTTCGCGATGCCCGCTCTCGCAGCCGCACGGCCGGAGCGGCATTGGTCGCCGGTTAGGCGCCGGCAGGCGGCCGTCTGCGGCCTAGCGCAAGTCTTGTAAGACGGCGTCTGCGGCCAGCTCACCGCTGCGCACGGCGCCTTCCATGGTCGCAGGCCAGCCAGTGTCCGTCCAGTCGCCCGCAACGTAAAGGCGGGCGATCGGTGTTTTCTGGGGTCGCCGAAACCGCGCCTTGCCGGGCCCGACGTCGAAGGTCGCGCTCGCATGGCGCCGCACCGCGATCCACTCCGGCCGCCCGCAGCGGAAAAGGCGCTGCACTTCGGCCGTGACGGCTCCGGCGATTTCGTCGCGCTTTGCGCGCCGGAAATCGACCGGGTTGCTGATGGAGACCGCTAGCCGTCTGCCCCCTTCGTGGGCAAATACCCACTGCACGGGGGAGTTCAAGAATACGGCAAACGAGAATTCGGGGGACGTCACGGGAGCGGCGAAGCCCATGTGGACGTCGATTATGGGCCGCACCGGCAGCTGCAGGACCTCGGAAAAGAAGGGGTGGCCCGCGTGTTCGTGCGGCAAAAGGCCTGGAAGCTGGCGGTGTGCCGTGGCAACGACCACGGCGTCGGCGGGCACCCTTGTGCCGTCGGCCAGCCGGACTCCCTTGGCGCGCCCCCTTTCGACTTCAACCTGCGCCACGGGCGATTGCAGGAGCAGCTTTCCGCCGCCGTCCGCTATAACCTTCTCCGCCGGCGCTACAAGCCGGGAAAGGGGTACTTGGGGTACACCCACCTCCGCCGCCCGCCTGTTCGCCAGCAACCCGGTCTGAAAAAGCATGAAGCCCCAGGCTGCGCTGACATCGTCTACAGCAGCATTTAAAGCCGCCACCGTGACGACGTTCCAGAACGACCGCAGTGAAGTCTCGCTCGCTCCCTGGCCGCGCAACCAATCGCCGAATGTCAACGTCTCCAACTCGCCTGCCGTGCGGTCACGATGCAGCAGCCGCAGCAGGATGCGGGCCGTCTCCATGCGTTCACGGACGCTCAGGTGGCTGTACCGCAAGAAGGCAGGCACCAGGTGCAAGCCCGTGGGTAGCGAGGTCGAGTACAGGGTGGCCCCCTTTCCCGGCAGCGCGTCCCGGTGCGCGTCGATCACCCGGATGCGCATGGGGCGATGCAGCGGCGCCAGGCTTTCAGTGCCCAGCCTGCGCAGGAGCAGACGGTACCGTTCGCAGCAGTAAAGGTAGACGTGTTGGCCGAAATCGAGTTCCCGGCCGGAAGTGGGGTCTGGGGCCGAGCCCGCCCGTCCGCCCAGATGCCGGCTGCGTTCGAAAAGCAGCACCTTCAGGCCGGCATCGGTCAACCGAACCGCGGCCGCAATGCCCGCAAGGCCTGCACCTACGATCACTACGGTCACGATGTGCTCAGCGCCGTACGGCGCCAGACTTCGCCTACCATGCGCACCTTCTCCCACTTGCCGGGGCCGAGGCGGCGGTCAAAGACGTTGTAGTCAGCCTCCACGATCATGTCCAATATCCGGCCGTACACGCGGTACATCAGTTCAGGGCATGCACGCGTGCGTTCCGGAATGTACGTGAGCACTTGCCGGCCGGAGGCGTAAAGCTTTCTGGCCCGCGCTGCCTGCTGACTCATAAGGGCCCGGAACGCATCGTTGACGACGCCGCGAAGAAGCTCGTCTTCCGTGTAGCCGTGGGCGCGCAGATCTTCCTGGGGCAGGTAGATGCGTCCGCGGGCCGCATCCTCGCCTACGTCGCGCAGGATATTCGTAATCTGGAGGGCCAGGCCCAAGTCGACGCCGTGTTGCTTCGCTTTTTCGTCTCGGGCGCCGAAGATGGGCAGGCACATCAGCCCTACCGTCGATGCGACGAGGTAACAATAGCGTTTCATGTCGTCGTACGTCTCGTAGCGCGTGACGGTGAGATCTTGCGTCAGCCCGTCGAGCAGGTCGTGAAACAAGGTTGGCGATATACGAAAACGCCGAATGGCATCGGACAGGGCGATGAAGACTGAATCCTCCGCGCGGCCCGCCACGGCCCGGTCCAGCAGGCGGCGGTATTCGTCGAGCCGGGCCTTCTTCGACCGCACGCTGCCGGTGCCGTCCGCCGCGTCGTCGGCGAGGCGGCAGAAAGCGTAAACGGCGTGAATCGCAGCGCGCTCGGCTTTAGGCAGCGACAGGAAGGCGTAGTAGAAATTGCGCGCGTTGCGCCTGACAATTTGCGTACAGGTTCCGTAAGCTCGCAGCAGAGCTCGGGTCGGATTCATCGGCATTCTCCCTTCCACGGCGGGAGGCGGCGAGAGCGCAAAAGCCACAGCGCTGCCCGCAAGAAAAGCCCGGCCTTCCGCAGCTTCCCGACGCGCACTCGCCGGCCGAACACGTCGTACCGGGCGTCAGCCAGGGCATCCAAAACGGCTAAACCCCCATAGGAAAAAAGGCGCACGTCGACCCGGGCCAGGCCCTCCACCGTCTCCGCTAACGGAAGGCCCGCATAGAGCAGGGCGCGAGCGCGATCCGCCTCGAATTGCATCAGGGTGCGGAACTCGGGCGTAGCGTCACGCCGTGCGATGTGCTCCTCAGACACACCGAAGCGGGCCATGTCGTCGCCGGGCAAGTAGATGCGGCCTTTTTCGTAGTCTTCACCGACGTCCTGCAAGAAGTTGACGAGCTGCAGTCCCGTGCACGTGGCGTCCGAAAGCTGTATGCGCCGGGCATCGTCGTAGCCGAGCAGCTTGAGAAATAGGCGCCCTACCGGCATCGCGGAGTGGCGGCAATAGTGCACGAGGTCGGAAAAGGTCTCGTAGCGGCGCACTACTTGATCCATCCGGTTGGCCTCGATGAGCGCCCAGAGCTCCCCCCGGGGCAGGCCGTACTGGGCAATTACCGGTTGGAAGGTCTGCAGCAGGGGGTGACGGGGCGTACCCCCGTAACACCGCTCCAAGTCCTGCTCGAACGCGTCCAACCGCGCGAGGCGGTCGCCCGGCGCTTCGTCGCCCAAATCGTCCACGTACCGGCAGTAGGCGTACAGCAAGCGCACCGGGCGGCGCAGGCGGCGCGGGAGCAGCAGCGAGACGACGGTGAAGTTCTCATAGTGTTTTTTCGACCAGTGCAGAAAATCGGCACCTCGGATGTCGTCCTGCGTCGCAGCCACGGATGCAGCAGCCTCCCTCAGGACCTTTTCACCGTCGTTGCACCCGGAACCTTGTCCCGGGCAGAGGAGTGCTATCTTTGGCAGGCAAGAATGGGACAACCGTCACGCCGGCAGGGGCTGCATACTCCATTGACGAAGTACTCAGCACGCTGTAGCCGAAATGCCCGGTGCCCGGCGAACGCCGCGGCGCGGGCGCGGCGGACGATTGCGGCGGGAAGGTGGGATGCTGGTGTCTAGAGCGCTTGAGGACGGCTTCGGCGACATCCTACGCAAGGCCCGGTTCGGTCTCGGCCTCGACCAGACCAAACTGGCCGAGATTACGGGATTGACGGCGGATACCATCAACAGGTTTGAAGCCGGGCTCCGCACGCCTACGGATGCGGAGGCGGAACGGCTGGCCCGCGCGCTCGGCCTAGGTGTGGAGGCGTTTAAGGCTATAATCCATGGGTGGGTTCCCCCCGAGATCGACACGGGTCCGTATGCAGTCCGAACGTTTCGTTTTGCGAGTATGGACTCCAACGGCTACCTGGTGACGGGCGGCGGAATCGCGACCTCCCTGTTCGTCGATCCGGGCGACCGGCCGGACGAGTTGATCGCCGCTTGCATACAGTCCGGCGGACTGGACGCTGTCCTCGTAACCCACTCTCACTCGGATCACGTGCAGGCGTTGCCCGAGCTCGTCAACAGATTTCCCGAAGCACTCGTGGTGGGGCACGAGAAGGCGCTGCGCCGCTTGGCCTTGCCGGGGGGAGTGAAGGCCGTTGCCGTTACCCGAGACGAGCGCGTCCCGATTGGCTCCTTTGAGTTGGAGGTTTGGGAGTCCCCGGGGCACAGCGACGACGGCGTGGTCTTCATCGCCGGTAACATCGCGTTCACGGGCGACACTCTGTTTGCCGGATCCCTGGGGCGGTCCGCCCAAGGTCCGGTGACGTATGAGCGACTGCTCCGCTCAGCACAAAGGCTGCTTGCTTTGGATGAACGGACGGTGCTTCTACCCGGGCACGGTCCCGTCACTACGGTCGCGCTGGAATCCGTGCACAACCCCTTCCTGGCCCGGGAGGGGCGGTAATGGGGGCGTCACTCGTCCAGATGCGGCAGGTTCTAGGGCCTTACGAGCAGGTGGTCGCAGCTTTCTCGCGCCTTGGACTTCCGAGCCGGCGCATCGGGACTGCACCCTACGGCCTCGATATTTATGCGTACCGCGTGGGTGAGGCAGGTCCGACGGGCATGGTGACGGCGGGTGCCCACGCGGAGGAAGTGGCCGGCGTGGCGACGGCCTATTCGCTGGCCGCGCGGTTTCAGCCGGGGCTGCAAGGATGGATCGTGCCGTGCCGCGATCCTTTGGGCTGGGACGGTTTCCGCCGCAATCTGGCGCGGGCAGTGGGCCGTCCCGTGCGGATTCGCAGCCACCACGATGTGGTCGAACTGATCAAACGCGAGGGAGAACCGATTTTGCTGGGCGATGTCACCGTAGGCATCATCGACCAGGTCGCCTTTTTCTCGCTTGCCGACTCCCATCCGGGCAACGATGACACCGGAGTTTTCGCTCACGCGTTTCTTAGCGAGCGGGACGACGTGCGGGAGCGTCTTTTGGGCAAGCGCGTATTTGTGCCCGGCTCGCCGAAACTGACGCAGGAACGGGACGTGTACGACTGGGGCGGAGGGCCGACGATTTACGTGGATGCGGACGGCCGCGTGGGCAACTTTAATCGTTTCTTCGCCGCCGAAAATCCTCCCGTGGAGGTGCAGATCTTGCGCGCCTTCGCCGACGAGGTGCGGCCCCGGTGGACACTGGACTTACATGAGGGCTTCGGTGCCAGCTACTGCCTGTATGCGCTCGTGGGCGAAAGTTCCGTCGGGAAGGATGCGGCGAAGGCTATGGTCGATGCCGTTTCCGGGCGCGGTTATCCGATCCAGAGCCTGAAAGAGCTCGCCGCCTACGTAGGAATGGACGAGTCGGCCTTCGAAGAGATCTACCCCGGCGTCTATCAGGCCAATAGGCGCGTGCGCAGGCCTCCCGATGCGTTTTGTCCCTACGTCGGTCAGATGGGCTCACTCTGTTTCACCACGGAGATGGGCATGGAAAGTCCTTTGGACGTGCGGATGGAGATCTTGGAGGTGTCGGCCCGGGCATGCCTGGAGGTACTGACGCGGCTCGAGGGGTAATGGGGCTGCCGGTCGCCTCCGTGCAGCAGACCCTGTTGGAGTGGTACAGAAAAAACCGCCGGGACTTGCCTTGGAGACGGACCGACGACCCGTACCGCATATGGCTTTCCGAGGTCATGCTGCAACAGACCCGGGTCGACACGGCGATCTCCTACTACGAACGCTTCATCGAGCGCTTTCCCACGTTGCACGACTTGGCCGCTGCGGATCTCGACGAAGTGCTCGCGCTGTGGGCAGGCCTGGGCTACTACAACCGGGCCCGTAACCTCCACGCCGCGGTGCGCGAAGTGGCGGCTGCGTACAGCGGCCGGGTGCCGGCGGAACCCGAGGCTTTCGGAGCGTTGCCCGGCGTCGGACCGTACACCACCGCTGCGGTGCTCAGCATCGCCTACGGCAAACCTCTGCCGGCGGTGGACGGCAACGTGCAGCGGGTGCTCGCACGTTTGTGCGGCGTCTCCGAGCCGGTCGACCGGGCATCTGGCCGGCGCGCCGTACAGGATGCAGCCGCGGCCCTTGTGCCCGACGATGCTCCCGGCGACTGGAATCAAGCCTTGATGGAGCTAGGAGCCTTAGTGTGCCGCCCGGCCTCACCGAACTGCAGCGCGTGTCCTCTGCGAGCTTGGTGCCGCGCCGCCGAGGACGGGACCGCCGACGTCCTGCCGGTGGTACAGGGACGGACGGCGGTACGGCCCGTCGAGCGGCTCGTAGCGGGCATCGTCGCCGACAACGCGCTGCTTTTCGTGCAGCGGCCGTCAGAAGGCCTGCTGGCCGGGATGTGGGAGCTACCGGCTTTGGAGGCGGCGCCGGGAACGTGGCCTTCGCCCCTGGCGCGTGAGAGGGCGCTGCGCGGCCTTCTGCACGAACTCGGAGTGCGTGTGCAGGGGACGCTGCGTTTTTGCGGGCGCACCGAGCACCGCTTTAGCCACGTCGAGTGGCGCATGTGGGTGTACCGGTGCGATGCACAGGGGCCACCGCCCGCCGGGTTGCGAGCCGTAGCGCTAGACCGGGTCTTGGCTTTGCCGACGGCCACGGGCATCAAGAAAACGCTGCGTCTCGCGGTGCAACAGATGGGTTGACCCGGAGCAGAGCCTGCGTGCAGGTCCCGCTCCGGCGATGTCACGAGGGCACGGCCTCGGGATCGAGCTCTTCCAGGTACTTGATCACTGCCCGGGTTATGTACGTCGGCGTGGAGGATCCCGACGTCACGCCGACTTTGCGCGCGCCCCGCAGCCACTCGGGATTGATGGACTCGACGCTGTCGACCAGGTAGGCGGGGCGTCCAGCCAGCTCGCGCACGACCTGAACGAGCCGGTTCGAATTGTTGCTCCGCTCGTCGCCCACGACAAGGACGACGTCCGCCTCCTTCGCTTGCGTAGCCGCCGCCTCCTGCCTTTGTTGGGTGGCCAGGCAGATCTCATTGTACACTTCGATGCCGGGGAAGCGCTCGACGCACCGTTCGATGATGGCCTGGGTGTCCCACTGGCTCAAGGTCGTCTGGGTGGTGAGGGCCAGTTTGTCGGTATCGAATTCCAGCCGCTCGACGTCTTCCAAAGTCTCCACGAGGTGCACGTGGTGCGGGGCTTCGCCAATGACTCCCTCCGGTTCCGGATGGCCCCGCTTTCCTACGTAGATGATTTGATAGCCCCGCGACGCGAGATCTCGCACGAGCTCATGGGTGCGCGTCACGTCGGGGCACGTTGCATCGACAGTCGTCAACCCCTTGGCTTTCGCCTTGGTAACGACTTGCGGTGAGACGCCGTGCGCGGTGAAGATGACGGTGCCCGCATCGATCCGGTCGAGGAGTTCCAGGCGATTTTCACCGTCGAGCGTGACGATGCCGTATTCTTCCAACTCGGCCACGGCATGCCGGTTGTGGACGATCATACCCAGGACGTAGATGGGCCGCGGGTACTTGGGATCTTTGGCCACTACTTTGGCAAGATTGATCGCATCCACCACTCCGTAGCAGTAGCCGCGCGGCGAGATCTTGATCACTTCCATGGTGAACACCATCCTGCAACGGCATGGTCCGGACATTCGTCCCGACCTCGCCTCTACCTTAACACACTGGCAACGCCCGCACAAACGCAATTCGTTTCTTATCCTTGACTGGTCAAAGGGCATATGTCATGGTATGATGCACATTGACGTATTTACATATTTAAATACGTAGATCAGGGAACCGTAAACGATGGAGGGTGTCTCGGTGTGAGAGAGTTGGTGCGTGTCTACAAGGCTTTGAGCGACGAGAGCAGGCTGCGCATTTTAGCGGCCCTGGCCGACACGCGTTACGGGGTTTGTGATCTCGCCAGGCATCTCGGCCTTTCTCAACCGACGCTCTCGCACCATCTGAAAATCTTGCGCGACACCGGGCTTGTCTCGGCGGAGCGCGATGGGCCGTCGACCTACTGCACCCTGAACGCTGAAGCCTTTGAACGGTACGGCATCTGCATTGACAAGCTGCTTACGCGCTGCCGGCAGACGGCTTGGAAGACGACAACGGAGTAGAGGAGGGACGGGTCACACGATATGTGTACCGTTAAGACCGAAGAGGAGAGGGCGGAGTGTCACGGCGTGCCAGCGGCCACGGCGGATAGGCAAGTCGAGAAGGCGCTTGCTATCAACGAGGGGTTGAAGGGAACCGGCCTTTACCGCGAACCCAAGGGCGAACTGGCGGAAGGTCAGAACACGACCTGGCGCGTGTCGCCGGAACCGTTCAAGCTCGACGAGAAGACGTATCGATTCTTCAATGAGCTTGGCGATCACTTGCTGCGTTTTTATGAGGCAAGCAACCGGCTGTACGCCCGGGCCGTGCGGGGGTCGCTGCCGGACTGGGTCCGGGCTTGGCTCGACGCGGGCAAGCCCGAGCAGGTCATCGACTATGCCCGTATGCGTCGATTCCGCACCGCGGTGCCGGCCATCATTCGCCCCGACGTCATTCCGACCGACGACGGATACGCCATCACGGAGCTCGACTCGGTGCCCGGTGGCTTTGGGCTGCTGGCCGCCATGACACGGCAGTACGCAAAGGTCGGGGCGGAGGGAATCGTCGGTGGAAAGGACGGCATGGTGGAAGGCTTCGTCGATGCCATGCGCAGCCTCGTTCCCGGCAATCCCCACCCGGTTGTGGCGATTGTCGTCAGCGACGAGTCGGATGCGTACCGCGGCGAAATGGAGTGGCTCGCGGGAGCTGTCACCGGTACCGGCCTTACTGCCTTTGCGATCCATCCGCGCGACCTCGTTTTCACCGAGGAAGGTCTGTTCTTGCCGCGGCACGTGACCGGCACCGCGGAACCGGTCCGTATCGACGTCCTGTACAGGTTCTTCGAGCTATTCGACTTAAAGAATATCCCGAAAATCGATCTGATCCTGTATGCGATACGCAAGGAACTGGTCGTGGCGACGCCGCCGCTCAAGCACCATCTGGAAGAGAAGATGCTCATGGCCCTCTTCCACCACCCGGTCCTCGAGCCGTTCTGGCTGGAACAGCTGGGTAAAGACGGCGTGGAGTTCCTAAAGCCCCTCTTCCCGAAGACATGGGTGCTCGACCCCGCGCCGCTGCCGGCCCACGCGGTCATTCCGGATCTGCGCCTGGGCGGACGGGTCGTCTCCGACTGGAACCAGCTAAAGGAGACCACTCAGAGGGAGAGGGAGCTCGTGATCAAGCCCTCCGGCTTCGCGGAGGACGCTTGGGGCAGCCGGGGCGTGCGCATCGGCCACGACATGGCGCGGGAGGAGTGGGCCGCCGCCGTCGACGAAGCTTTGGCAGCCTTTGCCCAGTCGCCCCACATACTGCAGGAGTTTCGGAAAGGAACCGGCTTCAAACTGCAGTATTACGATTTTGCCAAGCAGGGGCTGGTGCCGATGCGGGGCAGAGCGCGCCTTTGTCCGTACTACTTTGTCGTCGACGGAAGGACGCGCCTTGGCGGGGTGCTTGCCACCGTGACGCCCCTCGACAAGAAAGTGATCCACGGCATGGTGGACGCCGTTATGGCACCCTGTTCCGTTGCCGGTTGACATGCGCCGGGGAGGGGCGCGTGGGCGCGGGCACGGTTCGTTCGCAGCCCGTTATGGCCCGTCTGCGGCCCGTCAACCTATCTATTCTATTGGGGAGTGAAATCGGTGCGCGACTACCGAGAGATCCCTCTGTGGAAGGACGTTTCCATCGAAGAGTGGACCGACTGGAAATGGCAGGTGCGCAATCGCCTGCGTACGATAGATGAGCTGAAGCAGGTAATCAACCTGACGCCCGAGGAGGAGGAGGGGTTGAGGTATGCCCAGCGGGGGTTCCCCGCCGGCATCAACCCCTACTATGCCGCGCTCATGGATCCCGACGATCCGGAGTGCCCCATTCGCCGCCAGGCTCTGCCCTTGGACGATGAGGCGATCATCGGCAAGCACGACATGCGGGATCCTCTGCACGAAGACGTCGACTCGCCCGTGCCCTTCATCACCCACCGCTATCCGGACCGCGTGCTTTTCATCGTGACCGAGATGTGCGCGATGTACTGCCGCCATTGCACGCGGCGCCGGCTCGTCGGGTCGAAGGAAGGAAGCATTCCGACGCCGGCAATCGATCGGGCGATCGAGTATATCCGCAGGACACCGCAAGTTCGCGACGTGTTGATATCGGGAGGCGACCCCCTGTCCCTCGGTGACAGCCGACTGGAATACATTCTGAAGAAACTGCGGGAGATCCCCCACGTAGAGGTCATCCGTTTCGGGACAAGGGTTATGGTGACGAATCCGTTCCGCATTACGGACGAGTTCGTGCAGATGATCCGCAAGTACCATCCGATCTGGATCAACACCCACTTCAACCACCCGAAGGAGCTGACCAAGGAGGCCGTCGAGTCCTTGGCCAAGCTAGCCGACGGGGGCGTTCCGTTGGGCAATCAGACGGTGCTGCTGCGGGGCGTAAACGACTGCCCCTACATACAAAAGGAGCTGGTGCTCGGGCTAGTCAAGGCCAGAGTGCGTCCGTATTACCTGTACCAGTGCGACTTGTCCGAGGGCATAGAACACTTCCGGACCCCCGTATCGAAAGGCATCGAGATCATCGAGCACCTGCGCGGCCACGTGTCGGGTTACGCCGTGCCGACCTTCGTGGTGGACGCGCCGGGGGGCGGAGGCAAGATCCCGGTCGGGCCGAACTACATTCTTTCCCAGTCGCCGGGCAAGATCGTGCTGCGCAACTACGAAGGCCGCGTGGTGTCGTACCCTGAACCCGAGCACGGAGACACCCACGACCCTTCGAAGTGCGAGTATTGCCGGCGGGCGCAGGGGACGGAGGAAGGGGTCGCCCGGCTCATGCAACCCGGTCAGGACGGGCTGACGATCATCGCGCCGGGCGACCGGCCGGAGGCCGGCAACGGCACGGTTGCTGGAAAGCCTCTGCAGCCGGCTTGCGGCGTGTTCGACCTGCAAGACCCGCCCGAGGCGGGGCGCGGAGCCTAGCCCAACAGATCGCGCCAGGAAGTGACTTTGCGATGCAGCTCGCGGTGGAGCTCGTATAAGTGCTGCCCGGCCCGCTCCTCCGCCGGTCCGAGCTCATAGGTGCACGAGCGCAGCCACGCCTCGGCATCGAGCACGGAGCAGGACAGGCCGTGCTCGACGATATGGGATTCGAGCAGCGGACCGGGATTTTTCAGCACTTCGGTGACGCTGCGCCGCACAAGGGCTTCGAGCTCCTCCTTTTGCTCGTCCGGCAAGCTCTTGCGCACTATCCAGCGGCAAAGGGGAAGCGGACCGCCGGTCCAATTGCGCCACTCGCCGGCGAGGTCATAGGGATGCACGAAAGGAGCGGAGGGCGAGCGGCTGGCCTCGATCGCATCGTCTCCGACGAGCAGAACGGCGCCGAGGTCGAAACGGTCCGGAGACAGCGGCACGATGTTCGGTTCCCGCACCCGGTACGCGTGGGAAAGCAGCACCTCGAGCGCGGCCACGGCGGTGGCGCCTTGATCGGAGACGCCAACGGCGGCGTTGCCCAAGAGCTCGATTTCCAGGCGCGCGGCCAGTACGGCCACGGGCACGGGGCCAACGGCAGCGAACCCCAGGTTGCCCAGGGGTTCGTAACGGCGGCTGAGCGATCGAGCCTCGAGAACGGGGACGCACGCTGCGTCCAGTTCGTCGTGGCGAGTCAGATGGCCGAGTTGGCGCGGCGGCGCCGTGATCAACTCAAAGCGGTCGGCCCCCTCCCAGTGCGCAGTGAACGGCAGCGCAAACAAATAGGGCAGGCGGCCGACCCGAGGACGAATTCTGCCTTTTGGAAGTTCCATACCGCGATCGTATCGCCCCTAGCTGGGGTTGTCAAGGCGGCCTATTCCGCGAAGATCTCGATGCGCTGATCGCCGTGCTCGATCTCGAGGAGCTTGTCTTCTTTGCCCTCGGCCACGAGGCGCACGATGGCCTCGGCACTGACCGCTCCCGGCCGGGATGCATGCTCGGCGAGGCGGGCAAGCCTTTCGACGAGGCCGACGGGTATGGTCACGTGGAGAGGCGACAGGCCGCTTTCACGCACCGTGATACGGATGCGCCGCGCCCGCGGCGCCTTGCCGTCACCTCCACCTTCCAGGGCGTCGAGCAGCCGGGCCGCCTCGTCGACGGACACTTTGCCCTCCTCCAGCATGCGCAGGATGCGGACCCTCTCTCCGGTGAAAGCGCCCATCAAGCGTCCGCTCCTTCGCGGGCTCCCGCTACCCGAATCGCTCCGTCCTCCGTCCGCAGGATCAAAGTCGCTCGAACCCTCTTCTCCTCAAAACCCGCCGTGTGCCCCGTAAGGCCGTCTGTTCCGCTCGTGGTCGTATTGATACCCGGCAGGGATACGGATACGCTGCCTTCGCCGGCGGTCAGGCGCAAGCGGTAGCCGTAATCGTCCCGGGTCGGCACCCAAAGGGATACCGCCCCGTCCTGCGAGCTCAGCTCCCAGTGCAGTTCGCCTTCGTCGACTTCGGGCAAGGCGGGGGCGATGAGCGCTGCCCGTACGGCGCCGTCGTCCGTCGCGCAGCGCAGCCGGCGGGCAAAGCCGCGAAAGCGCACGGCGCCGTCGGCGCTCAATGCCCGAACCTCGTTGGCTTCGACCTTGTGCAGCCAGACCGCCCCGTCTTCGGTTCTCGCCTCGAGCCGTTCGGCCTTCACGTCGCTCACCTTCACGGCACCGTCTTGCGTGGTCAGGCGGACTTCTTCGGCGGGCAGCTTCTCCCAAACGATGCTACCGTCATCGGAAGTGACGTCCACGATGTAGGCTGGCCCGAGGGGCAGCGCGACGTGCACTTGGGAGCGGACCTTCGGGTGGTTTTTCAACGTTAGTTCAAAGCCGTTCTCCGTCTCCCGCCAGTCTACAGTTTCAAGGCTCAAGGCTTTAGCGTGGGCATCGTCGTCGGCCCGCACCTGGTTCACGACCCGCACGTGATAGCCTTCGTCTTCGCTGGGGGCAAAACGTACCGGTCCGTCCTCACAGTGGACGCGCACGGTTACTTTCTGCCCCTCGGCAAACGTGCCGCTGAAACGTTCCTCCACAGTGCGGCCGGTGAATCCCGAGCGGAACTCCCAGTGAAGCAGCCTGTTGACTACGTCGGGAAGCTCGTCGATGACCTGCGCGACCCCTTGCTGCACTTTGCGGACGAAGGCGTTGATCTCGTCGCCGGTCGGCGCCTTCTCCCGCAAGGTCTCGCGCAGGTGCTTCAGGCTGCTGTCGATGCGTTCTCTTGTCTCCTCCCAACGGTCACCCGGTCCGGACCTTGAGCTAATGGTTTCGGCAGCGTGCTCCGGTGCGGGCGCCTCTTTGTGCTCCCTCACTGCAGCTGGCTCAAGGGCGTCGAGCAGTGCGGCGGCCTCTTCTACGGTTATCTTGCCTTTTTCGAGCATTTGCAGGATGATGATGCGCTCATCCTTCATCCTCATCACCTCTGAGCTGCTTAATCGCTTGGCTTACCGTGATCTCCCCGCGATCGAGCGCCGACAGGATCCGGCTTCGCTGTTCGGATGTGGACCCGTCGCCTTTTTCGACCCGGTGGCCTAGACTCTCTAATATGCCGTCGAGCCGGTTGCGCACGGTCGGATACGAGATGCCCAGGATGCGTTCCACTTCTTTTATGTTCCCGCGGGCCAAGAGGAAGACTTCGACGAACTCTTGTTGCTCTTTCGTGAGCCGGTCCAGGCGCGAGCGGGGGAAGCGCCCTTCAATCGCCGCCTGGCATCTCTCACACTCGAAGCGCCGGATCGACAAATCGCCGCCGCACGCCGGGCACCGGCTGATGGGTCTGAGTTGCAACGGATATCGCCTCCTTCTGCAAAAAATCAACCTCCATGTTGAGAGATGTTGATGCCTCGCCTTAAAAATAATGAGCCTCGGCTTTCGTGTCAACTCCTTTTTTCCTGAACTTCGCCTCGGAGGGAATCGGCATGTGGGAGAAGAACGTAGAAAAAACCTATATAGCATGACATCTTCTGGGGGGCGATGGTGTGAAGATCCGTGTACCGTCGGTCGCATTGCGTTTTCCCTTGGGACGCAGCGGATTACTTGCCTTGTGGGTTCTCGTCGTCCTGGCAATGGCCGCGGCTGTAGCGCACGGACAGGCGGCCGGGACCATCTCCGAGGAGCGCGTAGCTGAACTGGTGCAGTCGTTGGACGGCGTTGTCCGTCAGCCGACCGTCGACTCCGCGTGGGTGGCAGTGCGCGTCGAGACCGTGGACGGCCGGGTGCTTTATGACTTCAACGGAGCCAAGTTGATGATGCCGGCGTCGAACATGAAGCTCATCACCGCGGCGGCCGGGTTAGAACTCCTCGGACCCGACCACGTTTGGGAAACCCGGGTATGGCTCGATCCGTGGGAAAGCGCCGGAGGGAGCGAGCACCTGACGGGTCCCCTTCCCGAACGGCTGGAAGGCAATATCTATCTTCAGGGCGGGGGCGATCCCACTTTGCTGCAGGAGGACCTCGAGCGCCTCGCCCGCCTGCTTCACGCGCGGGGCCTGCGGCATATAGCGGGCGATGTCGTCTACGATGCTTCCTTTTTCGACGACCAGCTGCGGGGTCCTGGCTGGTCGTGGGACTACTTGGACGCGTACTATGCAGCTCCCGTATCGGGCCTGGCGCTTTCGCCCGACCGCGATTACGATGCCAATACGGTGAAGGTCAGCGTCTACCCGGCCGGTGCCCTTTTTGAACCCGGGCTCGTCGTCATATCGCCCAGCCTCGCCGGCATTCGGGTGGTAAACGAGACGCGCACGGCGGGCGCGGCGTCGACCGGGAGCATCTCCGCGTACTGGGCGGATGACGGCAGCCTCGTCGTCTCCGGTAGCACGCCCCTTGGGAGAGGCCCGACGACTATGTGGATCGCCATGCAGGATCCGGCCCCTTTGGTCGCAACGGTTTTTGCCAACGCGCTGCGGCAAGCCGGCATCGAGGTGGCCGGGGACGTGGTACCGGGACGCGTAAGCCGCGAGCTGGTGCACGTGGCCGGTCATACGTCGATGCCCCTGTCGCAGCTGCTCGTGCCCTTTCTCAAACTGAGCAACAACGGCCATGGCGAGGTCATCTTGAAAACGTTGGGCCGGAAATTCCGCTCCCAAGGCAGCTGGGCGGCGGGCAGGGCCGTGATCGAGTCCTTCCTGCGGGACGTCGTACGGGTACCCGGATCCTTCAACATTTCCGACGGTTCGGGTCTCGGCCGGACGAATCTCGTGACGCCGCAGCAACTCATCGCCGTCCTGCGTTACATGGCCGACCGGCCGAATTTCCCGTACTTCTATCACGCGCTGCCGGTGGCGGGCGCTTCCGATCGAATGGTAGGAGGGACGCTGCGCAGCCGGTTACAAGGTACGCCCGCCCAGTTCAACGCCCGGGCCAAGACCGGCAGCATCGGAAACGTATCGACGTTGAGCGGATACGTGGACAACGCCACGGGCGAGCGCCTCGTCTTTAGTATCATGTTCAACCACGCGCTCGGCGTTCCCAGCACCACCTATCAGGACGTCATCGTGACCGTGCTGGCGCGCTGGAGCTCGGAGTAGCGGAGCAGGGCCGGGTAAGAGGGCCAGGATATGAAGGACCGTACCGGCGTGGCCAGGCCCGGCTCGACGTGGTACAATGGCGCCGACCGAAGACTTGACCAAGGAGGAGATCGTGTGGCGAACGTTACCTACCAGCCGACGCCCAACCCGAATAGCCTCAAGTTCGTTTTGGACCGCCCCGTGGTAGAAGCCGGGAGCGAGTCGTACATGAACGCCGAGGACGCAAAGGGCTCGCCCGTGGCGTCGGCGCTGTTCGCGATAGAGGGAGTGGCTGGCGTATTCATGCTGGGCAATTTCGTTACCGTCACCAAGGCGCCCGAAGCCTCCTGGGAAGATCTGGTGCCCCAGGTGGAACAGGTATTGTCTGAGCAGTTTGCCTGACGTAAGACGGATCGGGGCTCCCTAGGGGGCCCCGATTGGTTCGTGCAGGCGGTCAATGCGGGCCGTGCGCTCCTTGCCAGGCTGGTTGCTGTGCCTGCGGGTGTGGCATGTGACCCCAGGCCTGATACGTGATGCCCGGATGGCTGATTCCCGGTGACTGCGCTGGACCGGTCGCGTAGGCCGGTGCCTGCTGCAGCTGCTGGAACGTCTGGTTCATGCGTTGCTTGTGCTGATCCAATTGGGCTTGCGAGATCAGTTGCGGGTTGTACCATCCCCGCCGGTTCATCGCCTCGAACACACGCAGGCGCATGCTTTGCTTTTCGTTCAGAAGGGTTGAGATCTCGCGCAGCAGCCCCTCGTTCGCCGTGTGCTCCGTGAGCCCGTGATATACGTGGCTTTGGTGCTTGAGGGCGGTCAGGGCGGCGTTCATCAGATCCTGATCGGTCATCCGGATCACTCCTCACATATTTTGATGCCAGGACGTTTGGAAGGTGCCGTGCCCGCCCGCGCTCCGGTTGAGGACGTTGAGCAAGCGGCCGAAGTGCTGCAGGCTCTGGTCGGCGGCTTGCAGGCACAAATCGCGCAGCTCCTGATCCGTGCAATGCCGCGCCATATCCCGAAACTGCACGACTCCCAGCCGCTCCGCGGCCATGGCGTCTTCCAGAAATAGAAATTCCCGCTGCGTAAGTTGCAATGGGCTCACCACCCCTCTTGTGGCAGGTATCCGTCTCAGCAGGTCATTCTTCCCGGGATTGGGAAGGACCATGTCAATTGCGGCGTGGAAATAACTGAAAGGGATGTTGGCTCTTGGCAGCACTTAGGTATACAATTGATTGACCGGGTCGTCTGCCCATACGGACGACCAGGTTCTGTAGCGGAGAGGAGTCCGATACGAGCGTGAATGCACTGCCACACATTGCCCTAGAGCTATCTGACGGCGATGTCTTGGCCATGTACCGCACCATGGTTTTGGCCAGGGCTTTGGACGAACGGGCGAACATCTTATATCGCCAAGGGAAGATCGCCTTTACCGTCACCGGTATCGGCCACGAAGGTGCCCAGGTCGGGGCGGTGTGGGCGTTGCGTGCCGGTCACGACGTCGCAATGCCGTATTACCGCGACACCGCCGTCGTGCTGGCCCTCGGTATGACGCCGGAGGAGATCATGCTCGGTGAATTCGCGCGGGCCGCCGACCCGTCGAGCGGCGGGCGCCAGATGCCGAAGCACTGGGGGCACAAGGCTTTGAACATCCCCTCCGGCTCGAGTCCCGTCGGGACGCAAATTCCCCACGCGGCGGGGCTAGGCCTGGCCGTCAAGCTGAAGGGGGAAGACAAGGTGGTATGGGTCTCCTTCGGCGACGGTGCCGTTTCGCGAGGCGACTTCCACGAGGGGATCAACTTCGCCGCCATCCACAAACTGCCCGTCATTTTCTATTGCCAAAACAACCGCTATGCCATCTCGGTGCCCTTTGCGAAGCAGTCGCCCGTGCCGAATGTTGCCACCCGGGCGTTGGCCTACGGCATACCCGGCGTGACGGTGGACGGCGCCGACGTGTTTGCGGTCTACGGCGCCATGCGCGAAGCGGTGGAACGGGCCCGGCGAGGCGAGGGGCCGACCCTGATCGAGGCCCTCACTTACCGCATGGATCCCCACACGACGAATGACGACGACCGCAAGTACAGGCCGCGGGAAGAGGTGGAACGTGCCCGCAGGGAGCAGGATCCGGTGCGCCGCCTCAGGGAGTACGTGCTGTCCCACGGACTTGCCTCCTCTGAAGAACTGGAGCAACTCGAGGAACGGGCGCGGCAGGAGGCGTTGGAAGCAGCTCGCAAGGCCGAGGCCGCGCCTCCGCCCGAAGGTCCGACCGCGCTGCGCCACGTTTATGCGGAGGAGGGCTCGGCGTAATGGCATTGCAAAACACCATCGAAACCATCAACAGCACGCTGCGCGAAATCATGGAGGAAGATCCAAGGGTCTTCGTCCTCGGTGAAGACGTAGAGATGGGCGGAACGTTCGGCGCGACCGAGGGCTGCTTGGAAGCCTTCGGCCCGGGACGGGTCATCGATACGCCCTTGGCCGAAGCGAGCATCGTGGGCATCGCGATCGGAGCGGCTCTGGGCGGGCTGCTTCCCGTCGCCGAAATCCAGTTCGCCGATTTCATCCACGCCGCGGTCGATCAGATCGTCAACGAGGCCGCCAAGATGCGATATCGCTCCAACGGTGCTTTTTCCTGTCCGATCGTCGTGCGGGCACCGTACGGAGGAGGCATTACCGGCGGGTTATACCATTCCCAATCGGTCGAGGCCCTGTTCTTCAGTACGCCGGGTCTGAAAATCGTCGCGCCCGTCATGCCCTACGACGTCAAGGGGTTGCTGCGGGCCGCCGTCAAGGATCCCGATCCCGTTCTCTTTTTCGAGCACAAGAACGCATTGGCTTACCGCGGGTTTCGCCAGGAAGTGCCCGAGGAGCCCTACGAGATACCTATAGGCAAGGCCGACGTGAAACGGGAAGGCAAGGACGTCTCGGTCATCACGTATGGCCTGATGGTGCACTATGCCTTGGCCGCGGCCGAGGAGCTGGCGCGGGAGGGAATCGACGTCGAGGTGGTCGATCTGCGGACGCTGCTGCCGTTGGACGAGGAGACGATCTTGAGCAGCGTGCGCAAGACGGGCAAGGTGTTGATCGCGCATGAAGACAACCTCACGGGAGGCATCGGAGGCGAAATTGCGGCGCGCATTGCGGAAAAAGCCTTCTGGCACCTGGACGCGCCCGTGAAGCGGCTGGCGGCACCGGACATTCCCGCAATGCCTTATGCCAAGTCGCTCGAAGATTTCGCTATGCCCGACCAGCAAAAGATGGCCGAGGCCTTGCGCAACCTGGCGACGCTCTGATCGCATTATCGTGCAAGGGAAGGAGGTAGCCGCGCGGAACGAGGTCCGCGGCGGCGCCTTATGTGTCAGTTGAGATCAGAATGCCCAAGCTGGGTGAGACCGTAGTCGAAGGCATCATCGTACGCTGGCTGAAGAGGCCGGGCGATATCGTTCGGGCCGATGAGCCGCTGGCGGAAGTCGAATCGGATAAAGTGAGCACGGATCTGCCGTCGCCCGTGAGCGGCGTCGTGGAGGAGCTGTGTGCGCAGGAAGGGGAAGTAGTTCCCGTCGGCAAGGTGATCTGCGTCATCGCGACCGAGGAGGGAGCCGACCGCGGCCCGGGCCCGGGCCAAGGTGACGGAGGGGACAGAGCCGAGTCTGCCGGCAAGGCCCGGGAGGCGGTTGCCAAGGCGGGTTATGATCCGGAAAAGGGTCACCGATACTCTCCGGCCGTGCGGCGCCTCGCTCGGGAACACGGCATCGATCCCGAGAGCGTGCGGGGAACGGGTGCCGGCGGACGCGTCACGAAGCGGGACATGCTGCGTGCGATCGAAGAGAAAACAAGGAGCGGGCGGAGCGAGGCCGCGCCGCCGGAGGCTGAGGAATTTGCCTACGGCCGCGATGCGAGGGACGAGATATTGCCTCTGACGAGCATGCGGCGTGCCATCGCCCAACGGATGGTGCGCAGCGTGCAGACCGCCCCGCACGCCTGGACTATGGTTGAAGTGGACGTGACGAACCTGGTCGAGTGGCGCGAGAGCATCAAGGCCGAGTTTCGGCGGCGCGAGGGGGTCAATTTGACCTATCTGCCCTTCGTGATCAAGGCGGCCGTCGAGGCCTTGAAGGAATACCCGATTATGAACTCCATGTGGGAGGACGACCAGATCGTCATCCGCAAGCAGATCAACATCGGCGTCGCCGTCGACCTGGAGGACGGGCTCATCGTACCGGTGATCCACAACGCCGACCAGCTGAGCATCGCCGGCATCGCCAAGGCCGTCGCCGATCTCGCGACCCGGGCCCGGGCCGGCAAGCTGCGGCCGCAAGACGTGCAAGGCGGTACCTTCACGATCAACAACACGGGCGCTTTCGGTTCGATTTTGTCGGCACCCATCATCAACTACCCGCAGGCGGCCATTCTCAGCATGGAAACGATCACTCGCCGGCCGGTCGTCATCGGCGACGGCATCGCCATCCGCTGGATGGTCAACCTATGCGTGTCACTCGACCACCGCATCTTGGACGGCGCCGTGTGCGGACGGTTTCTGCGAAGCGTCAAACAGCGCCTCGAATCGTACCACAAGGGGATGCCCTTGTACTAAGTTTACTAAACGTCACCCGGGCAGAGTAGACTGAACTTGTCGGGACAGTGGTCCTGTTTACGGCCCTTGGTTGGTATATTCATACGGGAGCAACGGATAAATTTGCGCTCGTACAGGCTGTGGGGGCTGCCAAGTGGCAAATGTTATGTTATGATGGACGTGGGTCACGACGCTTGCCAGAATATGTTTGCGCCACCGGTCGGTCCCTGACGTTTGGGAGGCCGTGCATTGCCGGATCCTAGGACGGAGTGGCTCCGCAAGGGTTTGTCGCGCCTTCACGCCTCTCCCGTAGGGACCCGAGCTGTATATAGACGCATTCGGTTGAGCCGTTTCCGTTCGGAGTGCCTAGGTGAAAGGACGGTATAGGTATGAGTGACATTCGCATTGCTCAAAACTTGAGCGAGGTCGACATAGAGACCAGGGAATGGCTCGAATCCCTGGACTACGTACTGGAGCATGGAGGGGCAAAGCGCGCCCAAGAGCTGCTCGAACGCCTGCAAATCCGTGCGCAGCAAAGAGGCGTACGCTTCCCCTTTACCGCCACCACGCCGTACATCAACACGATTCCGGCGCACCAGCAGCCGCCTTATCCGGGCAGTCGCGAGATCGAACGCCGGATCAAGAGCATCATCCGCTGGAACGCCATGGCGATGGTAGTGCGTGCGAACAAGGAAGAGGACGGCATCGGCGGTCACATTTCTACTTACGCTTCGGCCGCCACGTTGTATGAAGTAGGTTTTAACCATTTCTTCCGGGCACCGTCGGACAAGCACCCGGGCGACCTGGTATATTTCCAAGGTCACGCGACCCCCGGCATTTATGCCCGCGCGTTTCTCGAAGGCCGCATCACCGAGAAGCAGCTGGAAAACTTCCGGCGTGAGCTGCGTGAGGGAGGCGGCGTGTCGTCGTATCCCCATCCGTGGCTGATGCCGAACTTCTGGCAGTTCCCCACGGTGTCCATGGGCCTGGGGCCGATCATGGCCATCTATCAGGCGCGGTTTTTGCGCTACTTGGAAAACCGGGGACTCATCGAGCCGTCGGACGCGAAGGTTTGGGCGTTCCTGGGCGACGGAGAGACGGACGAGCCCGAGACTTTGGGCGCCATCACCCTTGCTGCCCGGGAAAAACTCGACAACCTGATCTTCGTCATCAACTGCAACTTGCAGCGCCTCGACGGCCCCGTACGCGGCAACGGGAAGGTAATCCAGGAGCTTGAAGCGGCATTCCGCGGCGCGGGCTGGAACGTCATCAAGGTGATTTGGGGCAGCGATTGGGATCCGCTTCTGGAAAAGGACACCGAGGGCCTTTTAGTCCAGCGCATGAACGAAGTCGTCGACGGTCAGTTCCAGAAATACACCGTGGAAAGCGGCGACTACATCCGCAAAGACTTCTTCGGCAAGGACCCGCGGCTGCTGAAGCTCGTAGAGCACCTGTCCGATGAGCAGCTGCAGCGGTTGCGCAGGGGCGGTCACGATCCGGAGAAGGTGTACGCGGCGTACAAGGCTGCCGTCGAGCACCGCGGGCAGCCCACGGTGATCTTGGCCAAGACCATCAAGGGGTACGGCCTCGGCGAGAGCGGTGAAGGCAAGAACATCACGCACCAGCAAAAGAAGCTAAACGAGGACGAGATGCGCGAGTTCCGCACCCGTTTCGGCATTCCCATCTCGGACGATGAGATCGCGAACGCGCCGTTCTACAAGCCGAAGGACGACAGTCCCGAGATCATCTATCTGCACGAAAGGCGCAAGGAGCTGGGCGGCTACCTGCCTTCCCGCGAGGTGCGGGCGAAGCCTTTGCCGATGCCGGACGAGAAGCATTTCGCCGAGTTCTACAAGGGTTCCGACCGGCCGGTCAGCACGACCATGGCTTACGTAAGGCTCCTCAGCAATCTGCTCCGGGACAAGGAGATCGGCAAGTTGATCGTGCCCATCGTCCCGGACGAGGCGAGGACGTTCGGCATGGAGGCCCTTTTCCGTACGCACGGCATCTACTCGTCCGAAGGTCAGCTGTACGAACCTGTCGACGCTGCAACGCTCCTTCCGTACAAGGAAAAGAAGGACGGGCAGATCCTGGAGGAGGGCATCACCGAGGCCGGTGCGATGTCGTCGTTCATCGCGGCCGGCACGGCGTACGCCACTCGGGGTATCAACACGATCCCCTTCTTCACTTACTACTCGATGTTCGGCTTTCAGCGCATCGGCGACTTGATTTGGGCGGCAGCCGACATGATGACCAAAGGCTTCTTGGTAGGCGGCACGGCCGGCCGCACGACGCTCGCAGGTGAAGGCCTGCAGCATCAGGACGGACACAGCCATCTGCTCGCTTATCCCGTTCCCAACCTGCTGGCCTACGATCCCGCGTTCGCCTACGAGATCGCCGTCATCATCCGGGATGGCTTGAAGCGGATGTACGTCGACCAGGAGACAGTGTTCTATTACCTTACGGTGGGCAACGAGCCGTATCCGCAGCCGCCGATGCCCGAAGGCGTGGAAGAGGGCATCCTGAAGGGGATGTACCGCTTCCGGAAGTCGGGCAAACAAGCCAAGCACAAGGCACACCTTTTCGGCAGCGGTTCGATTTTGAACGAAGCTTTGAAGGCGGCGGAGATCCTCGAGGCCGACTACGACGTGTCGGCCGACGTATGGAGCGTAACAAGCTACAAGAACCTGCACCGGGACGCGTTGGATACGGAGCGGTGGAACATGCTGCATCCGGACGAGCCGAAGGAGGCCTACGTGACCCGGCTGCTGAAGGACGAGGAAGGCGTCTTCGTGGCCGCTTCCGATTACGTGAAGGCGTTGCCCGAGTCGATCGCCCGCTGGATCCCCGGAAGGTTCCACACCCTCGGAACCGACGGCTTCGGCCTGAGCGAATCGCGGGCGGCCCTGCGGGACTACTTCGAGGTCGATGCCCGCTACATCGTGTTGGCCACGCTATACACGCTGTACCGGGATGGAAAGGTAAGCAAGACGCAAGTGAAGAAGGCGATCAAGGATCTGAACATCGATCCAGACAAGGTGAATCCCGTAAGGCATTCAAAGTGAGCCGGCGCCTCGCGCGCCGAAAGTTCAACCGTGAAGGGGCGGGTTCGGTATGCCGGGCGGCCTTCGCCTGGGCGCAGCGCCCGGGCGGAGGCGGCGCAGCCCGAACGAACTCCCTTCCGCAGGAGGATCAACGCGATGGCTCTCGAGTTTAAACTTCCCGTTTTGCAAGAGGGTGTGGATTCCGCGACGGTCGTCAAGGTGATTGTGTCCGTCGGAGACACCATCTCCGAAGGCGATCCGGTCATCGAGGTGGAGACGGACAAGGCCGCGGTCGAAGTGCCTTCGACGGTGGCCGGCGTAGTACAGCAGATTCACGTAAAGGAAGGCGACGAGGTGTCGACCGGGCAGCTCGTGCTCACGCTGGCACCTGCGGAGGGTGCTGCTGCGTCCGAGCCGGCGGCTCCGGCGGCAGCTGCGCCCGCCGAGCAGGCCGGAGCGGCGCAGGAAGGGACGGAGCCCGTGGCTTCAGCGCCGCCTGCCGAGCCGGCAGCGCCTGCCGCCGCGGCCGAACCCGTGGAGGTGGCCGCGCCCGTAACTGCGGCGGCTCCTGCCGTCGCGGCGCCGGAGCCGGAAGAATCGGATCCGGGCCACCTGGTGCCCGCTGCGCCTTCGGTGCGGCGGTTCGCCCGGGAAATCGGCGTCGACATTCGTCAGGTGAAAGGCACTGGACCTTCGGGGCGCATCTCCATCGAAGATGTCAAGGCGTATGCCCGCAGCCGTAGTGCCGAGGCGCCGCCTGCGGCTGCGGCGCCTGAAACCGCACCGGCGGCCGCTGCCCCTGCACCCGCTGCGGCGGCACGTGCTTTGCCCGATTTCGAAAAGTGGGGTGCGATTGAGCGCGTGCCCATGACGGGCGTACGCAAGACGACAGCGAACCATCTGAGCTACGCTTGGGTCACGATTCCCCACGTCACGCACCATGACAAGGCCGACGTCACGGAGATGGAGAAGTTCCGCAAGGCCTACGCGCCCAAGGTGCAGGAGATGGGCGGCAAGCTGACCATGACGGCCATCTTGATCAAGGCGGTGACCGCGGCTCTAAAAGAGTTCCCGCAGTTCAACGCCAGCATCGACATGGAGACGAACGAGATCATCTACAAGAAGTACTACCATATCGGCGTCGCCGTCGATACGGACCGTGGCCTGCTGGTACCGGTCATACGGGACACCGACAAGAAGAGCATCGCGCAAATCGCTGTCGAGCTCGGCGAGATCTCGGCGAAGGCCAGGGACAAGAAGCTGACGTTAGAGGATATGTCGGGTGCGACGTTTACCGTCTCCAACCTGGGCGGTATCGGCGGGGAGTACTTTACGCCGATCGTGAACTGGCCCGAGGTGGCGATCCTCGGCGTGGCCCGCAGCAAGGTCGAGCCGGTCTACCGTGACGGCGAGTTCGTGCCGCGCACGATGCTCCCGCTGTCGTTGTCGTACGATCATCGCATCATCGACGGTGCCGACGCCGCACGCTTCGTGCGGTGGCTGAAAGGTGTATTGGAGGATCCGCTCCTACTCGCTTTGGAGGGTTAATCAACATGGCAGAAACACTTTCTACGCAGGTAGTAGTCGTCGGCGGCGGACCGGGCGGGTACGCTGCGGCGTTTAAGGCAGCGGATTTAGGGCTGCAAGTGACGCTCGTCGACACGCAGCCGAATCCAGGCGGGGTGTGTCTCCATTGGGGGTGCATTCCTTCTAAGGCATTGCTTCATGTGGCCAAGCTCTTGAACGACGCCAAGCAGGCCGCGGCGTGGGGCATTACCTTCGGCGAGCCTCAGATCGACCTCGACAAGATCCGTGCCTGGAAGGACAACGTCGTCAAGCGGCTTACCCAAGGAACCGGCACGTTGACGAAGCAGCGGAAGATCGAACATATCCAAGGCCGCGGCAAGTTTCTCGGCAGCAACCGGCTCCACGTCGACCTCGTCGACGGAGGAACACGCGAGATCACTTTCGAGCACGCGATCGTGGCAACCGGATCGAGCCCCGTTCGGCTGCCCGGAACGCCCGACTCGCCTCGCATCATGGACTCGACTGCCGCTTTGGATCTGCCGGATATTCCGGAGCGCCTGCTCGTCGTCGGGGCAGGGTACATCGGCCTCGAGCTCGGCTCGGTTTACGCTGCGCTCGGCTCGCAGGTAACGGTGGCCGAGGCATTGCCCGACATGCTGCCCGGCGCCGACCGCGACCTTGTAAGCGTCCTTTCGCGTCAGTTAAGGAAGACCTTCGAAGCGATCCTACTCGGCACCCGGGTCGCCGAGATGACAATCGAGGGTGAAAAGGTGCGTGTGCGGTTTGAGGGCGACAAAGTCGAACAGCCCGAACAGCTTTTCGACCGCGTCCTCGTGGCCATCGGTCGCCGGCCCAACACGGCCGATTTGGGCCTCGAGAACACGAAGGTAAAGGTGGACGAGCGAGGCTTCATTCAGGTCGACGCGCAGCGCCGGACCGACGATCCCCACATCTTCGCTATCGGAGACGTCACCCCCGGTCCCATGCTCGCGCACAAAGCCTCTCACGAAGGCATCGTCGCGGCGGAGGTCATCTCCGGCAAGAACGTAGCCTTCGAGCCCAAGGTGATTCCTGCGGTCATGTTCACCGATCCCGAGCTCGCTTGGGCAGGACTTACGGAAGCGGAAGCGAAGGAGCAGAACCGGAATGTACACGTGGTCCGCTTCCCGTGGGGTGCTTCCGGCCGCGCTATCACGCTGGACCGCATCGACGGCGTGACGAAGCTGATCGTCGACGCCGAAACGGAACAGATCGTCGGTGCCGGCATCGTCGGTCCCGGAGCGGGCGAACTGATCGGCGAGCTGATCCTGGCCATCGAGATGGCGGCAGTGCCTGCTGATCTTGAGCTGAGCATTCACCCGCATCCCACCCTGTCGGAAACGATCATGGAGGCGGCGCAAGGGGTTTTCGGTCAGAGCATTCACATGTACCGGCCGAAGCGCTGAAGACGAAGCGGACGAATACCTAGCGGGCAAGGAGCATCGGCCGAAGGGTCGATGCTCTTTCCGCAATAGGGCGCCTTGCGCACGATCCGGGGCGCCCGCAAGAGTTTGGCGTAAGGGGTTGGACATGAAAGCGCTTATTTTCGATTTTGACGGCTTGATAGTGGACACGGAGGTAGCGGAGTTCGAAGCATGGCGTGAAGTCTACGCGGGCCACGGCGCCGAGCTCACGTTGGAGGTATGGGCCGACGTCGTCGGTTCGGCTCAGGGTTACTTCGATCCGGTCGCATATTTGGAGGGGCTCATCGGCCGGCCCGTCGACCGCGCAAAAGTGCAAGCGCAGCGGCGCAGGCGCACCATGGAGATCATTGAGGAACTGCCGATCTTGCCCGGCGTTCTCGAATATCTGGACGAAGCCCGCGACCGGGGACTCCTCCTCGGTGTGGCTTCCAACTCGTCCCATGAGTGGGTAGAGGGCCATCTGGCGCGCAAGGGCCTCCTCGATCGGTTCGACGTCATCCGGTGCGCCGAGGACGTCGAGAAGGCAAAGCCCGCGCCGGATCTATATTTGTCGGCGCTCAGCGCCCTCGACGCCCGGCCGGATGAAGCTATTGCCTTTGAAGACTCGCCCCACGGTGCCCGGGCGGCGGTGGCCGCGGGGATATACTGCGTTGCCGTGCCGAGCACCCTCACGAAACATTTGGACTTCAGTTTTGCCGACCTAAAGTTAAACTCCTTAGCCGACCTGCCATTGGCCGATCTAATACGTCTGGCGAAAAATGCGGAGCGGGTATAAGGAAAGTTTACCGGGGACGCGACAACCTTCGTACCGGCAAATCGTGCTGGGGATGCGACGGCTGGTTCTTCCCGTCCTGAGGGGCGCACCGTTTGACATGGAAGCTTTTTCCAGGTAAGGTGAAGGGGGAAGAAGCCGCGCCGCAGCAGAAGGCGGATCGCTGCGCGGCCTACGCAAAATTCATTCGTCGGAGGTGCGTCGACCGTGGCCAAGGCGACTATTACGGTTCGAGACAACGGGCCTTTGCTCGTTTCGGGAGAGGTACAGCTCGTCGATGCCGAAGGCAATGCTTTTGAGACGCGCGAACAGTTCGCCCTTTGTCGCTGTGGTCTATCGAAAAACAAACCGTTCTGCGACGGCTCGCACCGGCAAGGTTTCGAAAGCACCGTCCGCGCCAAGTAACCGCTCTCGTGGCATAGGTATTGTTTCGGGCCGTGGCCGAGGCGTCACGGCCCTTCTTCGTTCGTGTCCTCCTCCCGGCCGGCGAGCGCACCGATACCCTTGCCGACTCCGGTAAGGACGGCAAAGAGCGCGAGGACGCCTCCGACGGCCCAAGCGCCCGTGACAAGTACATCCCGTGCCGCCGTGTTCAGTGCCCTTAGCCTGGCCGCGGCGACGAGCAAGACGACGACCATCAGCGCCAGCAACGCGTAACGAGACGCCTTCCGCAACGGACATCCATCCTTCCTGCTGCATTGTTTTGTTCCTCGTGCGTCTTTTCCCTCCTTTCGCCCATGGTATAATCGAGGCCAAGCGCGAAAGTTTTCCTCGTATCCAAGTGCGTTCGGGAGGTGGCGGTGTGGGCGCTGTTCGCTATGCCGACGTCGTGCGGGAGCTGAACGAACTCGCCGAAACGGGCTGGAAGGTGACCGAGCTGGCTACGGCCGACGGGTATTCTATCCTGGCACTGACGGATCCGCTGCGAGGTAGGGGCGGCGGCGACCCGTTGCCGCAGCTTCTGATCGCCGCGGGCATCCACGGCGAGGAACCGGCCGGTGTGTTGGGCCTTGTGCAGTGGCTCAAGGAGCACGCACCGCGTTGGGTCGGAAGGTTGCACATGGACGTCGCCCCCTGTCTCAATCCGTGGGGCTTCGAGCGGGGCGTGCGCTACGCAAGAAACGGGGAGGACCTGAATCGCCAGTTCGATAGCCCCCGTCACCCCGCCGTACAAGCCTTTGTCCGCTGGATCGCCGGGCGCCGTTTCGACCTGTTCATGGACCTTCACGAGGATTCGGATTTCGAGGCGATGTACCTTTACGAGCTGCTCGATCCGTGGCCGGGTCATGGTGTTCGCACGCTGGGCCGGCGCATCTTGGACAGGGCCGCGGTGAAAGTGCCCCTTTCCGACGGGGACGACGTAGGCGACCTGAAGACTTCTTTCGGCCTCATCGCGGGCCCCCTGGCGCGGCGCGAAGCAGCTGCGTTTGTGGAGCGTCCTGTTGCCATCGAGGTATTCGCCCACCACGCAGCCCATGTGGTGACGGTCGAGACGCCGGGACGCGCCGAGCTGGACCTGCGGATACGGTTGCAAGTCGACGCGCTCGAGACCGCGGCGGAACACCTTGCAAACCAATCCGAGGCCGCGACCGTTCCGTGAGCGGCCGTGCCTCGTTGGGTCTGCGGCAGCTCACGGACTCACCAGAAACGGGTTCGTAGCGCGCTCTGCTTTGATCGTCGTTTCGGGTCCGTGGCCGGGCAGCAGCACGGTCTCGTCGGGAAGGGTCAGCAGCCTGGAGCGTATGCTGGCCATGAGCGTATCATAGTCCCCGCCGTATAGGTCCGTGCGGCCGATGGAGCCTGCGAATAGTGCGTCGCCGCTGATGACGGCTTCCCGCAAGGCGAAACTCACATGGCCCGGCGAATGGCCCGGAGTGAAAAGCACACGCACCTCCGTACCGGCCAAAGTCAGCACTTCGCCGCCGGAAAGGAGCCGGTCGGGCGCCGGCGCGGTGATGGGCGTCTCCAGCCAAAGGGCGGAGCCGTTTTTGCTGCCGTCGGCGAGCCAGTCCCTCTCGCGTTCGTGCACCCAAAGGCGCGCCCCCGTGCGTCGTTTGAGCTCGGCCACGCCGCCTATGTGATCGAAGTGGGCGTGCGTGAGCAAGATGTCCGTCACGCGGAAGTCGGAGACCGCCTCGAAGAGAACGTCGTCCGGCGCGCCGGGATCGATTACCACGGCCTCCTTCGTCTCCACATCCCCCAAAACGTAACAGTTCGTAGCCAGCGGTCCGAGCACGAGCCGCACGAGACGCAGTCGCTCCACGACATATCACCTCGCTCACCAGTGTACCACGCCATCACTCCCCGGGTAGCACGGAAGTTGGAAAACGTCCGCGGACAGTCAAAAGGGGGCATGTATTTGTTCCACTTTCGTACTCATTAGAAGGGAACAACGTCCCAACGGAGAAAAGCAAATGCTGGTAGGGGAAACGGGTCGACTGCAACTTTTTCATGTAGCGAACGTCTTGAACTCGGGTTAAAGGAGGTAGGACGTATGTACCGCGGGCGCGAGGGGATGTGGTCTTGGATCCTGCACCGCGTGACGGGTGTAGCGGTCCTTCTGTTTCTCTTCGCACACATTCTCGACACGATGCTTTTGCTCTACGGCCCCGACGTATACAACACCGTCGTCGGCATTTATCACAACAAGTTCTTCCTGCTGATGGAGGTGGCCTTGGTTGCGGCCGTCATCTATCACGCTGTGAATGGACTGCGCATCATCATTATCGATGTTTGGCCGGCCGCGACCCGGCACCAACGCAAGCTATTTTGGGGCGCCGTGGCGGTCATATTCGCCATGCTCATTCCGGCCGCGTGGCAGATGCTGCAGCCTTTGTTTGAAGCGTAACGCCGGGACGAGGCGATCTGCGGGAACAAACGGACCGTTTTCTTCAGAGAGGGGTACGAAGAGTGGCAACGCCTAATCCGGGGACGGGCATCAGGTACGCTGGGAGGCCGCGGCCGACCCAGAGCAACTTTGAGCTTTACTCTTGGCTGTTCATGCGTGTGTCGGGCGTGGTGCTCTGGATCTTGGTCTTGGGCCACCTGCTCATCATGCACGTCCTGAACAGCGTGCGCGATATCGACTACGCTTTCGTCGAGAACCGGTGGGCCAATCCCCTTTGGCGGATCTGGGACTGGACGATGCTCATTCTCGCTTTGATCCACGGCTTGAACGGTGTGCGCCTGATGAGCGACGACTACCTCCGCAAGCGGAAACACCGGGTCATCGCGACGATCCTCATTTATGTGGCGGCGTTTGCATTCATCTTGATCGGATCGATCACCATTCTCATGTTCCGATCGCCAACTGGGATGTAATGGGGGCGTGAAGATGGTACATCAATTCGACGCAGTGATCGTAGGTGCCGGCGGAGCGGGGCTCATGGCTGCGCTAAATTCTGCCGAGGCGGGGCGCGTCGCGGTGCTCAGCAAGCTGTACCCCACACGCTCGCACACCGGCGCGGCCCAGGGAGGGATCGGCGCCGCCCTCGGCAACGTCGAGGAGGACCACTGGGAATGGCACATGTTCGATACCGTGAAGGGGAGCGACTACCTCGGCGACCAAGACGCGATCGAGGTCATGTGCCGTGAGGCCATCGACACGGTTTACGAGCTCGAGCACATGGGCCTGCCCTTCAACCGGACGCCCGACGGAAAAATCGACCAACGTCCCTTCGGCGGGCATACCAAAGAGTACGGCAAGGCTCCGGTGAAGCGTGCGTGCTTTGCCGCGGACCGGACGGGACACATGATCTTGCAAACCCTCTATCAGCAGTGTATCCGGCGCGGCGTCACCTTTTACGATGAGTTTCAAGTCGTCGACCTCATCATCAACGACGGCGTCTGCGTCGGTGTGGTAGCCTACGAGATGAGCACCGGCGAGCTGCATGTCTTCCACAGCAAGGCGGTGCTCTTTGCTACGGGAGGATTCGGGCGCATTTACAAGGTGACGAGCAACGCCCTCGCGCTGACCGGAGACGGAGTCGCCATCGCGTACCGGAACGGCGTGCCGCTAATGGACATGGAGTTTTTCCAGTTCCATCCGACGGGCATCCACCGTATGGGCATACTCATCACCGAGGGTGCCCGCGGCGAGGGAGGCATTTTGGTCAACAGCGAAGGCGAGCGGTTCATGCAGCGCTACGCGCCTACCCTGCTCGACCTTGCACCCCGGGATATGATCTCGCGGGCCATCTATCAAGAGGTAGCCGAAGGCCGCGGCATCAACGGAGAGGATTACGTCTATCTCGATCTGAGGCATCTGGGCCGCGAACTGATTGAGACGAAGCTGCCCGACATCACCGACTTTGTGCGCACCTACCTCGGTATCGACCCCGTCACCGAGATGATACCGGTGCAGCCGACGGCGCACTACGCAATGGGGGGCATTCCGACCAACGTCGACGGCCAGGTAGTCATGGACGAGAAGAACACGCCGCTGCCGGGTTTCTACGCAGCCGGCGAATGCGCATGCGTGTCGGTGCACGGAGCGAACCGGCTGGGCACGAACTCTCTGGTCGACATCGTCGTCTTCGGTCGCCGGGCGGGGCGTCACATGGCCAAGACCGTCCGTGAGATCGGCTTTCATCCGCTGCCGAAAGATCCCGCGGCCCGCGTGCGCGACGAGATCGAGCGCATTCGCCACAACAATGGAACCGAGCGCGCGGTGGAAGTGCGCCAGCGGCTGCAGGAGGAGATGATGAACCGGGTCGGTGTGTTCCGTGAGGAGGGGCGCATGACCGAGATGCTGCACATCCTGCAAGAACTGCGGCAGATGTACGCGAAAGTGCGCATCGACGATAAGGGCCGGCGCTGGAACACCGACTTGCTCGAGGCTTTGGAACTCGGCTACCAACTGGACATCGCTGAAACGGTGACGGTGAGCGCGCTGGCCCGCAAGGAAAGCCGGGGCGCCCATTCCCGGGTAGATTATCCGCAGAGGGACGACGTGAACTTCCTGAAGCACACGTTGGCCTACCGCACGGAGAACGGCCCGCGCCTCGGGTACAAGCCGGTCGTGATCACCCGGTTCCAGCCTCAGGAGCGCAAGTACTAGAGGCCTTCGCAACACCGCTTGGAATATGAAACAGGAAGGGTGGCGCCCGCGTGGAGGTATTGGTCCGTATAAAGCGCTTTAATCCGGAGAAAGACGAGGCACCCTACTGGGCGGAATACAAAGTGCAGGCACAACCGTCCGACCGGGTTTTGGACCTCTTGAATCATATCAAATGGAACATCGACGGCACGCTTTCGTATCGCCGTTCGTGCGCCCACGGGATATGCGGATCCGACGCGGTAGTGATCAACGGTGTGAATCGCCTGGCCTGCCGCGAGCTTGTCAAGAACGTGGGAAGCCGGATTGAAATCGAGCCGATCCGGGGCTTGCCGGTGATCAAGGACTTGATCGTCGACATGGAACCGTTCTTTGCGGGGTATAAAGCGATTCATCCTTTCCTTATCGCCGACGATCCGCCTGCCGACGGCAAAGAGCGGCGCCAGTCGCCCGCAGAGCGTGCCCGTTTCGACGATACGACCAAATGCATTCTTTGTGCCGCCTGCACCACATCTTGCCCGATCTTTTGGACGAACGACGTGTACGTGGGTCCCGCGGCCATCGTCAATGCGCACCGGTTCATTTTCGACAGCCGTGACCGCGGTGCGAGTATCCGTCTGGACGTGCTCAACAGCCAGGCCGGCGTTTGGCGCTGCCGGACGATCTTTAACTGTACGGACGCTTGCCCGCGGGGCATCGAGGTGACGAAGGCGATCCAAGAAGTGAAACAAGAGATCGTACTCGAGAAGTTGTAAGCATTGGAAGGAGACAATACTTCAAAATGGCTTTTGATTCGCTTGCGTTTCGTAAGGCGTTGGGCCAGTTCGCTACGGGCGTGACGGTTGTCAGCGTCAAAACGGACGCGGGCGTGCACGGTATGACGGCGAATTCTTTCACGTCGGTCTCGCTGGAGCCGCCCCTCGTCCTCGTCTGTGTCGACAAGACCCGTCAGACGCACGGGCTTCTGCTCGCCGAGGGACGCTTCGGCATCAGCGTCCTTGCACGTGAGCATGAGGCCGTGTCGAACTGGTTTGCCGGGCGCAGGGGCCAAGCGGCGCATTTTGTCTGGCGGAACGACGTTACCGTCTCGCCTGTGTTAGACGGTGCGCTCGCCTGGTTCGATTGCACCTTGGAGCACGCCTACGAGGGCGGCGATCACACGATATTCGTTGGACGGGTGGACCGTTTCGGCACCGGGCACGGTAGTCCGCTCCTTTTCTTCCAGGGGCGGTATACCTCCGTGGCACCCGAGGAAGAATAACTTGCAAAAGAAAAAGGACGGCCACCGGGTGAGGCGCAGGCCGCTGCGGTCCTGCGCCTACCAACCCGGTACGACGTAGAGGGTCGGCGGCAGCTGGTTCGGCGTAAAGCGGTCCTCCACGTTCTCGTCAACCGGCAACGCAGCTATGATCGCGTCGAGGAGTTCCGTGGCCCGCTCCGCCATGGACGAGGCGGCGTAGATGCCGAAATACAAGGGCCGGCCCGGATGCGGAACACCGTACCAAACGCCTTGCACCTGGCCGCGCAACAGACGCTCCTGCGGCAAGTCCCTAAGCGACTCGGGATTCGACGCGACCCACTCCGACAGGTCATGGTAGGCACCTTGCACTGCTAAGTTGGCAAATTCGGGGTAGGGCAGCACGAAAATGTCCGGCGCGTCCCGTGCCCCGATCATAATCATGAGTTTTTGCAGATACAGATCGCCCGGAGGACCCAGGATGACCTCTACCTGGATGTCGGTGTTGAAGGCGGCGTAGCGGTCGGCGACGAGGTTCAGGACGGCTTCGTCGGTCCCCGAAGGGATCATGACCGTCAGCTTGGGCCTTGGGTCTGCAAATACGTACTTACGCAGCACGGGCACGCCGATCAGGAGGAAAAACACGAGAAAACCGACGGTCCACGGGACCCATTTCGGCACGGGCTTAATATATTCTTTCGCGCGGTCGTCGTCGGTGATGCGCGGACGGTCGCGCTCGATCACGCTGGCTGCCACGTGCGGGCACCCGAGCCGGGCGCAACCTCGCTCGTGCCAGCAGGCCTCGTGGTGCTTCGTCTTGCATCGTGGACAGGCGATCACCATATCGCCGAAAGCCAATGCCTTGTGGCAGGCAGGGCAGAGTTCGCCGATGCCGTCAGCCCCTTCGCGGAGTACAAACGGATCTTCATGCGGCACAGCCGGACTCCCCCTCTCACAAGACAGAATACCACACAGCCGTCCCGTGCGTAAGGTGGTGAATCCAGGGCAGACGGCGGCTCAAGTCGGGCCAGGCAGGAGACAGTGCCCCGAACCGAGAACAGGTACACATTTGCAATGTTGTGTCATTAATGGCAAGATGTGGCAAAGGCCTAGGGGAGCGTGGCCGCAATGGTCCGATACTGTGTCGCGTTACTGGTACTCTCGCTTCTTCTGCCGTGGGGCGTGCGGGCAGAAACGCCGTCGCTCCCAGCGCTGCTCGAGAAGGTGGCTCAGGCGACGGATCTGCGCGCCGATCACGTTCGCTTTCAGCAACAGGTCCAACTGCGGGCATTGATCTTTACCTGGCGCTTCCACGCGATCATTGAAAAGCAGGGCGACACGTACGACGTCTCCGTGGGCCAAGGGGCACCGTCGTTCTTGACACCCAGCGTGCTGGCGGATCTGGTGGACGTGCAAAGCGCCATTCACCTGTTCGAGCTGGAGCTGGTCGGTGTGGAGACGGACCGGGCGGGACGCACGTACTATGTGATTGAAGGTGTGCGCAAAGAGCCGGCGTCGCAGGGCGCACAGTCAGGACGACTGTGGATCGATGGAAGTGAGTGGTACATCGCCCGGGCTGACCTGACATACACTTGGGGTAAGCTCGAGGTCGAGCAGACGTACCGGAGGGAACAGGGCAGGCTCGTGCTCGACGTGCAGAAGGGTGTCACATCCCTGCTGGGAGGCAGGGTGGAAGTGAAGTACCTGGACTACTGGTTTGCCGAACCGTAATCTGGTATACTAGAATCGACATCTCATATCCATGCGTGGCGCTTGCGGTCACTTTTCGTTCTGGAAATCCGGGTTCCTGTGGGATGGCAAGGTCCTTTCATGCCCGGTCTTTCTTTTCCAAATAGTGCAAAAGTATCTAAGCGAGGTTGAAGCTCCATGCGTATGGACAACGAAACCTATCGGTTGCGGGTCGAGGCTCTCTTGCGAGAGCTTGGGCGGGAGGAAGATCCCTTCGCGTCGAAGGCCCTTGCCGAGCTTGAGCGCTTGGCGCTGACCCCCCGGAAGGCCCGGTACTTCCTGCGCGCCCTGCTGGCGACGGAGCAGAGCGAATCGGTACAAGTGCATTTCTACCGCTTGATCATGGAGGCGGCCCGCAACAAGAACGCATATTCCGACCTGGAGCGCCACATACGTCATGCCTTTTACGAAGCGCGAGAACAGACGCGCAGTGTGCTGTCCCAGGTCCAGACGCCGAAGGCGCTGCTCGCGCTCTTCCACGTGATCGCGCTCACCGAAGAAGGTTGGCTTGCGGGCGAGCTGATTCGGATTGTGCTGTCTATGCCGCCCGAGGCGTTGCAAGAGCCTCTGCAAGAGGCCCTCATGTCCGAGGATTACCTTCTGCAGTGCCTGGCCATTTATTTGATCGGAAAGACGGCCGACGAGACGTTGCTTCACATGTTGGCACGCTTTTACCGCAAGCCCGTCGGCGACCGCGTCGACCGCCTCGAGAAGAAGGCGTACGATGCGCTGCTCGAGGGCGCGCAAACGGCCGTGCCTTCACTATTCTCCACGTGGCTGAAGGATCGCAGCGTGCGCGTGCGGGATCTGGCCCTCACGGTGCTCGCGACCCGGGAAGTGCCCGAAGTAGTCGTCGACTTAGCCGGTCTTATTCTCATCGATGCCCAGACGCGCACCCGAGCGGCTAAGATCCTTTTGCGCTACGCCGAAGCCGGTCTCTTTGAGTGGAGTCCCGACGATCCCCGGAGCCAGCAGATCCGCGAGCTTCTGACCGCGGCGAAAGAAGATGCGCTCACTCGCCTCCTGCGGTCGCTGTTGCGCCATGAAAGTCCGGCGGTGCGCGAGGTCGCCATACAGCTGGTAGGCCTGCTGCCTGAGCCGGCGCCGACGCTCGTCAGCGAGGTAAGCAGACTTTCCGTCGAAGAACCGCTGCCCGCTCTGCAGATGGCTGCGCTGCAGGTGCTCGAGCGGGTCGCGCCGGACCTTCTTGTCGGCAGCCTGGTCGAGGTTTACGCCGACCACGGATTCGGGCAGGGGTCGCCCGAGCTCCTTTCGTTGGCCAACCAGATTATGCAGCGTACCCTCACGCCCGAACAGGTACTCAAGGTACAAGAGGGCATCGAAGAGAAGAAGGAAAGGCGCGCGTCGGCCCTCGAACGCTTCGCAGCCAGCGTCGAGTGGTGGCGCCACGAGGTATGAGGAGAAGCAAGGGGCGTTTGTCCCGGGGCAGGGTACCTTGACGTCCCTGGTACCGATGGCGTAGACTAGCCGTGACGGGAGGTGGGAAGCGTGGCAACCATTAAGGAGAGGGTGCAGGAGGCACTCGATCAGATCCGCCCGGCAATTCAGATGGACGGCGGCGACGTCGAGCTGGTCGATGTTACCGAGGATAACGTCGTGCAGCTTAGACTGATGGGCGCTTGCCACGGCTGTCCGATGTCCATGCTGACCTTGCAGGCCGGTATCGAGCGCATCGTCAAGGCCCATGTGCCGGAAATCGCGGGCGTGGAAGCGATCTAGTTTCGATAGCATTGTTCGCAAGCGGATCCCGGGGGCAGCTGCATGGCTGCCCTTTATTTCGCGTCCGTCTGGGCGCCCGATCTTGACGGACGGGGGGCGACACCGAATATGGCCGACATTTTTGAGCTGAGCGACGGCGAGTTTGAAGACATGGTTCTGAAGGCGCCGCTGCCCGTGCTGCTGGCGGTCGGCGCACCGTGGTGCGGTCCCTGCGTCCGCCTGGAACCTATTCTCGAGCAGGTGGCCGCCGCTTTCGCGGAGAACGTACTGGTGTTGAAGCTCAACACCGATGAGAACCCGCTTGTTCCCCGCCGCCTGGGAATCATGAGCATTCCGACGCTCGTCTTTTTCCGAGACGGCGAGGAACGGGATCGCATCGTCGGATTCACATCGGCGGCTGAGCTGAAAAGACGCCTTGAACAGGCACTTAGGTAGGTGGAGCCCATTGAGACCCTTTGGATTTGCCATCGCCGGTACCGGCGCCATCGCCCGTGTGCACCGCGACGCGATCGCGAACATCCCCGGAGCGAAGCTGGTGGCCGTCTGGAGCCGCACACCGGAGCGGGCCGCCGCCTTTGCCGCGGAATCCGGCTGTGAGGCCGAGCCCACCCTGGAGGCTTTGGCCGGGCGCGACGACGTCGATGCGGTAATCGTCACCACGGCCAGCGGCTACCATCTGGAACCCGCCTTGGCTGCGGCTAAGGCCGGAAAGCACATCTTGGTCGAAAAGCCTCTGGAAGTGACGACCGAACGGTGCGACGCCATGATCGAGGCGGCTCGCGAGCACAACGTGAAACTGGGCTGCATCTTCCAGAGCCGGTTTGCTCCGGTCAACCGGCGGGTGCACCAGGCCGCGACCGCGGGCGAGTTTGGCCGCCTCGTCCTGGGGGATGCGTACGTCAAGTGGTACCGCTCCCAGGAGTACTACGATCAGGGTGCTTGGCGGGGCACTTGGCAACTTGACGGCGGCGGGGCCTTGATGAACCAGGCGATCCATCAGGTAGACCTCTTGCAGTGGATTATGGGTCCCGTGGCGTGGGTAAGTGCGCAAACTGACACGTTGGCCCGGGAAGGCATTGAAGTGGAAGACACGGCCGTGGCCGTACTGCGGTTTGCGTCGGGCGCTCTGGGCGTCATCGAGGCCACGACGTCGATCTATCCCGGCTATCCGAAGCGGCTCGAGATCCACGGGTCGGCTGGCGGGGCCGTCGTCGTCGACGACGTGCTCACCGAGTGGACCGCGGCAGGCGCTAGCGAGGAGGAAAACCGCAAAGTCCTCGAGGAGTTCGGCGGCGGAGAGCGCAGCGGAACGTTCGCCGATCCGATGGCCCTTAGCTTCCAGCGTCACAAGCTGCAGATTGAAGAGTTTATGCAAGCAGTGACCGAGGGCACGCCGCTTACGGTCGACGGCGAGGAAGGGCGAAAGTCGGTGGCGTTGATCGAGGCGATCTACAGATCGGCGCGCACGGGCGAGCCCGTTACCGACATCTGATTCGAGGCCAGTTGCAGGGGAGGCGAGCAGCGTGCAAGAGGGAGGCAAACCTTTGGCCCGGGCGCTCTCCGTCGTGGTTGCGGCATTGCTGTGCCTAACGGTGGCAGCCGGAGCCCAGGAGGTGCCCGTTCGGGTCATAGACGGCAGTTTTGAATCCCTTGCCGCGACTCCCGGGATGGAGACCTGGGTGTTGAACGGGCGCGGGAGCATCGACGTGACGATGGCGCGCGACGGTCGAGCGTCCGCGCGGCTCGACGGCCCCAATGCCTTTCAGTCGGAGTGGGTTCACCCGTTTCATATGCCCTTAGTTCCCGGTAGGGAGTACGTGGTGTCGGCTTGGGTACGGGCGACGGGAGAAGGCAACATCGCGTCCCTCGGAGTGCGTTGGCCGGGGGATGTGACGTACATTTACCGCGGCCTGCGCGCCGAGGACGAGTGGCAGCGGATGGAGCTGTTGTTCCGCGTCCCGGATCCGGCGCCCGAATGGATCCAGATCGTCCTGACCGGCGACCACGAGGCCGCGCTCTGGTGGGACGACGTCAGCGTCGTGGAGGCCCAGACGATCCGTGAACGACTGGCCCGGGAGTGGGCCGAGCGTTTGGAACAAGGCGAGCAGCTCTACACGGGTCTCGTCGTCAACGCCAAAGGGCTGGGAGTTTTGCGCGGCATGAGCCCGCGCATCTATGACGAGGACGGCCGGGTCGTATATGCGGGCGCAGGGGCCTCGAGCGACCTGGTGATCGGCACGGGGATCGTCGCGTACACGCGCGAGCTGTCCGAAGCGCTCTCCCACAGCCGGCTCAACGTCGACCCCAATTACCCACTGCGCCATCCCCTCGTCGTAGACGCGATCGACGGGGCCGACTCTCCGCGCACGTCCGTAGTGATAAGCAATTACGACGCAGAGGTCCTGTTTCGGGCGTTGAACGAATATGACTTCTTAGGTCGCTTCGCGGTAGTCTTCGTCGTCGAAAGGACGTTTTGAGGGCGCGCCGTGGCCGGGTCCGTCAGCCGGCGGCTTACGCCTGCGCGGCGTGGGCTATGGCCGTTTCGATCTCGGAACGCACGTAGTCGGAAGGCTCCACGGGGAGCCTTCTTTTTAATGCCGCCACGGCATCGTCGCCGCCGATTTCGCCGAGCGCCCAGGCCGCCGCGCCGCGTACCTCTTCCTTGCCGTCGTGCTCGAGCCGGTCGATCAAAGGCGGCACGGCCAGCGGATTCTTGATGTTGCCCAGGCAAATGCAGGCGTTGCGTTGCAGGATCTTCTTCCCGCGCCAGGCCATGGCCGTGCCGCCGAACCAGCGCTTAAACTGGCTATTGGTCATAGTGAGAAGGGGAATAAGTGCGGGGCGGCTGCCCAAGGCGGCGCGGGGCCGGAATTCGGGGCGGTTCGCGGGTGCGGCTTCCCAGTTCCAAGGGCAGACGATCTGGCAAATATCGCACCCGAAAAGCATGCGCCCCATGGGGCGGCGGAACTCAACCGGGATCACCCCGGGCATTTGGGTGATATACGACAGGCAGCGATTCGGATCGATGCGGAACGGTCCCGTGATCGCACCCGTCGGGCAGGCGTCGATACACCGCGTGCACGTGCCGCACGACTTGCCTTGGGGCGTGTCGGGAACCAGCTCCACGTTCGTAACGATCTCGCCCAGGAAGACCCACGACCCGTGCCCGGGCACGTAGATGCAGTTGTTTTTTCCAAACCAGCCGACACCGGCCCTTTCCGCCACGGAGCGTTCCACGGGCGGCCCCGTATCGACGTACGGCAAGGCCCGCACCGGGAACGGTACGTTGGCCGCGAGAAATTCGACAATGCGGTCGAGTTTCTCACGCAGGACGTGGTGATAGTCGACGTCGCCCCACGCGTAACGGGACACCCAGGCGCGGGGTACTCCGTCGTGCACCGCGGTTCGCGGGGAGTCGTCGGTGAGGTAGCTGACCGCGATGGAGATGATGGAGCGGGCATCGGGCAGCAGTTTGCGGGGATCGGTGCGGCGCGGGATGTCGGTGTCGGTAAAGCGCGGGTAGCGGCCGGCGGCGGCTTGTGCGCGCAGCTGGGCCTCTTCGCGCGGGAACGGCTCGGCCCGAGCGATACCGATGTGGTCGACACCTATCGACCGTGCAAACTCCTTTACGGCCCGGGTAAGCTGCACACCGACCGCTCCTTTCGCCGTCATGATACCATAGAAGAAGCCGCACTTCACATGGGAGGATTCATGCATGGAGATTCGGGAAGCGCAACGACGGGTAGACGGTTGGATTCAGCAGTTCGAGGAAGGTTATTGGGGTCCTCTCACCAATCTTGCCCGCCTGATGGAAGAGGTGGGCGAGCTGGCAAGGGAGGTAAACCACCGGTTCGGCCAGAAGCGGAAAAAGCCAGACGAGCCGGATAAAGAGATCGCCGACGAACTCGGAGACATCTTCTGGGCCCTGATCTGCCTTGCCAACTCCTTACAGATCGATTTGGATGCCGCCCTTGAGCGCACGCTACGAAAGGTGACGGAGCGGGACCACGACCGGTTCAAACGGAAGGAAAGCTGAAGCGGGCACACTGAGGTGTCCCGCATCGTGGACAGGCTGGAAACGGATGTGCTACACTGGCACTAGTTGTCACAACGCAGGGAAATGGGGAGCGCCCAGTTTGATGCATGACACCATCGCGACTTACCGGGGGCTTACACTCGATCCGTTCCAAAGGGACGCCATCCGCGCCATCGAAGCGGGTCAGTCCGTTCTCGTCAGCGCGCCCACGGGCACCGGCAAGACGTTGGTGGCGGATTATATCATCGAAAAAACGTTTCGCGAGGGCCGGCGGGTGATCTATACCGCGCCGATCAAGGCCCTGAGCAACCAGAAATTCAAGGAATTCAAACGGCTCCTCGGCGATGAACACGTCGGCATATTAACCGGCGACGTGGTGGTGCAGCCCGAAGCGCCGATCCTCATCATGACGACCGAGATCTTTCGCAACCTGCTCCACACCGACCGCGAGCGCGTCGCGGACGTTGCTTACGTCATATTCGACGAGATCCACTACATCGACGATCCCCATCGCGGCAGCGTGTGGGAGGAGAGCCTGATATTCATGCCGCCCGCCATGCGCTTTCTCGGCCTCTCCGCGACCATTCCGAACGTAGACGAGCTTGCGGATTGGATCGAGAGCGTGCAGGGCCGCCCGGTCGTAGTGGTCGGGCATACGGAGCGCGCGGTCCCCTTGAAGCACCACTTGTTCGAACGGAACCTCGGTGTATGCGACCGGGACAAGCTGTTCAAACGGTACAAGCGGCGAGCGAAACGGCTGGGAACAACCGATGCGGGCCGTATTCGGGCCAAGATGGATCCGACGACGCACATGGATTTGCTGGCCGAGATTGTGCCCGAATACCTACCCATTCTGTTCTTCACGTTCAGCCGCCGGCGGTGCGAGAGCCACGCGAGCGAAGCGGCCGCGGTGCACGACCTGTTGAGTGCGGGAGAAAAGGCTCAAGTGCAGGCTTTACTCGCTGAGCATGCCGCACGGCATCCCGGTACCGGCGCGGCAAGGCTTGCGGAAATCGAACCGCTCCTTTTGCGCGGCGTAGCCTATCACCACGCCGGCATGCTGCCCCTGGTGAAAGACCTGGTGGAGGATTTGTTCGAGAAAAGGCTGATCCGGCTGCTCTACTGCACCGAGACGTTCGCGGTTGGCCTCAATTTCCCGTGCCGCACGGTGTGCTTCGACGCCGTGACGAAATGGGACGGCACCACGTTCCGAGCCCTCTCGAACCGGGAGTACTTCCAGATGGCCGGCCGGGCGGGGCGGCGCGGGCTGGACGAGATCGGTTACGTATACACCGTGGTCGACTTCAACTTCTTCTCGCCCGACGAGTTTCCGACCATGTCGGAGGCCGACGTGGAGCCGCTCCGCAGCCGGTTCACCCTGACATACAACACCGTGCTCAACTTGGTTGCGAACTACTCGCCGGAGGAGATTCGCGACGTATTGGATAAGAACTTCGCGTCGTACCAGACGAGGCGCAGGACCGAGCGGCTGCAGCGGGAGTTGGAAGAGGTAGAGGTCATGCTAGCGGCCTCGCCCCGTGGGAAAGGAAGCCGCAAATCCCGTAAGAAACAGGGCGGCACGGGAAGTATGAACCCGGCGAAACTGAAGAAGCGCCGCATCCAGCTGAAGCGCCTGTTGCGCGAACTGGGGGGCACGGCCGCCTTCCACGCCGAGTTCGACGCGAAGCGTTCGCTCCTGGAAGCATTGGACTACATTTCAGATGAGGGCCTGACGTCACGGGGGCTGTTCGCCTCGCGCATATACGGGAGCGAGCTGCTTGTGACGGAGCTGTTTTTCCGCGGCGTCTTTCACGATTGGGACGCGGACGAGCTCAACGCCCTTGCCGTCTCCATCGACTACGAGCCACGCAAAGGCGAGGTACGGCCGAGGAGAGTCGTGTTCGATATCGGCACCGTCATGCGGGCTGTGAACCTGCTGCGGAAGATGGAAGAACTGTATCTAGGTTACACTCTGCTCGAGTTCAACCCGCACATCGCGCAGGCCGCGTATGAGTGGAGCCGCGGCGCGAGCTTCTCGGCGCTGGCCGAGTACACAGATGTCGATGAAGGCGACCTGGTCTACGCCATGCGCCGGGGTATCGACATATTGCGGCAGGTACGCAGCGCAGCGCGGGAAGATGCTGCTTTGGCGGCGAAGCTGAGCGAATGCATCAAGAGGATGGATCGGGACGAAGTGTCGATCCTACTGTAAGGACGTGGTCGCATTGACGCAACAGGTACAGCGCAAGCCCGACTGGCTGAAGAAGGCTTTGCCGGACGGTAAGGCCATGAACGAAATGCGCAAGATGCTGCGCGGGCTCAACCTCCACACGATATGCGAGAGTGCGCTCTGCCCGAACATCGGCGAGTGCTGGGGCGAGCGGACGGCGACGCTGATGATCATGGGCGAGATTTGCACACGGCGTTGCGGCTTTTGCGACGTCACGACGGGGCGGCCGTTGCCCCTCGATCCGAACGAACCCGAGAACGTAGCGAAGGCCATCGCCGACATGGGGCTCGAGCACGCCGTAATCACGACGGTCACCCGAGACGACCTGGAAGATCAAGGCGCGCGCCACTTCGCCCGGACGATCGAGGCCGTCCACAGGCTATGCCCTGACACGACGGTCGAAGCCTTGATCTCCGACTTCGATGCCCGCGAGGACCTGATCGCGATCGTCCTCGAGGCCCGTCCGGAAGTACTGGCCCACAATCTGGAAACGGTGGAACGGCTGCACCGGAAGGTTCGGCCCCGCTTTCGGTACGAGCGGTCCCTTGAAGTCCTTGCCATTTCGCGACGCCTTGCGCCCGACGTGTGGACGAAGTCGAACATTATGGTGGGCCTCGGCGAGACGGAGGAAGAAGTCATCCAGATGATGCGGGATCTGCGTGCGGTCGACTGCGACTTTCTGACCATCGGCCAGTACCTGCGGCCGTCCGCCATGCACCTACCCGTAGTGGAATACGTCAAACCCGAGACGTTTCAGCGCTACAAAGAGATTGCGGAGGACCTCGGGTTTCAGTACGTGTTCGCGGGGCCCTTCGTGCGCAGCTCGTATCAAGCCGGTTCGGCCTTGAAAGCGGCTGGCAGGCGGCGGCCCGTGGCTCAGAGCGAGGCCCGGTGAGTTCACGTTCTACGGGGGGTGGACGTGTGTCCGACATCACCTTCTCCACATGGGAGCTCCGGCCCGGCGTACATTTGCACGTAGCGCCGACGGAAAAGTTTAAGACGGTGCGCATCCGCGTGGCGCTCGAGACGCCGTTGGCCCAAGACACCGCGACGGCAAACGCTCTCGTACCCATGGTGCTTCGCCGGGGTTCGCAGCGCTACCCGACCCTGCGCGACATTGCCCGGCATTTGGAAAGTCTGTACGGCTCCGCCTTCGGTTTCGATACGCGCAAGATCGGCGAGTCGCAGATCATTGAGGCCCACTACCACGTGCCGTCGGAGCGGTTCTTGCCGGGCGCGGACGGGCTTCTGCGCGCGAGCGTGGAGTTTTTGGCCGAAACGCTCCTGCGTCCCCTTCGCACGGCCGACGGGGCTTTTCTTCCCGAGTACGTGCAGTCGGAAAGGGAATCGCTCCGCCAGCGCATCGACGGGCTGGTCGACGAGCGGATGCAGTACGCGGTCCAGCGGTGCTACGCGAACATGTGCCGGGATGAGCCGTTCGGAATTTACCGTTACGGCAAGAGCGAAGACTTGTCTCACATCGACCCGGCGGGCCTTTATGCGCGTTACGAGCGGCTCATAGGCGAGTCTCGCGTCCATATCATCGTGGTCGGGGCCGTGGACCCGGAAAAGACGCGGGAGCTTTTTGCCGCCGGATTTCCGATTCCGCGGGACGGGCTCGTCGACATCCCCGCGCCGGCCGTCGCGCAGCCGAAGTCGGTGCGCACGGTCGTGGAGCGGCTGGACGTTCTGCAAGGCGTATTGGTGCTCGGCTGCCGCTTGCCCGTTCGCTATGCCGACGATGCGTATCCCGCGCTGCTGATGTATAACGGCGTGCTCGGCGGCTTCAGTCACTCGAAGCTCTTCATGGAGGTACGGGAGCGCGCGAGCTTGGCCTATACCGCCTTCTCCCGCATGGACACGGTGAAAGGCGTTCAGATTCTCTTCGCTGGAATCGACGTGGGCAAGTTCGAGCAGGCCCGGGACATTATGCTGCGGCAGCTCGACGATGTGCGCGAAGGGAAAGTCACGGACTCGGAACTTGAGGCCACCCGAAAAGCGCTCGTGAACGGACTGCGATCGGGGCTGGACGATCCGGGGCAGATTATCCACGCCAGGCTGCTCGGTGCCGTTGGGGGCCGGCAATGGGGCGTCGACGAGCTCGTGGCGGCCGTCGAAGACGTTACGCGCGACGATATCGCCGAGGTGGCTCGGGGGGTTGCCCTCGACACGGTCTACTTTTTGCGTGACCATGCCGGAGAGGATGAGGGCCATGCAGATTGAAGTGCGGGAGATTCCCGTTCTGCGCGAGGAACTGCACGTGGGACGCCTGAGTTCGGGCCTTACTGTTTTCGTCTTGCCACGTCCGGGTTTTCATAAGAAGTACGCATCCTTTGCCACGCACTATGGCTCGGTCGACAATTGCTTCGTACCGCCCGGAGGACGGCGGGTATGCGTGCCCGACGGGATCGCCCACTTTCTCGAGCACACGCTCTTCGAAAAGGAGAACGGCAATGCGTCCGACTGGTTCTCCGAGCTGGGCGCCTCGTCCAACGCGTATACGTCATACCTGCTCACGACCTACCTCTTCTCGTGCACCGACCGGTTCGAAGCGTGCCTGGACATCCTGCTGAACTTCGTTCTGGAGCCCTATTTCAGCCCGGCCAATATCGAGAAAGAGCGCGGGATCATCGAGCAAGAGCTATTGATGTACGACGATATGCCCGACCGTCGCGTCATCCTCGCGCTACTGGAGGCCCTTTACCACGAACATCCCGTGCGGGTGGATATCGGCGGTACGGTACAGTCGATTCGCGAGGTGACGGCCGAGCTGCTCACGGCCTGTTACGATACTTTCTACCATCCGGAAAACATGTCCCTTGTCGTGCTCGGCGACGTCGAGCCCGTGCGCGTCATCGAGCAGGTCGCCGAGAACGTGGACCGGCGGGGCTTTGCCAAGCGGGGCGCGATCGAACGTATCTTTCCTGCCGAACCGCCGCAAGTACGGGAGCGACGGGTGGAGATCGAGATGACCGCTTCCCGTCCGCGGCTCGCCCTCGGTTTCAAGGAGCTGCCTGAGGCGGCGCCGGGGAGGGGACAGCTGCGGGAGCGCCTCCTTATGGGGCTTGTCTTGAGAAGCCTTTTCGGACGCAGCTCGCCACTGTACTCGGCGCTCTACGAGGACGGTTTGATCGACGATTCTTTCTACTCGTATTATGAATCGTCGCCTACGTACGGGCACACTTTGGTCGGCGGCGAGACGGATGATCCGGACAAGCTGTTGGACCGGCTGCAGTCGGGCATCGCAGAGCACGTGGACCGGGGCATCGACGCCGACGAGTTCGAGCGGCTGCGCCGCGCGTACCTTGGAAGATTTCTCGACAACTTCAATTCGTTGGAGCAGGTCGCCGCGAGCTTCCTGTCCCATCACGTGAGGGGCTCGTGGCTGTTTGACACCTTCGAACTCGTCGAGTCCCTCACCGTCGAAGAGGCGAACGATAGGCTGCAGCGCCATTTCGCCTCGGAGAATTTCTCGGTGGCGATCCTGCGGCCTAAGGGCTAGGGGAAGGGCTATGGCGGCTAAGGACGTGCGGGCAATGAAGGCCGAGCTGAGGAGCCGGCTGCAGAAGGTACGCGACGGCCTCGATCCGGTGGCACGCCGCCGGGAGTCCGAGGCCGCTGCGATGCGCCTTTTCTCTTCGCCCCTCATCGACGGAAAAGGCGCGGTCATGCTCTACGCCTCGATCCGCAGCGAGGTGGATACGGGGCCTTTCATACGGCTTGCACGGGAGCGGGGGATGCGCCTCGCACTGCCCCGGGTGGTGCGCGGTGAGCGAAAGATGGAGGCCGTTTGGGTGCAAGGTCGGGACGATCTGGCGCCCGGGGCGATGGGCATCCTGGAGCCCCGGCCCCATTTGCCGGCGGCGGACCCGGAGGAGCTGGAGCTTGTAATCGTGCCCGGCCTCGGGTTCGACCGGCAAGGATACCGGCTCGGCTACGGTGCGGGCTATTACGACAAGTTTTTGGCCGGCGTGCCCGGGGCCGTCTGGGTCGGCCTCACTTATGAAGCGTGCCTGGTAGACTCGCTGCCGCACGAGGACCACGACCTGCCCGTCCATTACATTTTGACGGGAGCGCGCCTTGCGGCCGTCCGGCCCGGCCCGAGCGCATTTCCGGTTGGAGAGTCGTTTGGATGACCAACGGAGATCACTACTACTCACCCTCGCCGCGGGCGAAACATGATCCCGGTGAGGTGACGCTCAAGGTCGCCGGCCGCGTGCTCACCCTGCGCACCGATAGCGGCGTCTTCTCAAAAGAGCGGGTCGATCGGGGCACACGCCTTTTGGTCGAAGCCATGGAACGGGGCAGCGTACCGCTCCCCCACCGGGGTGCCCTTTTGGATCTCGGCTGCGGCTACGGGCCATTGGGTCTCGCGATGGCCGTGCTGCGCCCGGAGGCCGACGTCTTTATGGTTGACGTCAACGAGCGCGCGGCAGACCTCGCCCGGGCCAATGCCGAGCGCCATGGCCTGAGCCGGGTGCACGTGGTGCAAGGCGAAGGCCTGGCACCGCTGCGGGGCATGGCGTTCCATGCCGTTGTGTCGAACCCGCCGCTGCGCACGGGAAAGAAAAACGTCCACGCTTTATTGGAAGAGGCGTTCGCGGCCCTGGTGCCCGGAGGGGTGTTGGCCGTCGTGATCCGGACGCAGCAAGGTGCTCGCAGCTTGGAACGGTTTTTGCAAGGGTTGGCCGGCCGGGTCGAGGAGGCGGAGAAGGGCGGCGGTTTTCGGGTGTACGTGGCGTTTCGCGCGTAGCCCTTGTTCCGCATGAAGCCCTCGCCCTCTGCATAGGAGTGAGGCGGGGGCTGAGCGGTGTCATGCAAGGACGGATATGGATTGCAGCCGTCAGGGCGAGGCCCGCGGCATGGATTTTTCTTGCCGTATTCCTCGTGCTCGGCTGGAAAGTCGTTCACGCGCGGCTCAGAGCGGTACCGGTCGCGCTGGTCCAATCGGCGGCCGGTCGGGTGGTGGTCATCGATCCCGGCCATGGGGGCGCGGATCCCGGTGCCGTAGCGGCGAGCGGCCTATTGGAGAAGGACGTGACGCTGGCGATCGCGTTGCATCTGGAGCGGCTCCTCCAGGGTGCGGGCGTCCACGTGGTATTGACCCGACGCGACGACACCGACCTGGCCGATCCGCACGCTGCCGTCCGCAAGACGCAAGACCTGACAAGGCGCGTGGCCGTGGCGCGGGGCGGGGCCGATTTGTTTGTGAGCTTGCACGCGAACAGCTCGCCAAGCCCTCTTTGGTCGGGTGCCCAGACTTTCTATTCTCCGGGCCGGGCTCCGGACCGGCGGCTAGCCGAGCGGATTCAAGCGCGGCTCGTCTCGCTGCTCGGGCCCAACCGGCGACGGGCGGCCGCCGCCGACTATTACGTACTGCGCGAATCGCCGGTTCCGGCCGCTCTGGTCGAAGTCGGGTTCCTCTCCCACCCGGAGGAGAGTGCCCGTCTCGGATCCCCGGCCTACCAACGGCGCGTGGCGGAAGCCATATACCTCGGTATTCTCGACTATTTCAGCGAGTGAGGGGCAGGCGGCGAAAAAAGGCCGTCGCACCGTTGCATTTTTATACACCTGCGGGTTATAATCATGTCATCCTGTCCGGGTCCCACCCCCTACCGGCCGGTACCATACCGAGCCGGGCATTGTTTTGGGAGGTCTTGCACGTGATCAAGGTAGGTATCGTCGGAGCCAGCGGTTATACAGGCGGAGAGTTGATGCGCATCTTGTTCGGGCATCCCAGCGCGTCCATCGTCTATGTAGGGTCCCGCAGTTTGGCGGGGCAACGGGTGCGCGATGTGCTACCGGCCGTGCCCCCGTGGTGCGACCTGGAGTTCGAAGAGCCGGATCCCGACCGGATGGCCGAACGCTGTGACGTTATCTTTACGGCCACGCCGCGGGGCGCCGCGGTGCCGTATGCCGAGGCAGCGGTAAGGGCAGGAAAGGTGCTCATCGACATCGGGACCGACTTTCGCTTTCGCGACGTAGCGGTTTACGAAGCCTGGTACGGCCTACGGCACGCCGCACCTGAGCTGAGCCGCCGGGCGGTCTATGGCCTGCCCGAGCTTTTCCGGGAGCGGATCCGGGAAAGCCGCATCGTCGGCAATCCGGGCTGTTATCCGACCAGCGTCTTGCTCGGCCTCGCGCCTTTGGTGAAGAACGAGCGCATTCACCTCGACAAGATCAGCATCATTTCGTACTCGGGCATCTCGGGAGCCGGCGCCACGCCCAAGCCGACGTCGCACCTGCCGGAGGCGGCGGAGAATCTCCAGCCCTACGGCGTGGCCGGTCACAGGCATACGCCCGAGATCGAGCAAGGACTTCAGCTTTTGCGCGGCGAGCCGCCGGAATCCGAGCCCGTGCCCATCTCCTTCACGCCCCACCTGGCCCCGATGAGCCGGGGCATTTTGTCGACCATGGCGCTCTATCCGGCAGGAGAAGAGACGCAGGAACAGCTGCAAGCCCTGTACGAGGATTTTTACCGCGGCGAGCCTTTCGTCCGTATTCTCGGAGCGGACCGGCTTCCCCAGACGAAGCCGCTGCGGGGCACGAACTTCTGCGACATCGCCGTACGGTGGGACGCCCGGGCCCGGCGCATCATCGTGATGTCGGCTATCGACAACTTGGGAAAGGGCGCGGCAGGTCAAGCGGTCCAGAACATGAATATCTTGTTCAACTTGCCCGAAACGACCGGGCTGGAACTTGCAGGCCTTTATCCGTAGACCATTTCGGCCCCGGCAGACGGTGGTGCGGGAACCGCAGCCTGCCCGGGCACGTCAAGAAATAAGGATGTGACAGGGGATGAAGTCAGCGGAACATCTTGCCGGCCATTATCTCACTACCGATAGGGGAGTGACGGCACCCCGGGGCTTTTTGGCCGCGGGCGTGCACGCCGGTCTGAAACGCAAGCGCAAGGACGTGGCGCTCATCGTCTCGCAGACGCCTGCGGTAGCCGCCGGAACTTTCACCACGAATCAGGTGAAGGCCGCGCCCGTGGTCCTGTCCGCCGAGCATCTGAAGGCGGGACAAGCACGAGCTATCGTGGCCAACAGCGGCAACGCGAACGCGTGCAACGGTGAGCGAGGCTATGCCGATGCGCGGCGCATGGCGGAATACACGGCGGAGCTGCTCGGCATCCGGACGGAAGAAGTTTTGGTGGCGTCAACCGGCGTGATCGGGCTGCCTCTGCCCATGGACAAAGTAGAGGCCGGGATTCGGTCCGCATGCCAAGCACTTTCGCCGAGTGGGGGCGACGACGCGGCGGAGGCGATTTTGACCACGGATACCCGGACCAAACAGGCGGCGGTTGAGTTTGACGTCGACGGCGTACCCGTGCGCATCGGCGGGATGGCAAAAGGCTCCGGCATGATTCACCCGAATATGGCCACCATGCTGGCCTTCCTCACGACCGACGCGGCAGCAGATCCGGTGTTCCTGCAGGAGGCTTTGACCCGGGCCGTAGACGAGACGTTCAACATGATTTCCGTCGACGGCGATACCAGTACGAACGACATGGTCTTGATGCTTGCCAACGGGCAGGCGGACAATCCAACCGTAATGTCGGGTTCGCCCGCGGCCGAGCGTTTTTCCGCAGCGTTGCGCGCCCTTTGTCTCTACTTGGCCAAGGAGATTGTGCGGGACGGAGAAGGCGCCACCAAGCTGGTCGAGATCGCGGTGTGCGGCGCTCCTTCGACCGCCGCAGCCCGCACGATCGCGCGCAGCATCTCGGCCTCCAACCTGGTGAAGACGGCCATCTTCGGGCAGGACGCCAACTGGGGCCGCATCCTGGCCGCCGCGGGTTATGCCGGGGTGCCGTTTGAGCCGGAGAAGGTCACTATTTATCTGGGCGATGTACGGGTCGCCGAGCGGGGCAGCGCGCTGGCCTTTGACGAGGAGGCTGCGGCGCGGGCGCTCGGAGAAAAGGAAGTGCGCATTACGGTCGACCTCGGAGCCGGCGACTATGCGGCTACGGCGTGGACCTGCGACATGACCTACGATTACGTGAAGATTAACGCGAGTTATAGAACCTAGTGGACCAAGGAGGCCCAGCCATGTCCGAAGCACAGGTCAACGGGCTGATCGAAAAGGCGCACACGCTGATCGAAGCCTTGCCTTACATCCGTACGTTTTTCGGCAAGACCTTCGTCATCAAGTACGGAGGCAACGCCATGATCTCGCCCGAACTGAAGAAAGCCGTCATGCTGGACGTGATCTTGCTGAAGTACGTAGGACTGAATCCGGTGTTGGTCCACGGCGGCGGACCCGAGATCAACGAGATGATGCGGCGAGTCGGCAAGGAACCCGAGTTTGCCGGCGGTCTGCGCGTGACGGACGCCGAGACCATGGAAATTGTCCAGATGGTGCTCGTGGGGAAGGTCAATCAAGAGATCGTCAGCCTGATCAACCAATATGGTGGTAAGGCGGTCGGTCTTTCGGGCAAGGACGGCAATCTGATCGTCGCACGCAGACGGCCTCCGCAGAAGGTGCAGGCGGACGGCGAGACCAGCGTCGTCGATTTGGGCTACGTCGGCGACGTCGAGAGCGTCAACCCCGAGATTATCCAGATTTTGAGCCAGGAAGGTTACATCCCGGTCATCTCGTCGATCGGCGTGGGTCTCGACGGGGAGAGCTACAACATCAATGCGGACGTCGTCGCGGGCGAGATCGCGGCGGCCCTCAAAGCGGACAAGCTCATCATGCTGACCGACGTGGAAGGCATTTTCGCGGATCCGTCCGATCCGGGCTCCCTCATTTCGACGCTGGAGACCGAGGCGGCCCGGTCCCTGATCGCCCAAGGCGTGATCAGCCGCGGCATGATCCCGAAGGTCGAGGCGTGCATCAAAGCGGTCGAGAGCGGCGTGACCCGTACGCATATCATCGACGGCAGGCGTATCCATTCGATCTTGCTCGAGATTTTCACGGACAAGGGCATCGGTACGATGGTCGTTGCGTAGGAAGGAAGTGGCGGAAAAAGATGTCCAAGACCGATCAGGTGGCGGCCCTCACCGCGCAACACGTCATGAACACCTATGGCCGGCTCCCTCTGGCGATCGTGAAAGGAGAGGGAACCCGCGTCTGGGATGCGGACGGCAATGAGTATCTCGATTTCGTTACGGGTATCGCGGTGAACAGCCTAGGCCATCGCCATCCCCGGGTGGTCGAGGCGATCAAGAAGGCGGCCGACACCCTGCTGCACTGCTCGAACCTGTATCACATCGAACCTCAGGCGCGTCTGGCCAAGGCCTTGTGCGAACTGAGCGGCCTCGGTCGCGCCTTTTTCTGCAACAGCGGCGCCGAGGCGAACGAGGCGGCCATCAAGCTTGCACGGCGTTTTGCCAAACTGCACGTGGATCCCGAACGCTACGAGATCATTACGGCTCTGGGCTCGTTTCACGGACGCACTTTGGCGACCGTGACGGCGACCGGCCAGCCGAAGTACCAGAAGGGATTCGAACCGCTGCCCGCCGGTTTCGTGTACGTCCCGCTCAACGACGTCGCGGCGCTCGAGGAGGCCGTCACGCCCCGCACGTGCGCCATCATGCTCGAGCCGATCCAGGGGGAAGGCGGGGTCCATCCGTGCACGGCCGAGTACGTGCAGGCGGCCCGACGCTTGTGCGACGAACATGGTCTGTTGCTCATCTTTGACGAGGTGCAGACGGGCCTCGGGCGCACCGGCAAGCTTTTCGGTTTTCAGCATTACGACGTGCAGCCCGATATCATCACGCTAGCCAAGGCCCTGGGAGGAGGCGTGCCGATCGGTGCCATGCTCGCCACGGAACGGGTGGCCCAAGGTTTCGAGCCCGGATCCCACGCCTCGACTTTCGGCGGCAACCCTCTCGCTACCGGTGTCGCCCTGGAGGTATTGCGAGTCCTGGTCGAGGAGCGACTTCCCGAACGCGCCGAACACATGGGCAGGTTGCTCGTATCGCGGCTCGAGGCGCTGGCACTGAAATACCCGGAAGCTCTGGGCGGCACCCGGGGCCGGGGCCTCATGATCGGCGTAGAACTCAAACTGGACGGCACAGAGCTCTTGCGGGAGGCCATGAACCGGGGCCTGTTAATCAACGTGGTGGGCACAAACGTCATGCGCCTGCTCCCCCCGCTAACCGTCACCGAGCAGGAGATCGATCGGGCGGTCCGTATTCTGGATGAGAGCCTGCTGCACCTGGTGCGGCGGGCTGCAAGCGGCAACTAGGGAGTGTGCATGTATGCCCAAAATAGCCGGGCTAAGGCGCGTGATGGTCATCGGCTCGGGTCCCATCGTGATCGGACAGGCTGCCGAGTTCGACTACGCCGGAACCCAAGCCTGCAAAGCGTTGCGGGAGGAAGGACTCGAGGTGGTGCTCGTCAACTCCAATCCCGCGACGATCATGACCGATCCCGACGTGGCCGACGCCGTTTATCTGGATCCATTGACGCCCCACTTTCTCACCCGCATTATCGAGAAAGAACGTCCCGACGGTTTGCTTCCCACCCTCGGGGGCCAGACGGGTCTGAACATGGCGGTCGCGCTCGCGTCCGCCGGGGTACTGAAGCGCTGCGGCGTACGGCTCTTAGGTACCCCCCTGGAGGCTATTGAAAGGGCGGAAGACCGGGAGCTTTTCAAGAAGACGATGCAAGAGATCGGCCAGCCGGTTCCCGAGAGCACGATCGCGGCGAACCTGGCCGAAGCCCTGGACTTCGCACGCACGATCGGTTTTCCTATCATCGTGCGGCCTGCTTTCACTTTGGGCGGATCCGGCGGCGGTATCGCGGAACGAGAGGAGGAGCTGCGCGACATCGTGGAGCGGGGGATCAAGGGCTCGCCCATCCACCAGGTGCTCCTCGAACGCAGCGTGGCCGGCTGGAAAGAGATCGAGTTTGAAGTGGTGCGCGACGCCGCGGACCGGGCCCTCATCGTGTGTGCGATGGAGAACGTCGATCCGATCGGCATCCACACGGGCGATTCCATCGTGGTGGCGCCAACCCAAACCTTGAGCGACGCCGCTTACGCGAGGCTGAGACGGGCGGCCTTGGCCATCATCCGGGCACTGCGCATCGAGGGCGGCTGCAACGTTCAGTTCGCCCTCTCACCCGACGAATCGGAGTACTACGTGATCGAAGTGAACCCCCGTGTAAGCCGATCAAGTGCCCTGGCGTCGAAGGCTACGGGTTACCCGATTGCCCGGGTCGCCGCGAAGATCGCCGTCGGCCTACATCTCAACGAAATCGGCGGAAGCGAGGGCGGGTCCGGTGCCGATACGGAGCCCGTCCTCGATTACTGCGCGGTCAAGTTTCCGCGGTGGCCTTTCGACAAGTTCGCCACCGCCAACCGGCAACTGGGTACCCAGATGAAGGCGACGGGGGAAGTGCTCGCCCTCGACCGCACGTTTGAAGGTGCCCTCCAGAAGGCGGTGCGCTCCCTCGAGATCGGCCTGGACGGTTTGCACTTGCCCGAGCTCGACACATTGTCCCCGGCTGAATTGGAGCAAAAAATCGGCCGGGCCGACGACGAGCGCATTTTTGCTGTGGCGGAAGCATTTCGCCGGGGAATGTCGGTGCAGCGCGTGCACGAGCTGACGCGCATCACGCCGTGGTTCTTGGAAGGTATCGCCCGCATCGTCGAGGCCGAGCGGCGCTTGGCGGAGCGGGTGCGTCGCGTGCCTTGGACCGACTGGGGCGAGGCCGAGGTCCCGCTTGTCCGCCAGGCGAAGGAGCTCGGATTTTCCGACAGCCGCCTCGGCCGCCTGTTAGGAGTTGATCCGGCCTGCGTGCGGGCGTGGCGCAAGGCCCGGGGGATCGTGCCGCGCTACGGTAAAGTGCGGACTTACGCCACGGACGGCAAGGGAGCGGCACCGTACTATTACTCGACATACGCACCGGGGGAGGACGAACCGGCTTCGGAGCGCCCGAACAAAGTGATCGTGCTCGGGTCCGGACCGATCCGCATCGGGCAGGGGATCGAATTCGACTACTGTTCGGTCCATTCGGTGTGGGCCTTGCAGCAAGCGGGCTACGAAGCGATCATCATCAACAACAATCCGGAGACGGTCAGTACCGACTTCGACACATCGGACAAGCTGTACTTCGAGCCCCTTACGCTGGAAGACGTGCTCAACGTTGTGGAAAGGGAGCAGCCCTTAGGCGTCGTCGTCCAGTTCGGCGGCCAGACGGCGATCAATTTAGCGGGCCCCCTCCACGAAGCGGGCGTACCGATCTTGGGCACTTCGGTAGAATCCATCGATTTGGCCGAGGACCGGGACCGCTTCGAACAGCTGCTGCGCAGCCTCGGCATCCCGCAGACGGAGGGCAGGGCGACCACGTCCTTCGCCGAAGCCATGGGGGTGGCGCTGAAAATCGGCTTTCCCCTGGTCGTCCGTCCCTCGTACGTGCTTGGGGGACGAGCCATGGAAATCGTCCACGGCGAGGAAGAGCTGTTCGAATACATGAAAACGGCGGTGAAGGTCAGTCCGGACCATCCCGTACTTGTCGACAAGTACTTACCCGGACGGGAGATCGAGGTGGATGCCGTGTGCGACGGACGGCGGGTGTTGATCCCCGGCGTCATGGAGCACATCGAACGGGCCGGCGTACACAGCGGCGACTCGTACGCGATCTTTCCCGCCGGATCGCTGACGCCGGAGCAGTTGGAGACCGTCGCGCAGTACACCGAGCGCATGGCGCTAGCCCTCGGAATCGTAGGCCTGATGAACGTGCAGTATGTGCTCCACGAGGAAAAGATTTACGTGCTTGAGGTGAACCCGCGTGCGAGCCGCACGGTTCCTTTCCTGAGCAAGGTGACGGGAGTACCCCTCGTTAAGCTGGCCACGGAGGCGATGCTCGGACGGAGCCTCACGTCGCAAGGCTACACTCGACGCCTGCTCGCGCCTCCGCCTTATACGGCCGTGAAGGCGCCCGTCTTCAGTTTCGAGAAGCTGGGACGCGTCGACGTCTTCCTCGGTCCCGAGATGAAGTCGACCGGCGAGGTCCTCGGCCTGGATGCCGACCGCGACGCGGCGATCTACAAGGCGATCGTAGCGGCGGGCGGCTCCGTGCCGGAGAAAGGGACCATCTTAGCCACTTTGGCTGACAAGGACAAGGAAGAGGGCATTCGTCTCTTGCGTTCCTTTGCCGAGTTAGGGTACCGTGTGCTCGCGACCGCCGGAACCGCAGAGGCCTTGAAGCGGGCGGGCATCGCGGCAGAGCGCGTTTTCAAGCTGGGCGAAGGCCATCCGGACGTGCTCGACGTGATCAAAGATGGCAAAGTGGACCTTGTGCTGAATACGCCGACACGCGGCAAGATCCCGGAGCGCAACGGCTTTCAGATGCGCCGTGCGGCCGTCGAGTTCGGCGTACCTTGCTTGACCTCGCTCGATACGGCTGCAGCTTTGATCCGGGTCATGCGGGCGCACCGGCGCGGTGGAAAGACCGAGGTCGCTTCGCTGCAGGACTACCTAAAGTGCTTGCACGGAACGCCCCCGCCGCAGCGGTAGGAATCCCGGCCTCTGTGTCGAATTCCTTAGGAAAGGCGTTCCTTGGCACCCAACGGCCGGGGAGCCGATCATGATCCGGCAGACGGTAAAAAGGACTCCCGCTGCAACGCCGCCGACCCTTCCTGCGTCATCCAGAGGCGTTGACGTGTGGCGCAACCTGTGAACGGGTACACCATGTTTGCACGTCGGCAGAGGGGGGAGCGTCCGTTCGTCGCGCCTTGGAGAAACTGGGTTCAGGAGTGAGACTATGGATCGTGCACGCTGGCAAAAATGGATCTTTGAGGGAGTCGAGAAGCCGCTGGGGACAAGGACGCTCGCTTGCTTCAACGCGAACGTCGACGTGGTCGCCCATCTTGAGCCCTCGGTGGTGCACAACTTGCTCCAGGCCGTTACGGAAGAGTTCGGACCGCTGCCGGAGGTTGCTCCCAACGCCACGAGCGTGCGGAGCGTGGGGGAGTTCCTGTCTCTCCTTAAGGAGAGCCTCGCCCAGGGCAAGTCGACCTATGCCGTGCTCGAGGACTTGTCCGTCCTAGGCTGGTTCGACCGCTTTTTCTCCGATGCGCGCCGGGCGATGGGCGGACAGGCGGGCATTATCGGCAATCAGATGGCGGCATTGGGCGCGCACTCCACGGTGTACGTTCCCGCACTCGCTCCCGCCCAGGCCGATATGTTCCGCCCCGAGGTAAAAGTGCCGGTTGTACGAGAGGGGCGGCTCGAGCTCGTTCCCGCACGTGAGGCCGCTTCGCCCGACGACGTGCTGAAGGTAAACTGGATCTTTGAGTATGCGGCGGGCCTAGATTTCGATTTCGGTACCGAGACGGTGCGCACGCCGCGGGCAAACCGGGTGATCATCGCCACACGGCCCGCCGGGCTTGAGATGAGCTTTTGCGGCGAGGTTTGCGAGTGCATCGACGAGCTGGGCCGCAAGGCCGATGTAGCCTTCATGGCCGGTTACCATTACGCAAAGCCCGAGGACTTCGAGGAGTATTTGGCGAAGGTAACTGCGCAACTGGAAACGCTGCGCGCCGGAAACCCGGACCTCCGCATCCACTACGAGTACGTGCCGGCGAAGCACGCAAGCATTGAGACGACGCTGCTGCGGGAAATTTGCTCCCGCGTCAACTCGTTCGGCATCAACGAGCACGAAATCGTGCGCGTCTTGTCGTTGTTCGGGCTTGAAGATGCCGCACGGGCCATCGACGACGACGAGTCGGCGGTGAGCTTATACCGCGGCGCTTTGGCTCTGCTGCGGAAACTCGGCGTCGAGCGGATCCAGCTGCATAATCTAGGCTATTATGTCATCGTATTGAGCAAGCCCTATGGTACGGCGCCTCAACTGGTGCGCGAGGCGGCTTTGTACGGTTCCACCGTGAACGCGGCCAAGGCCAAGTACGGCGGCGTGGTCGACGTAGACCAGGTGCAGTCGATGCGCGAATGGCCGCTGTCCGATATCGGCTTCACTCAGCTCGAGAAATTCGCGGCCTCCGATGAGGTGCGCGCCGCGCTGAAGCAAGTCGACGAAGGCATTTGGGAGGCCGAAGATCACTGGGCTTTGGTGGTGCCGGCCCATGTGGTACCCGACCCGGTAAGCACGGTAGGTATGGGAGATACCATCTCGTCGTCGTCGTACGCGCGCGAGGTGCAGCTGGGCGCCCTCGTGGCCCCGCACGTCTAGGTGCGCAAGATCCACGGGCGCGGCAGGGAGGTAGAGTCAGTGCGCACGCTGGTCCTTTACAGTCAGTCAGGGCGCGTGCCGGAGATCGCGCAAGCCCTGGCCGACGAGCTGAGCAACTTGGGACACCAAGTGCAGCTCATGGAGGCGGAAAGCTCCGGCACATCTCCGATCAGTTGCGGCCGGTACGACCTGGTGGTGGCCGGAAGCCCCGTCGAGGGCATCTTCGGCGGCAAGGTCGCGGGCGATATCGATCTGTCCCTCAAGCGGTGTAACCGTCTAGAGGGTAAGACGGCAGCCGCTTTCGTCCAGCCGGCCCTTTTCGGCACGACAAAGGCGCTCCGGCAGCTGATGGAGCTGATGGAGCGTCAAGGGGCTCTGGTGCGCGACTTTGCGACGCTGTCGACGCCCGATGAAGCCCGCAAGTTTGCGGGCTCTCTCGCCAAGCTCACCCCCCTCTGATCGCCTGCCCCGCTTCCATGGAGAGCGGGGCTTTTTGCGACGCGCGAGAGTGAGTAGAGTGTAGGTTCTGCCACGCTTTACCGGCACTTTAAGTGCAGGTGCACCGTCCAATTATGTTCCGACCCGTTCCCGGCTCACACGCGCAACGGAAAAACGTGCCCGCCTCGCAACCAGGTCGCCAGGAAGCCGGCGCGAGCCTCGGAAACAATCTCGACCGGACGGCCCCTCTTCAGGGCACACTGGATCGTACGGTGCCGGTAGCCTTTGGGCCACCACGCCCAGTCAGCGACGCCGGCGAGGCGAAGGTTGCCACACGTCTTCGGCCGGCAGGCGATTTTTCTCTTGACACGCCTAATGCAGATGAGTATGCTGTAAGAAATGTTCCTGCAACCCACAAGCACCGGCCCTTGTGGCGGGTGTGCTGAAAGGCAATGAAGGGGCGAAAGGGCATTCCTTTGGTCGGCTGCAGAGAGCCGGTGGTCGCTGCGAACCGGTGCCGCGTGAATGCTCCCAGCTCCCCCCGGAGCTGCACGCTGAACAGGCTGGACGATCCGGCCCCAGTAGGCTGTTGCCGGTTGACGGCAGGCGTTTAGGCTGACGCTTGCCAGGCGCCCGTTACAGCGCACTCTTACGCAGCCTGCACCGTTGCCGCGCGAACGGGCGGAGGAGGCGTAAGAGGGTAAGACCGGCGTGTCGCAAGCCGTCGGTGAAGTCTGGGTGGTACCACGAAGGAGTTTCTTCCTCTCGTCCCTGACAACGAGTGTGTTGTGTCCAGGGAGGGGAGGTTTCTTTTTATACGCCATTACTTTAATCTGCGCCGTCTCCATAGGGTGCGCATACTGTTCGGGGGGCGCAGCGCACGGGTATTAAGGAGGTTTACGGTATGGCTGCGGTGGAATGGTCGAAATCAGTCGGCAAGGACAGTGCAAAGCCCGTCCGGATGCGTGCCGGCGAGGCTTTCGTTCAGGCATTGAAAGACGAAGGGGTCGAGGTAATATTCGGGTATCCGGGCGGAGCCGTCTTGCCGATCTACGACATTCTCTATTCCGCCGACATCAAGCACGTGCTTGTTCGCCATGAGCAGGGGGCGGCCTTCATGGCGGAAGGGTACGCCCGGGCGACGGGCAGGCCCGCTGTCTGCCTGGCAACTTCCGGTCCCGGCGCTACCAACCTCGTGACCGGCATCGCCAATGCTTACATGGACTCGATTCCCGTCGTTTTCTTTACCGGAAACGTGGCGACGACCGCCATCGGCAGCGACGCGTTTCAAGAGGCCGACATCACCGGTATTACCTTGCCCATAACCAAACACAACTATTTGGTGAAAGACGCACGTGACCTGCCGCGGGTTATCCGCGAGGCCTTTCACATCGCCTCGAGCGGGCGGCCGGGTCCCGTCCTGATCGACCTACCCAAGGACGTTACGGTAGCCGAAATCGATTACGTCTACCCCGAGCGCGTCGACATTCCGGGTTACAAGCCCACATACCGGGGGAACATGCGCCAGATTTTGGAGGCCGCCCATGCGATCAACTTGGCGGAGCGACCCGTGCTGTACGTCGGCGGCGGGGCGGTCCACTCGGGCGCGCACGAAGAAGTGCGGGCTTTGGCCGAGAAGGCGAACTTGCCCGTGGCGATGACCTTGATGGGCCTCGGCGTCTTTCCGGCCGATCACCCCCTTTCCCTTGGGATGCTCGGAATGCACGGCACGGTAGCGGCCAACTGGGCCGTCGACCGGTGTGATCTGCTCATCGCTTGCGGGGCCCGGTTCGACGACAGGGTGACCGGCGACCTTTCCAAGTTCGCTCCCCATGCCAAAGTGATCCATATCGACATCGACCCGGCGGAGATCAGCAAGAACGTCGTAGCCGACATTCCGATCGTCGGCGATCTGAAGCTCGTCTTGCAGGACCTCATTGAGAAGGTGCAGCCAAAGCGACCGGAGGCGTGGCTGAAGCAGATCGACGAGTGGAAGAAGGAGTATCCGCTCCGGTACTACCCCAGGGACGGGGAGATCATGCCCCAGCGCGTCATCGAGGCGATCTACGAGGTAACCGGGGGCGATGCCATTTGCACCGCTGACGTCGGCCAGCACCAGATGTGGCTGGCGCAGTACTACGGATTTAAGCAGCCCCGTTCCCACATTTCGTCCGGCGGCCTCGGCGCTATGGGGTTCGGCTTTCCGGCGGCCATCGGTGCGGCGGTGGGCTGTCCCGGTCGCCAGGTGTGGTCGATTACGGGCGACGGCGGTTTTCAGATGAACCTGCAGGAGCTGGCCACGGTCAAGAGCTATAACATCCCAGTTAAAGTAGCGATCATCAACAATTCGTTCCTCGGCATGGTGCGCCAATGGCAGGAGCTGTTCTTCGACCGGCATTACTCCCACTCGGACCTGCACACGAACCCGGACTTCGTGAAGATTGCCGAGGCGTACGGCGTGCGCGGGCTACGGGTGACGAAGGAGGAGGAGCTCGCGCCTGCGCTGGAAGAGGCGGCGCGCCACGACGGACCCTTCGTGCTCGACATCCACGTGGCAAGAGAGGAAAACGTGTTCCCGATGATCCCGTCGGGTAAGTCCGTAGCCGACATGGTCGGTCTGAAAGGGAGGCTCGAGTCGTGAAGCACATTCTATCCATCCTCGTGCAGAACCGGCCGGGCGTGTTGGCTCGCGTGGCCGGGCTCTTTAGCCGCAGGGGGTACAACATCGAGTCGATCGCCGTAGGGACGACCGAGGATCCGGACGTCTCGCGCATGATCATCGTTGTCGATGCGGAAGAGCGCATCGTCGAGCTCATCGCCAAGAACGTGCATAAGTTGATCGACGTGCTGAAGGTGCAGAACCTCACGCACGAGTCTTACATCGACCGGGAGCTTGTACTGATCAAAGTGAACGCCACGCCTCGGACCCGCTCCGAGATTATGCAGATCGTCAGCATCTTCCGGGCACACATCGTCGACGTGAGCGATCAGTCGCTGGTCGTGGAGGTAACAGGCGACGAGGGGAAGATCGACGCCATCGTAAGCTTGCTGCGGCCTTTCGGTATTAAAGAGATGGTGCGTACCGGGCGTGTCGCCATGGCCCGCGGCGCTTGGAGCGACGAAGGCCAGCAACAGCGGCCGCGCGTGATCGCTTAGAGAGAATCTGGCCTAGACCGATAGCGGATTGGCGGCAAGAGCCGCTACTGGGCCCGAGAAGTTTGAGAGAGCGGGCACGATCACAATAGGCACCGTCACAATATTGAACTTGCAAAAAGGCACGGGGCGGCGCAGCGTGCAAGGCGCGGCCTCGGGCCGTTTTACAAACCTATTGGAGGGACGACGCAATGGCTAAGATGTATTACGACGCGGATGCAGATCTCGCCAGGTTGCAGGGAAAGAAAATCGCCATCATCGGTTACGGCAGTCAGGGACACGCCCACGCGCAGAATCTCCGTGACAGCGGCCTCGACGTGATTGTCGCAAACCGGCCCGGCAGCGCCAATTACAATCAGGCCGTAGCCGACGGTTTCAGTCCGGTCTCTGCCGCCGAGGCTGCACAGGCCGCCGACGTTATCATGATCCTCGTGCCCGACCAAGTCGCGCCGGCGGTTTACAAAGAAATCGAACCGCACCTGACCGAGGGCAAGATGCTTATGTTCGCCCACGGGTTCAACATCCATTTCAGCCAGATCGTGCCGCCCAAGCATGTTGACGTCACGATGGTCGCGCCGAAAGGGCCCGGCCATCTAGTCCGCCGTACATATCAGCAAGGCGCGGGCGTACCGGCCCTGCTCGCCGTGTACCAAGACGCCACGGGTGAGGCGTACCAGAAGGCGCTGGCTTACGCCAAGGGAATCGGAGCCACGCGGGCCGGCGTGATCGAGACGACGTTCAAAGAAGAAACCGAAACCGACCTCTTCGGCGAACAGGTCGTTTTGTGCGGCGGTCTGACGGCGCTCATCCGTGCAGGGTTCGATACCCTCGTCGAAGCAGGGTACCAGCCCGAGGTCGCGTACTTCGAGTGCCTGCACGAGCTCAAACTGATCGTCGATTTGATTTACGAAGGCGGTATCGCCGGCATGCGGTACTCCATCAGCGATACGGCCGAATACGGCGACATCACGGTCGGCCCGCGCATCATTACGGACGAGACCAAGGCCGAGATGCGCCGTGTGCTAGACGACATCCAGTCCGGCCGTTTCGCGCGCGAGTTTATTTTGGAGAACCAGGCGAGCCGGCCCTACTTCCAGACGGAGCGCCGTCGCCAAGCCGATCACCTCATCGAACGGGTCGGCAAGCAGTTGCGGGCGATGATGCCGTTTATCAAGAAGGACGCTTGAGTTCGGTGTCGAGATCTTAAGTCAGGTACCTAATCCTAAGATTTTGAGATCGCCACGGGAGGCCAACCACCTTGTTCGAAGAAGCAAAACATCTGCGCATTCCAGGTCCCACCCCCGTACCGCCGGCCGTGCAAAGGGCTGCCTCCAAGGCAATGATCAACCACCGCAGCCCGGAGTTCCGGCGCATCGCGTTGAGCGTACAAGAGGGACTGCGTTATGTTTTCCAAACAGAGCATGACGTAGTCGTTCTGACCGGTTCCGGAACGGCTGCCATGGAAGCCGCCGTCGCGAACTTGGTCTCGCCCGGAACGAAGGCCCTGGTGCTTGTCGGAGGCAAGTTCGGCGAACGCTGGCTTGAGCTCGTTCAGGCCTACCGTGGCGAGGCCGTCGTGCTCGAATATCCCTACGGCGAGGGTGTAAGGCCCGAGCGGGTTGCGGAAGCCCTCGCTGCCCATCCGGGCATCGAAGTGGTCTTCGCCACGCAGAACGAGTCGTCGACCGCCGTGCTGAACGACATCGAAGGCATCGCCGAGGCCGTGCGGCGTGGATCCGACGCCCTACTCGTAGTCGACGCAATCAGTGGACTGGGCGGCGCGCCGCTGCCGATGGACGCGTGGGGCGTCGACGTCGTCGTGGCCGGTTCGCAAAAATGCCTCATGCTGCCGCCCGGACTCTCCTTCGTCGCCGCTTCCGAACGAGCCTGGCGACGGATGGAAAGGTCGGCGTCGCCCCGCTACTACTTCGATCTGCCCGCGTACCGCAAGGCGGGGGCCAAAGGCGAGACGCCCTACACCCCGAACGTGTCCCTTTTCTTCGCTTTGGAAGAGGCTTTGGCTCTCATTCAGGGCGAAGGCTTGGAAAAGGGCTTCGAGCGCCATCGCCTTATGCGCGACATGGTGCGAGCCGGCATCCGGGCCTTGGGATTGCCCTTGTTCGTCGACGAAGAGTGGGCCTCGCCGACCTTGACCGCCGTCGCGGGAGTCGAGGGGCTCGACGTCGAGCAGCTGCGCAAGGTGGTCAATACCGACTTCGGCGTCATCCTCTCCGGCGGCCAAGGCGAACTGAAGGGTAAGATCTTCCGCATCGGCCATATGGGTTATGCTACGCCCCTGGACATGATCACTGCGCTGGGCGCGGTGGAGCTCGGCCTGCGCAGGGCCGGATACGACGCGCCCCTCGGTGCAGGCGTACGGGCGGCCCAGGAGGTGCTGCTGCAGTGGCTTATGTAGTACTCGTCAGCGATCCGTTGGCCGAAGAGGGGCTCGAGCGGCTTAAGAGCTACCCCGATGTCGAAGTGGAAGTGCATACGGACTGGGACGAGGAACGCCTCGAGCGGGAGATCGGTCGCTTCGATGCGCTTCTCGTCCGCAGCGGTACGCAAGTGACGGCGAGGATTATCGACGCCGGGACCCGGCTGAAGGCCATCGGGCGGGCCGGCGTCGGCGTGGACAACATCGACGTCGACGCGGCGACGAAAAAGGGAATCATCGTCATCAATTCTCCGGACGGCAACACGCTCTCGGCGGCGGAGCACACGGTGGCCCTCATGCTGTCTTTGGCCCGCCAGATCCCCCAGGCTCACCATGCCTTGGTCCACGAGAGGCAGTGGAACAGAAGCCGCTTCACCGGCGTCCAGATCGCGGGCAAAGCCTTGGGCGTCGTGGGCCTGGGCCGCATCGGCAGCGAGGTAGCCCGCCGCGCCATCGGCCTCGACATGCGGGTGTTGGGCTACGATCCGTACATATCGCCCGAGCGGGCCAAGCAGTTAGGCGTGGAGCTCGTTGATCTGGACACGCTTTGCCGCGAGGCCGACTTCATCACCGTTCACGTACCATTGACCAAGCAAAACGCCGGCCTCATCGGGGCGCCCCAGTTCGCCTTGATGAAACGGGGCGTCCGCCTTATCAACGCGGCCCGCGGCGGCATAGTCGACGAAGGGGCGCTGTATGATGCCATCAAAGCGGGCATCGTGCACGGCGCGGCCCTCGACGTCTTCTCGCAGGAGCCGCCCATCGATAACCCGCTGCTCGACTTGCCCCAAGTCATCGCCACGCCGCACCTCGGTGCATCCACGTACGAGGCCCAGATCAGCGTTGCGGTCGATGTGGCCGAGGCGATTGTGAAGGCGCTCCACGGCGAGCCGGTCGCGACGGCCGTGAACGCGCCCATGTTCAAGGGAGACAACTTCGAGCGCGTCGCGCCGTACCTTGACCTGTGTGAACGCCTGGGCCGGCTGTTCACGGGGCTTTTCGGCGGCGGATTCGAACGGGTCGAGATCGCTTACCGGGGCAGCGCCGCAGCTTTCGACTCGCGCGCCCTCACTCCCGCTGTGTTAAAGGGCATGCTCGACCCCGTCCTCCACGAGCAGGTCAACTATATTAACGCCAAGATCTTTGCGGAGGAGCGGGGCATCCATGTGACGGAAACAAAGGAAAGCCGCTCGCCCGTCTATGAGAACCTCATCACGATCACGGGTCACGGTAAAGGCAGCGACATGTACGTTTCGGGCACCGTGGCCCAGGGCGGCGGGCCGACGCTCGTCGACATCAGCGGGTATCGCCTGAACATAAGCGGCTCGGGACTCATGTTGATCGCCCGCAACGAAGACCGCCCCGGCATCATCGGCATTGTCGGCACGGTGCTGGGCCGGGCGAACGTCAACATCGCGTTCATGCAGGTCGGCCGGAAGGTGTCCGGAGGCGACGCCGTCATGGTGCTCGGAGTGGACACCCATATCGACGACGAGTTGTTGGCCGAGTTGAACCAGATTGAGGCCTTGAGCGACATCCGCCTTGTGGAGTGGTAAGCGCAGAGCGAGGGAGGGTTCCGGCATGCACTATGTACGGATCTTCGACACGACCTTGCGGGACGGAGAGCAGTCCCCGGGGATCAGCCTGAACGTGGAAGAAAAGGTGGAGATTGCCAAGCAGCTCGAGCGTCTCGGCGTTGACGTCATCGAGGCAGGCTTTCCCCAGGCTTCCCGGGGCGATTTCGAGGCCGTGCGCGCCGTGGCAAAGGCAGTGCACGGGCCCGTTATCGCCGCGTTGGCCAGGGCCTTGCCGGAAGACATCCTCAAGGCGGCCGAGGCGGTGTCCGAGGCGAAGGCCCCCCGCATCCACACGTTCATCGCGACGTCTCCCATTCACATGAAATACAAGCTGCGCAAAGAACCCGCGGAAGTGCTGGACCTGGCTCGCGAAGCGGTTGCCTTGGCCAAGAAGTACGTCGACGACGTCGAGTTTTCGGCTGAAGATGCGACCCGCAGCGATTGGGATTTCCTTTGCCAGGTTTTCGCCGCGGCGATCGAAGCGGGCGCAACCACGATCAACATTCCCGACACGGTAGGCTACACGACTCCAGAGGAGTACGCTCGGCTCATCCGGTACGTCAAGGAGCACACGCCGGGCATTGAACGAGCCGTGATCAGCGTCCACTGCCACAACGACTTGGGACTGGCCGTGGCGAATTCCTTGGCGGCGGTCACGGCGGGCGCGGGGCAAGTGGAGTGCACGATCAACGGTCTGGGCGAGCGGGCCGGGAACGCGGCGCTGGAGGAGATCGTTATGGCGCTGCGTACCCGCTCCGATCTGTACCCGGTAAGGACGGGCATCGTGACGGAGCAAATTTACCGCACGAGCCGCCTCGTTTCGGTCTTGACCGGAGTGAGCGTGCAGCCGAACAAGGCGATCGTCGGAGAGAACGCCTTTGCGCACGAAGCCGGAATTCACCAAGACGGCGTGTTAAAAGAGCGCAGCACTTACGAGATTATGACGCCCGCTTCCATAGGACTTCCGGAAAGCCGCCTCGTCTTGGGCAAGCATTCCGGCCGCCACGCGTTCCGGCAGCGGCTGCGGGAGATGGGCTACGGCGACCTGAGCGAGGAAGAAATCGAGCGAGCCTACGAGAGCTTCATCGATCTAGCCGACCGGAAAAAGAGCGTATCGGAAAAGGACCTGCTCGCCATATTGGAGCAGCGCATCGCGCAAATCCCCGAATATTACACACTGGAGACGTTGCAGGTGGTCACCGGTAACCGCGCGCTCACGACGGCTACGGTACGCATCCGGCGCGGGGAGGAGATCGTGCAGGAGGCCGCGTGCGGTGAAGGCCCGGTCGACGCCGTGTACCATGCCATCGACCGGGTGACGGGCCTTACGGTGAATCTGGAAGGCTATTCCCTGCAAGCCGTCACGGGCGGAAAGGACGCGCTCGGCGAGGTGACCGTCCGGATTAAAGACAACGGCAACTTGTACACGGGCCGGGGCGCTTCGACGGATGTGATCGAGGCAAGCGCGAAGGCTTATCTGCAGGCGATTAACAAGATGCTCCACGACCGGGCTACCATCGGGCGGGAGGCTCGTACTGGTAATTTGGACGCGGGTGGCGTATAATCCAAGACAATACGGCCATTGTCCGAACGGTTGAGTATAAGTGTGAACCGCCTTTTCTCCATACAGTGTGTAAGGTAAGGATGTGATCCCGAGATGGTAGAGCTGTACGATACCACCCTGCGCGACGGAACTCAGGGAGAAGGTATCTCGCTGAGCGTCGAAGACAAGCTCCTCATTGCCAAGCGCCTCGACCGGATGGGCATTCACTATATAGAGGGTGGCTTTCCGGGATCGAATCCGAAGGACATGGAGTTTTTCGAGCGGGTGCGTGATCTTTCCTTGACGCACGCCAAAGCGGTCGCCTTCGGCAGTACCTGCCGCGCCGGCGTACCCGCCCACGCCGATGCCAACTTGCAAGCTTTGCTCGCGGCCGGAACGGAAGTCGTGGCGATCTTCGGCAAGTCCTGGGCCTTCCACGTCCACAATGCCCTGCGTACGACGTTGGACGAAAACCTGCGCATGATCGAAGACAGTGTGCGCTTTCTCGTGGCAAACGGCCGGCGGGTCGTGTACGACGCCGAGCATTTCTACGACGGATTCAAAGCTGATCCGGATTATGCGCTCGCCACCTTGCGAGCGGCGCAGCGGGGCGGCGCGGAAACCTTGGCCTTGTGCGACACGAACGGCGGCAGCCTGCCTATGGAGGTACTGGAGATCACCCGGCGTGTCGTCTCGGAGTTCCCGTCGCTGCGCATCGGCGTGCACACTCACAACGATGGAGGTCTCGCCGTGGCGAACACCCTCATGGCCGTGGAAGCCGGCGCTACCCACGTGCAGGGCACCATCAACGGCTTCGGTGAACGCAACGGCAACGCCGACTTGATTCAGGTCATCGCCAACCTCCAGCTGAAGATGAACCGCCCCGTGATGACCAAAGAACAGCTGCGCGGCCTTACCGACCTTTCCCGGTTCGTCAGTGAAGTGGCGAATGTAAAGCCCGATGACCGCCAGCCCTTCGTCGGACGGAGCGTGTTCGCACACAAGGCGGGCATTCACGTGTCGGCCTTGTTGCGCCATCCCGAAACGTACGAGCATATCGATCCCGAACTTGTCGGCAATAAGCGGCGTGTTCTCGTTTCCGAGCTTTCCGGCGCGAGCAACATTCTTTATAAGGCGCAGGAGCTTGGGATTCCGCTGCAGAAAGACTCTCCTGAATTGCGCCGGGTGGTCGAGACCGTCAAGCGCCTCGAAGCGGAAGGTTACCATTTCGAAGGCGCGGAGGCCTCGTTCGAACTGCTCCTGAAAAAGGCCGTGGGCCGTTACGAACCCTACTTCCGTTTACTTGGCTTCCGGACGATCAACGAGCGGCGTGACGTATATGGTGCCGAAACGACGTCAGAGGCGTCCGTGAAGTTGCAAGTCGGCGACGAGATCGTCCACACGGTGGGCGAAGGCAACGGGCCGGTCAATGCTCTGGACTCCGCGCTGCGCAAGGCGCTTGAAGGCGTATACCCCGACCTGAAGCGCATTCGCCTGGCCGACTACAAGGTGCGAGTTTTGAACGAACGGGCGGGTACCGGAGCGCAGGTGCGGGTGCTGATCACGTCGCGGGAGGACGGACGTTCTTGGGGCACCGTAGGTGTTTCCACGAACATCATCGAGGCGAGCTGGCAAGCGCTGGTCGACTCCATCGAATACGGCCTCATGCTGTGCGGAGTCCGGCCCCTCGAACGGGCTGCGGTGGGCGGATGAGCGAGGGCGTCTAGGGCCTCGGTCGCGAGGGGCAGGGGGGTGGAGATAGGGAGGAAGCCAGGTTGCTCCCTGGGTTTTCGTTGATCGACGTAGTCGAAGTGCTCATCGTCAGCCTCGTCGTGTACCGGTTGATGGTGAGCTTCCGCGGCACCAGGGCGACGGCCATCATCAAGGGCCTCGTCCTTTTGGTCGTGGCGCGAGGTCTGAGCCTCGTGCTCGGTCTGCCGATGATCTCCTGGCTCTTGGAACAGGCGACGACCGTGATCTTGGTCGCCTTGCCGGTCGTTTTCTATCCCGAGCTCAGGCGCACCTTGGAACGGCTCGGCCGCAGGCCCATTCTGCGGCCTTTCGGCTCCCTCGGCAGCGCCGACTTGGACAAGGTCGAAGTCGAGCTGCTGCGTGCTGTCCGCTGGTTTTCGGCCAACCGTATCGGCGCCTTGATCGTCCTCGAGCGCGACGTGGGCCTTGACGAGTACGCGGAGACCGGCGTCCGTTTGGAGGCGCTCGTCACTGCGGAGCTGCTCATGACGGTGTTCTACCCGAATACCGCGCTCCACGACGGGGCGGCGATCGTGCGAGGCGACCGGATCGTCGCGGCGGGCTGCTTCCTGCCCTTGACCGAGAGCCCCGGCATGGAGACGGAGCTGGGCACGCGGCACCGGGCGGCAGTCGGCGTGACCGAGGAGTCCGATGCCGTCGTCATCGTCGTGTCGGAGGAATCCGGTGCCGTGTCGTTGGCCGCGGATGGACGGCTCGAGCGGGGCCTTTCCGACGACGAGCTGCGCAGGCGGCTGCGTGAGATATTCCGGCAAGAGCGTCCGTTAACCTTGAAGCGGATCGGCGGCGAACTGAAGCGAGTGAGCGGACGCTCCGCCGGCGAGCGACCCTTGCGTGTACGCCCGCTGTGGCTTTACGCTTTGGCTCTCAGCGTCGTCCTATGGGTTTTGGCGCCCCGGCCCGGAGGCGTCTCTTCCGAACCCGCCGCGTCGGCCGAACGCCCCGTCGTCTCGGCGATTGAAGTCCGGGGCCTGGAAAGCGGGGTTGCCGTGGTGAGTATGCGCGAGTGGGCTACCTTGGAGCTGCGCAGCAGCCAGCCCGGCACGTCGATCGATGTCGACCAGTTGCAAGTGTACGTCGATCTTTCCGGCCGTGGCGAGGGAGTCCACACCGTTCCCGTCATCGTCGTACCGCCCCTCGGCGTACAAGTACTCGAGGTCGATCCCCAGTTCGTCGAGGTGCGCGTGGAGCCTTTGATCCGCCGTGAGCTGCCGGTGCGCGTGGCGGTGTCGGGCTTGCCTGCGGCGGCCCGGTTCGAGGTCGTATCAGCGTACCCGGCTGCCGTAGAGGTGGAAGGGACTGCTGCTCAATTGGATCGCATTGCCGAGGTGGTGGCTCCGGTGCGCCTCACGGCGGGCACAGGCGGTTTTTCGGGAGCCGTGTCCCTGCAAGCCGTCGATGCGGCCGGCACGCCGGTCACGGGCGTGCGGCTAGGGCCCGAACGGGCGGAGGTGGTCGTCGCGGTAACGCCGGGATTTGCCGCCGGCGAGGGTGGCGGAGCGTCCGAGACAGAGAGTGACGGAGGCTGAGTTCGGGTGGGACGTCTTTTTGGAACGGACGGAGTGCGAGGCATAGCGAACACTGAACTCACCCCGCACATCGCATTTGCGGTGGGCAGGGCGTTTGCTGCGCACCTTGCGGCACGGGATCCCGCCCCGCGCGTGCTCGTCGGGCGAGATACCCGCCTCTCCGGCCCGATGCTAGAGGGCGCGCTGACCGCGGGCATCGCTTCCGCGGGCGTTGACGTGTATGCGGCAGGGGTGCTTCCCACAGCCGCCATCGCACTTCTGGCGCGACGGATCGGGGCTGGGGGGGTCGCCATTACGGCATCGCACAATCCGGCCGCTGACAACGGCATCAAGCTGGTCGGCCCGGACGGATTCAAACTGACGCCCAAGGCCGAGGAATCCATCGAACGGACGGTGCGGCAGATCTTGGCGGGAGAGGATACCCTGCCCCTGCCGCAGGGAGATGCCGTGGGGCGCATACAACCATACGGCCGGGCTGCGGATATGTACACCGAGGCCCTATTGGCCTTAAGTGCGCCGGATCTCGCCGGTTACAAGGTGGTCCTCGATTTGGCTCACGGGGCTGCCGTAACGGTCGCCGCCGACCTTTTCCGCAGGTTGGGCGCGTCGGTGAAAACGCTTTACGCCCAGCCCGACGGATTGAACATCAACTTGCACTGCGGTGCGACAAGTCCGGGCGCCTTAGCCGAGGCCGTGGTCCGCGAAGGGGCCGACGTGGGCTTCGCCTTCGACGGCGACGCAGACCGGGTGATCGCCGTCGATGAGCTCGGCCGCGTCGTGGACGGCGACCATATCATGGCCATCACGGCTTTGCATCTGCTCGCCCACGATCGCCTGCCGCAGCGGACGATCGTGGCCACCGAGTATAGCAACATGGGGCTACAGGACGCGGTGCAGGCCGCGGGGGGCCGGGTGGTGACGGTCACGGCGGGCGACCGCAACGTCGTGGAGGCCATGCGCCGGGGCGGCTTCACACTAGGGGGCGAACAGTCGGGCCACATCGTCTTCCTAGAACACAGTACCACCGGTGACGGATTGCTTACGGCACTTAAGCTCTGTGAGCTGTTGCAGGCTTCCGGCGGGCCGCTCAGCGCGTTGCGCGATCAAATGCGCGTTTATCCCCAAGTGTTGCTGAACGTGGCCGTGCGTTCGAAAGCCTGGGAAGGGAACGCGAAGATAACCGAGACGCTGGAGGCGGTCCGCCGGGAGCTGGCGGGCCACGGGCGCCTTTTCATCCGGGCCTCGGGTACCGAACCAGTCATCCGCATCTTGGGTGAAGGCCGCGACGCCACGCAGGTGCGGCGGGCGGTAGACGCCGTAGCGGCAGCCGTGCGAGAGGAGCTCGGAGCATGAGCGCGCGCCTTCTGGGAATCGGGTTGGACGTCGTCGACGTGGAGCGCATCGCCGGAGTGCTGGCGCGCCGCGGCGCGCGCTTTTTGGAACGTGTTCTGACCCCGCAAGAGCGCATCGACGTAGGTGACCCGCCGCGGGCGACGTCGGTCGCTGCGCGCTTTGCCGCGAAGGAGGCTGTGGCCAAGGCGTTCGGCACGGGTGTGCGCGGCTTCAGTTTGCGCGACATCGAAGTTCACAGGGACGAGCGGGGGTGTCCTGCCATCCGGCTGCACGGCGGTGCGGCCCAAGTTGCGGCCGCTCTCGGGGTGGCACGGGTTTGGATCAGTTTATCCCACGAGAAAACCGTTGCCGTCTCCGTTGCGGTGTTGGAGGGAGATGTGCCGTGTTCGTCGTGACGTCAGACCAAATGCGCCGCGCGGAGGAGGCCGTTTTCGCCTTCGGCGTACCCGAGGCCGCGCTCATGGAGTCGGCGGGCAGGCACGTTGCGGACGTGGCGGCGCAAATGCTCGGTCCGTCGGGCTCCGTGACGGTCGCCTGCGGTCCGGGCCACAACGGAGGCGACGGCTTGGTCGCGGCCCGGTACTTGGTCAATCGCGGCGTTGCGGTGCAAGTGGTGCTGACACGGCCTGCTCAAGATCTGGCACCGCTCTTGCAGTCTTTCGCCGCGCCCTTGGCGGCTACAGGAGTGCCGGTACGTTCGCTGGCAGAGGCCGACGGCCATGATCTTTTCGCCGGCTCGGATCTGATCATCGACGCACTGCTCGGCACGGGAGCAGCCGGCCCGGCCCGCGGGACAGTGCGCGACGCCGTGGAAGCGATCGCGGCAGCCGGCCGGCCCGTGTTGGCGGTCGACCTGCCCACAGGCGTCGATGCTGACACCGGCGCCTTATACCCGCCGTATGTCCGGGCGCAGGCGACCGTGGCCATGGCCGCGCCTAAAGTCGGCCATTTGGTCGGCCCCGGCGCGGGGTGCTGCGGGCGGCTGCACGTGGTGGACGTGGGGATACCTGCGGCCTTCTTGGGCCGGGAAGCCCGGGCCCGTTGGGTGCAGCCGAGCGAGGCAGCCCGCCTATTTCCGCCCCGGCCCGCAGGCTCCCACAAGGGTAGTTTCGGCAAGGTTCTGGTGGTGGCCGGGTCTTACAATATGCCGGGAGCTGCAGTGTTGGCCGTTCAAGCGGGATTGCGGTCCGGCGCCGGGCTCTGTTCGTGGGCAGGACCGCGGGCTGTAGGATTCGTCGTGGCCGCCGCGGCGCCCGAGGCGACGCTGTTTCCCCTGCCGGGCAGCGCGGAAGTACTCTCCGAAGAGGCCGTCGAAACGGCGCTCGCTGCCGCAGCGGGTCGGGTTGTGGCTCTTGGCCCGGGTATCGGCCTCGACGGGCGAACGGAGCGGTTCGTGGCCGAATTTCTGCGCCGCGCGCGGGTACCGGTAGTAGTCGACGGAGACGGTTTGACGCACCTCGCGCGGATCGGGACGTGGCCCGGACCCGGGGACACGCCGCGTATTTTGACGCCCCATCCCAAGGAGATGGCGCGGCTGCTCGCCGTGACCACGGAGGACGTGTTGCGAGATCCTCTGGGGGCCGTGCGCGAGGCCGCCCGTCGTTACGGTGCGGTCGTCCTGCTAAAGGGAGTGCCCACTCTCGTGAGCGGACCCGACGGACACGTGGGCATTTGCCGGGTGGGAAACCCCGTGCTATCGGTGGGCGGCAGCGGCGACGTGCTGACGGGGATCATCGCCGGCCTGGCCGCTCAGGGCCTAAGTGGATACGACAGCGCCGTGCTGGGGGCAGTTTGGCACGGCGCGGCGGCCGACCTGTTGGCCGCCGGCGGGGAAGATGCCGCCCACACGGCGGGAGAGCTGATCGGCACGTTGGCCCGGGCGAGAGCCCGTCTTCTGGCAGAGGTGAGCTAGAGTGGAGTACAGGCCCGTATGGGCGGAAGTGCATTTGAACCGGATCGCCGAGAACGTGGCCGCCCTGGCGGAAGCGGCTCGTCCCGCGGAGCTGATGGCCGTCGTCAAGGCAAACGGTTACGGCCATGGCGCGGTTGCCGTGGCCAAGGTGGCGCTGGCGTCGGGTGCCAAGCGCCTGGCCGTAGCGTCGCCCGAGGAGGGGCGCGAGCTGCGCAGAGCGGGCATCGCCGCGCCGATTCTGGTCCTCGGCGCGCTCCTGCCCGGCCAGAGCGACGTTTACTGTGAGTACCGCCTCACCGCCACCGTCGCCTCGCCCGAGGCCGTGGACGAAGCGGTGGCCGCAGCGCAACGGCGGGGCAATCCGCTGCGCGTCCACGTCAAGGTGGACACGGGCATGGGGCGCCTGGGCCTTTTGCCCGAAGAGGTGCCCCGGGCTGTATCTGCCTTGCGCCGGGCCGACCGCGTCGAGCTCGAAGGTCTGTACTCCCACTTGGCATGTGCCGACAGTGACGGTCATGACGACGTCACGGCGCAACAGATCGACGCCTTCCGGCGTGTCCTTGCCGCTTGCGCCCGTGCCGGCTGGCGGCCTGAAATCGTGCACTTGGCCAACACGGCGGCGACCCTGCGCCGCCTCGCTCCGCCCGAGTGCAATCTGGCCCGGGTGGGCCTGGGCATTTACGGCCTGTATCCCTCGGATGCGCTCGCCGGTGCGGTGCGCCTTTCGCCGGCCCTCGAGCTTAAGACCCGGGTGACGACCGTGAAACGGGTACCTGCCGGATCCGGCGTCAGCTACGGCCATACCTACCATACCGGCACGGAGACTACCTTGTGTACGCTGCCCGTGGGGTACGCCGACGGTCTGCGGCGGAACTTGAGCGGGCGGGTCGACGCTTTGATCAAGGGCCGGCGGCATCCGATCGTAGGCCGCATCTGTATGGACCAGTGCGTCGTCGACGTCGGCGATGCCGACGTGGAGGTAGGCGACGAGGCGGTTCTCATCGGCCGTCAAGGAAATGCGGAGATCCGCGTGGAAGAATGGGCCCGCAAGCTGGATACCATCTCTTACGAGCTTGTTTGCGGCATCTCGTGTCGTGTGCCACGCCTATACGTCGGCGGCGTCGTCTAGCCGGTGCGGAAATGACGGACCCGAAGGAGCGATTCATCGATGAGCATGGAACGATTCCGGGATGAGCTGTCCCGCTGGATTCAGGAAAAGGTCCTCGCCGCGGGTGCCCGTGGTACGGTCGTCGGCATCAGCGGCGGCGTCGACTCGGCTGTTGTGGCCGCCCTGTGCCAACGGGCGTTCCCCGAAACGAATCTGGGCGTCATTTTGCCTTGTGATTCCGAAGCCCTCGACGTACAGTACGCCCGGCTGCTGGCGGAGCGCATCGGCGTGCGTACCGTAACGATCGACCTCACTGAGACATGGCGAAACCTGGTCGCATTGGTGGAAACCGCGGCTTCAGACGCGCCCGCCGAGACCATCCGTTGGGCCAGGGTGAACGTCAAGCCGCGACTGCGGATGACCGTTCTTTACCAGATCGCGGCGCGCTACAACTACCTCGTCGTCGGGACCGAAAACCGCGCCGAAATCGCCGTCGGTTACTCGACGAAGTTCGGCGACGCAGCAGCCGATTTGATGCCTATCGGAAATCTGGTCAAGCGGGAAGTGCGTGCTCTGGCCGAAGTGCTCGGGGTGCCCCGAGAAATCATCGATCGGACGCCGACGGCCGGGCTCTGGGCGGGGCAGACCGACGAGGAGGAGATGGGCGTCACCTACGACGAGCTGGACGAATGGCTCTTGACCGGCCGGGTAGCACCCGACGTAAGAGCGCGCCTCGAGACCCTTCACAACAGAAGTGCCCACAAGAGAAGCATGCCGCCTCTCGGACCCGAACCGCCGCGGTGAGCCGCTGCCGTCGCCGCATGCCGCCCTTTCCATACATATCCGTTCGCCCCGCAGGCCAACCTAGGGAAGGGCAGACCGGCAGCGTTTGCGGGAACAACACGGAAGCGGGGCGATGACGTGAATATCTTGATGCTCTCTTGGGAGTATCCTCCTTACGTCGTGGGTGGTCTCGCCGCCCATGTCCAGGGACTGGCGCGGGCTTTGGCGGCGCGAGGCCATAAGGTGACCGTGCTGTCGCAAGATGGGGGGGTGCCACGGGAGCACGAAGATCAGGGCGTGCACGTCGTGCGCGTCGGAGCTACGCCCGTGCGCTCCCCGGACTTTTTGGGCTATGTCCATCAACTGAACCACCTCATGTTGGCCAAATCGCTGGAGCTCGTGCAGCAGGGGCGGCGGTTCGACATCGTCCACGCGCATGACTGGATCGTCGCCTTCGCCGCCTCCGGTTTGAAGCAGGCGCTCCGCCGCCCCCTGATCGCGACGATGCATGCGACGGAGTTCGGTCGCAATAACGGCCTCCACAACGACGAACAACGGCACATCAGCGATATCGAGTGGTGGTTGATCTACGAGGCTTGGCGGGTAGTGGTCTGCAGTTTCGCTATGCAGTCCGAGTTGGCGCACGTATTTCAAGTCCCTACCGATAAAGTGCGCGTCATACCGAACGGCATCGACGTTTCCGGGATGCAGGTGCGGCGCGATATGGAACTGCGGCGCCGTTACGCTGCCGACGACGAGGAAATCGTTATCTTCGTAGGGCGCCTGGTATGGGAAAAGGGAGTAGACACGCTTCTGTATGCTCTGCGGCAATTGGTTACGGTGCGGCCCAAAGTGAAACTGATCGTGGCGGGACGCGGTCCGATCAAGGAGGAAATGGAGGGGCTGGCCGGACGTCTGGGGATTGCGGGACACGTGCATTTTGTCGGCCACGTGGACGCCGAGACGCGGGACCTTCTTTACGGCATCGCGGATGTGGCCGCTTTTCCGAGCCGGTACGAACCTTTCGGCATCGTTGCCCTGGAAGCCATGGCCGCGGGCTTGCCCGTCGTCGTCGGCGATGTGGGGGGCTTAAAGGAGATCGTGGGCGCCGATGAAGTCGGCCTGCGGATAGCCCCGAGCAGCCCGGGTGCCCTTTCTGCCGCCTTGCTGACCCTGCTCGACGACCGCCGCCGCGCCCAGGCCATGGCGCGGCGAGCGAAGGAGAAGGTACAGCGGGTGTTCACATGGTCGTCGGTGGCTGCCCGAACCGAGCAGGTGTACGCAGAGGTGTTGCGCGAATACGAGCGCAGTGGCTGGGCAGTGCCCCCGGCATCGGACTTACGGAGAGAACCGGCGGCTATGCCCGCGGGCCGGTACGGAAGCGACAAGGGGCGGCACAACGCCTACGTGACCCGGTGACCCGGTGAGACGCCGGGCGTTGGATCCTCACCTCGAGCGGGCGGCGTGCGAAGCGGCCGTCCTTTTTATGTGCCCGCGGCCACTTCGCCTCTGCGCTGCTCGGCCATTTCGCGCAGGCGCCTTCGGTGCCGCGCGCCCCACTTGTGCAACTCCCTCAAAACGGGCCCTAGAGTCCGGCCGTATTCCGTCAGCGAGTACTCTACCTTAGGAGGCACTTCGGGATAGACGCGCCGCTCGACGATGCCGTGGGCTTCGAGCTCGCGCAGATTCTCGGTGAGCACTTTGTGGGTAATGCCGGGGACGGCGGTCCGCAGCTCTCCAAACCGCATGGTCCCCTCGAAGAACAGGTGCAGGAGGATCTGGGTTTTCCACTTGCCCACGATAGCGTCCAAGGCGGCAGCCACTTCGCAGCGTGTCGGATCGGGTCGCATAGCAGATAACTCACCTCAGTATCCTTCGGGTAACTAGGGAACCCGGAAGTGCGTACTTACTTTAGGGAGGTTACATACTTTATAATAGCACATGGCAAGCGGCGTGACCGTAGAATAATGGAGGAGACTGATTCACGGTGAAAATCGGAGTCATTGTCGGCACTACGCGCCGAACCCGTTTTGCGGACCAGCCTGCGGCATGGTTCATGGAGCTCGCTTCCTCCCGCACGGACATGGACTTTGAGCTGTTGGATTTGCGCCACTTCGAACTGCCTTTCTTCGACGAGGTTGCCTCGGGCGCGTCGGCACCTACGCAAAGCGAGGCGGGCCGCAGGTGGCAGGAAAAGCTGGCCGAGTTCGACGGCTTCGTCATCATTACGGCGGAATACAACCACGGCCCGCCGGCGGTGCTGAAAAACGCCCTCGATTACGCGTTCGTCGAGTGGCTGCGCAAACCGGTCGCGTTCGTCGGATACGGTGCCGTAGGTGCCGTGCGAGCCATCGAGCAGCTGCGGCAGATCGTCAACAACTTTGAGATGATGCCGATTCGCACGTCGGTACACATCCAAGGAGGCGACTTCATGGCGGTCGCGCAGGGCGAGAAGAGTCTGCACGACCTCACTTACCTGCCTCCTCTCGTCACGCGGATGTTAGACGAATTATCTTGGTGGGCGCGCGCTCTGAAGGTCGCACGGGAAGCGACTGTGACGGCGTAAAGATTGCCGGCTCCGGTTCCTTGGCACGGATTGTCAAGGCCCGGGGCGGAAGGCGCCCCATAGGTGCTCCTCTCTCCGGCCATACTAGTCCGTGGATGTGTCTGGATTTCACGTGGCGGAGGAGCGGAGCACCATGCTCAAAATCGGCGTGATCCTGGGCAGTACCCGGGAGGGACGCTTCGGAGACAAACCGGCCCGCTGGTTCATGAACCTCGCGGCTCAGCGCACCGATATGGAGTGCGAGCTGCTCGACCTGCGGGACTACAAGATGCCATTCTTCAACGAGGTGGCTTCGAACGCGTGGGCGCCCACACAGAATCCAGAAGGCAGGCGCTGGCAGGAAAAGATCGCGACCTTCGACGGCTACGTGATTATCGCGCCCGAGTACAACCACGCGCCCCCAGCCGTGCTCAAGAATGCCTTGGACTACGCTTACGTCGAGTGGATCCGTAAGCCCGTCGCCTTTGTCGGGTACGGTTCCGTCGGCGCCGCGCGGTCGATTGAGCAGCTGCGCCTGATCGTGAACGAACTGCAGATGGCGCCGATCCGGGCCGCCGTGCACATTCAGGGCGGCGATTTTTTGGCGGTGGCGGGCGGCCAGAAGAACTTGGACGATCTGACGTACTTGCCGCCGCTCGTAACGACCATGCTCGACGAGCTGGCTTGGTGGGCATCCGCGTTGAAGAAGGCGCGGGAACAGGGTTAAGCGGTCCGCACGGTACCAGGGGTGAGTGGCTCGGTAGGACGTCACTCGCCTCCGGCCGCTCAGCCGCTCACCCCGGGCGGTGCGAAGGGCTAGCCTACGCTGATCACCTGGCGTTCGGACTCCGGCAGCGGGGCGAAAAACTCGGCCGCTTCCAGCCAAGGAAAAATGCCTGCCGTCTCCTCCCGAAAGGCCAGCCAGCCGGCGTCGACCGTGCCGTTGACCAGCATGTCGTAAAGCTGCAGAAAGCTTGCCAGGTGCTCCTTCGTGCGGCGTTCGGCGTAGGCCACGGTCGTTCCTGTCTTCATGATGAATGCCCAGTCGCTGCTCTGCGCCAAGAGGAGTTCCCTGGCCGCCTGGTTGAGGGCGCGGCGTGCCAGGCCTTCGCTTTCCCGGAAACGCAAGACCAAGTCGAGCAGCTTGTCGGATGCCGACGCGAGGTGCCTGTAAATCCAATCGTTGCAGCCGTCGAGCCACACTTCGCTGTAACCGTTCAGTCCCCAGCTCGATTGGGACGGCTCGGCGTGTTGATTGACGGGAAAGGCGCTCAGATACTCGCCGGCGGTGATCATGTCCACGACAGGCGTCTCGGCCAAACGGCGCACCACTCCGTCCAGGAAGTAGGGACCTTCGAACCACCAATGGCCGAACAGTTCCGCGTCATAAGGTGCGACGATGACGGGTGGCCTGTCCATAATGCTCCTCAAGTACTCGCTTTGCCGTTCCCTGTTGAAGACGAAGTTGGCGGCGTGAAGGTACGCCTTGCTTTTCGCCCGCTCCGGGTCGTACAGCTCTTTGTGTTCCGTCTTCCCCGTGATGCGGTGGTACTTGATGCCCGTGTTCGTGCGCAGTCCGTGGGGCAGGTTCGGAGCGATCGTCTCCCACGGCAGATCAAAGCCGACGTCGCGGTAAAATTCCCTGTAGTCAAAGTCTCCAGGGTACCCCTCGTCCATGCTCCACACTTGCTTCGACGATTCGCCGTCCCGCCCGAAGAACGCCACCCCCGCCGGGGAGATGAGCGGCGCATACACTCCGTAACGGGGCCGGCGGCTCGCATGCAGCAGGCCGTGGCCGTCGACGAACGTGTAGCGGATGCCTTCCTCGGCCAGCCAGCGGTCGTGGCCGGGGAAGTACCCGCACTCCGGGAGCCAGAAACCCCGGGGATTCCGGGCGAAGGCGCGCCGGTAAGCCTCTGCGCCGATGCGGACTTGGGCCCGGGCCATCTCCGGTGTCGCGGTCATTAACGGAAGGTACCCGTGGGTTGCCCCGCTCGCCACGATTTCGAGGCGGCCCGTATCCTGCAGGCGGCGAAAACCGTTCAGAATGCGGCCGCGGTACCGGTCCCAGACGGCGGCCACTGTCCGAAACCGCTCTAGGTACATCCGGGCGAGGCGGTGAACGTGGGGATGGTGTCCGGTCCGCGCCACTTCTTTCGCCGCCAGGTCTTCCAGGTTCGCCAGGTAACGACGGTAGCGGTGACACAGGAGGTCGTCCTCCAGCATCGCGGCCAACGTAGGCGTTATCGACATGGTCAGGCGGTACGGGACGCCGTCGTTTTCCCACCCCTCCATGATTAGCAAGAGCGGTATGTACGTTTCGGTGATCGCCTCGTACAGCCAGTCCTCTTCCAGGGTGTACTCTCGTTCGGTATGTTTCACGTAAGGCAGGTGGGCGTGGAGTATAAGTACCAAGTAGCCTGCGGGCACGGGAAAAACCTCCTGGTCCAAAGTGTAAGGTAGGGACGGCTGCCCTTTACAGGAAGACGGATCCGCCTCCCCGGTATTGGCCGTGTCTTGACCGTTCGAGCACTTCGTCGATGGTCGTCCAAGCGGCGTCGATGCGCTCCGATTCCCGGCCAGTCGGCGTGCGGACGGGAAGGGACTGCAGAAGCACCAGGAATTCCGAGCCCCAGCCTACTCCAATTTCCGCACGGAAGATGCTCCCCGGGCGGTCGTGCACGAGGTACCGGCTGCCTGTTTCCCCGACTCCGACCTCGTGGGACAGAACGCTGTTGCCTCCGCCGGCCAGCTCCACAAGGCGCAGGCACAGGGGAGCGTCCGAGACGGTCCGCGCCTGCGCCATGGTTTGGGGCGTCACTTCCCATGAGGCGAACAGCGTCGCGGGATCGCGCACGAGGAGAATGAGACGATTTTCGCCGTACTGCTCGGGCAACGGCGGGCTAGTGGGAATGCTGGGCGCGCGTTCAGCGTCTGCCGGGTGGGTTTCGCTTCTTTCACCGCCAACACTTAACGATCCCGGTGGGGGTACGACGGACACGAGGGCACCTCCATGCAGTCCTTACGTGGAAAAAGGCAGCTCCAAAGGCCGTGCGGCGTCAAAGCTGCGCTTGGCTTGGCCGCGCTCTTCAGCTAGCCTATCCGACGGGCGAGTGGGGTATACGGGGGGACCGGCGCATGATCATGGCGGAAGTGGGAAGCCTAGCGGGAAAATGTACGTCCACACAGACTATCATACCCACACCTGCCATAGCGACGGCCAAGGAACGGTCGACGAGAATGCGGCTGCGGCGGTCCGGGCGGGGCTGCGCGCCGTGGGCATCGCGGACCACGGACCGGCGAGCCTGTTCGGTATCGGCGTGCCGTCCCTTTCGCACTTTGCCCGCATACGCCGCGAGGTCGACAGGGCGCGGCGGCGTTGGCCCCAAGTGCGCATCCTGTTCGGGGTCGAAGCCAATCTGATCTCCCTGCGCGGCGACCTCGACGTACCCGAGGAAATGCAGAATGATTTCGACTTCGTCTTGGCCGGCCTGCATCCTTACGTGCGGCCGCTCTCTTTACACGACGGCTTGGCACTCGGTTGTGTCCGCCTTATGGAACGGCTGTCCTCGCTGCCGCGCAGCAAGGCCCGGGCCAAGAATACCGACGCGCTCATTCGGGCCGTGTACAGAAACCACATTGACGTGATCACGCATCCCGGCTATCGCATCCCCGTGGACACGCGGGCGCTGGCCCGGGCGTGCGCCGAGGTCGGAACGGCCCTAGAAATCAACTCGAGTCACGACCACATTACGCTCGAGTACGTCGAGATCGCCGCCGCCCAAGGGGCAACCTTTGTTATCGGCAGCGACGCCCACATCCCCGACCGGGTGGGCCGGTTTGAGCGGGCGCTGGCACTGGCCAAGGCCGCCGGGCTGACCCCCCGTGAGGTCTTAAACGCAGAGGATAGGCCGTAGGCCCGATGCGCTCCTCCCGGTGCGGCGCGGGACGCGTCTGCGCTTGTGCCCGGCTCGTCGGTTGGTGTACACTCTACTAAAGGGGGAGGGGTACGTGCCGGACGTGCGATTCGTCATCATCACGGGGCTGTCGGGAGCGGGCAAGTCCACGGCGATGCGGGTGCTCGAAGACATCGGCTTTTTCTGCGTCGACAACTTGCCTCCCGCGCTGATCCCGAAGTTCGCGGAGCTCTGCGCGCAAACGGACGGCCGCATCACGAAGGCGGCGGTGGTTTGCGACATCCGCAGCGGCGGCTTTTTTGACTCGCTGTTCTGCGCGCTTTCCGACCTCGAGCGCGGGGGCTTTAGCTACGAGATACTGTTTCTCGAAGCGACAGACGAAGTGCTTGTGCGCCGGTACAAGGAGTCACGCCGGCGGCATCCGTTGGACGGCGACGCGGGCACTTTGGAGGCGATTGCGCTCGAGCGGCAAAAGCTCTCGGAACTCCGCGGCTCGGCCCGCCACATCGTCGACACATCCCACATGAACCTGCATGAACTGCGAGACGAGATCGTATCTTTGTTTTCCGAAGGACAGCGGCCGCGCATGCGGGTACACGTCATGTCCTTCGGTTTCAAACGCGGGCTGCCGCTCGATGCCGATCTGGTCTTCGACGTACGTTTCCTGCCCAACCCGTATTACGTGGACAGTTTGCGCCCCATCGACGGTACCGACCCGAGGGTGCGCGACTATGTCTTCAAGTGGCCGGTAACGCAGCGCTTCCTGGAGATTCTGACCGAGTTTATCGAATTCCACCTGCCCCACTTTGAGAACGAAGGCCGCAGCCTGCTTAACATCGCTATCGGCTGCACCGGCGGGCAGCACCGTTCCGTCGCGATTGCCGATTACCTGGGCGAGCAGATAACGAACCTGGGCTATACCGTGCGCACGATACACCGCGACGCCATGGCTGCGACCGCCGCCTATCAGGGCGCTTCGTCATAAGGTCGCGTCGTCTCTCCCTCTGCGTGGCGCCGGTACCGGCCTTGGAATAGGGTGTGCAATGCGCATGAACTCGTGGCTCAAGTGGCTCTATCCGGGACTGCGCGTGAAGCGTTGGGTCTTGCTCAGCTTGCTCGGGGTATTCATGGTGAGCGCCGGCGTCGCGCTCCTGGCCGGCGTCGAGGTACTCGGCGTCGTCGAGCGTTGGATGATCCGGCAGGTCGTGGCCTTCACCGGCCGGTTTCCAAGCGGCATTATCGATGTCGCAGCCGTCATCACTCTTCTTATCGGACTTACCCTCGCGATCATCGGCTTTCGGCAGACGACCCGATCCATTCTGTCCGCCCTGGCTCCCGAGGCCGTCTCGCAACTGGCGGATATTTTGTACGAGAAAAGGTACCGGCGCCGCGGCCCCAAGGTAGTGGCTATCGGCGGCGGTACCGGGCTGAGCACTTTGCTGCGCGGCCTCAAGGAACATACGGCCAACATCACTGCGATCGTCGCCGTATCCGACGACGGCGGCAGTTCAGGACGGCTCCGTGACGAGCTCGGCGTGCCGCCGCCGGGCGACATACGCAACACCCTCCTTGCCCTCGCCGAGGCCGAGCCTTTGATGCAGCGGCTGTTCGAGTACCGCTTTGAAGGAAAAGGCGCGCTGGCGGGCCACAGCTTTGGAAATCTGCTGATCGCGGCGCTCACCGACATAACGGGCGACTTCGAAGCCGCAGTGCGCGAGTCGAGCCGCGTTTTGGCCATTTGCGGGCAGGTTGTACCGGCCACTTTGGACGACGTCAGCCTGCGGGCCGAGTTTACGGACGGTACCCGTATTTTGGGCGAAAGCCGCATTCCCCAGGTGGGCAAGCCGATTCGCCGGGTGAGCCTCGAACCTGCCGAGGTGAAGGCAAACCCCGACGCCCTGCGGGCTGTGGAAGAGGCCGACCTCATCATCCTGGGACCCGGGAGCCTCTATACGAGCGTTCTGCCGAACTTGCTCATCGCCGACTTGGCGGAGGCCGTCCGGCGGTCGTCGGCACCGAAAGTTTACGTGTGCAATGTCATGACCCAGCCGGGCGAGACCCAAAACTACACGGCGGTCGATCATGTGCGCGCGCTCATCGATCACGTAGGGCATGGGATGTTTGAGTACGTGCTGATGAACAGCGCGACCATTCCCCGCAGCAAGGCCGCGCAGTACCAGGCCCAAGGAGCAACGTGGATCGCACCGGCCACCCGCGAGCTGGCGGCTATGGGTTTGAGGCCAGTCGTGGCACCCCTCATCTCGGCGGAAAACTTCACGCGGCACGCGTCGGATCGGTTGGCCGAGGCGGTCTTGGGGATCTTGGCAGACGAGGTGCGCAGCGCGCGCGGCGAGCGGTTTCCCGGGCGGAAGAGCACGGCGGAAGGGACGGTATGAGTCCGCAGTGGCTTTCTCGACACAAGTAAAGGGCGAGCTGGCCCGTTACATGCCCGAAAAGCGGTGCTGCCAGCTGACCGAATTGGGAGCGATTTTGGCACTGGAAGGCCGGGGCGTCCGCTCTGAAGCAGGTTGGGACGTCGAAGTGACCTTGACCAACACGGCCGCGGCGCGCAAGGCATTCCTATTGTTTAAGCAGTTACTCGGCCCGCGTCCCGTGCAGTTGGGGAAGGCGGGAAAGGTAGCAGGCAGGCCTTCGTACGTGGTGCGCATTCCGTCTCCGACGGAGCAGGAACTCGAGGTGCTGCGGTCGGCTCGGCGCCAGGTCGGGGCGGGAGGGATGACCTCGCCCGAGCGCGTCTGCTGCTCCCGGGCCGTGGTCCGGGCGGCCCTACTTTGTCGCGGCTCCTTTGCCGATCCCGCCCGGCAAAATCACGTTGAGATGCAGCTAGATGAGGCAAGCATCTCGGCGGTCGAGGGCACGTTCGCCCGGCTCGGGATTACCGTCGGGCGCATGACGCGGCGGGGTGAACCGGTTCTCTATCTGAAAGACGGCGATTCCATCGTGGACCTCCTTCAGCAGACCGGAGCCCACCAAGCGCTCTTGCAGTATGAGAACGTCCGCATCGCCAAGGACGTGCGCAACTCCATCAATCGGCTCGTAAACTGTGAGACGGCCAACGTAGATAAGACGGTTTCGGCTGCCATAGCACAACTGGACGCCATTCGCAAGATCGACGCCCGACGGGGCCTCCAGTCCCTCGGACCGAAGCTACAGGAAGTGGCCGTACTCAGGGCGCGCCATCCCTACGCCACTTTGCAGGAGCTTGCCGAAATGACCGATCCGCCGGTAAGCCGGTCCACGGTGCGGTATCGTCTGGCCCGCCTGATGAAAATAGCGGAAGATTTGCCAGACCGTGGGAGCGACTCGGCAGGAGAATAGGGGATAAAACGAGAAAGAAGCAGCGATGCTCTCTCCAAGGGGGTCCGGGTGTGCCCCTGGCGGGACATTATTTTGCAGTGTGGGACGCTGTCTATCCCAATGCTCGTCGCGTTGGGTAGCGCCATGTCTCACGGGTCAGGATGGCGAGACGTTCTATGGATCGGTTGCAGACATTTCGGCGTATCGTGCCGGAGATCGCTGACTTGCTCGAGCGCCGGCACACGGTACTTCAGTCAGTCTATTACCTGCAACCCATAGGTCGGAGGGCCCTCGCCGCACGTCTCGATTGGCCGGAGCGGATGGTGCGCAAGGAAATCGATTTCTTGCGCGAAGCCGGCCTCATCGACGCAAGCGGCGGCGGTATGGAGGTGACGCCCGAGGGAAGACGGGTCTTGGCCGGATTGCGGGATGTGATCAGGGACCTGCACGGCCTTTCCGAGCTCGAAGAAGAACTCGCCCGCCGGCTTCGCCTCCGGCGCGTCATCGTCGTCCACGGCGACTCCGACAGCGACGAGACGGTTAAGAAGGAGATAGCCAAGGCTACTGCCAAGTACCTCCAGGAGATACTGGAGGACGGCGACGTGCTTGCCGTGACGGGCGGCACCACGCTTGCTGAAGTGGCCCGCAGTCTTCCTAGTGCAGCGACGCCTAGGAACGTATTGGTCGTTCCGGCCCGGGGCGGCTTGGGAGAAGACGTCGAACTGCAAGCCAACACGGTGGCCGCCAATATCGCCCAGGCCCTAGGCGGCAGCTACCGGCTCTTGCACGTGCCCGATGATCTCGGCGACGAGGCCATGGCCACGATCTCCGAGGAACCGAAGATCAAGGAACTGCTGGAAGTCATCCGCTCCGCCCGGGTCGTCATGCACGGCATCGGTACGGCGGAGGAAATGGCCCGGCGTCGTGGCTTGCCGGACGACGTGGTCCAGCAGCTCAGAGAGCGCCGGGCGGTCGGCGAAGCCTTCGGCTACTACTTCAACCAGGAGGGTGAGATCGTCTTCGTCAGTGGCAGCGTCGGATCGCGGTACGAAGACTTGGGACGGGCAGGCGAGGTGATTGCCGTAGGCGGGGGGAAGAGTAAAGCCGCAGCCGCCCTGGCGGTGTTGGTCTCCCACCACCAGGACATCTGGATTACCGACGAAGGCGCGGCGCGGGAGATGCTCCGCTTGTTGCAGGAGAAGGAGTCGTAAAGGGCAGTTTCGGTGAGTCTATGGACAGCGTGGACTGATTTAAGGAGGAAACAGCATGGCGATTAAGGTTGCGATTAACGGTTTCGGACGCATTGGACGCAACGTCTTCCGGGCGGCACTTGGCGATCCGGATATCGAGTTTGTGGCGGTCAACGACCTGACGGACGCCAAGACCTTGGCACACCTGCTCAAGTACGACTCGGTACACGGCATCCTCGATGCAGAGGTGCAGGTAGAAGAGGGAGCGCTCGTGGTCGACGGCAAGCGCATTCAGGTCTTGGCCGAGCGCGATCCCGCCAACCTGCCCTGGGGCGAGCTTGGGGTCGAGTACGTGATCGAATCGACGGGTCTATTCACGGATGCGAACAAGGCGAAGGCCCACCTGGATGCCGGCGCAAAGAAGGTCATCATCAGCGCACCGGGGAAGAACGAGGATCTCACCGTCGTCATGGGCGTAAACCACGAGATGTACGATCCGGAGAAGCACCACATCATCTCGAACGCCTCGTGCACGACGAACTGCTTGGCCCCGGTAGCGAAGGTCATCGATGACAAGTTCGGCATCGTGCGCGGGCTGATGACCACGGTCCACTCGTATACCAACGATCAGCGCATCCTCGATCTGCCCCATAAGGATTTGCGCCGGGCTCGCGCGGCGGCGCTGAACATCATCCCGACCACTACGGGTGCCGCGGTCGCCGTCGGCCTCGTCTTGCCTCAGCTGAAGGGCAAGCTCGACGGCTTTGCCATGCGGGTGCCCACGCCGAACGTTTCGATCGTCGACCTGACGGCGGAGCTGAAGACGGCCGCCGATGCCGCTGCGATCAACGAAGCGTTGAAGGCTGCCGCCGAAGACGAGCTGAAGGGCATCTTGGGCTACACCGACGAGCCTCTCGTAAGCGGCGACTTCATCGGCGATGCCCGCTCATCCATCGTCGACGGTTCCTTGACGAAGGTCATCGACGGCAACTTCGTCAAGGTAGTGGCTTGGTACGACAACGAGTGGGGTTACTCGAACCGTTGCGTCGATCTGGTGAAGTACATGGCATCGAGGGCGTAGGCATATGGCGTACACAAAACTGACCGATCTGGACGTCAAAGGCAAGCGGGTATTAGTGCGCGTCGACTTTAACGTACCCCTGGACGAAGCGCGTCACATCACGGACGACACACGCATTCGTGCCGCGTTGCCCACGATCGAACATCTGCTCAACGAAGGGGCAGCGGTTATCTTGATGTCCCACCTCGGTCGGCCGAAAGGGGTCGATGACGCTTTGCGTCTCGACCCCGTAGCCACGCGGCTTTCGGAGCTACTCGGCAGACCCGTCAAGAAGGTGGACGACTGCGTAGGACCGGAGGTCGAGGCGGCCGCCAGGGAGCTTGGGCCGGGCGAGGTACTGCTCCTCGAAAACCTGCGTTTCTACAAGGAGGAGACGGCCAACGATCCCGAGTTTGCGCGCCGGCTGGCGTCCATAGCCGACGTCTACGTAAACGACGCGTTCGGTGCCGCACACCGCGCCCACGCGTCCACGGCGGGCGTGGCCGACTACCTGCCGGCTGCAGCGGGCTTGTTGTTAGCGAGGGAGCTCGATGTACTCGGAGGCGCCCTGGAAAACCCCGAAAGGCCCTTCGTTGCGATCTTGGGCGGAGCGAAGGTGTCGGATAAGATCGGTGTCATCACGAACCTGCTGACGAAGGTGGACGCGCTCCTTATCGGAGGCGGCATGGCGTATACGTTCCTCAAGGCCAAGGGCTACGAGGTCGGCAAGTCCCTCCTCGACGCGGAGCGGATCGAGCTGGCGAAAGAACTGATGGCGGAGGCGGAAAAACGGGGCGTCAGGCTGCTCTTGCCTGTTGACGTCGTAATCGCCGACGACTTCAGTGAAGACGCGAGCACCCGCGAGGTCGACGTCGACTCCATTCCGGCCGACTGGGAGGCACTCGATATCGGTCCGAAGACGCGCCAGCTCTTTGCCGAAGAGGTGGCGAAGGCCAAGACGATTGTATGGAACGGACCGATGGGCGTCTTCGAGATGGCGCCGTTTGCCCACGGCACGCGGGCCGTTGCGGAGGCGTTGGCGGCGAGCAAGGGGACCACCATCATCGGCGGAGGCGATTCGGCCGCCGCGGTGCAGCAGTTCGGTTTGGCCGAGCGAATGACCCATATCTCCACGGGTGGAGGCGCCTCGTTGGAGTTTCTCGAGGGCAAAGTGCTGCCCGGCGTCGCAGCCCTAGCCCCAAAGGAGTAGATGCTGATGCGTCGCCCCATCATAGCGGGAAACTGGAAGATGAACAAGACCGTTCCCGAAGCGGTGCGCCTGGCCAAACAGATTAAGCTGTTGGTCGAGGAGGACGCGCGGGAACGCGTGGAAGTCGTGCTCTGCCCGCCCTTCACGGCGCTGCATGCCGTCGGGGAAGTGCTTCAGGACAGCGCCGTGAAACTGGGCGCCCAGAACGTGCACGATCAGCCCAAAGGCGCCTATACGGGTGAAGTGTCGGTGCCGATGCTAAAAGACCTCGGGTGCGAGTACGTGATCCTGGGGCACTCCGAGCGCAGAGCGTACTTCGGCGAGACCGACGAGATGGTCAACCGAAAGGCGAAGGCGGCGTTGTCGCGGGACCTGGGCGTGATCATCTGCGTCGGCGAAACACTGCACGAAAAGCGGGAAGGCCGTACGGAGGAGGTCGTCCGCACACAAGTGCGCGGCGCCCTGGCCGGGCTTGAGCCCGCGCGGCCCGAACAATTAGTCATTGCTTACGAACCCGTGTGGGCGATCGGTACCGGCGAAAACGCAACGGGCTCCGAGGCGAACGACGTAATCGCCATGATCCGGCGGCTTGTGGGCGAGCTGCTCGGCGCCGATACCGCCGAGGCCGTCCGCATCCAGTACGGCGGCAGCGTCAAGCCGGAGAACATCAAGTCGTTCTTGACCCAAAGCGACATCGACGGCGCGCTCGTCGGCGGCGCTAGCCTCGAAGCGGCATCGTTTGCTGAAATCGTGAAGGGATGAAAACGGGAGTGCACGAGAGAAAGGGACCTGTAGCGCTCATCATCATGGACGGCGTCGGCTTGAACCCCGACACGCGCGGCAACGCCGTCGCGGCCGCCCGGAAGCCGAATTTGGACAAGCTGTTTGCTACCCGGCCCCACGGCAAACTTGCAGCATGTGGGGAAGACGTCGGGCTGATGCCGGGGCAGATGGGCGACTCGAACGTGGGGCACCTGAACCTAGGTGCGGGACGGATCGTGTACCAGTACATGCTCCGCATCCGCAACGAGATTCGCGACGGGAATTTCTTTAAGAACGAAGCGCTGGTCCGCGCCGTGCGCCAAGCGGCGCAGGACGGACGAGCTTTGCACCTGATGGGCCTGGTCTCACCGGGCGGCGTCCACAGCCATACGGATCACCTGATTGCGCTGTTGCGCCTCGCCAAGGAGCACGGCTGCACCGAGGTGTACATCCACGCCTTCACGGACGGCCGGGACGTGTCGCCGAGCAGCGGCCAAGGGATTTTGCAAGACTTGGAATCCACTTTAGCAGAGCTCGGTATCGGACAGGTGGCCACCGTGGTAGGCCGGTACTACGCGATGGACCGCGACAGGCGCTGGGAGCGGACCCGGCAGGCCTATGAGGCCATCGTTTACGGCCGGGGCTACGAAGCCGCCAGCGGGTCGGAGGCGGTCGCCGCGGCCTACGCTCGGGGTGAGACCGACGAGTTCATCAAGGCCACGGTGATCAAGGACGCCGCCGGCCGCCCGGTCGGAACGGTAAAGCCCGGCGATTCGATCATCTTCTTCAACTTCCGGGCGGACAGGGCGCGCCAGCTCACGCGCGCGTTCACCGAGGAAGGGTTCTCCGGCTTTCCCGTCGATCCCGGCTTGAAGGTGAAGTTCACCACCTTGACGCGCTACGACGAAACGTACGATCTGCCGTACGCTTACGCGCCGCTCGAGCTGAACAACACCCTGGGTGAAGTGGCATCGCACCACGGCCTGCGACAGCTGCGCGTGGCGGAAACGGAGAAGTACGCGCACGTTACCTTTTTCTTCAACGGCGGCCGCGAGACGCCGTTCCCGGGCGAGGACCAGAAGCTCATTCCCTCGCCCAAGGTACCCACGTACGACCTCCAGCCCGAGATGAGTGCGTACGGTGTCGCGCAAACCGTCGTCGAGGCCATCGAGAAGGACGCCTACGATCTGTACATAATCAACTTCGCGAACGGCGACATGGTGGGCCATACCGGTGTGTTCGAGGCGGCGGTGAAAGCCGTCGAAGCCGTGGACGACTGCGTCGGGCAGATCCTCGCGGCGCTTTTGCCGCGCGGCGGTGCGGCGATCGTCACCGCAGATCACGGCAACTCTGACCAGATGATCGATTACGAAACCGGTGAAGCCCATACGTTCCACACGCTCTATCCGGTGCCGGTCATTTACGTTGGCCCGGACGAAAGCGTAAGAGGCGTTCGGGACGGCCGGTTGGCCGACGTGGCGCCGACGATCTTGGACATGCTGGGACTGCCGAAGCCGCAAGAGATGACGGGCGAAAGCTTATTGGTAAGGTAAGGAGATGAGGGCATGAGTACAATCGAACACATCCAGGCACGGGAAATCCTCGACTCCCGTGGCAACCCCACGGTAGAGGTCGATGTGGAACTGGCCGACGGCTCGTTCGGCCGGGCTGCCGTGCCGTCCGGGGCATCGACGGGAGCGTTCGAGGCCGTTGAGCTGCGCGACGGCGACAAAGGCCGTTACCTGGGTAAGGGCGTTCAGAAGGCCGTCGAGAACGTCAACGACATTATCGCACCGGAGCTGATCGGCCTGGACGCCCTGGACCAGCCCGGCATCGACAAGACGATGATCGAGCTGGACGGTACCGACAACAAGGGGCGGCTCGGAGCCAACGCCATCTTGGGGGTCTCCATGGCCGTAGCCAAGGCTGCCGCCGCCTACAGCGGACTCCCGCTTTACCAGTATTTGGGCGGCGTCAACGGCAAGGTGCTGCCTGTGCCCATGATGAACATACTGAACGGCGGAGCCCACGCCGACAACAACGTAGACATCCAGGAGTTCATGATCATGCCGGTTGGCGCACCCACTTTCGCTGAAGGGCTGCGCATGGGCGTTGAGGTGTTCCACGCTCTGAAGGCCGTCTTGCAGGAGAAGGGACTCGCGACCGCCGTGGGCGACGAAGGTGGCTTTGCGCCGAACCTCGGCTCGAACCGCGAAGCGCTCGACGTCATATTGCAGGCGGTGGAAAGGGCGGGTTATAAGCCCGGCGACGACATCGTGCTCGCGCTCGACGTCGCTTCCACCGAGATGTTCAAAGACGGCGTCTACCACTTCGCCGGCGAAGGTGTCACCCGCAACACCGAGGAAATGATCGCGTTCTACGAGGAGCTGGTAAAGAACTACCCCATCGTCTCGATGGAAGATCCCCTCAGCGAAGACGAGTGGGAGGCTTGGGCCGAGATCACGCGGCGCCTGGGCGACCGTGTGCAGCTCGTGGGAGACGACCTTTTCGTCACGAACACGAAGCGGTTGGCTCGAGGCATCAAGGAAGGCGTGGCCAACTCCATCCTCGTCAAGGTGAACCAGATCGGCACGCTGACCGAGACGTTCGATGCAGTCGAGATGGCCAAGCGCGCAGGCTACACGGCGATCATCTCTCACCGGTCGGGCGAGACGGAGGATGCCACGATCGCCGATATTGCCGTCGCGCTGAACGCAGGGCAGATCAAGACCGGTGCGCCTTCCCGCTCCGATCGTGTCGCCAAGTACAACCAACTGCTTCGCATCGAAGAGGGGTTGGCTGACCTGGCTCGGTACCCGGGCAAGGGGGCATTCTACAATCTAAAGGTGTGAAGCTCCGACCGCCGATTGTCAGGGGAAGCATCGTATGTTAAAATAACACAGTAATTCTGTGTCAGGGCGGGGAGGTGCCGCACACCCGTGACAACCCTGTTGTTTGTCATTCAACTGCTTGCCTCCATCGCATTGATCGTCGTGATCATGCTGCAGCGGAGCAAGGGCGAGGGCCTGGGCTCCATCGGTGGCGGAGCGCAGCTGTTCTTCGACAAGGCGACTGCCTTCGATCGCACATTGGACCGGGCGACCATCGTCCTAGCCGGTCTGCTCTTTATCGTTACCGTGGTGCTGGCGATCATGGTCTAGGGCGGACCGCAGCCTGATGCCATACGGAAATCTTGGACCCCAAAGCGTCTGGGGTCCAATTTGTAGCCTTATATATCAGATTCTTCGCCGTCATGTGGAAGTATGGCTCGGCATACGGATGTTGGTGTAAGGGGGAAAAGTGCAAATTGAACCTAGCAGAAGCAGCTCCGATTGCGTCGATGGCTATCGGTCTTCTGGCCCTTCTCTTTGCCGCTTATTTGTACATGCGAGTACTGGCCTTCGATCCGGGAACGCCAGAGATGCAGCAGGTGGCCGGAGCCATCAGGGAAGGCGCGATGGCCTTCTTGAAGCGCCAGTACCGTACGTTGGTCGTCTTTGCCGTGCTGCTCGCCTTGATATTGGCCGGGGTAGGGTTCCTAGATGAAGTTCGAGGAATTCACCCGCTCACGGCGGTTGCTTTTTTCGCGGGAGCCTTGGCCTCCGCGCTCGCCGGCTTCATCGGCATGCAGGCGGCGACCAGGAGCAATGTCCGGACGGCGCGCGCAGCTAGCCAAGGGATGGCACAGGCCCTGTCGGTCGCCTTCAGCGGCGGTGCAATCATGGGGATGTCCGTCGTCGGCTTGGGACTTTTCGGTTTGGCCCTCATGGTGTACGTTTTCGGTGACCCGACCGATCCCGTAACTTTGAACATTGTAAACGGTTTTGCTCTGGGCGCGAGCTCCATCGCCCTTTTCGCTCGAGTGGGAGGGGGCATTTACACAAAGGCTGCGGACGTAGGGGCGGATCTTGTCGGCAAGGTCGAGTCGGGCATTCCCGAAGACGACCCGAGAAATCCCGCCGTCATCGCCGACAACGTAGGCGACAACGTCGGCGACGTAGCCGGCATGGGTGCGGACCTCTTTGAGTCTTACGTGGGCTCGATCCTCGCGACGATGATCTTAGGACTTGTCGCCGGCGGGAGCGCGACATTGGCGTACGTGATGCTGCCCTTACTCGTTGGTGCGGTCGGCATCGTGTGCGCCATCGCCGGCACGCTTATGGTGAGCCTTCGACCGAACGGGAGTCCCCACGTAGCGTTACGGGTGGGCACCCTTTCGGCGAACGTCTTGGCCCTCGGAGGAACTTACCTGCTGGTACGGTTTCTCATCCCGGATGGCACGGGCGTGTTCTATGCCGTAGCGATCGGACTTCTGGTGGGCGTGTTTATCGGACTCATTACGGAGTATTACACCTCGAGCAGCTACCGGCCGGTGCGCTCCGTGGCCCATTCTTCGCTGACCGGTACGGCGACAAATATCATGGCGGGCCTGTCGGTCGGGATGATGAGCACGTTCCTCCCGATCTTTCTCATCGGCACGGGTATCGCGTTGAGCTATCATTTCGCTGGGCTTTACGGCATTGCCCTGTCCGCGGTCGGCATGCTCGCGACCGCAGGGGTCACGATCGCCGTCGACGCATACGGCCCGATCGCCGACAACGCAGGCGGCATTGCCGAGATGGCCAAGCTCGGACCGGGCGTGCGGCGCGTGACGGACACTTTGGATTCCGTAGGGAATACGACCGCCGCCGTGGCTAAGGGGTTCGCCATCGGTTCCGCGGCCCTGACCGCCCTCGCTCTGTTTTCAGCCTATGCGGGGACCGCGGGCATAGCCGGCATCGACCTGTTGCAACCCGTCGTCATCATCGGACTGCTCATCGGCGCTATGTTGCCGTTCCTGTTCGGCGCGCTCACGATGCAAGCGGTAGAACGGGCCGCCTTCCGCATGATCGAGGAGGTGCGTCGCCAGTTTCGCGAGATTCCGGGATTGATGGAGGGCAAGGCACAGCCCGATTACGCAAACTGCGTCTCCATCAGTACTGGCGCGGCCCTGCGCGAGATGATCGTTCCGGGTACCCTTGCCGTCGTCTTGCCGGTCCTCGTCGGGTGGATATTGGGCAAACACGCCCTCGGGGGGATGCTCGCAGGCGCCACCGTGACGGGCGTGCTCTTGGCCATTATGATGTCGAACGCCGGGGGCGCTTGGGACAATGCGAAGAAGTACATTGAAGAGGGGGTACACGGCGGCAAGGGGAGCGAAGCCCACGCGGCTTCGGTAGTCGGCGACACGGTAGGCGATCCGTTCAAAGACACGACGGGACCGTCTCTCAATATCCTCATCAAGCTCATGGCCATCGTCTCCCTAGTCTTTGCTCCCCTCTTCGGTGCGGGCATCATAGGCTAGGCCTTTCGGGGAGGACGGAACCGAGTTCGGTCCGTCCTCCTTCCCGCTACCGTTCCTTGTCGGCCGGTCTGTGGTATACTGGCCCAAGTGAACGATGCGGGAGGGTCCCTGTGCACCATGTCTTCCGTTCAGCAAGCCGTCAAGGCACGCCGCGTGGATTTGACTACCGGGCCGGTGGCGAGCAAACTGATCGCTTTGGCCTGGCCTCTTTTTGTAGGGAATATCCTCAACACGTTTTACAACCTGGCCGATATGTACTGGGTTTCATGGGTGAGCACCGACGCGGTCGCCGCCGTGGCCATTACGTTTCCGACCGTGTGGCTCACCTTTTCGTTCGGTTTGGGCGTCACGATCGCAGGGACTGCCTTCGTAGCGCGCCACTTCGGGGCCGGTCAGCCGGACCAGGCGGCGAAGGTAACCGGCCAGGTGCTGCTCCTCGCGACCCTCGTAGGCGCGCTGCTCGGGGGTGTCGGGGCCTTCCTGAGAGTTCCCATTCTGCGGATGATGGGCGCCCAAGACGCGGTCCTGGAAATGGCTTCGGTTTACCTTTTGATTGAGTTCTTGGGCCTGCCGCTCCGCTATGCCTATTTCGCTTACCGTTCGGTTTCCCAAGGAGCCGGAGACAGCAAAACGCCGCGCAATCTGTTAATCTTTAGTGTCGGCCTCAACATGGTGCTCGATCCCTTCTTCATCTTGGGCCTCGCGGGATTGCCCTCTATGGGCGTGCTCGGCGCCGCTTGGGCCACGTTCATCTCCCAGGGCATCGGGGCCCTGTTGAGCCTTGTGATCTTGTTCCGCGGTCGGATGGCCGGCGTCGCACTGCGATTGCACCATTTCCGTCCGGATCTGCGGCTTCTGGGCCAAGTCGCGCGGGTCGGTCTGCCCGCTAGCCTCGATATGGGCGCGCGAGGACTCTCGTCGGTCGTGGTGGCGGCCATTGTGTCGCGCTTTGGAGCGGTAGAGGCCGCGGCTTACGGTATTGTCAACCGCCTCATGTCCGTCACCTGGACTTCAGCCGGTGCCATGGAACAGGCCGTTGCCTCCGGCGTCGGGCAAAGCTTGGGAGCCAAGGATCCCCGGCGCGCGGCGCGGATCGGTTGGACGGGCGCCGGCATCATGTTCGCTTTCCTCACCGCCGTGGGCTTGTGTCTGTTTGTGTTTCCGGAATCCGTCGTAGGCATCTTTCGCGTCGAAGAGCACGTGAACGCGACGGCCGTGCGCTTCCTGCGTCTCCACGTGCTTTCCTACGGTTTTTGGGGCATGCGCGACGTGCTCCAGGGGGCTTTCCGGGGCGCGGGCCACACGCTGCCTCCGGCTGTAATCACTTGGCTCAACCTGTGGGTGGCACAGATCCCTCTTTCCCTGTGGACGAGCTATGCATTGGGCTGGGGAGCGGACGGGTACTGGATTGTGCTGTGCGCCACAAATCTTGTTTTTGCGGCAGTTGCGTCGATATGGTTTCGGTTTGGATCCTGGCAAGAATCGAAGCGTCCCGGCCATTGGCAGTGAGCGCATTTGGCAGGAATTAAGCCTGTTATTAAGTAAAGTAATGAAACGAGGTAGAAAGGATTTTAAGAGAATTGAGAGGGGGTTGTGCGAAGAGGAAAAACGAGGGTAAGTTCGACCGTGGTGTCGCAAGGCAGGTACCGCAAGCGGTTTGCAGTGACCCTGGGGAAAGAAGGGAGTGTGCAAGATGCAAAGGCTGACTCGCGTCGCTTTGGTCGTGTTCGTCGTGGCGTGTTTCGCGGCCGCCGCTTCAGCCGAAACGATCGTTTTTTGGCACTGGTACACGGCCGACCGTTACGCGTACTTGGAACCGTTGATCGAGAAATTTGAAGCCGAGACCGGGATCACGGTCGAGGCACAGATGTATCCGTGGACCGAGATGGCGGAGAAACTCGTCGTCGGCCTGGCGGGCGGGGTCGCACCCGACGTGTTCGCCGTGAGCTCCATCACGAGCGCGCCCTTGGTGTTCCAGGGGGTCTACACGGATCTGCGGCCGTTCATAGAGAATGAGACGGAATACGATTTCAGCGACCTGCTTCCGAACGCGCTGGAACGCTGGCAGACGCCCGAAGGAATGCAGTTCGCGTTTCCCTTCGACCTCGACCTGCTTGCGCTCTTCTACAACAAGGCTATCTTTGATCAAGCCGGCATGCCGTACCCGACGGACGACTTTACCTGGGAGGCCACTTTGGAGCAAGGCAAACGGCTCACCGTGGACCGCGACGGCGACGGCCTTCCGGATCAGTACGGCTTTGCCAACGGGCATATCTCCTTGGACACGTTCGTTTGGGCCTACGGCGGCGAGTTGATCTCACCCGATTACACGACGCACGGACTGGGTACACCGGAGGCCAGGGCAGGCCTTGAGATGTTCCACGACCTGAGCCAGGCCGACGTGAACATGGCGTGGGGCGATGCCAGTCGGTTCGGTTATCCCCATCCGCCCGCGGCCTTCGGCGGCGGGCTGATCGCCATGTATCCGATCGGCGCCTGGGCGCCCAGCGCCTTCTGGAAGGATGCCGCAACGGGTCAGTACACGGTTGACTTCGACGCCGTTTTGATTCCGGGTGCAGAGGAAGGCGGCAAGGCGCTTCCGCTCGAAGGTCAGGGACTCGCCATCATGTCGACGTCGGACAAGAAGGACGCGGCGTGGGAGTTCATCAAGTTCATGGTGTCCGAGGAAGTGCAGACGGTATCTGGCCGGGATCTCGGTCAGTTCCCCGTATTGCGCTCGGTGGCCGTCTCCGACGATGCGTTCTTGGTACCCGGCGAGCCGCCGGCAAACAAGCGGGCTCTGATCGAAGCCAGCATGTATGCCCGCTTCCACCCGGTACACGCGAACTGGGAGGCGGCCTGGACGACCATACGCCAGCAGGTCTCGACCTATCTCGCTGGTACGCAGGCGCTCAGCAACGTGATCCAGACGTTGGATGAGCTCATCCCCGGCATCCTCGCCCGGTGACGGCAGTCGCTTGCAGACTGTTGCCCAAGGAGGGCTGCCCTTTACGGGCGGCTTTCCTTGGGCATCTTGGGCATTCGTGCGGTTGTCGTAGCAGACGGACGGTGCTATAATGGATGATGCACGGAAGGGGTGCCACAGTGGCGCGAGCAGCTGAGCGGCATGTTGCCACGAACCGTCGGGCTCGGTTCGACTACACAATTGAAGAAACGTACGAAGCCGGCCTCGTGCTCACCGGGACGGAAGTGAAGTCCCTGCGGGCGGGTAAGGCCAATCTGCGCGATAGTTTTGCGCGGGTCCACAACGGCGAAGTTTGGATCCACAACATGCACATCAGCCCGTACGAGTATGGCAACCGTTGGAACCACGAGCCGACGCGTACACGCAAAGCACTCATGCACCGTGCGGAAATACGTCGTCTCGCCGGTAAGATTCAGCAGCAAGGCTACACGCTCATCCCCTTGCGGCTCTATTTCAACGAGCGGGGCTTCGCTAAGGTCGAGCTTGGCCTGGCCCGTGGAAAAAAGAAGTGGGATAAGCGAGAAGAGCTTGCGCGCCGATCAGCCCAACGCGAAGTAGAACGGGCGCTCAAGGAACGTACCTTCCGTTGACGGTGCTGTTGTACGGGGGCGAGTAGTTTCGACGGAGAGTGAGTGAGTACGGGATAAGCGGGCCGAGATCCCACCAACTCGTTAAACGGTGGACCGCAAATAAGCGCCAACAACAACGCGCTTCCTGCGGCTGCCTAAGATAGCGCCGCACGCCGCTTAGCCTTCTTCCTGCGAAGTCTAGGCGGTGTCAACCCAGCAGGATAGTCGCACGCTGCATCCCGGAGGTGTGCGGCGAAGCTTTTCCGGGATAGCGGCAACGGGATCCTGCCTATGGGAGCCCTTGCCGTGAAGGTAAAGCATAGGCTACGCCCGTAGAAACCTGTGCGAGCTTCTCTTCGGACCAGGGGTGCGACTCCCCTGCGCCTCCACCATCCCATATCGGAAACAGTCAGACGGGTAGCGCAAGCTACCCGTTTGTCCTTTCGTGGGACCACAATCCAGATGAATCGTTATTTGCCTGAAGGGGAGGTCGAGCGCGATGCCGAATATGGGCTTGGCAGACGTCTAGCTGACCGAACGTCTGGCATGTGTGGGCACCCTGTTTGATGAAGACGGACTTGGGAGTAATGAGACACGGGAGGGACTGCTGTGATCCGAACCGAGGGTTTGACGAAACGGTTCGACGATCTCGTCGCCGTTGACAACCTGGATCTGCACGTGGAAAAAGGCGAGATATACGGGTTCCTCGGACCGAACGGTGCGGGCAAGACGACGACCATCATGATGTTGTTGGGACTCATCAAGCCGACGGCGGGACGCATCTGGCTGTTCGGCAAAGATTTGTCTGAGGATTACTTCAACATCAAACGGCGGATCGGCGTGCTGTCGGAGTTCCACTACCTGTACGAAGACATGACCGCCGAAGAGTACTTGCGCTTCTTCGGTGAGCTCTACGGAGTCGAAGACATCGACAACCGCATTAAAGAGGTCCTCGGCTTGGTCAATCTGTACCACCGCCGTAAGGAGCTCTTGGGCGGATACTCGAAGGGTATGAAGCAGAAGTTCAGCCTGGCCCGCACGCTTCTGCACAAGCCCGAGATTCTTATCTTGGACGAGCCCGTCTCCTCCCTGGACCCCCACGGCATTAAAGAGGTCCGCGACATCCTCTTGGAGGAGAACAGGAAGGGCACCACCATGCTGATCTCGTCGCACATTCTCTCCGAGATCGAACGCACGTGCCATCGCGTCGCCATCATCCACAAGGGCAAGCTCGTGGCCCAAGACACGATGGACGGTTTGCGCAGGAAGCTGACCGAAGAGACCGAGATGTACGTGACGGTCGAAGGCTTGACCGACGCGATCGTAGATGCATTGCGCGAACTTCCTTTCATCCGCAGCTTGAGCGTGGACGGGCAGACTGTCACGCTTAGGATGGACGCCGACAAGGACTACCGCGGGGACCTGTCCCGGAAGATCGTCGACCTCGGCGGAGTCGTGCTCGACATGCGGCGCCACGAGATGAGCCTCGAGGAAGCCTTCGTCACGATTACGGAGAAGAACATCAACCTACTCGCCAAGGAGGGATCCGCGGCATGAGCATGGCAATTCGCTTCCGATCTGCACGCATACAGGCGAAGCGGGAATTTCGTTCGACGCTGACGGGCCCCGGCATCTACGTCGTACTTTCCCTGATCTTCTTCGGGGTATCGCTGGGTTACTTCCGGAACCGGCTTCTCGAGGTTGCCGAGCAAGGCGTTATCAATATCTTGAATCCGGGCCAGACGCCGTGGTTCTACGCGATCGGCCTTGCCGCATTGTACTTGGGCGTGTGTGCGGCGATCTCGATCAGCCGCGAGCGCGATATGGGGACCTTAGAAGTGTTGTTCTACGGCCCCGTCGACAGTTTGTCCTATGTGATGGGTAAGTACGCCCAACAGATGATGGCGTTCGGCGTGGTGCTCGTCTTCGCCCTCATCAACTTCTACGTCGTGAATACCGTGACGAACCTGGGGATGTCGAACGTCTTAGGGCTGGTGGTCTTGTCCATCTTTCTGACGAGTGCCATCATCTCCTTCGGCATTTTGCTGTCTGCTCTCACTAAGCGCATGACGGTGTCGATCATCCTCTTTTTGGGCTTGAACCTGTTCTTCTTCGCCTTCACTACGGCCCACCTGTTCCTGCAGAGCCTAAGCGCTATGGGGGTCGAGCTGTCGCCCGTCTTCGTGTTCATCCGCTCGCTGCTCGACAACACGAACTTCATCGTCGAGTGGATTTCGCCCCTGTCGTACTTCCTTCGGGGCAGCCGGGCGCTCAGCATGGGCGATACGGGGCAGTATCTGTTGAGCCTTCTGTCGTCCGCCATCTACACGGTGGTCGCCCTGGCGCTTTCCGTGGGGGCGTTCAATTGGAAGGGGGTACGTCGCTGATGGTCAAGCGATTGGCAGCGGCGATACTGGCCGTCATGTTGTTCGTCGTGCCTACGGCCTTGGCCCAGTCACCGCTCACTCCCGACGAGATGGCGGCTTGGGACGAAGAGCGGTTCGAACAGCTGTCTAGCCAAGGCGATCCGGTGAAAGAGGAGCAGCTGGTCTATTCGGTCACCCCTTGGTCCGGGCCTACGATCGGCAGGGGGACCATCGCGGTAAAGAATCAGGACACGATCTACCTGATGGCGAACCGCACCAACTTGATGAACGCGCGGATTACGGATGTCTACTACTGGCCGATTACGAAAGAGTACATGGCCAACTGGAACGAGAAAAACATCACGGTCGAAGGGTCGCTGCGGATCCGCCAAGGAAATGAGATCGTCGCAACCCTCGAGCCCGAGACGTACGTGTACTACTACCGCGACACGTCAAGCGGCCTGGCTGAAGTCGTTCTGGGCGAAGAGGGCGTCCGCTTGTACGAAGAATACGACGCGGCGATGAACGAGTACTGGGACATCAGCCGGGCGTATTACGAGGCGCAAATGGAGCATTATTCCGTTCTCGACGCGATCTTGCGCCAGGTGCAGGAAACCAACGAATATGTAGCGGAAGACGAGGTGCCGAAGTCGCCGCGGCAGCCCGTTCCGCCGAGCGGTTACGTGTATGCGCCGCGTACGGCCTTTGTTGTGAACTTGCCGGCGGGCAGGTATCAGATTGAGATGGTCGATCCCGACGGCGAAGTGATCCCCGGGACGACGAAGAACCTGATCGTGTTCGAACCGCGGCGCTTAGGGGTCGCTTACGAGGTTCGGCCCGAGGCAACCTGGACGAAGTACTGGTACACGCACGATCCGGCCGAAGTGTTGTACCTGGAGGGGCGGCGGGTGTTTTATCTCCTGCCGTACGGTACCGAAGAATACAACGTGTACCAGTACAACAAGAGCCAGAATCTGCATCAGCCCCTCTACGGCGAAGGCCTTAAGAGCTCGTGGGGTTGGGTGCCGACGAACGTGATCGAGCTGGATGTTAAGCTGCAAGTGCTACGCGACGGCGAGGTAGTGCAAGAGGTACCCTTCAAGCCGTACTATGTGCAGCAGACGGCGGGCTTCGCCCTCGGGTATATCATCCACGAGTACGACCAGGACAACCCGATTATGTACAATCGGAGCCCGAGCTTCTACGGGTACAAGCTGGACCTGGAAGTGCCGAGCGGCAGCTATGAGATCCGCCTAGTGGACGCGGAAGGGAACGTGCTGCCGGGCAGCGCCCGCGAGATTCGCTCAATCCGCCGGGATCCGGGCGTTTACCGGACGATGTACCTGGTGCCGCTCATTCCCTTTGTCCTTGGCGTCGCCGTCTACATCCGGCGGCGCAGGCTGCGCCCGCGGGCGGGTACGCTTCCAGCGGCGTAAGGACTGCCTGGACGACGTGAACGAGGGGCCGTGCCGATCGTGGGCGCGGCCCTTCGTCGCGGTTGGGCCGGTCGCAGGCCGAGGGCGCCGGGAGGAGTTTCCATTCACATCGAGAAGTGCGTACAGGTATCCGTAACCCATCGTCGCTACGGAGGAATCCCGGTGTCTGGGACGCAAGCGTACGGCTCTGCGCTTCGATCAGTCCTGCGAGCATTCTGGCTCGTCTGGCTCTTGCTTCTGGCCCACTCTATCGCTTCGGGCGCCTCATTGCTCTGGGGCGAACCGCCCGTCGCAGTCCCGGTCGAGGTGCGTCTTGTCGGCACGACGCTCGTGGTGCCGGTGGACGTGGTCGAACGGTTCGGCGGTCGATTTTACGCCGACGGCGCCGTGACGATCGTGCACTTGGAAGGAAACGAGGTGCAATTCGAACCGGGCCGCGCCCACGCACTCGCCAACGGCCGAGAGGTGAGTTTGCCCTTGCCGCCGCAGATGGCCGACGACACGCTGTGGGTTCCCTTGCGTACGGTGGCGGAACACCTGCTCGAAGCTCGCATCTCCTACCGCATGGGCGACGTGCATCTTGTCCCTTGGGGTTCCGCCCGCCTTGTGGTCCGTGATCTTGCACCTTCCAAGCCCGATCTCGAGCAGGGGGACGGGAAGAAGCAGGAGCCGGATCCGGAGCCCGCAGGAACGGCCGGGTCCGAGCCGACCTTACTCCCCGAGCCGCACGTTGAACTGGCACAGACCAGTGAATCCGAACCGTCCATCGACCTCCGGCAAGTCCCCCAGGCGGAGCAGCCCGTCGAACCCGAGCCGACCGTCGGACCCGAAGACTCTCGTGAACCGGAACCGCCGGGCGAGGCTGAGGACGGCCTCAGCACAGATCCGCACGGGGAGCCCGCGTTACGGGACGTACCCGGGGGGGAACCGCCGGAGCCCGGAGAGTCGGAGCCGCCGGCCGAGCCAGAGCGACAGGCCGAACCGGAGACGCGGTCCGAGCCCGATCCTGAGCAGGAGCTCGGAAGCGACGAGCTTTCCGCACCGGAACCGAACGTGGAACCGGGGGTAGAGGGGCAACGGACGGAGGAACCCGCTGTGCCCGTCACCCCGGCGGAACATGAGCGGGTGCCTGACGTTTCCGCACCCGTCGGGCAGGCAGGTGCTTTAGCGCAGGGGGCCGCAGCGCGCGCCCTGCAACTCGTCCAGGTGGCCCAGGTGGGCGGGGGAGCGATGACACGCTACGTACGGCTCGATGCACCCGTGCCGCCTCGTCTCAGGGTCGGTTTGCCGGCGGACGCGACGCCCCTGCCGGCAATCGAGCTGCCCCCGGTCAAACCCACGGCGCTCCGGGCAGAACGCATGGATTGGATCGAAGCGCAGCTCACCCAGGGACCGGGGGGCCGCGAGGCTCTGCACATTAAAGCGTCGAAGCCCTTCAGCTACAACACGTTCTTGCTGACCGATCCGGCGCGCCTTGTCATCGACTTAACGGGGCTGGACACGGGACATGCGGCCGAGCCGCTGGTCGTCTACGGGCCCAACATGCAGCGCGTGCGCCTAAATCAATACGAGCCCTACGTAGTCCGCCTGGTCATCGATCTTGCCGACGCGGTAGGTTACGCGGTGGAGGAGGGACCCGAGGGCGAGGTCACCGTCATTCTCAACCACATGCTGCGGAGCGTGCGCGGCAAGTTCGACACGGTCTCGGGTACAGTCCATCTCGACGTGCCGCGGGAGACCGAATACCGGGTCTTGCGCCTGGCTGATCCCGAGCGGCTCGTAGTGGATCTTTACGACACGACGCTCGCTCCTGACGTCGTGGCCGATCTCCCCGCCGAAGGACCCGTGAAGAATTGGCGGATGCAGCAGTTCGACCCGTCGACGACCCGGATCGTCTTCGAAGTTGAGCGGCACCTGGATATCGCGGCGCTCGCTCAGTACGACAGCCTTTCCTTCTTCATCGGACACCAGGTGCGCGGGGTCGGCTATGCGGCTTTGCCCGGCATCGGTCTGGCCGTCCACCTAGCGGGCGCTCAGCTGCCCGACGCCAGCGTCATGTACTTAGTGGAGCCCGATCGCCTCGTCATCGACTTGCCCGGTACCGTGCTCGCGGATCCTCTTTTGGATACGGTCATCGATGAGCGTCTTGCCTGGCGTATCCGGACCGGTCAACACCCCGCGATGGTGCGCGTGGTTTTTGACTTGGTCGGAGCGGTCGAGTACGAGGTGCTCCGCCTGCCCAACGATCAGGGTTTGGCCGTCGTCATGCTGCCTCCGTCGCTCGCGGGCCGGTCCGTGTTCCTCGATCCCGGACACGGCGGGCACGATCCCGGTACTATGGGCCGTGTCCTCGGCTTGATGGAAAAGGACATCGTCCTAGACGTTGCACTGCGGCTGCGTGAGCTGCTCGAGGCCGCCGGGGCTACGGTGCACATGTCCCGCGTCGGCGATACGTTCGTCGAGGTAAACTACCGTCCCGTGTTGGCCCGCAGCGCCGGCGCCGACGTGTTTCTTAGTATTCACGCGAACGCCGCTCCCTCGGGCAACGACGCAGGAGGCACTGAAACCTTTATTTACACGAGACCGAACCACCCGGACAACGCCCGGTTTGCCTCGGCCGTCCACCGCCATTTGGTGTCGGCCATCGGACTGACGAACCGGGGCATAAAGCAGGCCAACTTCGGCGTGTTGCGAAATTCGTTCATACCGTCGGCCCTCGTCGAGATCGCGTTTTTGAGCCGGAGCGAAGAGGAGGCGCTCCTGAACGAAGCCTGGTTCAGACAGCAAGTTGCCCAGGGGCTCTTTAACGGTCTTGTAGCTTACTTCAATGAAGGCGCTTCGCGGGCGGCGCGGCTCAGTCCCGAGGAGCGGCTCCGGGTCGAGCAGGGAATTCTAGAGGCTTTGCGGAATGACGCCTTCAACTATCTACCGGTCGGTACGGAAAGCGGTGGGAGTGGAGCGGGTGCCGTGCGTGTGCAGCCGCTAATCGGGGGGTGAGGGTGTGCAATCCGGACGGTGGTGGGAACGTGCTCTCGTCGTTGGGCTCTTGATCGCTATCGTGCTGATCGCGGTGTGGGATTACAAGCGAACCGATGAAACGTGGCTTGGGCGCGTAGACTATGTGACGCTCTACTTCTCGAACGAGGATGCGACCGGACTGGTTGCGGAGAACCGTCCAATCCGTTCCGCCGACGATCCCATCGAGCGCACCTTGGAAGGGCTGCTCGCAGGTCCTGAGACGCCTCATTTCCTGCGGACGATCCCGCCCGGTGTAAAGGTGTTAGGTTACCGGCTGGAAGGAACCACGCTTTACGTCGATTTTAGCGAGGAGCTTCGGACAAATCACTGGGGCGGCAGTACGGGGGAGATCATGACGGTTTACTCCATCGTCAATTCCCTCACTTCCGTTCCCGGTGTCGAGCTGGTCGTCATCTTGTTAGAGGGTGAATTGCAGGAAACTTTGGTCGGCCACTTGATCTTGGACGAACCTCTGGCCCGCGACGAAAGCCTCATCATCAAAGGTTGACGTCATGGCCCGGGGGCTCAAGGGTGTGAACCGTAGGCCACTGCGGGTCATAGTCTAGGAATCCGTAAGCCGCGGCCGACCTGATCCGTGTCGCGGATCGTGGTAGAGAGGGGGGCGCTGAACCTGACAACGACGGTCTCAAGCTGGCGGTTCAGCGCACGGGTATGACGTGGAATGGACGAGAAGTCGCTGTCATCGGCCTTGGGCTGAGTAATACGGCACTCATACGGTACCTGGTCCGCCAGGGAGCGCGTGTCACCGGGTGCGACCGCCTGACCGCCGAGCGCCTAGGACCCCGCTATGAACAGCTGAGGGCTCTGGGCATTCGCTTTCAGTTGGGGGAAGGGTACTTAGACGACCTGGACCGCTTCCACATGCTGTTCGTGACGCCGGGTATGCGCAAAGACTTGCCGGAACTCGTGGCGGCACGCAAGAAGGGCGTGCGGATCAGCAGCGAGACGGAGCTGTTCTTGTCGCTATGCCGGGCGCGCACCATCGGCATCACCGGCTCAAGCGGGAAGACGACGACTACGACGCTCGTCGGTGAAATCTTAGCCGCTGCCGGTTACGACGTGGTCGTGGGCGGCAACATCGGCCGGCCCCTTATCGACGAAGTCGACCGCTTGCATGAGGGACAATGGGTAGTGTTGGAGCTGTCCAGTTTCCAGCTTGAAACGGTAACCCGCTCGCCGAATATCGCCGTCGTCACGAACATCGCCCCGAATCATCTGGACGTACACGGCAACATGGCCGCTTATGTGAAGGCGAAAAAGCGGATTTACCGCTTCCAGGAACCGAACGACTGGCTCGTGCTGAACCACGAGGATGCGTGGGCCGACGAGATGGAGCTGGAAGCACCGGGAAACGTGCGCCGTTTCAGCCGGGCGGGGTCGGTAGTCCAAGGTGCCTTCGTGGACGGTGAACGGATCGTCCTGGCCCGCTCCGCTCAGCGCCGTAGAACGCTGGAGCAAGTGTGCAGCGTGCGGGACATCCGCCTTTTAGGCGAGCACAACGTGGAAAACGTGCTGGCCGCCGTCACCGTGGCCGACCTTTGCGGTGTGCGGCTCAGCACGGTGCGCGACGTGGTATCCAGCTTCACGGGCGTCCGGCACCGGCTCGAACTCGTGCGCGAAGCCATGGGAGTGAAGTACTACAACGACTCCATAGCGACTACGCCGGAACGGGCGGCAGCGGGAATCCGGGCGTTTTCACAGCCGGTTATTTTGATCGCCGGCGGTTACGATAAAGGGCTCGGTTTCGAAGAACTGGCCGTGGCCATATGTGAAGGACCGGTGAAGGCGGTCATCACGATGGGTGACACCGCAGAAAGCATCGCGGAAGCCATCAGAGCGTGCGGCCGGGGCCGTCAGCCCCAGGTAGAAAGGGCTCCGGATTTTGACGCGGCCGTGCGGCGAGCGCATGCCTTAGCCGCCGCAGGAGACGTCGTCCTGCTAAGCCCGGGATGCGCAAGCTACGGCATGTTTCGTAACTTCGAGGAACGCGGGGAGCGGTTTCAGCAGCTGGTGCTCGAGCTGACGGAGCAGGCGGTTTCCGCGCCGCCGCGGCCATCCGACTAATAAATTCCAGGTTTTGAGGAGGAAACTTCTTGAGCAGAGTAGATGGGCGTCGCCCCGATGAACCGCGGCCGCTTGTGATCGAGAGAAACTATCTGATGCATCCGTACGGTTCGGTGCTCGTGTCGATGGGCAACACGCGGGTGCTTTGCACCGTCACGGTGGAGGACCGGGTACCACAATGGCTGAGGGGAGCAGGCCAGGGCTGGATTACGGCTGAATATAATATGCTGCCCGGCTCAACGCACACCAGAACCGCACGCGAGTCGGCGAAAGGGCGGATCGGAGGCCGCACCCACGAGATACAAAGGCTGATCGGACGTAGCATGCGGGCGGTCGTCGACTTAAGCATGCTGGGCGAACGTACCTTGTGGGTCGACTGCGACGTCATTCAGGCGGACGGGGGCACCCGCACCGCGTCAATTACCGGCGCCTACGTCGCCTTGGTCGACGCCTTGGAACGGCTGCGCCGGGAACAAGGCTGGGACAGGCTGCCGGTTACCGAGTGGCTGGCTGCCATCAGCGTCGGCATCGTCGACGGTGAGCCCCTGCTCGATCTTTGCTATGAGGAGGACGTGCGGGCTCAGGTGGACATGAATCTCGTCATGACCGGCGATGGACGGGTCGTTGAAATCCAGGGAACGGCCGAGCAGGAGCCCTTCACGGTACAGGAGATGGGACGACTTTTCGGCCTGGCAGCCCGGGGCGTACAGCAACTGATCGCAGAACAACGCAGAGTGCTAGGTCCCTTGGCTGCTGCGGTCGGCCGTGACAACGCATGATGCGGACTCTAGTCGTGGCCTCGCGCAATCCGAAAAAGGTACAGGAGCTGCAGCGGTTGCTGGAAGGATTGCCCTATCTCGTCCAGTCTCTCGCTGCCTATCCCGGGATGCCTGAAGTCGTCGAAGACGGCGCTACATTTCAGGAGAATGCCCGGCTGAAGGCTTTGGCCGCGGCGTCTTACACCGGGGAACTCGCGATCGCGGACGACAGCGGCCTGGAAGTGGACGCGCTAGGCGGCGAGCCGGGAGTGCTCTCGGCGCGCTACTCCGGCGTCGACGATCCGCAAGCTCGCGACGTCGCGAACAATGCGTTGCTCCTGGAAAGGCTTGCCGGAGTTCCGCATGCAAGGCGTACGGCGCGCTTTGTTTGCGCCGTGGCCGTTGCCGATCCGACAGGTGTGTTGTGGGAGGGGGCAGGATACGTCGAAGGACGGATCGCGACGGAGGAGCGGGGACCGAAGGATGCCTTCGGGTACGATCCGATCTTTTTGCCGGAAGGCTCGGACCGGACCTTTGCCGAGATGACGGCCGAGGAAAAGGACGCAATCAGCCACCGGGGGCGCGCCCTGGCTCTGGCGAAGGAGTTTCTCAGAAGCTTGACGTGAAGGGTTCGAAAATGGTACTATACACATTGTGACAGCGAGGCGGCCACGGAGTGCACGGTCCGCAGGGCAGCGGGGCGTGGCGCAGCTTGGCTAG